>Ga0129311_1000991_pt1 | contig 21936 bp, 15 predicted proteins | sample Go1ome_FD_94435 | JGI IMG/M metagenome (GOLD analysis project Ga0129311, IMG submission 94435) | Western lowland gorrila individual fecal microbial communities from Wisconsin, USA - Go1022B metagenome | ecosystem: Host-associated > Mammals > Digestive system > Large intestine > Fecal | place... | reverse complement strand
TGACAATGTGCCGATTACATTGGTGTTGGCGAAGGTGAACGGGTCCTTTATCGAGCGGTCGACGTGGCTTTCCGCTGCGAGGTGGATGATGCCGTCGACATTGAACTTCCGGATTATTTCCAGCACGGTCCCGAAATCGCAGATGTCGGCCTTGATGAAGGTGTAGTTCGGCTTGTCCTTGATGTCGTGGAGATTGGCGAGGTTTCCGGCGTAGGTCAGCTTGTCGAGATTGATGATATGGTAATCAGGGTATTTGTTCACGAACAGCCTGACGACGTGGCTCCCTATGAAGCCTGCTCCGCCTGTAATGAGTATATTTCTTTTGCTTTCCATTGGTGTCAGCTGTTTTCAATTTCTTCGATGCAGCGTTTCAATGAGTCCGTCCAATATGGTATGCGGATTCCGAACGTCTGCTTTATTCTGGTCTTGTCGAGTACCGAGAAATGTGGTCTTGCCACCGGGCTCGGAAATTCATCGCTGTGGCATGGCCGGATGTCACAGGTGTTGCCGCTCATTTCGCAGATGGCTTTCGCGAAGTCGAACCATGAGCAGACGCCTTCGTTGCTGAAGTGGTAGATGCCTGTCTTGTCCAGCTGGCCGGTTTCAATGATTCGGCATATTGTTTCCGCCAGGTCGCCTGCATAGGTCGGTGTCCCCACTTGGTCGAAGACTACCTTCAGGCTTTCCCGGCTGGAGGTGAGATTGCGCATTGTTTTCACGAAATTCTTTCCGAAAGGGGAGTAGAGCCATGCGGTGCGGATGATTATGCTCGCGCATCCTCTGGCTTCAATGCTTTTTTCACCTGCCAATTTGGTTTTCCCATACACGCCCAGCGGCTCTGTCGGCCAGTCTTCCCGGCATGGGATGTTCCGGTCTCCCTGGAATACGTAATCCGTGGAAATATGTATGAGCGTGCCGTTTACGGCTTTCATTGCGTCAGCCAGATTGCCTGCGGCAATGTTGTTCAGCAGGTTTGCGGTTTCCGGGTCGGTCTCAGCCTTGTCGACATTGGTATATGCGGCGCAATTCACGATGACATTGACATGATTCTCGCGGACGATGTCCGCAATGGCCTGAGGGTCGGTGATGTCGAGTCTCTCGTGTTCTCCGGCAATGTCGGTGAATATGAATCGGTTACGGCTGCTGTGGGAGGCGATTTCCATTTCCCGTCCGAGTTGTCCGTCCGCTCCTGTGACTAAGATTGTATGATTCATTTCAATACTCCAGATCTTTCTTCAGTGTGTCATGTCCCTCGTTAAGGATGGACATGAGGTATTTTCCGTAATCGTTCTTGAGCATAGGCGCCGCCGCTTTCTTCAGCTGTTCCGCATCTATCCATCCCTGCCTGTATGCAATGCTTTCCAGACATGCGACTTTCAGTCCCTGGCGTTTCTCCAGGACCTCGATGAAGGTGGATGCCTCGGAGAGCGAGTCGTGTGTCCCTGTGTCGAGCCATGCGAATCCGCGTGCCATTGTCTGGACTTTCAATTCATTGGCCTGCAGGAAGTTCTGGTTGACGGCGGTGATTTCCAGTTCGCCTCTTGCCGAAGGCTTTATGGTCTTGGCGATGTCCACGACCTTGTTCGGGTAGAAGTACAGGCCGACTACTGCATAGTTGCTCTTCGGGTTCTTCGGCTTTTCTTCAATGCTGAGGCAGTTGCCGTTTTCATCGAATTCCGCTACGCCGTATCTTTCCGGGTCGCTTACGCGGTATCCGAAAACCGTGGCTTTATGGTGTTCTTCCGCGTCTATTACAGCCTGCTGCAGCATGGCATTCAGTCCTGCTCCGTAGAAGATATTGTCTCCAAGTACCAGGCACGCGCAGTCATTGCCAATGAATTTTTCACCGATGATGAATGCTTGTGCAAGGCCGTCCGGTGAAGGCTGCTCCGCGTATTCGAATTTTACTCCGAAGTCGCTTCCGTCTCCCAGAAGTCTCTGGAAATTAGGCAGATCCGTAGGTGTGGATATGATGAGAATCTCCCTGATTCCTGCCAGCATCAGCACAGAAACAGGATAGTAAATCATGGGCTTGTCAAATATCGGTATCAGCTGCTTGCTGATGCCTTTGGTGATAGGGTAAAGCCTGGTTCCGCTACCGCCGGCAAGAACGATTCCTTTCATAAATTCCTCGAATTTGCTACTAATATACGTGATTTTTTCAGCATCACCCAATAACTGCGGGTCAAATCGTGAATATTAGCTTTTCCTTGCGTATATTTGCAGTACTAAACAAAAACATTGAAAAAAATGAAGAGATTTTTTATTGTATTGTCGGTTCTGCTGGCGTTTGTACAGTGTCGGCCGGCGGCGGACGAACTGAAGGTCGTGTCATTCAACATCAGGATGGGTGTTGCGAAGGATGGGGAGAATTCCTGGGAATTACGCAAGCAGGCTTCTGCCGCCATGGTGAACGAGCTCCGGCCCGATATCATGGGACTGCAGGAGGCTTTCGATTTCCAGGCGGAGTATATTAAGGAGCAATGTCCTGACTATGACGGAGTTGGAGTAGGTCGTGATGATGGAAAGTCCGCCGGTGAAATGATGATGATTTTCTTCAATACCAAGACTGTCGAACTGAAGGATTGGGGTACGTTCTGGCTTTCTGAGACTCCTGAGGTTCCGTCTTTCGGCTGGGATGCCGCATGTCGCCGCACTGCCACATGGGCCCTTCTGGAAATGCGCAAGTCCGGAAAGGAGTTCTATTATGTGAATACCCATCTTGACCATCAGGGCCGCGAGGCTGAAAAGAACGGTCTGAAGCTCATCGTGGAGCGTATTGACAGTATCAATCCCAAGAAATATCCGATGGTCCTGACCGGTGATTTCAATGTCCTTCCGGCTGATGCCGTGCTGGATGACCTGGACCAGATAATGTCCAGTGCCCGCGCTACGGCGGAAGTGACCGACAGCATCCCTTCTTTCAATGCTTTCGGCAAACCGCTCAAGCATGCTGCGATAGGGGACCAGTTCGTGGATCTTGCGACTACTGCCGGTCTGACGATTGATTATATTTATTATAGCGGTTTCTCCAAATGTCCTAGTTTCCACACCGTGACGGAGAGTTTCGCCGGAGTGCCATACATCTCTGACCACTACCCGGTTAAGGCGGTATTGAAATTCTAGAGGTAACTTGCGGACCCGAACTTTATCGGGTCGGAATTATAATGTGGTGGTTCCCGATGGATGAGCGCAGGAAATAATCTGCAAGTCCGGGAGCCGCCACGATTATTTGTGTCCGGCAGAGATTGTCATTATATTGATTTTCAATGATATTGACGTCTTCTAGAAACATTTCCGTGCAGTCTGGCGAGACCTTTAGTATCTTCGCAGTTCCTGCCGGGATCGTGCCGTGTATGGCCACTCCGATTCCTGATTCGAAATGCGTGTCGTAACAGTAGCCGCTTACGATGTTCAGAGGCACTGTGCAATGCGCAAACAGCAATTTGTCTCCGTCAATGCGTGAGAGGTTGGCCTGGAATCCAGGTGTTCCATATTTTTTGTTGGCGATGCACATTGACAGCAAGGCAGGCACGTCACCTTCGCATGTTGCTACAACTCCCTGACTGTTAAGGATTGCCAATGCCAGACATCCTGTATTGCCCAGCGCGGTGAGCAGGTCGAAGCATCTCAGGGACACTCCGTCCAGTCCATATTCGTTCACGATTGTCTTGAGCGCGCAATATATGTCAAGTGCCTTTCCGAAGTCTTTTTCCGTTATTTCGCGTCCGAATTTCGGTTTGTTCAATGCATTGAGGTCCAACTCTTTCAGCAAGGTCCTGTCGGGTGTCTTGGCCAGGTCGACCAGTTTGTTTATGTCAATGTCAATGATTTCCGCTCCGAGTCTTATCTTTGCTTCATCGTAGTCCACATCGCTGGAAATCAGCCAGTCTGACGGTTTTCCGACGACTCCGACTTTCATTCCCTCCAATATCCGCCCCATATCATATTTTCGCACATGGTTCTTGCTTCCCCTCGTGAAGCCTGCCTCCAGTATTCCGACGATTTCTTCTGTGTTTCCATGTATGATTTCTCCCGGATATCCGTTACGGTTCAGGAATGACAATATTTCCATTGACGCAGCCAATGAATTGCTCTTGCCGCTTGTAAGCAGTCTGACAGGTTCGTTTCCAGGCACCTGCAGTTTTCCGTCTTTGCAGAATATGCTCTTGAAAATCCCTTCAGTGCCCCCTGTCCGGACATAGATGAGGTTGTTCCGTGTCTCCCCATATCCGGAGAAATCTTCGCCCATGAAGCAGAACCTTTCTCCAATCATCGCTTCGATTTCCCTTATGAATCCTTCCTCTGCAGGACTACATGCCGCCTCGCTATGCAGGCTTGATGTCAATGTGTATAGTGTGTGCATCTCTCTAGTGTTCCTCATAATAATATGAATAATCAATTCCTTTCATAAACATCTCTCGGTCATTCACCTTGTCTGTCAACGCATTTTTCAGAAGTCCTTTGATTTCTGTACTATCAGCCACGCTCCTTTCCATTGCTGAAAGATAATCATATTTATCAATGCGGCTCCAATCTAGGCATAGACCAAGCTTTTTCTTCAGAATTAAGTCTAGCCAAATTCTAGTAGTACGCCCATTGCCCTCACGAAACGGATGTGCCACATTCATCTCAACATATTTATCCGCAATCTCATCGAATGACTCTTCAGGCATCTGCTCAATGTTTTGTAACGTTTGCGACAAATAGGCCACTGGAGCGAATGTGAATCCGCCTTTGGAAATATTAACCGAACGTATCTGTCCGGCAAAGTCATACAATCCTCCAAACAGATAAGCGTGAATCTGCTGAAGCCCCTTCACTGTTCCGACTTCAATGCTGTCAAGTAAAGAGCTTTCGAAAAGTGTATAAGCTTTCGCCTTGCTCTTCCCGTCAATGGTATCTTCGCCATAAGTGAACCACTCAATGAACCGCGAAGCCTTGTTGTTTGGCATATTTTTCGCCAGTTCTATAACTCCGGAAGCATCAAGGACATCGGTAAGTCTCATCTTTCCATCAGGGGCTCTCAACTTGAACTGGTTAGTGCCACTAACCAGTTCAGGTTTATCTGTTTTTAGTTTGCCTTTCAGATATTTCCAATAGTTCCTGTTCTTCGTATAGTCATCCTGCGCGTTTAATACCCCGACAATATCAAGCACACTATACCACCATTTGGAATTATCTTCATCCCATAAGGCCCTCACCTCATGGTCGTCAAAGAAACGTATTGATATTTTAGTCATTATTTTATCCTTTATATAGTACGCAAAGATTCTTCACACATTTGTTGTGTATCATCATATTGTTTTATCAGCCCAAATATAGCAACATTCAAATAATAACCTGCAATTCCCCAAGGGATTATTTTTGCTAGTCGATAATGTGGCTTTTTAATGCGCCCGGCCGGCGGTGGCGCCTCTGGAGGTTCGCTTCGCTCATCCCGTCAGGCTGCCGCCTGACACCCATTCACAAGGTCATGGGCGACCATGCCTCCAGAGCCGCCACCCCCGTCCGGGCTTCGCCGCGTGGGGGTTGTTGCATGTCTATGTTATAACGTCGGGACGCGGCCACGCCTCGTTTCTGGAGATGTTGATTTTCAATGAGTTATAAAACAGGGCGTGGAAACGTGGCCAAAAAAAGCCTGCGTTTCCACGCTACTGTTAAAATGGTATCTGATTATCAGTTAGTTACAAAAATCCCCGTGGCCGCGTCACGACGATATCGGCAATCGCGGAGAGGCTGATATAAATCTTTTATTGGCATTGTCATAGAATACTTTACCATTGAATTCGTGAAAATTCTGAGTTGCGAATTTCGCGGTAACGTTCTCAAGCGGCTTTATTTCGTATAGTGACTCTAGAGTTTCCGGGAAGGCATTTAATGTGTAGCCTGAAACGGAATCTACAATGCCTCAAAGCTTGGCTCCCAAACTGCTCCGGTTTAGTATTCGTGGATTGGATATGCAACATGCAATCATGCCGCTGCGGGGCGACATTACATCCTGCACATCAATATCCTATAAGGACAATTCCTTTGAGAGGCAGCTGGAGACGACCGTTGATATAAAGCGTTTCGAAGAAATTGTAAATCTTTTCAAAATCAGGATTCCTTCTGTAATCATTTCTCACAGCAATCATTAGATAGTCGACACTGTACATCATGCAGGCTTGGAATACATCCTTCAGGAATTGGTTGTTTGAAAAAGCCCGCCCGGCCTCCACTTCCAGTACTATGCGTCCATCAGCACTTACAGCGTCAGCATCAAAGAACTTGTCTATCCTGTTGTTCATGCTAAACAAAACGGGAACTTTGATTTTGTCTTCAGATGCTTTGCCCTCTTCTACACTGAACCCCAGATCCTTCAACTCCGGGGCAATCGTCTTCAGAACTTCATCACTCTTCAGAGTATGAGTTGGCGAATCAATCTCACTAATATGGCGATCAAAGCACTCAATGACTTGTTTGATTGTTTCGTCCATCCCGACAGAACGTGGAAATAATTGATATCTGAGCATATGTTCGTTATTTAGGAAACCCTTTTTTACGCAAGAACTGGAGGTTTAGCCAGAAAGTGTACTTGTACGTATCTGTAAGCGGTTTTTTGCTTGTAACGACATCATTCATCACTTTCCACTTCCAGTCCTCGAGATTACGTTTTCTGCGGTCCCAATCAACCATCTCTTTGATCAAATCCAAAGTGATATCATCAGTTTGGGCACCGGATTCCTGACGATTATTCTCGTTCTCTACCTCCCGGGCTTTCCTAGCTTCTTGATCCTGTTTCGCGAGTTCATCGGCCTCGTCCAAGAGTTCGATGTTGTACTTACAGACTATCTCATAAATAGCCATCGCACGCTTGCGGTCGGTTTCAGTAATCAAATGGTTGTACTTAAGCTTATGGGCGGTGTCGCGGGCTGCACTTTGGTAATGGATTGCGAGAAATCCCGAGGTTTGGCCCCAGTCCGCAATCTTGTTCCATAACGAAGGCGGGATGGAACGGATGATGCCCATTTCGTGCTCGTAGGTACCATTCCCGCTCAGGTCCTCTCCAGTCACACGTCTGACCGGCGGATTGGAAGAATCAATCAGGTCGTCTTTAATCTGGGCGAGGTCATAGGCAAAAGTGTGTCCTTTGACCTTGTCCCAGCATTCCTCTTTCTTTGCCCATTCGATATAATGCGAACCAACGGAATTCTTGATGATGAATTCGTTGACCTGAATCATTAAATCAAATATGAAATCAGAAAGGGCAGGGGACAGCTGCTGGGCTTTCCAGATTTTATACAAATCGAGTTTGCCATCAGTTATCCTTGTTAAAAGCGCGATGGTGTAAGGCACCGTTACATTCTTGAGTTCGCCGATGTGAACGGCACTGGCCTTGGTACCATAACGTTTGTCGGCAGTTTTGAAGAGAATAGCCTTGGCGATAGTGTCCTCAAAGTATACGTTGTTGATCTTCTTGAGGTTCTCGGGAAGGTTGTTGTTTATGAAACGAGCATAGTTCTTTTCGTTACCACGAGCCACAATATGAGGGCCGATAACGAGTTTCTTGCCTTCGTAAACCTCTTCGTAGGCATTGAGATACTTGGCAATGTCTGTCTTTGTGAGGACTTGTCCTTTGGGGTACTTTTTGTCGAAAGCATCCTGACGTGACTTTGTGAAGCCTTCCTTTTGCCGGAGTGTCTTGTATTGCCCCCTGGCACGTTCGAAGAACCAGAAAGTTTGCAAAGGGCTGTCGGATGACATTGGTGTAAGAATGTATCGTGACAGTTTCTCAAACTCGATAAGTGCTTGGTTGTTTGCAGTGAAGTCGGCATCGTTGACTTTGTTCTGGGTATTCGCATACTTGGATATTCGCGATACTATCTCACTGAACTGCTCCTGCTTCTTTATTACCGAAATCTTCATCTGGACATAGATGCGCGATATGTCTGCCTTGTCTTTCTTCTGGGTATAGTATATCGAAGCAGTCGTCTGACCACCATTGACTATCTGCAGATTGTTAATTCTGCTTATGAAATGGCCACTTTCGTCCAGCTCAATATGGTCAGCAGTTGCTGCCAGACCGTTATTATACGCAAAGAACATGTGAGGCTCGGTTTTGATTGTCTCACGTATGCCTTTGTTAATCTTGCCGTTGAATTGAAGGAAGGAACGGACATTCTGCTCGAGTAGTCTGGAACCAAAACGCTCATACAGACTGGCAAGACAGGTCCCTGGAATAATGGCCACATAAGCTTGATACTCTTCGTTGTCGGTGCTTGCCGGCAGGCAGGGAACCATTGCTTTTTCTTCATCAAAATCTATTTCAATCGGGACGTGGGATGCTTCTGAAACCTGGAACAGGTAGTTGATATCCAGAATTCTATAGAAGATTTTATTGCCGTTCAAACTGGTCGACTGTGGAATTTCCCCTTTGTATTCTCCATTTGTCAGAATAAACGCATTGACACGTACAAGGTTATCCTTCAACTCTTGGTACGAACCTAATGTATGTGCGAATTCGAAAATTGGAGATGATTCTGCAACATCATCTTCATAGTTGTTGTATGTAGCTTTCCGGAAGAAGTTGGTAATGCGAGTGACTGCTTGGTCTATTTCTTTCTTATAAATGACCGGAATCTCTTCTCCCGTACGGTAAATGGTGATAAAAAGATCGACCGTTTCGTAGTTGTCAGAGATGGCATAGCCGTTGATTTTATGGGCCTTTTTGGTGCCAAAGTCTTTTTCATCATAGGCAACAGTAGTGTTCTCGGTTTCGCCGGCTTCGGAAAGCAGATCAAGGAAGAAGCGGGTGAATGTTTGTTCCTGGCTGTCACCCTCTTCGTTTGCGAGTTGCCGGGAGGTAATCTCTTGACAAAGCTGCTGGTAATATTTCTTTATGTCAGTCATACTATTTGATAGTGTTGAAAACTGAAGATTCGGATTTGATATATCCAGTGCATGCTGACAGAACGATGGAGTATGTCAGATTGCCTACGCCTGTCCTGAGATCACTTTCTTTGATGCGTGGAAAATCTCCCTCAATACGAAAAAAGGTTTCTCCGCGGACCTTGTAAGCACGGAAGGCGTACAATGCTTCGTCTTCATCAAAATAGCCCGCTGTAATGAGTCGTTCATTGAACTTGGATAATGCGGTTGGGGTATTCTCAAGGTCACGGCGCAACTTGTATATCTTGTCTGGAAGTGTTTCTCCGTTTTTCTTGGTAATTTCGACGGAGCAGTGGTACAAATAAAGGTTCTCGAACAAACTCTCATCCAGCTGCCTTTCGCTGTTGATGGTAACTTCCTGAGGATTACTGGTGGCTGTTGTCTTTACTTCGACTGCCCAAGAATCTCCCATAAAATCTCTTTGTGCGACATCAACTCCTACCCAATAGTCTAGCGCTTCTGAGACCGGGAACACCTTCTTTGAAATCAGCTTCCGGAGGAATGTCAATTCGCCATAAAGACCTTGCTGCTGCGATGGAGACAGGCCCTCTATGCCAGCTTTGTCAAACAGATTGCGCCATTTATCCAACTGATTGATAACACTCTTTATCATCTTATCTTCGGACTCCATGTTCTTGACGGTATTAATCAGGCTTTCACACAAGCAGGAGAAGGTATCCCTCTGTGCTGGAGTAAGTAGCTGAATCAGCAGCATCTTGGAGTTGACCAAGGTGGCGTCGTTGTATATGCCAACCTTGAGCTTCTTCAGATTGGAGAAAGGCGTGGTGTCTACCCTTATTTCTTCTGGATAAGAGAACGAAATGCCATATCCGCGTTCGTCACTTGCATAGGTGGCGAAGATATGATAAGGGCTGCTGCTGTCATAGAGACGTTTGACAATCCCCATCGTGTGCTGGGCTTCCATCTGCGCCCAGAGTTCGAGCATATGGTTATTCATTGTCATAAGTGTTATCGTTGGTTTCGTCGAAATTGTTCTCGTCTTCTGCATAGTCTTCCACCTGATTGACTACATAACTATAGGCGATGTCTGTTCTGCGGGTTGAAGGAAATGCTATGACCAGACCGATGAAAGGAATTCCGTTATCAGGTAACGAACTATCTGCACCACGTGGGTTCAAGGGATATATCATCAAAAGAGGTTGTGTCCTGGGGCGATACTCCTCTCTGACAATATCAGGTGCAGGATAACTTTCTTTCCAAGGTTTGGCTGTGTCTTTTTTTCGCTCTATTGTCACCTTGAGAGCTTCGTCCAAAGTGGCCTTGTCCAAGTCCATGAATTCATCAGTCCTGTCACCTACAATATGGTTCTTTCTGATATAGTAGGACTCGGAACAGTTTCCGGAATGTGTGTCTGAAGCAGCAGTACGGAAGAAATTGTTAGCATCATATTTCTCTGCGAACTTATAGTGGGAATGTCGTTCACAGACAGATCGGGACATGAGAGCAACATTCCATTCGGTCAACTCGCCAGACTGTGCAAGAGTTTCTATGTATTCGCAAATCAGATCAAAGTTAACCTTGACCAGCTGCTTGCCAACCTTGAACTTGTGGAAGTAATCCAAAATATCCTCCAGAGGGACGCTGCGCCATAAAAAGCATTCTTTGTGGCCATCAGGGTGTTCTGGTTCGGGCAGGGGAGACAACAATCCTTCAGTGTAACGAAGGTTGTCTGCTCGTACTTGTGCATCCATCTGCAACTGGTATGTTTCAACAAGACGGGAAGCCCATGAGACCTGAACATTATTTGTGTAACGCATCTTGGACAGCGAGGTAATCTGGAGGCAACCAGGGTGAGATCTGACTTTGAGGGCATACTTGTCCGGGGTGCTGCGCGCTTCAGCGAGATAGTTGAATTCTGCTCGCAGTTCTTCACTGGCCATCGTAATATGGCGGAACCATCCATTGAGTTCCGGACTGGTGAAAAGTCGGCATAAATCTACGTATCCTGGGCGGTATCCGAACCATCGGCCCATCTGCATCAGCGTGTCGTACATCTTGGATGCACGTAGGAAATAGCTGACCGACAGACCCTCAAGTGTAAGGCCTCGTGACAGTTTATCACCGCCGATGGCTATGACAGAGACGCCCGTTTCTTCGTGCTCATAATAAGTGAGAACGTCTCCTGAGCTACCGTTGATAGACTTGACTTCGATTTTTTGAACAGCCTTGAACAGAAGTGGCTTGATCTCATCCCATGTATGGACCTTGATCCGAGTGTCAATATCCTTGAGCGATGATGCCTTGATTTCTTCTGTAACAGTCTTGTAGGACTTGTACAAAGGGGTATCCTCTTCGAAAATACACCGGAGTTCTTCCAACACTATAGGATCTCCCGCCTCTATTTCGGACTTGTAATAGCCGAATAGCTTTTCCACTAATTCCTTAATGGCATTTTGCCAGATCTGGAATCTCGTTATGTGAATAAGCATCGAGTTGTGCTTGTTCCCCTGTCCTCTGGCCATTCGGATGGCGCAGGTGATAATGAAGCATTTCAGGGCCGTCCGCAAAGAATCCGGAATCTGGTCATAAGTCGGTAGTGGATCATTCTTCTTATGTTTCTCTGGGACAAAGTCAGAATAATCATCAATCGTATGGACAATCGGCAACAGATCGTCGTTTGATTCATCAGGAATTACAGATGTACCGAAAACCTTTTCCGGGCCAATATAGTTGTCTGGAGCTGGCAAGTTGATGATGAAATCTCTCGGGAACAAATCGTCATTAGCCAAAGGAATGAAGATATTGGCGAAAGGAGTGGCCGTATAGCCGACATATGCTGATTTAGCGAATTGGGAGATTATCTGCCTGATTTGCTGGTTGATTTTGGTAGGATCATACTCTTTCTTATTTGTGTTGATAGAGGCGTTGTCTGCCTCATCATCGATAACGAGAAGCGATTTTGTTGTTATCTTTCCATCACCAGCATGCGTATGAAGCCAGGCATAAAGGCGTTTCAACACCGATACATTCTTCTTGACAACAAGGAGAAATGGGGTCGGCGTGTCGAAGTTAATACCAAGTGAATCTGCTCGCCCCTGGGTGAAATCGCCATTTTCCTCACTAGTCGTGATGGAATTGGCTATAGCGTGTTTGAACCCTTTATAGCACCCCACGCCGATCTTTTGTGAAAGCCCTTCTTCATACTTTCGCACGTATTGCGTGTCAAATCCAAGGAAACCTTCATCAAGGCGGGTTTGTGTCTGGCTGCGGAGATTGTTGTGTATGCCGGCGAGAACGACAATGAAATTGAACCCGGCATCGGCCGCCTTGCAAATAAGCCCAGTGTAATTTGCCGTTTTGCCAGATTGTACCTGGCCAACAACAAGGCCTTTTTTATCAATCTGCACGTTCTCCATCTGCGGATTGAACAAGTGGTCCAAAACCTTGTCGGTAAGGGTGTCAAGATGGGCGATAACAGCATCGGGGAAGTGCTTGTCCTTTTTCAGATACTTCACATAGCGAGTCCAGAAATCCCAATCCGTACTTTGGTTGGCTTTGAACTCTTTCAACCATGGCATACGCCGTTCACGACCTTCCAGAATCTTGAAGTCATCAATCTGTGTGGCATAGTTTGCGAGCAGAGTATTCTTGAGAAGCTCTGTATCAACGTCGGGATATATCATCGTAGCCTGACTGACGGCCGTAACGATATCTTTATCAGTAACTGGAGCCAGAGTCTTCAGAATCTCCTCGGCTATGTTATATGCGGTATTGAAATGGTTCTGCATAGTGTTATAATGAATCGATTAGTTCCTCGAAATTGTTGAAAGGCTCAATGTTCTTGATTTCGTTTCTGGCTTGTTCTCGGGAAATGCCAGCATTGATTTTTGTCTCGTACAGAGTCTCAGCAAGTGACTTGAGCGCATCCATATCAAATCCCTCAAAAGCATCCTTCTGTGTGCTTTCCATTTCGACCTGGTTGGCATACACCGCTTTGGTGGGGATTGCTTCTTCTATAATGCGCAGAAGCGTTTCTATAGCCTTGTCAGGATTCTCGTGGGCCATTTCGCGAACGCGTAGTATTAACTCGTTATTACGGTTTACCACGAATGACCATTTTCCGTCTTTGCGTTTGTCTTCCCATAGCGGCTGGAAAGAAGTCCCGGCCCGCTGCTTGAGAATACGACCACGGTGCTTGTATACTTCTACACCGGTGCGGCGTGCTTTTCTGGCGTACGACTCCAGCACATCGCGGCATCCTGAAGGAGGATACGCTTGGGATTTCTTGATATCGATTTTCCACTCGGAATCCTGAGTGTTCGGAATGTCGACCTGAATACGGACCAGCTTATATGGGTCTTCTTGTTTAAATATTCCCAACCAATTCCCAGCAAGGAGCAAACGCTTGCCACGGTAAATATAGAATCCTTGATGTGCGTTCCATCCATTCATTCCTTCAGCAGTCATATATGCCTTCTCTGAGGAGAAATTCTTTTTATGGGGAAGGATGTAGCCACGAACTGTCACACCACCATTCAGATGATCTTCAGGCATCACTTGAATCTTGCTCTCTGTCGGGCAAAATGGATTCCACGGTTCAATTTTGCGTCCGCACCAATAGAGTATTACAGACTTCGATTCTATAAAGCGATGGAATGTCATTGCAATATGGTTCTTAACCCGATCCATGGATCTTGAGAACTTCTCGTGAGCATTAAGATCGCTTTCTGAAATAGTCGAACGGACGACCCTGTCCATATCATTCCAAATCACTATTGTTCCGGACTCTACATCATCCAAGACAGAAGAGAAACCGTCAGGCATCCATTTCAAAAGGTCCCACGTGTCTTTCTGTGCGACATAGTCCAAATCCCATGTCCAATATGCAGGCGTGTTATCTTTTCGCTTACTGAACACTGTGACTTTGCGGCATTGGGAGAACGAGGCTGTTTTTAAGCCAAGGCCAAAGCGGCCAAGATCCTTTTCGCTTCTTTCCTCGTTGGGGTTCTGAGAACCGGGGCGCATGGCCTGGATGGTTTCTGAACTGGTCATACCGTGGCCGTCATCCTTTATGGTGATGACAGACTGGCCACCATGCCAGAAACGGTCTATCCATATATTCTTGGCGTCTGCAGATATGGAGTTGTCGATGATATCGGCAACAGCTGTCTCCAAGGAGTACCCGATAGCGCGGAAGGTCTCTACCATTGACGAGGCCTTCGGCGCTGCGGATGCGGTTTCAATTTTGCTATAGTCCATAGTCTATACTCCTTCTAGTTGTGGTCTGAGTGCTTTGGCAATATGGTATGACATCATCACTGGCACGGCATTGCCAATCTGCATATAGATGGAAGTTCTGCTCCCTTCAAAGAAGTAATCATCTGGGAATGACTGCAAGCGTGCCGCCTCTCTGACAGAGATGGACCTGGCGTTCTCAATAGTAGGCTTCTTGCTAGGGTATATGTAATAATGGCCGTCCATCGCAATGTGTGCGACGACAGTGTGGCAACATCCATGAGGATCAACAACGTTGAAACGGTTCAGAAAAGAGTTTGTGTTCTTATGTGTTTTAAGCCTGTCAGGCAGCGTTGCATAGCTCAAACGCTTTTTATGTTTCCAGGCTTTGATGGCAATACAATAGATTTCCCGGTCCCGTTCATTGTTCTTTCGGGTAACATGCTGGGTAGTGAAGTTGAAAACCCCTCGGATACCTGTCTTTTCCAAGTATTTCATTTCTTCAAGAGGCTTTGTATAATGAACAATTTCACAGAGTCTCCCGTCTCCGTTTTTTCTTTCAGGAAGGTCGGCAAATATGTCAGTGCGTGTTTTGAACTTATTGGTCACCTTCACCAGCTCCGGATAGTGATAACCGGTAGGGTTGTGTTTTTCGTCTTCTCTTTTCCAGCCAACGATAATCATACGGTGACGGTGCTGAAGAACTTCATAATCCGAAGCAACCTGCTCATGGGATTCCACGTCATATCCCATTTCATACGCAATCCGCTTCAGGTCATCGAATGGCTTTACCATATCAGCGGTTTGCGCGGTTGTGATGCCCATCACGTTTTCAAAAACAAACATTTTGGGACTGAAGTGGTCAATAAACTTGAGATAATAGCGATACAGATAGTTTCGGGGATCACGTCTCACATCAACTCCCATCTTCGCCCGGCCTGCAAAGGAGTACGCCTGGCAGGGAGGTCCGCCGATGATAATATCTATGGGCGCGCCGGCAGCCAGAGTCTCAAGCCTGGCAATCAGCGGCTCCATTGTGTCCTCACCGATGGTTTCCTTAATAACACGGTCTGTCACATCTACTGGTACTTGACGCCAGAGCTCAGAACCATCTGTACCTTCGTGTTTATTGCGAAGGTAGTTTTCATATATGTCAAGCCGATTATGCTCTTTTAGGTAGTGAAAAGCAGCCCTAGTTTTAAGCGTATTGCAGGCATCTTGCTTCATTTCAACATGGGCAACTGGCGTGTAGCCAGCCTTGATGAAACCCTCAGATAATCCGCCTGCACCGGCAAATAGGTCAATAAATGTCAACCAGGGTTATCGGATTCGTTGTGGATGGCGTGGCGGGATTGATGGTTGGTGGCGGGACTGTCGCCAGAGGATTGTTCGGGTGGTGCGCTTTTGTACCGCCTAAAACGTTTTCCTGGTACCAAACCTGAAAATTTGAGGCCCTTTGTTCCGTCTAAAACGTTTTCCTGGAACAAAACTGAATTCCATACCCGGGATGAATCAGGCAATATGGTTGCGAAATTCTGAAAAAGGCCGTAAATTTACATGGTTAAAAGAAAGCAAGATATTATGCCAAATAAACGGTTGACATTTATTGACCCTTTATCCACCCGAGGCGGGCGAGGAAACGCATGAGAGTCTTGCGGTCGACGTGGCAGTCGGAAGCTATGCGGCGATAGGACTTGCCGGAATCGAGCATTGACATAATATAATCCTTTTTATGGTAGAGCTTCAACCTTTCAAGGTCATTGACCGAACCTGTCGGGCGACCGAGAATTACGCCCTCGGCCTTTTTGCGGGCGAGAGCTTCCTTGGTGCGCTGGCTGATGAGGTTGCGCTCGATTTCGGCGGAGAGACCGAACGCGAATGCGAGAACTTTGCTGGGGATGTCATCGCCGAGGCGGTAGTTGTCTTTGATCGTCCAGACGCGGCAGCCACGCATCATGCAGATATTGAGAATCTCCATGATCATGAACAAGTTACGGCCGAGACGCGAAAGCTCGGAGCAGATGATGAGATCACCGCTTCGCACTTTTTTGAGAAGCTTGCCGAGGCGCCGGACGGACCAATCCTTGGTGCCGCTTATGGTTTCCTCGATCCAGCCGTCTATGAAGATGCCATGTCCTTCACAAAACCGGAGAATCTCGAAACGCTGATTCTCGACAGTCTGCTTGTCGCTGCTTACTCTGATGTATCCATAATTCATAATACTCCTCCAATCTCCTCAGCACAATGTCGGATGCATCAACAAGTGCAGTTTCACTAAATTAGCAATTCCCAATAACATTGTCAAGCCACATGGAAGAAAATCCTAATTCAAAACTCGTAGACGGATACAAAAGGGCGTTCATTGACTCATCAGTGAATGCCGAGCCGTCATTTACGCCGCAGTTCATCTCGAACGCTAACGGCAATAAGGTCTTGACTGAAATTGAAGGCGAATTGCGGGAGTGTTCGTCAATGCTGATGTCAGTGGCTTTCATCACTAAAGGCGGCATAACCCCGTTGCAGGGCGTGCTTAAAGAACTGGAAGCGAAAAATGTCCCCGGCAAGATATTGACCACGGACTATCTCATGTTCAGCGACCCGGCGGCATTGGATACTTTGTCAGAGCTCAAGAATCTGGAAGTCAGGATGTTCCGTACTGATTCAATCGGTTTTCATACCAAGGGTTATCTCTTCCATAATGGTGACGATATCAGAATCATTGTCGGCAGTTCTAACCTTACACAGAATGCCATAACCAGAAACTTCGAGTGGAATACCAAGGTGATTGCCACGGCTGAGGGACAATATGCGAAAGACATTGAAAATGAATTCAATAATGTCTGGGATAGTTCTGTAGATTATACTCAATACAGGGAAGAATACGCCAGACAATTCCAGGAGTCCAAGGCACAAAAATCGGCTCTGGATACGATTGTTTCCAGACTTGATATGCGCTATTCTCGTGTTATTGAGCCGAATACGATGCAGAGGGAGTTTATGGCAGAAGTCAGACGCTTGATTTTGTCGGGACAGAAACGGGCACTTCTGGTATCAGCCACAGGAACGGGAAAAACATATGCTTCCGCATTTGCCGTCCGGGAAATGTTTGCCGGCAATTTGGTGGCGAAAAAAAAGGTGCTGTTCATGTCGCATCGTGAAATGATCAATGTCCAGGCAGAGAAAAGCTATCGCACGGTTATGGGCAATGCCTTCCGAACGGCTCAGCTGTCCGGAAATTCTCAGGATATGTCAGTGATAAAGTCGGCGGATATGGTATTTGCCACTATGAACATGATGGCGAAAGATGATTTCAGGACCCGGAATTTCGTGCCGGATGAGTTTTCAGTCATTATCTTGGATGAGTGTCATCGGTCAGGTTCAGAGAGTTACCAGAAGATTATCGATTATTTCACACCTCAATTCCTATTGGGAATGTCCGCTTCTCCGGACAGGACTGACGGATTCGATGTGTATAGCCTTTTCGACCATAATATTGCATGCGAAATCAGGCTTCAGACCGCGTTGGAAAATGATTTGCTCTGCCCGTTCCACTATTTCGGAATCCAAGACCTGAAAGTCAACGGAAGCCAGGTTGATGTCAATGATTTCAATGACCTGACATCTGGAGAAAGGGTTAAAAACATCATTGATGTGGCTGAGTATTATGGGTTTAGCGGAGAAAGAGTCAAGGGGTTGGTCTTCTGTAGCAGGAGGTCTGAAGCCGAAACGTTGTCAGCCATGTTCAACTGCATTGACAAGAAAAATAGTGGTCGGAAGTACCGGACGGTGGCATTGACCGGAAACGACAGCGAAGCTGCACGCCGTAAGGCGGTGGAGATGCTGGCGGCCGATTCGGGTGAGATTCTTGATTATATTTTCACGGTCGATATTTTCAATGAGGGTGTCGATATTCCGGAAATCAATCAGGTCATCATGCTCCGTCCGACGGAATCTGCGATAATTTTCGTCCAGCAGTTGGGTCGGGGATTGCGTAAAGCGAAAGGAAAAGAGTATGTGGTGGTGCTGGACTTTATTGCCAATTATGACAATAACTATCTGATTCCTATTGCATTATCAGGAGATAGAACGGGGAATAAAGATAATATCCGGCGATACTTGATAGAGGGAAACAATGTCATCAACGGGGCGTCTACGATATATTTCGATGCGGTGACGCGGAAACGTATTTTTGAGTCCATTGATGCCGCGCGTATCAATACCAAGAAGATAATCATTGACAGTTATCGTCAGTTCAAGGTCAAACTTGGACGAAGGCCGACATTGACCGATTTCGACAAATATGGCGAGATGGATCCGTTGCGGATTATTTCGTATATGGACGGGGCATTCCGGAATCAGAAGATGGCATCTTATCATGGATTTCTGGTGGCTTTCGACGATTTGGCGGAGACGCTTTCGCAGGAGGAAAATCATATCCTGGAGTTCGTGACCCAGAAATACGCGTCCGGAAAGAGACTCAATGAAGTGCTGATGCTTGAAGTCCTGTCCGCCGCTTCGCCTGATGCTGATGTCGTCGCAATGTGGGAGATGTCAATGCTGGACAACGGGTTGCATTGCGGGGAGCATGCGGTGCGCAATGTGATAGGGCAAATGACCGGTGAGTATTATGACTGCGGTTCTGCAGGAAAGCGTTTCCGCGACTGCGTCCTGATGGAAGAACAAGATGGCGCTTATATGGTTTCGGCTATGATGCGCTCCGCATTGGCCAATCCGGATTTCAGGTCGGCTCTGGCTGAGGTGCTGGACTTTGCCAGAGGTCGTTATGAGGCTTGTTATAAGTCTGATAGTGAATTTGTTGTGGGGAAGAAATATACTTATGAGGATGTCTTCAGGCTTTTGAACTGGAAGAAGAATGAGGTTGCTCTCAATGTCGGCGGTTACAAGTTTGATGCGGAGACGAAGACTTATCCGGTTTTCGTGAATTATGACAAGTCATTGGAAATCAATGATACCATACGTTATGAGGACAGATTTGTGGACCCGAGTACTTTGGTGGCCATTTCCAAGAGCAAGAGGTCGTTGGCGTCTTCTGACGTCAGGGTGGCTGCGGATAGTGAGCGCAATGGCGTGAAGATGTATTTGTTCGTCCGTAAGAACAAGGATGACAAGGAATCGAAGGAATTTTATTACCTTGGTCGGATTCATCATGAGCCTGATGGTCTTCTGGAGGAGTTCGTGATGCCTAATACGGATGTTTCTGCGGTGGAGATTGAGTATAAGTTGAAGACTCCGGTGGAGAAGAATCTTTATGATTATCTGACGTCGGAGAATGTGTAATTGATTTTTTTTTGTAATATGTTGATAATGAAAACGATAAATGTGGTTGCCGCTGTGATTTTCAAGGATGGCAAGGTGTTCGCCACGCAGCGTGGATACGGGGAGTTCAAGGACGGCTGGGAGTTCCCGGGCGGTAAGGTCGAAGAAGGGGAGAGTCCGGAGGATGCGTTGCGGCGTGAGATTCGGGAGGAATTGGAGGTCGAGATCAATGTCGGCGAGTTGCTTGATACTATAGAGTATGATTATCCGACGTTCCATTTGTCAATGAAGTGTTATGCCTGCACGTTTGCTGGCGGTAGTCCGCACTTGCTTGAGCATGAGGCTGCCAAATGGTTGGCATCTACGCAGTTGGGCTCTGTGGACTGGCTTCCTGCCGATGTGACATTGATACCTAAGATTGCGAAGAAGTTGAATGGGTAGTCGGAAATCTCAGGGAAATTTCCTATATTTGCCTCAGCAAGATATTTTAGTAACGAGTCAGGGATTTATTTCTCCGGACTCGTTTTTTTGTTTTAGGCGGCGGTCCTTGGTTGGGAGCGGTACCTGGAAACAAAACGGATTCTTGCTTATGCGGAGTTTTTGTTCAGGGAAAACGATTTATCTGGAACAAAATGGGGCGCGCAAAAGGTTTGGTTCCGCCTAAAACGTTTTCGCGGAACCAAATGCCTCAGGCTGAGGGTTTTGTTCCACGTGAGCGTGTTTCCGGAACGAAATCGTCGAGGGTAAGTCCATTCCCCGAGGGGAGGGATTTAGGGAGAGGGTAACGTGCACATAAAAAAGTACGTTGGACTTACGGCCTTCGAACGAGTGACAACCCTCAAATTCGTGCTAACGTTCAGCAAGTTTGACAACTTGCGAAACTTTGGATAATATAATTGATAATATAATTATTAACTTATGAGCAACTATAGAGATTTGGAAGCATACTGCGAATCGCGGTTTTTTCAGGACGGTCCTTATTGGCATATCTATACGCCAGGACTTGAGACGCCGGTTTTGTTTGGTGTCAAAGAAGATTATGTCTTCGCAATGAACTTGATTTGTCAGGCGGCAATGGCTACAGACGGCGTGGGGATTCTCGCTTTCGAGGTTATGAGCAATCATTTTCATATCGTCGTGTCAGGTGAGGAATCGTCGGCCAGAATGTTCTTTGCGTTTCTGGAGAAGAGACTGCGAAGATGTGCAAAAACATTGACCTGCAAAGAGATACCTTCGTCTTTTACGGCACGGTACAAGGAAATTGACTCGCTGCAGTCGTTACGCAACACAATCGTTTATGTGAATCGCAATGGATATGTGGCGGATAGAAATTATACGCCATTCTCTTATCCGTGGGGTACGGGGAAGTATTATTTTGGCAATGTGGGATCCGATGGAGCAGATGCCTTTCTCAATGTCAATGAAAGACGTCGCTTGTTCCGAGGACGGGCAGGGATTCTTCCAGAGAAATATCAGATCATCGACGGGTATGTAGCCCCATCCTCATATTGCAATCTGGAACTGGGCATGTCGTTGTTCAGGGATGCCCATCATTACTTCTACATGGTGAGCAAGAATGTCGAGGCGTATGGTGAAATGACGGTGGAACTCAATGATGGTGAGTATCTTACGGATACAGAACTTGTTTCTCAGGTGATGAAGTTCCTGAAGAGTGACTATGACGTGAATTCGTTGCGGGATTTGAGCAAGACGCAGAAGTATGATTTTGCCAGGCGGCTTCGTTTCGAGTTCCGCTCGTCGAATGAACAGATAAGGCGAGTGCTGAACCTGACTTCTGCAGAAGTGAATGCGATATTTCCTTTGATGGCTAAGAAGTGATGCTCGACGAGATTTTCAGGCGTGATTCATGATTTGGTTCCACTAAAACGATTCAGATGGAACAATCGGCCGCAAAAACAACACGTTGTTCCGTATAAAACGTTTTCGCGGTACAAAATGGTCCAGTGCCAATGCAATCCGAGCCTGTGCGACCCATGCCAATCCGCCCCCTGCCAATGCAATCCATGACCAATCCGCCTCATGCCAATGCGCCCCGGCAGAACATCACATTATTGCCTAAACACGGCGGCATTGTCGCAGCTGTCGGGAGGATATTTGTGAAAAATATGCGTGTGACACGGCAAAATAGGTAAAATTACCTAGAGAAATTGTTTGGATTACTTGGCTGATAGTCATAAATTTGGCCAAATCAAAAATCTAGATAACCATGAAACGAAGATTAATTGCACTATTTACAATCCTCTTGAGTGTTTCATTGATTACCACCTATTCCTGCAAAAAGGAAAAGGTTAAAAGCGTATCGGTGACAGAAGTCGGATTGAACAAGACCTCTACCACTCTCGTGGAAGGAGAGACTGAGACCCTGGTTGCTACCGTGATGCCGGAAAATGCTACTGACAAGAGTGTCGTGTGGGAAAGCAGTAATGAAAGTGCGGCTACCGTAAGTCAGGAGGGCCTCGTGACTGCTGTCGGGGAAGGAAAGGCGACGATAACCGTGAAGACCAATGACGG
>Ga0129311_1000988_pt1 | contig 21959 bp, 20 predicted proteins | sample Go1ome_FD_94435 | JGI IMG/M metagenome (GOLD analysis project Ga0129311, IMG submission 94435) | Western lowland gorrila individual fecal microbial communities from Wisconsin, USA - Go1022B metagenome | ecosystem: Host-associated > Mammals > Digestive system > Large intestine > Fecal | place... | reverse complement strand
ATTTTATGAAAAAAATTACAGTACTTGGTGTCACTGGATCTATTGGAACACAGACAATCGATGTTGTATTAGGACACCCAGATGAATTTGAAATTGTTGCCATGTCAGCGGGTCATAATATCAAGAAATTAGAAGAAATCATGAGTCAGCTACCTGTTGCACATATCTGTGTATTAGAACAGGCAGACTATGATTATTTAACTGAAAAATATCCAGATCGTCATTTCTATCTAGGACAGGAAGGTCTTATTCAAATCAGTACATTAGAAGAAACTGAAATTGTTCTTAATGCGATTGTTGGATTTGCTGGATTATTACCAACGATTGAGGCAATTAAAGCAGGTAAGGATATTGCGCTTGCGAATAAAGAAACTTTAGTCGTTGCAGGACATATTATTATTCCTCTTGCAAAAGAATATAATATTCAATTATTACCAGTGGATAGTGAACATAGTGCTATTTTCCAGTCAATGCATGGAGAATATCCAAGAGAGATTTCTAAGATTCTTTTAACATGCAGTGGTGGCAGCTTTAGAGACAAATCTTTAGATGAACTCAAGGATGCAACGATTGAACAGGCCTTAAATCATCCTAATTGGAGTATGGGGGCTAAAATTACTATTGATAGTGCAACTTTAGTGAATAAAGGATTAGAAGTCATGGAAGCCAAATGGCTTTTTGATGTAGATTATGATGATATTGAAGTTTTAATTCATCCTGAAAGTGTTGTTCATTCTATGATTGAATGTACTGATACAGCTGTGATTGGTCAACTAGGTACACCAGATATGCGCTTGCCTATTCAGTATGCTTTGACTTATCCTCATAGAATTCCTTTAATTAATAGTAAGAGACTTTCTTTATCGGATATTGGAACACTTCACTTCTATAAACCTGATACAGAAAGATTTAAAGCATTACCTCTTGCTTATCGTGCTGGAAGAGAGGGGGGCAGTATGCCTTGTGTATTCAATGGTGCCAATGAAGAAGCAAATCAGTTATTCCGTGATGGAAAGATTAAATTCCTAGAAATTGTTGACCTCATTGAAGAAGCAATGAATGCGCACACTGTTATAGATAATCCATCTCTTGATGAATTAATCAAGATAGATAAAGACGCAAGAGCTTTTGTAAGAAAGAGAGTAGGTTTATAAGATGCAGACTTTAATGAATATACTTGTATTCCTGCTTATTCTTACAGGAATTATTGTCATACATGAATTGGGACACTTTATTGCAGCTAAGTTCTTTAAGGTTTATTGTGGGGCTTTTAGTATTGGAATGGGTCCTAAGATTTTTGGTAAAAAAGGAAAAGAAACAGAATTTCAGATTCGTGCTTTGCCAGTAGGAGGATTTGTTTCTATGGCAGGAGAAGCCGACCAGGAAGATAATGAAGAATTTAAGGATGTTCCATTAAATCGTACATTAAAGGGTAAAAAGACTTATCAGAAGATTATTATTATGCTTGCAGGTGTTTTTATGAATTTCATGCTTGCGCTTGTTATTATGTTATCTGCAAACCTTACAGGCGGACAGATCAATGTCAATCGCTGTGAAGTTGGTACTCTTGTAGAAAATGGATCTGCAACTAAATATGGTTTAAAAAAAGGTGATGTTATTACTAATATTGAATGTAAGCAGACAGGTGTTTCTTATGCAGTAGCAAGTTATGAAGATCTTCATAATGATATGACTAAGAAGGCATTAAAGATCGAATCTAAGAATGCGACATTGGATATTACTGTAAGACGAGGTAAAGACAGTATCGTTATCAAGACTGTAACACCCTATAATGAAGAACAGGGACGTTATGTACTAGGCTTCATGCAGGTGACTCGAAGAATGAGTGTCACTGAAGCATTAAGCTATACTTCTAAACAATTATGTGAGATGTCTACTGCAATCTTCAATGCGCTTGGACAATTAGTTGTTAACTTTGCATCTACAATTAAGCAGATGTCTGGACCAGTTGGTATTTATAAAGTCACTTCACAAGTGAGGGAATCTGGTTCTATTACGACACTTCTTTATCTAGTGGCTATGTTATCTGTGAATATTGGTATCTTTAATTTATTACCTATTCCAGGTTTAGATGGATATCAGGCCATTCTTTCACTTATTGAAGGTATTATTCATAGGGAAGTCCCTGTGAAAGTGAAGTATGCATTGCAGGTGCTTGGTCTTGCACTTGTGTTTGGTCTCATGATTGCAGTCACTTATCAGGATCTGCTGCGATTATTCCAGTAAAGGAACTTCGGTTCCTTTTTTAAAGGTGATTTTATGAACAAATTAAGTATTTTATTACAACAATTACATATAGAAATGAATCAGGCTTTTTCTCGTGCTGATATTACAAGAGTTGTTGTCCATAATGATAGCCGCTATACTTTTTATATTAGTTCTCCTGAATTAATGCCTCTTGTTAATGTGAAGGCTTTAAAAGAAGCACAGCACTTATTTCCGTATCCATGTGAATTCCTATTTGAAACAACATCTAATCACTTCAATGAAGAAGATGTTATTGAATATAGCGAGTATATTATGCATTCATTACTTGGGAATGTACCAGAAATGCAGGGTATGACTAAAAATGATTTAGATTTAAAAGGTGATGTTTTAACATTACATACTGTCAATCATATTCAGTGTGATTCAATCAAGACACAGCTTTCTGAAATGCGTTCTTTACTTTCTGGATTTGGTATTGATATTGATCTAAGAGCTGAAGTTGATGCAGACAATCATGAATATCAGCAGACGATTGCGAAGATGGAAGAAAATAAAGGAGTGCATATTGATTCAAGTGCTTTAGAAAAATACAATGAAGCAATGAATGAAGCACCCGCACCTTCTTATTCTAAGCCATTAGGTAACTATAAACGTTATAAGAAAGAATATGTCATGACTCAAATCAGTCAGTTAGATAACACTATGCGTGAAGTAACTGTGCAGGGCTATTGTTTCCAGGAAGAAACAACACAAGTAAAGAGTGGCAAGCATATTCAGACACTTCTTGTGACAGATTATTCAGATAGTATTATGATTAAGAGATTTGAGAATAAGAATCGTAATACACTAGAAGAAATGCAGCAATTGAAAAAAGGCGGTAAATGGATTCGTGCTAAAGGTACTTTTGAATATGATAGCTTTGCACGAGAACAGGTTATTATAGCGAATGAGATAGAAATTATTCCAGCTCCTAAAGCACGTATGGATAAGGCTGAAAAGAAGCGTGTAGAGCTTCATTGTCATTCTAATATGTCTACTATGGATGGTATTGCGAGTGTTGGTTCTTATGTAAAAAGAGCCACTGAATGGGGCATGAAGGCTATTGCGGTCACTGATCATGGTAATGTACAATCATTCCCTGATGCCCAGGCAGCTGCAGGGGATAAGTTGAAGATGATCTATGGTATTGAAATGAACATGATTGATACGAATTTTGATTGTGTATTCAATGCGAATGGGTTAAAATTCAATGATTTAACTTATGTTTCTTTCGACTTAGAAACAACAGGTTTATCTCAGATTGATGATTATATTACTGAAATTGGTGCGGTTAAGATTAAGAATGGTTTAGAGGTAGGAAGATTACAGACATTTATTAAATCTCCTAAACCTATTTCTAAGAAGATTACAGAATTAACATCTATTACTAATGAAGATATTAGAAACGCCCCTACGATTGAAGAATTCATGCCACGTCTGCTTGAGTTCTTTGGGGAGGATTTATTAATTGCGCATAATGGACGTTTCGATATTGGGATGCTTGATAAAGCGTTAGAACGTATGGGAAAAGATCCTATCAGCAATCCTTGGATTGATACATTACCTCTTTCTAGACGTTTGATTCCATTACAGCGTTCTTATCGATTGGGTGCAGTCTGCCGTTTTTATCATATTCCTTATGATACAGAAGCAGCCCATCGCGCCGACTATGATGCTGAAGTATTAAGTCATTCTTTTAATGTCATGCTTCAGGATCTGATTAAAAAAGGATTTAAGACAATAGATGAAATCAATGATATAGAAATTGAAGATAGTTATAAGCATGCTTTCCCATACCATATGTGTGTTCTTGCAAAAACACCAGAAGGTTTAAAGAATATGTTTAGACTTGTTTCTATTGCGAATACAAAGTATTTTCATCAATGTGATCGTATTCCAAGAAGTGAACTTGAATTTTATCGTGAAGGACTTCTTTTTGGGAGTGGCTGTGTCAATTCGAAAGTATTTGAGATAGCCTCTACAAGAGATGAAGAAGAATTAAGAGAAGAAATTAAATTTTATGATTATATTGAAATACAGCCTTTAGAAGATGCTATGTATCTTGTGGATCGTGGTAAATATGATTCTATTGATGATATAGAAAGAATTTATAAACGTATCATCAAGATTGCGAAGGAAGAAAAGAAACTCATCTGTGCTACAGGAGATGTTCACTTCCTAGATAAGAGAGATAAGGTCTACCGTGAAGTCTTTATTACAAACTCTAAGATTCAGATCAATGGCAAGCCTCATCCACTTCTTGTAAGAAATAATCCACGTGCTTTAACACCTGATGTTTATTTAAGAACAACAGATGAAATGCTGGAATGTTTCCCTTATTTAAGCGATGAAGAAACATATGAATATGTTGTTACAAATACAAATAAGGTGGCTGATATGATTGGTGACGATATTATTGTCACTAGAGAAGGATTATATCCTCCTTCTATCGAGAATGTAGATGTGAAGTTAAGAGAATTATGTAATAAGAATGCACATGCAACTTATGGTGAAGTATTACCTGACATTGTTTCAGCAAGACTTGAAAAAGAGTTGTCCAATATCATCAAGCATGGATTCGCTGTTATTTATTTTATCGCTTCAGAACTTGTAAGAGTCTCTAATGAAGCAGGTTACCTTGTAGGGTCTCGAGGTTCTGTAGGTTCATCATTCGTTGCGACTATGGCAGGAATTTCAGAAGTTAATCCATTGCCACCTCATTATATCTGTCCGCATTGTAAACATAATGAATTCTTAGATGAAGGTGTTATTTCAGATGGTTATGATCTACCTGATAAGAACTGCCCTGTATGTGGACATAAGATGAAGGGTGAAGGACATAACATTCCATTCGAAACATTCTTAGGATTCAATGCCGACAAGGTTCCGGATATTGACTTAAACTTCTCTGGTGAATATCAGCCTAAGGCACATGCTTATACAAAAACAATCTTTGGTGAAGACCATGTCTTTAGAGCAGGGACTATCTCTACTGTAGCTGAAAAAACAGCTTATGGATATGCAAGAGCTTATGCAGAAAACTTAGGTTTAGAAGATAATATCCGTAGTGCTGAGTTACAAAGACTTGCGAATGGGTGCACAGGTGTTAAACGTACAACTGGTCAGCATCCAGGTGGTATTATCGTTATTCCAAATGATATGGAAGTATTTGATTTCACGCCTTATCAGTATCCAGCAGATGATGTGAATGCTGAATGGCGTACAACCCACTTCGATTTCCATAAGATTCATGATAACGTATTAAAATTTGATATTTTAGGACATGTCGATCCAACTGTTATTCGTATGCTTCAGGATATGACAGGTGTCGATCCAAAGTCTATTCCTACAAATGACCAGAAGGTAATGAGCTTATTTAATAGTTCTAAAGCATTGGGGTGCGATTTATCATTCCTTAACTGTAAGACAGGAGCTTTAGGTTTACCGGAATTTGGTACGAAGTTTGTCCGTGGCATGCTTGAACAGACGCATCCAACTTGCTTTAATGAACTTGTTATCATTTCAGGCTTATCTCATGGTACTGACGTTTATCTAGGTAATGCAGAAACATTGATTAAGTCTGGGACTTGTACATTACAGGAAGTTATTGGATGTCGTGATGATATCATGGTGTATCTTATTGAAAAAGGACTTCCTAACAAGGATGCCTTCGATATTATGGAATGTGTACGTAAAGGGAAGTCACCTAAAGTATTCCCTCAAAAGGGTTATGTTGAATTAATGAAGAAGTATAATGTACCACAGTGGTACATTGATTCATGTTTGAAGATCAAGTACATGTTCCCTAAAGCCCATGCCGTTGCTTATGTATTAAGTGCCGTACGTGTAGCTTGGTGGAAATTGTATTATCCAAGAGAATATTATGCTGTATACTTCACAACACGATGTGATTTCTATGATATTGAAACATTGATTGCGGGAAAAGAAGCAGTTTTTGATAAATATCAGGAATGTCTGAAATTAAAGGCAGAACATAAAGCATCTAATAAGGAAGAAGGGTTGATTACAGTCTTTGAGGTTGCATTAGAAATGTTTGAAAGAGGCTTGAAATTCAGCAAGATTTCTCTTGATCAATCGGATTCAAGAAAGTTTATATGTAATCCTGATGATCAAACAGCTATTATTCCTCCATTTACATCTATTGATGGACTAGGGGATGCAGTAGGAGATTCAGTTGTAGAAGCAAGAAAGGAGAGACCTTTCACTTCTATTGAAGACATTAAAAAGAGAACACGTCTTTCAGGAACACATATTGAGACACTTCAGAAGATGGGTGTTTTAAATGGTTTTTCTGAAAGTGATCAGCTTACAATTTTTGATTTATAGTTTTTTTACGTGTTTTTCAACATTATTTGACTTATACATTTAACTGTGCTATACTCGATTTAGCAAAAGACGAGAGGGGAGACCCTCTCGTTATTTATTGAATGGGAGGTTCTATGCTAGAGAAAATTAAAGAAGGCCTATTGCCTATTATTGCTTCATTTGAATGTCATCTTGATTCAATGGAATATGTAAAGGAAAAAGGAGAATGGTATTTACGTGTTTTCATTGAAAAGAATGATGGAAATCTGGACATGGATACTTGTGTTGCAGTCAGTGAAGCTGTAAGTGAAAAGTTAGATGAACTTGATTTGATCAAGGACGAGTATTATCTTGAAGTATCTTCTCCAGGAATTGAAAAGCCATTAAAGACTTTTGAGCAGGTTGAAGCTCATGTTGGCTCATATGTTCACATTGATTTGAAGAATCCACAGAATGGAATTGATTCTCTAGAAGGAACATTGGCCTCTATTGATGGCAAAGAATTATTGATCCAGTATATGGTGAAAGCTGTAAGAAAGAAAATGACTATAAATTATGATGATATTAAATTCATCAGACTCGCTGTAAAGTTCTAGGAGGTAAAAAACGTGGCGAAAAAGGAAAAAGGTTACAAATCAGCTCTTGAAAATCTTATTGAAGATAAAGGGCTTGATAGTGCTATTGTAATTGAAGCATTGACTGAAGCACTTGCTAAGTCATATAAGAAAAACTATTGTGGTACAGAATCAATCGTTGATTGTAAAATCGATGGTGATGGACAGATCAGAATTTTCATTACTCATCATGTTGTAGATGATGTGAATGATGAAGATTATGAATACTGTATTGAAGAAGCTCAGGCTATTGATCCAAAGTATCAGGTTGGTGATGATGTTGTTGAAGAAGCTGATATTTCTGAATTTGGTCGTTTAGCTGCTATTCAGACAAAACAGCTATTAAGACAGAAAATCAGAGAAGCTGAAAAAGAAGCTTTATACAACGAATATATCAATAAGCTTGATGAAATCATCAATGGTACTGTTGATCGTGTAGAAGAAAGATTTGCGATTATTAATATTGGTAAGACTGGTGCACTTCTTTCATCTAAAGATCAGATTCCAGGTGAAACTTTAGTTGAAGGTGAACATGTTAAGGTTTATGTGAGTGAAGTAGAACGTACTACTAAGGGTACTCATATCAGCGTATCTCGTACTCATGAAGGCTTAGTTAAACGTTTATTTGAAATGGAAGTGCCTGAAATCTTCGAAGGAACTGTAGAAATCAAATCAGTTTCTAGAGAAGCAGGTGAACGTTCTAAGATTGCAGTTTATACAGCAAACCCTGATATTGATCCTATCGGTGCATGTGTTGGTCCAAAAGGAAACCGTGTTAGAAATGTTGTTGAAGAATTAAATGGTGAAATGATTGATATTATTGAATGGTCTGAAGATCCAGTTACATTTATTTCACATGCTCTTTCTCCAGCTAAGGTTGAACGAGTTAAGTTAAATCATTCTAAGAATTCTGCTTTAGTTGTTGTACCTGATGATCAGTTATCTTTAGCAATCGGTAAGCGTGGGCAGAATGCAAGACTTGCAGTTAAGTTAACTAACTGGAAGATTGATATCAAGTCAGTCTCTGAAATCTTAGAAGAAGGTATTGATTTAGATGCACCTGAAGTAGATATGGAACTTCTTGAAAAGATGAAGAAATCTATGGAAGAACATGAAGCTGATGAAGAAAAAGAAACTATCACTTTAACTCTTGAAGAGGAAGAAGTAGAAGATAAGGTAGAAGAAGACTTAGGTGATGATGAATCATTTGATGATGACGATGATTTTGATGAACCAGATCATGATCCTAAATATGATGAAGATATTGATTATGATCAGTATGATGAATATTATAAAGACTAGAGGTGAACTTTTATGAAGAAAGTGCCTTTAAGAAAGTGTGTGGCAACTGGTGAGCAGCTGCCAAAGAAAGAACTTATTCGTATTGTAAGAAATAAAGAAGGAGAAGTTTCTGTAGATCCAACAGGTAAGAAAAATGGTCGTGGTGCTTATTTAAAGCGTTCTTTAGATGCTATTGAACTAGCAAAAAAGAAAAAGATTTTAAATAGAGTACTCGATGCTGAGATTCCTGAAGAAATCTATGAGGAACTAAAGACTTATGCTCAATAAGCAGGTTGCCTCTTTATTAGGTCTTGCAATGCGTGCAAGAAAGCTTGCAACTGGCGAGAGTGCTTTAAAGTCTATTCAGTCTGATAAAGCACATCTTGTCCTTATTGCGAGTGATGCAAGTGACAATACGAAGAAGAAATATATTGATAAGTGTACATATTATCAAGTAGATTATTATATTGCTGGCACAAGTGAAGAGTTATCTAATTCTGTTGGTAAGGTCAATAGAATGGCGATTGCGGTACTTGATGCTGGTTTTGCGAAAAGTATGAAATCGAAGTTAGGAGGGTAATTTATGGCAAAAAAGAAGAAAAACATAAAAAACAAGGGGAATGACAAAAAGAAGATGATCTCAAACTTTCCTAGCAAGAAAGAAGAAAAGGCCATTGTTGATGGTGTAGTTGAATATGAAGAAGGCATTACTGTTGATGAACTTTCTCAGAAAATCGGACAGACACCAGCAAATGTCATCAAGGTTTTATTCATGTTAGGTACAATGGTAACAATCAATTCGTCATTGGATGATGAACAGGTTGAACTTATCTGTATGGAATATGGTCTTGAATGTAAAAAGGTTGTTCCTGTAAGTGAAGTGAATTTTGAAGATTTAGAAGTTGTGGATGATCCTAAGGATCTTGAGCCAAGACCTCCAGTTATTACTATCATGGGTCACGTTGACCATGGTAAGACAACATTACTTGACCATATCAGAAAGTCAAGAGTTGCTGAAGGAGAATTTGGTGGTATTACACAGCATATTGGTGCCTACCAGGTGTCAGTTAAGGGTAAGAAGATTACTTTCCTTGATACTCCAGGTCATGAAGCATTTACTGCTATGCGTGCACGTGGTGCAATGATTACTGATATTGTTATTATTGTTGTTGCTGCAGATGATGGTGTTATGCCTCAGACTAGAGAAGCAGTTGACCATGCTCTTGCAGCAGGAGTTCCTATTATTGTTGCTGTTAACAAGATTGATAAACCAGGTGCTGATCCTCAGCGTATTATGAATGAAGTATCTGAACTTGGATTAATGCCTGAAGAATGGGGTGGAGATGTTCCTTATGTTAACATTTCAGCTAAACAGGGTATCGGTATTGATGAATTATTAGAAACAGTTACAGTAGTAGCTGAATTGGCTGAATTAAAAGCAAATCCAAAGCGTATGGCTTATGGTAGTGTTATTGAAGGCCGTCTTGATAAAGGTAGAGGTCCAGTTGCGACTTTATTAATTCAGAATGGTACTTTAAGAAGTGGTAACCCAATTGTTGTAGGTGCAACTTATGGTCGTGTTAGACAGTTAGTTGATGATCGTGGACGTGAAATTAAAGCTGCAGGTCCTGCTACTCCAGTAGAAATTACTGGTTTAAATGATGTACCTGAAGCAGGTGATAAGTTCATGGTATTTGAAACTGAAAAAGAAGCAAGACATGTCGGTGAAGAACGTGCTCAGAAGAAGATTGAAGAAGAAAGAAATTCTACTTCAGCTATGAGTCTTGATGACTTATTCTCTCAGATGAAGTCTGGTGAAGTGGTTGACTTAAATATTATTGTTAAGGCAGACGTAAATGGTACTGCTGAAGCAGTTAAAGGTTCATTAGAAAAGATTAATGTAGAAGGGGCTAGAGTTAATGTTATCCGTTCTACTGTTGGTGCTATTTCTGAATCAGATATCCTTCTTGCAAGTGCATCAAAGGCCATCATTTATGGTTTTAATGTAAGACCAGATGCCAATGTTCGTCGTAAGGCAGATGAAGAAGGTGTAGAAATCCGTCTACATCAGGTTATCTATAAGATGGTTGAAGAAATTGAAGCAGCCATGAAGGGTATGCTTGCTCCTGAAATGGAAGAAGTAGTAACTGGTCAGGCAGAAATCAGACATATTTATAAGGTTTCTAAAGTTGGTAACATTGCTGGATGTTATGTAACAGATGGTTCTATTAAGAGAGATTGCGGTATTAGATTAATCCGTGAAGGTATTATCGTATATGAAGGTAAACTTGCTTCATTAAAGCGTTTCAAGGATGACGCGAAGGAAGTTAACCAGGGTTATGAATGTGGTCTTACAATTGAAAACTATAACGATATCAAAGAAGGCGATATTGTCGAAGGATACGTTATGCAGGAAGTTGAAGGTTAATTTATGGCTTCATTAAAGATTGACAAAATGAATCATTATATCATGAAGGAATTATCATTAATTCTTCGTGATGAAGTAAAGGATCCAGCTTTACGTATGTGTACTGTTACTTCAGTTAGCTGTTCAAATGATATGTCAGTGGCTAAGGTTTATGTGACATTCATGAAGAATCAAGGTAAAGGTTTACAGGCATTAGATAGATGTAAAGGTTTTATTCGTTCACAACTTGCAAGAAGATTAAAAATCAGAAAATGTCCTGAACTTATTTTCAAGGTTGATGAATCTCTTGAATATGGTAATCGTATTGAAGAGTTAATCAAGAATTTACACTAAGATCGAGCCTCTTTAAAGAGGCTCTTTTATTTTGTGGAGATATAAAAATATATACTTATAAAAATCTGTATAATTTCAATATACGATAAAACTGTGCTATAATATAGAAAGGAGGATTTCTATATGAAAAACGTTATTATAAATGGTAAAGTGATTTTAGAAAGTTCTATAAAAGAATTGAATGTATTTTTTGAAGATGGAAAGATTACAGAAGTAAGTGATCGTACACCTACTGATGAAACTGTAATTGATGCAAAGGGTTTATATGTTGCACCAGGTATGATTGATGTTCATACGCATGGACGTAATGGCAGTGATACAATGTATGCTACTTTTAAGGATTTAAATAATATTTCTGTTTCAGAACTCAAGACAGGTGTTACAAGTTTTCTGCCTACAACTATGACTATGCCAGCAGAAGATATTAAAAATGCTATTGCAGCAGGTTATGATAATAAGGATAAGGTAGAAGGGGCTAAGATTCTAGGTATGCACTTAGAAGGACCTTTCTTTAGTGTGAAATATAAAGGGGCACAGCCAGAAGAATGTATGATTGCACCAACAGTAGAAAATTATTTATCTTTTGCAGGTGAACATCCTGATTTTATTAAAAAGATTTCTTTAGCACCTGAAATTGATGGGGCTGTTGATTTGATTAAATATTTAAGAGAACAGAATGTTGTTGTTTCTATGGGGCACACTGATGCAACTTATGAAGAAGCAGTAAAAGGTATTGAAGCGGGAGCAACTTCAGGAACACATACATATAATGCGATGACACCTTTAAAGCATAGAGATCCAGGTGTTGTAGGTGCTGTCATGCTTCATGATGATGTATATGCTGAATTGATTCTTGATGGTATTCATGTTTCTTTCCCAGCCGCAAAGATTCTTTCAAAGATGAAGGGCGCAGATAAGCTGATTCTTATTACTGACTCATTAGAGGCTGCAATGCTTCCTGATGGTACTTATGAATTAGGTAATCAGAAAGTATATGTAAAAGATGGACAGGCACGTTTGAAGTCAGGAAATCTTGCTGGTTCTACAGCTAATTTGAATCAGTGTGTAAGAAATGCATATAAACATCTTGATCTACCATTATATGAAGCTATTGGATATGCAACAAAGAATCCAGCTGATCATCTAGGACTTAATGATTATGGACGCATTAAAGAAGGATGTGTTGCGGATATGATCTTTATTGATGATGATATCAATATTCATAGAGTTATTTTAAATGGTGAAACTAAAATTGGAGGGTAGTTATGGTTACAATTAAAAACGAATATTTAGAAGCACAGTTTGATCCTAAAGGGGCTGAAATTTCAAAAATCATTGGAATGCAAGATGGACTCAACTATATGTGGAAACAGGATCCTTGTTTATGGGGACATAGTGCACCTGTTCTTTTCCCGATTGTTGGTGCATTAAAGAACGGTACTTGTCGTATTGATGGTAAAGAATACCACATGAATCAGCATGGATTCTCTAGAAATACAGAATATGAAGTTTATGAACATGATGAAACTCATGTTATGTTCCACTTATCATCTAGTGATGAAATCAAGAAAATGTATCCATATGAATTTGATTTATATGTGACTTATACTTTAGTAGACAATAAGCTTAAAGCTGAATTTAAGGTAGAAAATCATAATGAAGATGTCATTTATTTCCAGATTGGTGGACATCCAGCATTTGCATGTCCATTTATTGAAGGAGAAGATGCAAATGATTACTATATTGAATTTGAACAGCCTGAAACTGTTGAACAGAAAGTAATCGATGTAGAAAGAAAGGGTATGTCTCATGAAACAAAACCATTATTTGATCATGAACGCCATTTCTTTGTGCGTCAGGCAATGTTTAATAATGATGCTGTTGTTGTACCTCATTTTAAATCTCGTTATGTATCACTTAAATCTCTTACAAATAATAAGAGCTTGAATTTCTACATGAAGGGTTTTGATCATTTAGGATTATGGACAAGTAAGCATGTAGGTGGTTTGCTTGCAATTGAACCTTGGGTTGGACATACAGACTATGTTGATTTTGAAGGAGAATTCAAGGATAAGGAAAGTGCAGTAGAACTTAAGAAGGGTGAAACATTCACTTGCGAATTTGCAGTTGAAATATTTCAGTAAGAAGGCAAGAAATTGCCTTCTTTTTTCTATTTATTGTTTACGTAATATAGATGAGAATGTTATAATTTTTTAACGATAGGAGGTATTATGATGAAAAAGTTGTTATTGGTTATACTATGTCTGTTTATGACAGCATGTGCAACAAAGAATAAAGATTCTGATATTTCAGATAATGCATTAAAAAAATACAAAGAAGATTTGTTATATGTCAAAAAGGCAAAGAAATTCGATGATTATTCTGATAAAATGAATATCAAATTGTATTATACAGAAATTGATGAAGGCTATCGTTATGAAATGGTTATTGATGAACCAAAACAGAACATGTATAACATAGAGGCTATTTCATATAGTGCATCATGTTTAGATGATTATCAGCCGACTATTGGTTATTTTGACAAGGAAACATATTCTATGATTCCTGGAATTGTTGATAAAAAGAAGAATATTTATAAAGGTGTTACTTTATCAGGTAGAGTGAAGAAGAGAGAAACTCTTAAAGTATTGATTAAATTTGATACACAAAAATCACAATCTGATGAAGCATATAGTTATTGCTTTGAGGTGAAAAATGAGAATTGATAAATTATTAGCTCATTGTGGATATGGGTCAAGAAAAGATGTTAAACAGCTTTTAAAAGATGGATTGGTTACTTCGAATGGTAAGAAAATCAAGTCATCAGGTGCACATGTTGATCCAGATAAGGATGAAATCTATGTGGGTGATGAAAAGATCAATTATTCTAAATATGTCTATTATATGCTTAATAAGCCTGATGGCTATGTAAGTGCGACAGAAGATAATGTTTATCCGACAGTGATTGATCTGATTAAAGAATATCATCCAGGATTATTCCCTGTAGGAAGACTAGATGTAGATACAGAAGGTCTTCTGCTTATTACTAATGATGGACAATTAGCACATCGTCTTCTTTCACCTAGAACACATGTGCCTAAGACTTATTGTGTGAAGGTCAAAGGCAGACTTGGAATAGGTGATGTGAATGCATTTACTAAAGGAATTCCATTAGAAGATTTTACATGTATGCCATCTTATTTGAATATCATAAATAGTGATGAAATAAGTGAATGTGAAGTGACTATTTATGAAGGCAAGTTCCATCAGGTCAAGAGAATGTTTCAGGCGTGCGGCAAGGAAGTTGTCTATTTGAAACGTATCAGCATGGGTGAATTAAAGCTGGATGAGAACTTAAAATTAGGTCATTACAGACCACTTACAGATGAGGAAATTAATAGCATACTATAACGTTTTATGATATAATAACACTGATATGGAGGTTTTATGAGATTAAGAAATAATCCTGATGCCATGCCTTTTTTAGAAGAGCAGGCAGATTTAGTTTTTATTAATCCACGTGAGCACTTAGGTAAGTGGCACGAGGTGTTTGGAAATAACAATCCTATTGCGATTGAAATCGGAATGGGAAAAGGTGATTTCATTATCGAAAACGCGAGAAGAAATCCGGATATCAACTTTATTGGTATTGAAAAATACTCTACAGTTTTAACTATTGCAGTTAAGAAGTATCTTGAAATGGATGCTTTACCAAATCTTCGTTTTATGAAGGAAGATGCTGCAGTACTTGGCGAAGTGTTTGCGGAAAATGAAATTGATACAGTTTATTTGAATTTCAGTGATCCTTGGCCTAAAAAGAGACATTCAAAGAGAAGATTAACTCATGCTTCATTCCTTGATGTCTATAAGAATATTCTTAAGGAAGAAGGACACTTAATCTTTAAGACAGATAATCGTCCATTCTTTGAATATTCACTTGTTTCTATGAATAATTATGGTGTTCGTTTCCATGATGTATGTTTGGATCTTCATCATAGTGAAGGATATGAAGACAACGTGATGACTGAGTATGAAAAGAAGTTCTCACCATTTGGACCAATCTATAGAATTGATATTGATTTTGGTGAAATGAATGGATAAACTTATCCAGCTGCATTCTTTAAAGGAATTTGAAGAAGCTATCCAGAATAGAAGTATTGTCGTATTTTCTACAGACTGGTGTCCAGATTGTCTTTATATGAAAACCTATATAGAACATGTTGTTGAAAATAATCCGGCATATCAATTCTATTATGTAAATCGTGATGATATGCTTGATTTATGTATTGAATTAAAAATCTTAGGTATTCCTTCTTTTGTCGCTTATGATAAGGGACAGGAGCTGGGACGATTTGTATCGAAATTAAGAAAGACAGAGGAGGAAGTTCAGTCTTTTATTGATTCGATTTAAAAAAGAAAGTGTGGGTTGAATATGAAAATTACTGATTGGTTTATGGGTAAGGATATGGATCTTGATGATACTGTAAAGAAAGAGGAACCACCTCATGTGGATCCTGTGATTGAACAGCGTCGTAAAGAAAAATTCAGTGAACCTATGATCTATAACGAAGAAAAGAAAGTCGAAGAAAAGAAAGTTGAAGAAAAGGTTCCTGTAGTAAAGAAAACAGTAGAACCTAAGAAGCCAAAAAAGCAAGAATATGTCATGAGTCAGATCATCTCTCCAATGAACGGTGTGCAGGAATCTAAAAATCCTGTGCCACAAAAAAAGCCAGTAATTAAGAAAAAAATAAAAAGACGTGAGGATGATGTGGTACCTGTATTAAGTCCTTTTTATGGTGCTCAGGGAATTGAGGAAGAAAAGCCAGTTGTTAAGAAGGCAAAAAAAGTAGAAAAGGTAGTCAAGAAGGAAAGCAGTGAAGTGATTGATTCTGTGGAAAACCGCTTGAAGAATTTATCTACTTTAACACTTGAATCACAAGAAGACCTCAAAATTGTTGAAGAGAGAACAGGTAAGTTCAAACATGACATTGAGAATGAAGATCCTTTGATTGATGAAATCAATGATGATATGAGCTATGATGAACTCATGAATCTTTATGAAAAGAAGTTTGAAGATTAATGGGGATTGGTGTTGATATTGTTGAACTTTCTCGTTTAGATGTTGAGAATGAACGATTTGTACGTCATATTTTAGCTGATGCAGAATATGAGATATTTCAATCATTTCCAACTGAAAAACGTAAGAGAGAATATCTAGGCGGTCGCTTTGCAGCAAAGGAAGCTTATTTAAAAGCCAATCATCTAGGTATCGGTGGTATTTCATTTCATGATATTGTCATTTTGAATCATGAAGACGGAAGTCCTTATCTGAATGATGAGGATGCAGACATTTCTATTGCACATGATGGTGGCATTGCTATCGCTTTTGTATATAAGAAATAATTTTATTTAACCCGTATTCACCTTCTTCTTAAAACAAGTCTTTTGGAGGAGGTGATTTTTATATGTATAATCATGTATTTCTTGTGGGCAGAATTGCTCAGATGCCTGATTATAAAATAATCAATAATTATCGAAAGGATGCTTTGATCCATCTTCAGGTGTATCGTCCTTTTGATGAAGTGAAAGGATGTAGGGATTATGATCTGATTCCTATTATCTTATGGAAAGGTTTAGCGGAAATGATCAATGATACATGTCATGTTGGCAGTGTCATTGCATTAAGAGGAAGACTGAGTGATCTTGAAGATAAGCCCAATTATCAAGGGTATCGTGTCATGACTGTACGTGCAGAGTCTTTCGAACTTCTTGATGAGAAGCTCAAAGAACTTCAGAAACCGCTGACTATTGAGGAATAAGGAGGTTTAGTTATGGTTGATCAGTCACTTATTAGAAACTTTTCAATTATCGCACATATTGACCATGGTAAGAGTACCCTTGCCGATAGAATTTTACAATTAACTGGAACTGTAGCAGATCGAGATATGAAAGATCAGCTGCTAGATGATATGGAGCTTGAAAGAGAACGTGGTATTACTATTAAGTTGAATGCTGTCTCTTTAACATATAAAGCAAAAGATGGAAAAACTTATCTTTTGCATCTTATCGATACACCGGGCCATGTTGACTTCTCATATGAAGTTTCACGTTCCCTTGCCGCTTGTGAAGGAGCAATTCTTGTAGTGGATGCAGCTCAGGGTGTTGAAGCGCAGACTCTTGCGAATGTTTATCTTGCATTAGATAACAATCTGGAAATTCTTCCTGTTATTAATAAAATAGATCTTCCTAGTGCTGATCCTGATAGAGTTGCTGCAGAAGTAGAAGATTTAATTGGTCTTCCAGCAGATGATGCACCTCGCATTTCTGCAAAGACAGGTTTAAATGTTGAAGCAGTATTAGAGGAGATTGTAAATAAAGTACCGGCACCTAGTGGTGATATCAATGCACCTACACAGGCTCTTATTTTCGACTCTTTCTATGATGCTTATAGAGGTGTTATTATTCTTGTTTGTGTGAAGGAAGGTAAGATCAGAGTAGGTGATCATATTCATTTCATGGCGAGTGATGCAGACTATGAAGTTGTTGAATGTGGTGTGCATACACCTCGTGAAGTGAAGAAAGATGAACTAGTAACTGGTGAAGTAGGATGGATTGCAGCGAGCATCAAATCTATTTCAGATGTTCATGTTGGTGATACAGTCACTACTCTTGAAAATAAAGCATCTCAGCCATTGCCTGGTTATCGTCGTATGAATCCAATGGTTTATTGTGGTCTTTATCCTATCGACAATGTTAAATATAAAGATTTACGTGAAGCGCTTGAAAAGATTGCATTAAGTGACTCTTCACTTGTTTATGAACCTGAAACATCTCAGGCTTTAGGATTTGGTTTCCGTTGTGGATTTCTTGGTTTATTACATATGGATGTTATTGAAGAAAGATTAGAAAGAGAATTTGGTCTTGATTTGATTGCAACAGCACCATCTGTAATCTATAACGTTTATTTAAGTGATGGTTCTATGATTGAAATAGATAACCCAGCATTATTGCCAGATCCAACAACTATTACACGTATAGAAGAACCTTATGTACGTGCTGCAATTATGACACCTGATGAATTTATTGGACCAATTATGGAATTATGTCAGAATAAGCGTGGAGAATATGTAGATATTGAATATCTTGATGATACAAGAAGAAATGTTATTTACTATATTCCATTATCAGAAATTGTTTATGATTTCTTTGATAAATTAAAATCATGCACACGTGGTTATGCATCATTTGACTATGAGTTACATGGATATCGTACAAGTAACTTAACGAAGATGGATATTCTTTTAAATGGAGAAGTAGTTGATGCATTATCTTCTATTGTTCATAAGGACTTTGCATATGATCGTGGAAGAATCATCTGTGAGAAGTTAAAGACTATCATTCCAAGACAGCAGTTCGAAATTCCTGTTCAGGCCGCTATTCAGGGACGTGTTATTGCGCGTACGAATATCAAGGCGATTAGAAAGAATGTCCTTGCAAAATGTTATGGTGGGGATATTTCACGTAAGAAGAAACTTCTTGAAAAACAGAAAGAAGGTAAAAAGCGTATGAAGGCTGTGGGAAGTGTTGAAATTCCGCAGGAGGCATTCATGGCTATTTTATCTGTGGATGATGAATAGGCAGAGTAATTTCTGCCTTTCTTTATTTTATTTCACACATTTGATTTTCTCTAATTAATTGAAATGATAGGAATATACATATATAATATGAGAGAAAAAAGGTGGGATTTGATTGTTTAGTAATAGACCGATAAAGTTTATAGGGCGAAAGGAAGCCCAGGAACAGCAGCGTAATCAAATAGATAATGTACTTGCACGTCGTTTTTATATTATTATTGGCGTTGTTATTGTAATAGCAACAATATTTGCATTGAGATTGTTCTATATGCAGATCAATAAGTCTGATTTCTATTCAGCGAAGCTAGAACAATACAGCACAAATACATTTGAAGTGGATGCATTACGTGGTGAAATTGCAGATAGAAATTATAATAAGCTTGTATATAACGAAAATGTTGTTTGTGCAACTTATTATGCAGTTAGAGGAATCAAGGATGATGAAATTAAATCAATGGTTAATTTCATCACTAAGAACTGTAATGTGGATATTTCTGGTGTCACTGAAAGAGAGAAAAAAGATTACCTTCTCATGAAGGATGAGAAATTTGCAAAATCTCTTGTGTCAGAATCCGAGAAGAAAGCTTTAGCTGCAAATGATGATGGAGATACTGAGTATTATAATTTACAGCTAAAAAGAATCACAAAGAAAGTATTAGAGAAACACTTAACTGATGATGATGTCCGTTATTATAAGCTCTATTACACAATCAAGAATTGTAAGAGTGGTTCTGCAGTGCTTCTAGAAAATATCAGTTATCAGGAAGCAAGTATTATTGGTGAAAACAATGATTTATTAAGAGGTATCCAGGTAACAAGTGACTGGAAGCGTGCTTATACGGATGAATCTACATTAAAGAGTACACTTGGTAAGGTGACTACAAAGAAACAGGGCCTTCCTGCAACTTTAAAAGATGAACTACTTGCATTAGATTACAGTAATGACTCACGTGTTGGTACATCTGGATTAGAAAGACAATATGAAGATATTCTTAGCGGTAATAAGTCAGTAATGACTTTAAGCTATTTGAGTGATGGTACACCTATTGTTAAGACGAAGAAACAGGGTAGCAGCGGTGAGAATATTCAGTTAACTATTGACTGGGATATTCAGAAACAATTGACTCAAATGGTGGAACAATGTCTTTACAGCCATACATCTGAGAGATATCAGCAGCATATTTATTGTGTAGTTATGGAACCAAAGACAGGAGATATTATTGCCTTAGTTGGTAAGGAATTCAATAAAGAGAAGACACCTTATGAAATGAAAGATGCGACTTATCTTACTTATACAGGTGCATATCGTATTGGTTCTACTATGAAGGGGGCGGTTATTTATGCCTGCTTCAAAAATAACATTATTAAAGCAAACCATTATGAAACCGATACTTCTGAAGGTTTAAAGATTGCTGGTACTAAAGCTAAGCATTCTTGGAACAAGAGCGGTTTTGGTAATATCAATGAAGTACAGGCATTGGCTTATTCTTCAAATATTTATATGATGAAGATCATTATCAAGCTTGCTGGTGGTCATTATCAGTATGATCGTCCAATTCATATCAACAAGAGTGCATTTACTAAATTAAGAAATGCAGCGGGTGAATTAGGATTGGGTGTTAAGACGGGGATTGATTTACCTTATGAAGCGGCTACTGGACCTCGTGTGGAAGAAGATACAGCTGGTAAGCTTCTTGACTTCTCAATTGGTCAGTATGATACATATACACCATTACAGCTTGCTGTATATGCCTCTACATTGGCTAATAAAGGTGTGAAGGTGCAGCCTCATCTTTATAAGAGTTCATATAGGACAGATACATCCGGTGAGATTGTAACTCTTAATACACATAAGAAGGTAGTGACGGATGATGTATCTGAAGGTAATGAAGATGCCTTTAATCAGATTCAGGCTGGTATGAAAGCCGTAGTTACTTATGGTACTGCTGCAGGTTCATTCTCTGGTTTTCCATATGATATTTCTGGTAAATCAGGTACTGCCGAAGACTATACACATACAGGTAATGTCGACCATCCTAACCATTTGTTTATTGCGTATGGTCCTAGTAAAGATCCACAGGTTGTTGTAGCTGTTCTAGAAGAAAGATTAAAGGGTGCAAATGATGCGCCAAATATTGCGAAAAAAGCATTTAGTCTCTATTTTGAAAAATATGGCTATAATAATTGAAAAAATAACTAGTAATTTATGAATTTATATGATAATATATTGAAGCAAACTTATTTGGAGGTGTAATTCATGAGAGATAATATTATCTTAAAGTGTACAGAATGTGGTGAAGAAAACTATATCAACACAAAGAATAAAAAGAGTCATCCTGAAAGGGTTGAATTTAAAAAGTATTGTCCAAGATGTAACAAGAAAACTGTTCATAAGGAAAAGAAATAAGCCTCAAGGCTTATTTTTTTTATAGGAGGAAATACTCTATGATAAAAAGATTAGTGGTTGGTCCTTTACAGGAGAATTGTTATATTGTAAGTAATGGAAAATCATGTGTTATTATTGATCCAGGAGATGAAGCAGATCATATTATAAATGAAGTAGAGAGTGAACATTTAGAAGTAAAAGGTATTCTTGTGACACATGGCCATTTTGATCATATTGGTGCTGTGAATGAATTAAAATCATATTATCATGCAGAAGTATATGCCACAAAGGATACGAGTGATATGATGCTTAATTGGGATGAGAATCTCTCAGTCATGATTGGTGGAGAAAAGTATATTATAGATGATGTGAAAATTATTAAAGATACAATTGAAGTGGATGGTTTGAGTTTTCAAGTATATGAGACACCGGGACATGCAAAGGGTAGCTGTCTTTATTACTATGAGTCTGAAAATGCGTTATTTACTGGGGATACATTATTTAGAGGTGGCTGTGGAAGAATTGATTTCCCTACAGGAAGTCAGACTGCGATGATGCAGTCTTTAAGTAAAATAAAACAATTAACATTTGATGCAGATGTTTATCCAGGACATGGTCCACAATCAAAGCTCTCTTTAGAAAAGAGAAATAACCCATATTTGTCTTTTTAAGTAAAAAAATAGATGTTT
>Ga0129311_1000984_pt1 | contig 22006 bp, 19 predicted proteins | sample Go1ome_FD_94435 | JGI IMG/M metagenome (GOLD analysis project Ga0129311, IMG submission 94435) | Western lowland gorrila individual fecal microbial communities from Wisconsin, USA - Go1022B metagenome | ecosystem: Host-associated > Mammals > Digestive system > Large intestine > Fecal | place... | reverse complement strand
CTTCGCGATGACCCTGATCCAGGATGGCAACCAGATCGAGTCCAAGATGGTTCAGCCGGGAATCTTAAAGACCTACATCCCGAAAGAGTGGGCAGAGGCAAACGGAACAACACCGGACGCATATAAAGGATTCCTTCCGTTACAGACATTAAACAAAGTATTTATGTATAACAGCACAGGAAGCGCTGAATATAAGAACTGCTGGGATTTCGTGGCAGAGGGCGTTCACCCGTTATATATGGATATCGATTCCGAGATCGTCGGCAAAAACTTCTTATATATGCTGACAGAGGATAAGTACGCTGGATGGTTAAAGGATGCTTATGATGCTCTCGATGATACAAAGAAGGCATATTTCAAGCCGGTTATCGATGAGATGGCAACAGAAGCAGAGGACCTTGGACTTGGCGAGAACGGCGCATACGCCCTCGCATGGATCAAGCTCTGGGTTGAGAACTACAATGAGCAGACAGACGATGGCCCGATCTGCAACACACTTGTAACGGATTCCGCAACAGATCAGGCTGGATTATTAGTTTATTCCAAACTTCGTTCCGTAGAAGAGTCCGCAGGCGTTTCCTTAAATAACATTAAGGTTGCTGCTTATCAGGACGGCTACAAGGGCATCGGTGGTTACGGTTACTGCCATTATCTCTTCGTTACAAACAACAGCCCGCTTCCGTGGACCGCATGCGCATTCATCCAGTACATGACATGTACAGAGGACGGCTTCTCCGCATGGGGCAAAGACATGGGCGGCTACTCCGCTAACCCGGAGGTTGCAGCAGCGATCGAAGAAACTTACCAGCACAGCAAGGGCGGCTACAACGAGGCCGGCGAAGACGAGTTCCCGTGCAAGGATGACCGTGGATATGACTGGTGGACAACAGACGGCGAGTTAGTTCTGGAAGATCCGGACTACTGTGCATCCGTTTCCTTCACAGTCGGCAGCTGGATCGAACTTCTCACGAAGTACAGCGACTCTGCAAAGTAAAATAGTTTGACACTTTCGAGGGTGCCGTACATGTGTGCGGCGCCCTCATGTTACATATGGCATCTGCCGTGAGAGAAAACGGCATCCATGTTTTAAATGAAAGGAGCGGACAATTCTGTGAACAGATACAATCGTGTAAAAACATATTTTTCAAAACCGCAGAACATCATCCTTCTCCTGTTCGGCATCGTACTGACGTTCTCCACCGTTGCACCGATCATCGCCATCGTAAAAGATACGATCACGATCCATCCGGGAACCATTGACGCCCATCTCGCCGGAAAGGCGTCCGGTTACACGCTGGTCAACTATGTGGACCTCTTTACAAGCCGTCTGGCGAAGACAAACCTCTGGAAGCCGTTGTGGAATACGATCCTCTTAGCAGTCTTTACCTGTACGATCTCTATCCTCTACGGCGGAACCTTCGCGTTTCTGGTAACAAGAACGAACCTGAAATTCAAAAAGTATTTAAGCTCCATCTTTATTTTCCCGTACATCATGCCGCAGTGGACGTTAGCGGTTGTATGGCAGAACGTATTTAACAGCAACGCAGTCGTTGGTACATCCAACGGACTCCTTGCATCCCTTACCGGCATCTGCATGCCGAAATGGTGGTGTCTGGGATTGTTCCCAAGCTCTGTGGTTCTGGGACTTCACTACGCGCCATTCGCTTACATCCTGATCGGCGGAATTTTCCGGAACATGGACGCAAATCTGGAAGAAGCGGCGACGATCCTCGACACACCGAAATGGAAGACGATGTTTCGCATCACGCTTCCGATGGTAAAACCGGCGATCCTCTCGACGATCCTTCTCGTATTCGGAAGCTCCATGGGAAGCTATCCGGTACCGCATTACCTTGGACTTACCACCCTTTCCACGAAGTACATTTCCTTAAACTCCAAGTACACCGGTGAAGCGAGTATTTTAGCCATCATCATGATGATCTTCGGTGTGGCGATCCTCACGATGAATCAGGTGAGCTTAAAGAGCCGGAAGAACTATACGACCGTCACTGGCAAATCCGGTCAGTTATCGAAGATGAACCTTGGAAAAGTCGGAAAATACGCGATTGCAGTTGTGATGATCGTTCTGACCTTCTTCACAAGTATCTTCCCGATCTTTTCCTTCGCCCTTGAGACGTTTCTCCCGAACCCGGGCGACTACAGCTTCCTCTACACGAAAGATTTAAGCAACCTGACCACGAAATGGTGGATCACGAAAGAGAATATCACCGAGAATGGTATGTACGGACAGCACGGTATCCTCTATAACAGTACGATCTGGCATGCGTTTGCCGGTACACTCTTAGTTGCTGTCTGCTGTGCGCTGATCGCAGGTACGATCGGTACCCTGATCGGATACGCGGTTGCGAAGAACCGCAGAAGCCGCTGGGCAAGCTATGTAAACGGCGTGGCCTTCCTTCCGTATCTGATGCCCTCCATCGCTGTCGGTGCTGCATTCTTCATCCTGTTCTCCAACGAGAAGATCAATCTCTTCAATACATATACACTGCTGATCATCGCAGGTACGATCAAGTACATTCCGTTTGCGAGCCGGAGTGCGTTAAACTCCATGCTGCAGATCAGTAATGAGATCGAGGAAGCGGCGATCATACAGGACATTCCATGGACGAAGAGAATGTTCCGGATCATTATCCCGATTCAGAAATCTGCGATCATCAGTGGATACATGCTTCCATTTATGACATGTCTCCGTGAATTATCACTGTTCCTGCTCTTATGTACGCAGGGCTTCATCCTCTCGACAACGCTGGACTATTTCGACGAAATGGGTCTGTACGCGTTCTCGAGTGCGATCAACCTGATCCTGATCGTTACGATCCTGATCTTCAATACGTTAGTCAATAAGCTGACAGGTGCAAGCCTTGACGATGGAATAGGAGGAAATTAATATGCCGGAAATCACATTGAGAAATATAACAAAACGCTGGGGAAAATTCTTCGGAGTCGATCATCTGGATCTTGACATCGCGGATAACTCCTTTATCACACTGCTCGGACCGTCCGGATGCGGAAAAACAACGATCCTCCGCATGATCGCGGGGCTCGAGACCCCGACCACCGGTCAGATCAAAATCGGTGACCGGGTCGTCTTCGACAGCGAGGCTGGGATCAATATCCCGGCAAACAAGCGTAAAGTCGGATTCCTGTTCCAGAACTACGCTTTGTGGCCGAACATGACCGTTTACCAGAATATTTCTTTTGGTTTAAGCAATATCAAGGAAGAACTTCCGAAATACGATTTTGATGCCATGACGACGGGCGAATTGATTCGGGCGCTGAAGAGCGGAAAGAAGATCAAAGAGCTGGTGGAAGAGTGCCGCGATAAGAGAGGTAAGCTTGACACAGATAAAGTTTATCTGAAATTTATCGACGCGTTCATTCTCTCTATTTATACCGCGAAGATCCTCTACGGATACGGGATCCAGGACGCGGCAGATCCGGACGCAGCCGCAAAAACGAAGGCGGAGGAGCTGACAAAGAAGCTTGACGGAATCAAAAAATCCTACGAGTCAAAGGGGCAGTCCTTAAATGAGGAATATGCCATCGTATCCGGCGGAAAAGTCCTGACGGAAGACAGAAAACTCACGAAGGAAGAGATCGATAAATCCGTCCGCAGAGTTTCCAGGATCGTCAAGATCGGCATGTTCATGAACCGTTACCCGGCAGAGCTCTCCGGCGGTCAGCAGCAGCGTGTTGCCATCGCGAGAACCCTGGCACCGGAACCGGCAGTTCTCTTCATGGATGAGCCGCTGTCAAACCTTGACGCGAAGCTCCGTCTCGAGATGAGATATGAGCTGCAGAGACTTCATGTTGAGACTGGAAGTACCTTTGTGTATGTCACCCATGACCAGATGGAGGCCATGACGCTGGCGACAAAGATCTGTCTCATCAACAACGGTGTCCTTCAGCAGTATGATGCCCCGCTTGATGTATACAACAGGCCGGCAAACCTCTTCGTAGCGGACTTCGTCGGAAATCCGTCCATAAACTTTGTGGAGGCGAATGGAAAAGAACAGGCTGACGGAAGTTTCAGATTTAAGATTCTGGATGATCTCGAAGCGACATTCCGACCGAACGAGCCTATCGATATGGCGGCATGGTTCGCAAAGAGAGATAAAGACGCGGCAGATTTGGAAGCTCAGAGGATTGAGATGTTGAAGGATAAGAAGGCCGTCGAGAAGAGCAACAAGGACGAGGTATTCAAGTACCATATCGCGAAGGTCGACGAGTCCGACTATGCGGTGGAGGAAGAGCCGGAGATCACCAACGAGGACTTCGTCCTGGCGATCCGTCCGGAGGCACTGAAGCTCTCCAGGGACGGCGCGATCGCATCCACGATCTATGGTGCAATGCCGACTGGTATGGAATCTACCGTGAAGCTCAGAATCGGAAAGTACCTGCTGACAGGTGTGATCTTCGGAGGCGTTACCTTTAAGCTTGGCGAGAAGACGGGTGTTGATATCACGGGAACGGACATTCTTCTGTTTGACAGAAAGTCCGGCAAGGCGATTACGGCAGGTAGTCTCGCAGTGAAAGGCTGAGAGGCAGTAAAGGATAAAAGTCGGGATAAAAGGATGGATGATGGCGGCGGAGCTGCGAATGGGCGGCTTCGCCGTCTTTTTCTCTATATAGTAATGTTGCGGAACGGGAGAAAATCTGGTAAGCTTTAGGGAGGAAAAACAAAAGGGAAGATGGTGGAATTTAAAGGAATTCTGCTTATGGGAGTGTATGATGAGAAGAAAAATAGCGGTAATTTGCGGAGCGGTCCTGTTGGCGGGCGTTCTGCTTGGCGGATGCAGCAGTGTGGCATCGGGGACCGTGCGGACGACGGCTGCAGTTGAGGTAAGTCAGGAGACGAAAACGGCTGAGCCTGTGGAGAATAGTGATACTACACAGGAGAGTGTGGACAGCAAAACAGGCGGTGAAAAACCTCATGTTGTCCTGCAGCAGAATGAGACGGAATCTTCCGAGGCGGAGACAGGACCCGCGGATCCTTACGCGGACCTCTTAAAGGACCCGGAAGTCATGGCGGCGAATAAGATCTACGCGAAGGATACGGCGGAAAAGGGAAAAACGCGGATCGTCTTTGCGGGTGATATCCTGTTTGATTCCCACTATGCGATCATGGCATCTCTCTTAAAACGCGGCCAGGGAATCGAGGGAGGAATCTCAGCGGATCTTTTATCTATCATGCGCAGTGCCGACATTTTTATGGTGAACAACGAATTCCCCTACACGACGGGGGGCACGCCCACGGCGGGAAAGAAATTTACATTCCGTGCGGATCCGAAGTACGCGTCCTGGCTCTTTGACATGGGCGCGGATCTCGTGTCCCTGGCGAACAACCACGCCTACGATTACGGCGAAGTGTCCCTGACAGACACCCTGGACACCCTGGAAGCCATCGGAATGCCCTATGTGGGAGCGGGGAGAAATCTGGATGAAGCGGTGAAACCGGTATCCTTTATCGCAAACGGAAAGAAGATCACCTTCGTCTCCGCAACCCAGATCGAACGGACACTTCCGCCGGACACCAAAGGGGCAACGGAGACAACTCCGGGGGTGTTCCGGTGTCTGGAGATCGAGAAGCTTCTGGAGGTGATCTCTGCGGCAAAGGCGGACAGCGATTTCGTCATTGTATACATCCACTGGGGGACGGAAGGAACCGATAAGCTGGATCACTGGCAGCAGGAGCAGGCACCCCAGATCGCGGCGGCAGGAGCGGACCTGATCATCGGGGACCATCCCCATGTGCTGCAGCCCATTGGTTACCAGGGAGATGTCCCGGTGGTGTACAGTCTCGGGAACTATCTCTTCAACTCAAAGACGCTCGATTCCTGCCTCGTGGAGGCGGTGATCGGAGATGAGGGGCTGGAATCCCTGCAGTTTATTCCGGCGAAGCAGTCGAATTGCCGCGTGGCGAAGGCGGAAGGCGCGGAGAAGGAGCGGATTATCAACTACATGAGAAGCATCTCTCCGGAGGCGGTGATCGATGATGAGGGGTATATTACGAAGCAGAATGCCCAGTAATGGAACAGAACGCGTACCGGACCTGTCACATTTAATATTTCCAATGCACAAAAAATTTTCCTGTTTACAGAAAAAATATCCTATGTTATAATGTGCATTAGACATTTTCTGTACCAGTCTGCCCTTTTGAAAATGGATGGTGCGGAAAAGAAATAGAAACAGTATACGAAAAGGATGGAACTGATATGGCAACATTACTTGAAACATGGAGAAGTCTCGCTTACGGCGATGGTCTCGATGATAAAAAGAAAGAAGAACTCTGGACAAACTATTTTACGATCGAAAAAGGCATCTATGAGAAGATCCTTTCCAACCCGACAGAAGTTGTTGAGGGAACTGTAAAAGAACTTGCTGAGAAGTATGGCACAGAAGTTCTCATTATGACTGGTTTCCTTGATGGAATCAATGAGAGCTTAAAGGGATATGAGAACCCGATCGACACAATGGCAGAGGATACCGTTGTCAAGATCGAGATCGATCCGGAAAAGCTTTACTACAATATGGTAGAAGCTAAGGCTTCCTGGCTTTATGAGCTTCCGCAGTGGTCTGAGATCCTTTCCGCTGAGACAAGAACCGAGCTTTACAAGAAACAGAAAGCTTCCGGAACTGTACGCCGTCAGGGTCATAAGATCTACCCGAACGATCCGTGTCCGTGTGGAAGCGGAAAGAAGTACAAAAAGTGCTGCGGCCGCAACGCATAAGATGAAACGTAAGCCATTACCTATTGCGGGTAGTGGCTTTTTCGTTACTGCTGAGGCAGATGAAGGAGAGAACATGCAGGCATATACAGGTTTTGCCGCTGTCTATGACACTTTTATGGACAATATTCCATATGAAGAGTGGTGTGAATATCTGACAGGACTTTTAAAGGAACAGGGGATTGCGGGAGGCCTTCTTCTGGATCTCGGCTGCGGAACGGGAAGTCTCACAGAGCTTCTCGCAGACGCAGGTTACGACATGATCGGTGTGGACAATTCCGAGGAGATGCTGGAACTGGCTCTGGAGAAGAAGGAAAGGTCCGGAAAAGATATTTTGTATCTCTGTCAGGATATGCGGGAATTTGAACTTTACGGCACGGTGGCGGCGGTAGTCTCCATCTGTGACTGTATGAATTATATTTTAGAGCCGGAGGATCTGACAGAAGTATTCCGCTTGGTTAATAATTACCTGGATCCGGGCGGAGTGTTTATCTTCGACATGAATACGGAGTACAAATACCGGGAGATCATGGGAGACAACACGATCGCGGAAGACCGTGATGACTCCAGTTTTATCTGGGACAACCAGTACGATGAGGAGGAGCGGATCAATATCTATGATCTGTCGATCTTTGTCCGTGAGGACGGGGATCTCTTCCGAAAGTACCATGAGACACATTATCAGCGGGCTTACTCCCTGGAAGAGGTGAAGAGTGCCATCCGCGAAGCGGGAATGGAATTTGTTGCCGCCTACGATGCATTTACGAAGAATCCGCCGGGAGAAGACAGCGAACGTATTTATGTGATCGCGAGAGAACATGGAAAAGAAAGGAAATAGAGCATGAACGATTATATGATCCGTGCGACGGCTGCGGAGGGACAGATCCGCGCCTTTGCCGCAACGACAAGAGATATGGTGGAGAACGCAAAGAACGCCCACAACACAAGCCCGGTGGCTACAGCTGCCTTAGGACGTCTCATGACAGCAGCTGCCATGATGGGCGCTGACTTAAAAGGGGAGAAGGACCTTTTAACCCTTAGAATTGAGGGAAGCGGCCCGCTGGGCGGACTTCTTGTCACAGCCGACGGCCATGGAGATGTGAAAGGATATGCGTTCAATCCGGATGTAATGCTTCCGCCGAACGCCCAGGGAAAACTCGATGTCGGCGGTTCCCTGGACCTTGGCGTTTTGAGCGTTATCAAGGATATTGGCTTAAAAGAGCCGTATGTGGGACAGACACAGCTTGTGACAGGTGAGATCGCGGAAGATCTGACCTACTATTTTGCCACATCTGAGCAGGTTCCGTCCTCCGTTGCTCTCGGCGTTTTGATGAACAAGGACAATACGGTCCGTCAGGCTGGCGGCTTTATCATCCAGCTTCTCCCGGGCGCTTCCGATGAGATCATCGACAAGCTTGAGGCGAAGCTTTCCGGAATTTCTTCTATCACGTCCCTGCTGGATGCGGGAAAGACTCCGGAGGAGATCCTGACAGATATCCTCGGAGAGTTCGGACTTGAGATCTTATCAAAGATGCCGGTACAGTTCCACTGTGACTGCGACCGCTCCAGAGTGGAGAAGGCGATCATCAGCATCGGAAAGAAAGAGATCCAGGACATGATCAACGAGGGCAGGGAGATCGAGGTCAACTGCCAGTTCTGCAATAAGCATTATAAGTTTTCTGTAGATGAATTGGGAGATATGCTTAAGAAAGCGACAAGAGAGTAAAAATATGAGTTCTGTAAAGTTGAACGATGAGGAAAAACGGCTGCTCCACAACGCCTGGCATCATTTTCTGACCATCACGCATCACAAGCTGGTGGTCATGGAGGGATGTTTTAAAGTGGGACTTTTTAAGCAGGGGCTGCTTCATGATCTGTCAAAGTATTCCTGGGAGGAATTTAAGACCGGCGTGAAGTATTACCAGGGGACGAGAAGTCCAAACGCGGCGGAGAAGGAAGAAAAGGGATATTCCTCCGCATGGCTCCATCACAAGGGGAGAAATAAGCATCACTTCGAGTACTGGACCGATGTGTCCACGGCGGAGGATCACTGGAAGATCGTCGGCGTGAAGATGCCGGTGAATTACCTGGCGGAGATGGTCATGGACCGGATCGCGGCCTCGAAGATCTACCAGGGAAAGAACTACACGGACGCGGCACCCTACACATATTTTTCCAGAAATAAGGAATATATCGTCATGCATCCGGAGACGAAGGCATGTCTGGATAAGATCCTGCTGATGTTGAAGGAAAAGGGCGAGAGAAAGACGTTTGCGTATATCAGGAAGCTTCTTAAGGACGGGGATTACTAGAAATAAGCGCTCGCGCCCGGCGCGGGAATGTGTCCCAGCACGTTTTCGCATTGAATGAGATTTGCAGAACAACCGCTGCCGTCTGCAGCTGACGCAGGCGGCAGGGCTGATGTGTGAAGATACTGAACTGGTGAGTTTTACTTGAGAAATGAGAAGATCTCTTTTATGTATCGGTTCAGCTTTCCTGCATCGGAGAAGCAGTCTTCCCGGACTTCGAAGAATCCTGTTTTATCCTTACATGAGGTCTTGAATTCCGGTTCCCAGATATCTGCGGGCTGGGGGAGAAAGGTGCCGTCCTTTTTGGTGTAGCAGGTTTCCTTTGTCGCCTTGATCCGGGCGTCCTTGTCGACAAATTCGCCGACACTCTTGTGGATCGCGGTATCCTCGTAGATCAGATAGTAGTAATCCTTATAGTTTGGATAATAATATTTTAATGTACCTTTGTAGACCCGGATGGATAGCTCCATCCGGTCTTTGTCTGCCCGGAAAGCGTAGGCAGGGACGGAGGCAGACACAGGGGACGGAAGGATCGTCACCGGGTCCCCTGAGAGGGAGAGGATCAGCCGGTCTGTCTCGCCGGGAGCCTCCCGCACCGCGTTCAGGGTGAAATCCTGGGTGAAAAAGTCCGGATAGAAGAGGACGGGAAGGAGAGAAGGCATTCCCTTTAAATCATCCTCATTGTGGAGGAGGAGAAGATGCTTTTTTTCCTGATCGTGAGTCCTCAGATAGTCCAGGTAGACTTCGATGAGCTCGCCGCCGTTATAGAGGTCCTCGCGTCCGATCTTAAGAAAGCGCTCGATGGTCTTCTGCTTCATGTCCGGCAGACCAAGGAGCTTCTTAAAGGGCTTGATCCTGCGGAAGATATCGACGCTTTCCACGCTGTCAAAGGCGGGGGTGAGCTTTAAGGCCTTGGCGCGCTTCGTGACAAAGGGAATGTCGAACATGTCTCCATTAAAATGGACGAGAGTGCGAAAATCCTTTAAAAAGTAAAAAAATGCGGTCAGGACATCGGCCTCCGCGGTTTTCGTATCCGCAAACCACTGGATGAAGCGGAGATGGTCTCCCTCCGGCCAGATACAGCCGATGAGATATACGGTGTTGTAGTCGGCGGAGAAGCCGGTGGTCTCGATATCAAAAAAGACAAGCTTTTCCGGATCGCCAAGGCGCTCCAACGGGTAGGCGATGGTGCCAGGGAATGTTTTTTCTATAGTGATCATGTGATAGTCCTTATACTTAATATTGCTGATCCGCCTGGGGCTCATAAAAATGCTGGTGACTGCGCGGAAAACTGTATATGGCAAATCATGCATGGAACAGGCGGCAGAATTTTTGTTTCTGTGTTTTCTGATTATACCCGCGATAACATGGAAAGTCAACGAAGGAGAAGTCTGGCGGCACTTTCCGGGAAAATATTTCAAAAAACAGAAGAACCGAAAATACGTTCGATTCCCGCGGCGGTTTCACTTGCACTTAAATGGCGGCTATGGTATGATTACGACATGCATCATGACATGATGAGGAAAAGGGAGGTTCATTCAGTGATTTCATATATACGCGGTCCCCTGGAAGAAAAGAGGGAAGATTCCGTCGTTGTTGAGGCGGGAAATATTGGCTACCGGATCTTTATTCCGTCATCGGTCCTCGGGGAGCTTCCGGGGCTGGGGGAGGAAGTGAAGATCTACACGTATTTTTCCGTGCGTGAGGATGGAATGAGTCTTTTCGGATTCCTCTCAAAGCAGGATCTTGAGATGTTCCGCCAGCTGATCGGGGTGAACGGGGTCGGTCCGAAGAGTGCCCTGGGAATCCTCTCCGCGCTGGGACCGGATGTGCTGCGCCTGGCTGTAATCTCCGGTGACGCGAAGGCGATCTCGAAGGCGCCCGGTGTTGGGGCAAAGACAGCCCAGAGGATCATCTTGGATCTCAAAGATAAGATAAAAGCAGAAGACGTATTATTTGCCGGTGCAGATCTGGAGGAGAGCCCGAAAACGGACCTCTCTGGAATGGCGGAAGCTGGAAAAGAGGCTGTGGAAGCGCTTACGGCCCTCGGTTATTCCGCGTCCGAGGCGCAGACGGCAGTGAAGAAGGTTGCGATCACAGAAGGTATGACTTCCGAGGACGTGCTGAAGGGCGCGTTAAAGCATCTGGCATTCTTATAGGATGAAACTTTGTAAAAATGGCGGCAGGAGACGGCTGTCTGATAGAAGAAATAGATAGGAAATGTTATGAGCCGAAAAATCATTACAACCGAAGAAACTGAGGAAGACAAAAAAATAGAGGGGACCCTGCGCCCACAGTACTTAAAAGATTATATCGGTCAGGAGAAGATAAAGTCCACGCTGAAGATCTTTATCGATGCGGCAAAGAGCCGCGGGGAGGCGTTGGACCATGTGCTTTTTTACGGCCCGCCGGGCCTTGGAAAGACAACGCTCTGCGGAATCATCGCGAACGAGATGGGTGTGAACTTAAAGGTGACCTCCGGGCCGGCGATCGAGAAGCCGGGAGAGATGGCTGCGATCTTAAACAATCTCCAGGAGGGCGATGTCCTGTTTGTGGATGAGATCCACAGGCTGAACCGCCAGGTGGAGGAAGTCCTGTATCCGGCGATGGAAGATTTTGCCATCGATATCATGCTTGGAAAGGATTCATCCGCCCGCTCGATCCGCCTGGATCTTCCGAAATTTACACTTGTGGGAGCAACGACGAGAGTGGGACTTTTAACAGCTCCGCTCCGGGACCGTTTTGGTGTGATCCAGAGGCTGGAATTTTATACACCGGAGGAGCTCTGCGTGATCGTAAAACGCTCCGCAAAGGTCCTGGGCGTTGAGATCGACGAGGAAGGAGCTTTTGAGATCGCAAGAAGGTCCAGGGGAACGCCGAGACTGGCAAACCGCCTCTTAAAGAGAGTGAGGGACTTTGCCCAGGTAAAATATGATGGTGTGATCACGAGACATGTGGCGGATTTTGCCCTGGATATCCTGGATGTGGACAAGCTTGGTCTCGACAATAATGACCGGACCCTGCTTCTCACCCTGATCCAGAAATTCTCTGGCGGTCCGGTGGGACTTGAGACGCTGGCGGCATCTATCGGAGAGGATTCCGGGACACTGGAAGATGTGTATGAGCCGTATTTATTGATGAACGGACTTATTATGCGCACGCCGAGAGGAAGAATGGCGACGGATCTGGCTTACAAGCACCTTGGACTGGATGCGGCGAAATAAGAAAAAACATTTGCCGCAGTACATGGACAGGAATTTTCTGAACTGAAAAATCTGTACGATAGAGAAAAAATGACAATTTTTATATAGATGATAACTGTCCGGTGGATCTGTGGACCGATCATGTGGAGCCGTGAGGGAGTACAGGCTGGAAAACAGGCGGACGGTTATGCGAAAGAAGTGAGGAATTAGAAATGGATGAGAAGAACTATACGGAAGTGCTGATCAATGGAAATGTCTACACGCTGGGCGGAGCGGAGGATCCGGAGTACCTGCAGAAGGTGGCTGCCTATATTAATGAGAAGATCGCCGTTTTAAAGGCACAGCCGGGATTTACGAGACAGAATAAGGATTACCAGGAAGTCATGATCTATTTAAACCTGGCGGACGATTATTTTAAGACACTTCAGGAGGCGATGATGCTGCGTGCCCAGAAGAACGAGATGGAGAAGGAAATCTACAGCTTAAAGCATGAGCTGATCGGTCTTCAGATGAAGCAGGAATCCGCGGAGAAGAAGGCGGAATAAAGGAGAAAATATGAAAAACAGAACGGTTGAGATACTCGCACCGGCCGGTTCCTACGAGAGTATGGTGGCGGCGGTGAACGCGGGAGCGGACGCGGTCTATATCGGTGGAAGCCGGTTCGGTGCCCGTGCCTACGCGAACAACCTGGATGAGGAGACGATGGTGAAAGCCATCGACTTCATGCATCTTCACGGATGCAGGATTTATATGACGGTCAACACGCTCGTGAAGGAAAAAGAGATGTCGGACCTGTATTCCTATCTGAAACCGTATTATGAGGCGGGACTGGATGCCGTTTTAGTCCAGGATATGGGAGCACTCACCTACATCCGGAAACATTTCCCGGATCTTCCGGTCCACATCAGCACCCAGATGACGGTGACAGGGAAATACAGCGCGAGAGACCTGAAAGCCCTCGGCGCTGTCCGTGTGGTTCCGGCGAGAGAACTTTCCTTAAAGGAAATCCGTGAGATCTATGATGATACAGGTCTGGAGGTGGAGACCTTCGTTCACGGTGCCCTCTGTTACTGCTATTCCGGTCAGTGCCTGTTTTCCAGCCTGATCGGAGGACGGAGCGGAAACCGGGGCCGGTGCGCACAGACCTGCCGTCTGCCTTTTGACGCAGAGCAGAACGGAAAGTATGTCAATAAAAAGAATGAAAAATATATCTTAAGCTTAAAGGACCTCTGTACACTGGATCTGATCCCGGATATCCTGGAAGCGGGTGTCTGTTCCTTAAAGATCGAGGGACGCATGAAGAGTCCGCGCTACACGGCAGGAGTTGTAAGTATCTACCGGAAATACGTGGATCTCTACTTGAAGGAGGGGCGTGCCGGATATCATGTGGAGAAGGCAGACAGGGATGCCCTGCTGGCTCTTTTCGACCGGGGCGGACAGTCCCAGGGCTATTACCACACCCACAACGGACGGGACATGGTGGTCTTAAAGGAAAAGCCGGAGTACCGCGACGTGGACCAGGAACTTTTCGATTATCTGGACCGCACGTATGTGAATGCGGAAAAGAAGATCCCTGTGACGGGAAGCGCGTACATCGCGGTCGGAAAACCGGGATATTGCTCCGTATCGGATGCGGCGGGAAATACAGCCTGGGAGGAATCCCAGCCCGCCGAGGAGGCAAAAAGTGCCCCGATGGACGCGGAGCGCATCAGAAAACAGCTCTCAAAGACCGGTGATTCCATGTTTACGTTCACGGACCTTACCGTGGAGTGTGAGGGAAATGTGTTTATGCCGGTGCAGGCGTTAAATAAGATGCGCCGTGAGGTTCTGGAGAAGCTTCAGGACGAGATCCTTTCAGGATACCGGAGAAACAGTTCTGTTCCACCGACAAAGGAAGAAGAGAGAGCGCCTGAAAAGGCTGATTTGGAAGAAAGACCGGAATTTACTGTCTTTGTCCAGACGAAACAGCAGTTTGAGATGGTTCTCGGGAAATTTAAGATGTACAGGAAGCTGTCCGAAAGATCATACGGAATCTATCTTGCGGCGGAGAGCTTTGACGCCCAGGAGTGGAAGAAGCTTGCGGACCGCTGTCATGAGGCGAGAGTCCGGTGTTATCTTATGATGCCGAGGATCTTCCGGAAAGAGGCGGAACAGTACTTCAGAAAGCAGATGGAGCTTTTAACGAGTGCCGGTTTTGACGCGCTTGGTATCGGTTCCATGGAAGAACCGGGATTCCTCCGGGAAGCAGGAATTGAACTTCCTATGTACTTCGACCAGGGAATGTATTCCTGGAGCCACCTTGCGGGAGCGGCAATGGAGCGGTATGGGGCAGACCGGCTGACGATCCCTGTGGAGTTAAACGAGAGAGAGATACGGGATTCTGGTGTTCAGGGAGAGATGATCGTATACGGGTATCTTCCGATGATGATCTCCGCCCAGTGTATCAGAAAAACAACGCTTGGATGTTCCGGAAAGCCGGAAGTCATGTGGTTAAAGGACCGCAAGGACATGCGGTTCCCGGTGGTAAACCAGTGTCGTTTCTGTTACAATACGATCTACAATTCTGCGCCGCTTTCCCTTTTAGGACTCTCTGGACAGGTCACAGGGCTTAAGCCAAATGCGGTCCGCCTGAACTTCACGGTGGAGGAACCAGCTGCGGTGGGCGAGATCCTGGACGCGTTCTTTGAGGAATACGGAATGAGTGAAAAAGCGGCGGAGCCGCCAGTTTTAAGGAATCAGTTTACGCGCGGACACTTTAAGCGCGGAGTGGAGTAGGTGATAATTATTGACTAATCTGATCATACAGATATCCAGATACTTGATGATCCTTCTGATCGCCATGGATACCTATTACAATTTCCGTTTCTTTTCCATGCGGGATGAGGAGGTAAGAAACCGCGTCTGCGGACGCCAGCTTGTGTGCATGTTTATGCTGCACTTTCTGGCGAATATTCTGATCTGGCTGAACACGGAATCTGTGACGATGTTAGCCTTTTACGGCGCGCAGGTGGTATTTTTCCTGCTGTATATTTACCTTACGAGACTGTTTTACAGGAACAGTTCCAGACTGCTCGTCAATAATATGTGTACGCTTTTAGCGACAGGATTTATTATTCTCACAAGGCTGAACCCTGACCGGGCTATGAGACAATTCGTGATCGTGGCAGCGGCAGCGGTGATCACCTGGATCATCCCGTTTGTCATTGACCGGGTATGGCAGCTTGTGACGTTCCCATGGGTCTATGGAATAATCGGGCTGGTACTTTTGGGAGTGGTCTGCGTCATCGGAAATACTTCCTACGGCGCACAACTTTCCCTCTCCTTCGGCGGATTTACGGTACAGCCGTCTGAATTTGTGAAGATCAGTTTTGTGTTCTTCGTGGCAGCCATGTTCTATCAGTCCACGGACAGGGAGACGATCATAAAGACTACCGTCGTGGCGGCACTTCATGTGTTGGTGCTTGTGCTTTCGAAGGATCTTGGAAGCGCATTGATCTTTTTCGTCGCCTACATGACGATGCTTTTTGTCGCCACATCCAGTTACCTCTGGTTCAGTGCGGGCATTGCGGGCGGATCCCTGGCGGCGGTTGCGGCTTACTATCTGTTCCCCCATGTGAGACGGCGTGTGGAGGCCTGGGCGGATCCCTGGTCTGATATCGCAAACAAGGGCTACCAGGTGGCACAGGCGCTGTTCGCCATCGGAACAGGCGGATGGTTCGGAATGGGCCTTTACCGGGGCATGCCGGAGAAGATCCCGGTTGTGGACAAGGATTTCGTTTTTGCGGCGATCTCCGAGGAGATGGGGGCACTCTATGCGCTCTGTGTCCTGTTTTTATGCCTCGGCTGTTATATGCAGTTTATGCTGATCGCCATGAAGATGCAGGCGATGTTCTATAAACTGATCGCGTTTGGGCTTGGAAGTGTTTATATTACCCAGGTATTTCTGACCATTGGCGGTGTGACGAAGTTTATCCCGTCCACCGGTGTGACGCTGCCTCTTGTGAGCTACGGCGGTAGCTCCATCGTCTCGACCTTTATCATATTCCAGGTCATCCAGGGACTTTACGTCTTAAAACGCGGGGAAGAAGAGGAGGAGGAGAATTCCAGTGAAGAAGAGTAAACCGAATCCGAAAGCAAACCGGAATATCCTCTGGTTTGTGTATGCAGCAATATTTTTATTTCTCGCAATGGGAATCTATGTGGGATATTTTCTCGTAGTAAAGAGCGATACGGTGATCGATAATCCGTATAACGCCAGAGCCACTATTTTCGAGGACCGGGTTACCCGCGGCAAGATCCTGGCGGATGACGGGACTGTGCTTGCAAAGACCGTTACGGCGACGGATTCCAACGGTACCGAGGTGCGGGAATACCCATACGGCAGCCTGTTTGCCCACGCGGTAGGATATTCGACGGTGGGAAAGACAGGAATTGAATCTCTGGCAAACTTTGACCTTTTGAGATCTCACACGAACCTCATCGAGCAGACCGCCGATGAGATCATGGGAAGAAAGAGTGTCGGGGACAACGTGGTGACGACCCTGAATGTAAATCTGCAGCAGATCGCATCGGATGCTCTCGGAAAGAACCGGGGCGCGGTCATCGCCATCGAGCCGGATACCGGAAAGATCCTCTGCATGGTTTCAAAGCCGTCTTTCGACCCGAATAAGGTAGCGGCAAACTGGAACGATCTCGTAAACGGGGACAGTGCGGAGGCGAGACTGTTAAACCGCGCGACTCAGGGACTCTACCCGCCGGGATCCACCTTTAAGATCGTCACAGCCCTGGAGTATATGAGAGAACATCCGGGCGCGTACAATGACTATCACTATGACTGCAGCGGAATTTTTTCATTCGAGAACAACAAGATCCAGTGCTATCACAAAAAAGCACACGGATCCCAGGATTTCACCCAGGCATTTGCAAATTCCTGCAACGGAGCGTTCGCGAACCTTGGCACAGAGCTTGAGCTGACGAGCTACCGGAATCTTGCAGAGCAGCTTTTATTCAACAGAAGCCTGCCTCTCGATATTCCGTACAATAAGAGTACCTTCTCCATGCAGCCGGATGCGGAGACATGGGAAGTGCTTCAGACAAGTATCGGACAGGGACAGACATTGATGTCCCCGATGCACAATCTTCTGATCACCGCGGCGATCGCAAACGGCGGAATCCTAATGAAACCGTATCTGATGGATCATGTAGAAAATTCCGGCGGTGATGTGATCCGGAAGTTTTCGCCGGCTGTGGCAGGAGAACTGATGGTTCCAAATGAGGCAGATGCCTTAAAGAACCTAATGGTACAGGTGGTCAATGTGGGAACGGGATCCGCCCTGAAACGGGATTCCTACCAGGTGGCAGGAAAGACGGGATCCGCAGAATTCGACAAGGGAAAAGAGACTCACGCATGGTTTGTCGGTTTCGCCCCGGCGGACGATCCGAAAATCGCGGTATGCGTTATCGTGGAGGAAGGCGGCTCTGGCGGGCATACGGCAGCGCCGATCGCGGCGAAATTGTTTGATGCATGGCTTCAGTAGAGAGTTTTTTTGGAATGCGCCTGTAAGATATGGGACGTGGTCTGTGGAACTGAAAAAGTGCTGTATGCGGAAAAAATTACTGTTAAAAAAAGAAATCTGTATTGAATAAAAGAAAAATGATATTTTCTTTTATTACGGGCAGTGTTAAAATGATAACGAGGACAGGATCCGGGGAAAAGGATCCGAAATAATAACCGTATCTCAGAACGGCAGAATTCATGGGAGGGTTCATCATGAGAATTTTAGTAACCGGCGGCGCAGGATATATCGGAAGCCATACATGCCTGGCACTTCTGGAGCAGGGACATGAGGTCGTTGTCTTTGATAATCTTTACAATGCGTCGGAAGAAGCATTAAACCGCGTAAAGAAGCTTACAGGAAAGGATCTGACATTCTACAAGGCAGATATGCTGGATCGTGACGCGATGGAAAAGATCTTTGATGCGGAGAAGATCGACGCAGTGATCCACTTCGCTGGATTAAAAGCTGTTGGCGAATCAGTCGCAAAACCGTGGGAATACTACCACAACAATATTACCGGTACACTGATCCTTCTCGATGTGATGAGAAAACATGGCGTGAAGAAGATCATCTTCAGCTCCTCCGCAACCGTTTACGGAGACCCGGCTTTTGTACCGATCACAGAGGAGTGCCCGAAGGGACAGTGCACAAACCCGTACGGACAGACAAAGAGTATGCTGGAGCAGATCCTTACCGATATGCAGAAGGCAGACCCGGAGTGGAATGTGATCCTGCTGCGTTACTTCAATCCGGTGGGAGCTCATGAGAGCGGTCTGATCGGAGAGGATCCGGAGGGAATCCCGAACAACCTGACACCGTATATCACCCAGGTTGCCATCGGAAAGTTGAAAGAGGTGGGCGTATTCGGAAACGACTACGATACACCGGACGGAACTGGCGTCCGCGACTACATTCATGTGATGGACCTTGCGGAGGGCCATGTAAAGGCATTAAAGAAATTTGATGACAAGCCCGCGGTATATATCTATAACCTCGGAACCGGCCACGGCTATAGCGTTCTCGATGTGATCCACGCGTTCTCCAAAGCAGTCGGCAAAGAGATCCCGTATGTGATCAAGCCGCGCCGTGCAGGAGACATCGCGACATGCTACTCCGATGCAACAAAGGCAAAGGTGGAGCTTGGCTGGGAGGCAAAGAGAAACCTCGATGACATGTGCCGCGACGCATGGAACTGGCAGTCCAGGAACCCGAACGGTTATCGCTCATAAATAAAAAATGTATGACCGGAAAGCGGTCATAAGTATAGAAACTCCGGTGGATCATAAGATCTGCCGGAGTTTTCATATATCTGTATGATAACATAGATTGCAATATGAGAGTCCAGAGAAAATTCGCAGAAAATTTTGATACTTTGAATATCAGATATATCCGCAAGAGGAGATATAACCGAGACTTTTACGGACACATGATGGAAATTTCTGCAAGTGAAAACGTGGTTGCAAACACGGGCAAAAAGAAGTATACTAAACTCAGTTAAAAACACACCTGCGGAATCTGCTTTCGGGCGGAATCCCTTGAATGCCTGTCAGGAGGAATTGCAATGATAGAAGCAACGAGCTGCGGCGGTGTGGTTATATTTCGCGGCAAGATCCTGGTTCTCTATAAGAACTACAGAAACAAATATGAAGGATGGGTCTTACCGAAAGGAACTGTGGAAGCAGGAGAAGAGTTTAAGGAAACGGCTCTCAGAGAGGTGAAGGAGGAGACCGGGGTCCAGGCCCAGATCATCAAATACATCGGAAAGAGCCAGTACTCATTTAACACGCCTCAGGATACAGTGGAGAAGGAAGTCCACTGGTATTTAATGATGGCGGACAGTTATTACAGTAAACCACAGCGCGAAGAATACTTCGTAGATTCCGGATATTACAAATATTATGAGGCGTACCACCTTCTGAAATTCTCAAATGAGAAGCAGATCCTGGAAAAAGCCTATCACGAATATCTGGATCTGAAACGGTGTAATCTCTGGGGCAGTAAGAAATACTTCTAAGCCCCGTGAACGGAGGAAAACCCCTTGTAACAGGGGTTTTTCCTGTATATTGACTTAAGGAGTGAGACTATGAAGATCATCGACGCACATCTTCACTTTGTGCTGGAAAATCCCTACTTCCAGGAGATCGCGGTGCGGGCGGAACATAAAAATACAGAGGAAGATTTAAGAGCGGTCTATCGGAAATACAACATTGAGGGCGGAGTCGTCATGGGAAACCGGGGCGTGGACCCGGCGGATCATTCCTACCCGGAGTTCCTAAGGTACTGTGTGGGGATCGACCGGGATTTTCTCGTGAGCGAGGATAAAAAGAAGAGCCTGGACCAGGTGGAGGAGAATTTAAAGCGGGATACCTGCGTCGGAATCAAACTCTATCCCGGATACAACAAGATGTATGTGACGGATGAGGTGTACGAGCCGCTCTATGATCTCGCAAAGGCGTACAAAAAGCCTGTGGCGATCCACATGGGCCAGACAGCTGGTTCCCGCGCCTACTTAAAATACAGTCATCCGCTGACCTTGGACGAGGCGGCAGTCCGCCATCCGGGTGTAAATTTTGTCATGTGCCATTTCGGCAATCCATGGCTCATGGACGCTGCGGCTGTCGTGGAGAAAAATGAGAACGTGATGACGGATCTCTCCGGACTTCTGGAGGGAAAGATCGATTTCCCGAAGCTTTTAGAGCAGCAGAAGGGATATTTTGAAGCCTTAAAGACCTGGATCTCCTACTGCAGCCAGTATGAAAAGTTCATGTTCGGAACGGACTGGCCGTTAGCCAACTACGGAGACTACATCGAAGCCGTAAAATGGCTGATTCCGGAGGAAGAGTGGGACAAAGTATTTTACGGGAATGCGAAGAGAATCTATGGGCTGTAAAAGTGCATAGAGATATTGTCGGACAGAGCTGTAAATAGACGCTTAGAGTGAAAAAGGACTGTCTGGAAAGTCACACTGAGAGGTGAAGATTTTCCAGGCAGTCCTTTTGGTATCATATATTGCGGGATGAAGTTTAAATGAAAGTTTTTGAATTCTCCTGGCTGCTTCCAAGGGATGCCGCGATTTTCTCCTTATAAAACAGCAAAAACCAGTTGATCTCCGCCCCCACAAAAAGGATGCAGATCGAGACATAAAGCCACAGCATAAAAAGGATCACCGCAGTCAAACTTCCGTATGTGACAGCGTATGTGCCGAAATACCGGAAGTAAACGGAGAATGCCAGGGAGGTAAGTGCCCAGCCGGCGGCGGAGAACATGGCGCCCGGGATCTGGCCGCAGATCGAGAGCCTCCGGTGCGGAAGTGCCGTGTAGATGGCGGTGAAAAAGATCATCAGCATGATAAACATCACAAGTCCACGTCCCAGGGAGATCATCCCGGAGAGATAGGACAGGGCCGGGATCCATTTTAACAGCATCTCCTGCAGGAAGCTTCCGAATACGAGGAGCGCAAGGCTCGCCACACACATCAGGGAGAATGCCAGGGTATAAACGCTGCAGAGGGCCCTGCGAAGGATATAATTTCGCGGCGATGTGACGCCGAATACCCGGTTTAAGCCTTTTTCGATCCCGAGCATTCCTTTTGCCGCGGACCAGACCGCAGCAAGAGCAGTCACAGAGATCAGCGCTGCCGGGGAATCGGAGTGCAGGCTGTCCAGGAGATAGATCAAAAGCCCCTGGAACCGGCCCGGGATCGCAGGCAGCAGAAAACGCAGAAGATCTGCCTCATGGATCATGGGGGCCACCTGGATCAGGGCCAGAAGCACCATAAAAAACGGGAACGCCGCCATGATGATGAAAAATGAGGCCTGTGCGGCATAAACGGACATTTCGTCCATGGAATATTTCAAATAGACCTGTCGTCCGAAGAGTAGCAGGCGAAGCATAAGATCCTGACCTTTCCATAACCGCGAAGGAGGTATCCTGTCGGTCATGCCCTTTCTTTCTATATCAGAGAGGTCAAAAGACTTTTTGACCTCAACATCATAAAATATTAACATGAAGAGAGAAAAATAACAAGAGTGGTAAAAAACAGCATGCGGCAGAATCCACTGCCACGTTACTGTTCACGCTTTGCGCAAACAGTAACTGATTTTGCCGATGCTTCGCATTCCGAATCGGCAAAATCCACTACCACCACTGTATTGTACGGAATTTTCAGTTCAGAAAATTCCTACCCG
>Ga0129311_1000983_pt1 | contig 22018 bp, 20 predicted proteins | sample Go1ome_FD_94435 | JGI IMG/M metagenome (GOLD analysis project Ga0129311, IMG submission 94435) | Western lowland gorrila individual fecal microbial communities from Wisconsin, USA - Go1022B metagenome | ecosystem: Host-associated > Mammals > Digestive system > Large intestine > Fecal | place... | reverse complement strand
GCGGCGCAGTTCACGATTTTCACGTTCCAGCTCTTTCAGACGCTGACGTTCAGCGGTGGTGAGCCCACCATCACCGCCCCCGGTATCCCGCTCATGCTGGCGAACCCAGACACGCAGAGTCTCCGGCGTACAGCCAATCTTTGGGGCAATGGAACAAATTGCCGCCCACTGTGAGTCATATTCATCCTGACTTTCCAGAACCATACGAATCGCCCGCTGACGGACTTCGGGGGAAAAACGAGTATTTTTAGTCATCCTGTTTACCTCTTTCTCAGGGAGTTTAGTCTCCAGGATTTCCGGGGCGGTTCAGGGTGTCTGGGCTGGGCGTTATGTGCGACTATGGCTGGAATGCTTTTTAATGTCGATCCTTCTCTGGTTTTCTGGATGGGGTCAGGAGGCGCATTATTGTTGCTTCTTCTGTTGTTTCTGGCGCGCCCCAGTACCAGCCAGACGGCAATGGTTATGAATACACTGGGTGCCAATTCTTCCCTGATTTCGACCAGAATGGTCTTCAGCCTGTTTCGCATGCGTCAGATGTGGATGTTTGTTCTCTACACGATTGGTGTGGCCTGTGTCTATGATGTATTTGATCAGCAGTTTGCCACATTTTTTCGTTCATTCTTTGACACTCCTCAGGCAGGAATAAAAGCATTCGGATTTGCTACCACTGCGGGGGAGATTTGTAATGCCATTATCATGTTCTGTACACCATGGATAATTCATCGCATTGGTGCCAAAAATACCCTGCTTGTTGCGGGGGGAATTATGACCATCCGCATTACCGGTTCTGCTTTTGCCACCACCGCGACAGAAGTGGTGATTCTGAAAATGCTTCACGCTCTTGAAGTTCCATTTTTGCTGGTTGGGGCGTTCAAATATATTACGGCAGTGTTTGACACCCGACTGTCAGCGACCGTTTATTTAATAGGTTTTCAGTTTTCCAAACAACTTGCTGCAATACTTCTCTCTACCTTTGCCGGCCACCTGTATGATCGTATGGGATTCCAGAATACGTATTTTGTGCTCGGGATGATTGCTCTGACTGTTACCGTGATATCAGCTTTCACGCTGAGTTCTTCCCGCGGGAGCGTACACCCTTCTGTAGAAAAAGCCCCTGCAGCGCATTCGGAGATTAACTGATGAAACAGCGTCTTGCTTTGGCACAGTCCGCCCTTGAAAAACTTTGCGCACGTCGTGGTAATGCCTGGTACCCGATTTTTCATCTGGCTCCACCTGCCGGCTGGATGAATGATCCAAATGGCCTTATTTACTTCAATGGGCGTTACCATGTGTTCTTCCAGCATCATCCTGCAAGCGCATATCAGGGGCCAATGCACTGGGGGCATGCCACCAGTACCGACATGTTGCACTGGCAACACGAACCTGTCGCGCTGGCACCCGGAGATAAATATGATCGTGATGGCTGTTTTTCAGGGAGTGCCGTGGATGATGATGGCGTGCTATCACTTATTTATACTGGTCATATTTGTCTCGAAGATCGCGGTAATGACAGCATTATCCGTGAAGTACAGTGTCTGGCTACCAGTCATGATGGTATTCACTTTGAGAAGCAGGGCTGTGTGCTGACACCTCCGGAAGGTATCATGCATTTCCGTGATCCCAAAGTCTGGCACGAAGAAGGCTCCTGGTGGATGGTCATTGGTGCCCGGGACGCTTCTGACAATGGGCAAGTTCTGTTGTATCGCGGGACATCTTTGCGGGACTGGCATCTGGAGCATGTTCTCGCTCATTCCGCAGCCGGAGAAAGTTATATGTGGGAATGCCCCGATTTCTTCAGGTGTGGTAATTTTCACTGGCTGATGTTCTCACCACAGGGGATGACCCCTTCCGGTTATCGGTTCCGTAACCTTTTTCAGAGCGGTGTGTTGGCAGGGAGCTGGAAGCCTGGTTCTGTCTTTGCGCTGAAAGGGGGATTTGAAGAGCTGGATTATGGTCATGACTTTTATGCTCCACAGTCCATGCTGGCTGAGGACGGCAGGCGTATCATTATGGCATGGATGAATATGTGGGATTCACCCGTGCCCACCCGCAGTGAAGCCTGGGCAGGATGTCTGACGCTGCCCAGAGAGGTTTTTGAGCGCGATGGCCGGCTATGCCAGCGACCTGTGCGTGAAGTCGAATCTCTGCGCAGAAAATGCCAGCCATTATCCCCTGTAAGGTTACAGGGTTTGCAATTACTGACCGAAAATGTACAGGCCGCAGAATTATTGGTGACGTGGCATACGGTTGACAGTCATGCGGAGCACTATGGCGTCCGCCTTGGAGACGGTCTGCGACTTTATGTGGATAATCAGGCCGGACGACTGGTACTGTGGCGCTATTACCCTGAGGAAGGGCTGGATGGTTACCGCAGTGTTGAACTTCCTGATACAGAATATCTGACTCTTCGTATTTTCCTGGATCGTTCATCTGTTGAAGTGTTTGTTAACGATGGTGAGGCAACCTTATCAAGTCGTATTTATCCGCAAGCGGACTCGAGACAATTATCGTTATATGCCGCTCATGGCGATGCGATATTAACTAATGGCACTTTATGGATGCTGACCTGAGATATATCGATATCAGTATTTTTTGACATTATCTGTCATTACTTTGCCAGTACACATTAATTATCTTTGCTGTGTGCTTTTGGTAATGTGTTGCGATTATATATACCAGTCTGGTGAAGAGTATGAATGGTATTTTGTGTTGATACAGAGAATATAAGAGTACCCACATTTGTTTTTATTTAAGGGGGTAAAATGAATAAGTTACTCTTGGGTTTGTCTGTTTTTTTATTACTGGAATACAATGCGTGTGCAGCAAAAACAGGGGGGCTAACGCTTGAACAAAGAATGGCATTGCTGGAAGAACGCCTGGAAGCTGCAGAAAAAAGGGCGGAAAAAACAGAAAGAATGTTAAAGAGTTTTGATACAGAACAACATTCTGAAATACGTCAAATTAGTTCAGAGCAGAATAAAAAAGCTGCTAACAGCTATGCAGTAGTTGAGTCAACAAAAGAAAAAACATCTTCTCCAGGTTTTCTGCTCTCTGGTTACAATGATTTGAAGTTTTATGGTGATGTGGAGTTTAATATAGATGCTGCCAGTAAACCCGGTCAGTTAGTAATGATAAGTTCCGGGGCGAACAGTGAGTCAGTGAATGAACGGTGGGACCTTAATGGCCGTATTCTATTAGGTTTTGACGGTACCCGTAAGCTTGATAATGGTTATTTCGCTGGATTTTCAGCACAACCACTGGCGGATATGCACGGTTCAGTGAATATTGATGATGCATTATTCTTTTTTGGAAAAGATGACGAGTGGAAAGTGAAAGTCGGTCGTTTTGAAGCTTACGATATGTTCCCTCTAAATCAGGATACTTTCATTGAGTATTCCGGTAATACAGCTAACGATATTTATGCTGATGGCCGTGGTTATATCTATATGATGAAAGAGGGACGCGGTCGTTCTGACGCTGGTGGTAATTTCCTCATCAGTAAACAACTCGATAACTGGTATTTTGAGTTAAACACGTTACTTGAAGACGGAACATCTTTATATAATAACGGTAATTATCATGGACGATATATGGAGCAGCAGAAAAATGTCGCTTATCTGCGCCCGGTAATTGCCTGGTCGCCGACGGAAGAATTCACTGTCTCCGCAGCGATGGAAGCGAACGTGGTAAAAAATGCTTATGGCTATACCGATAATAAGGGGAATTTTGTCGATCAGTCCGATCGTTCCGGTTATGGTATTAGCATGACATGGAACGGTCTGAAAACAGATCCGGAAAATGGCATCGTGGTTACTCTTAATACCGCCTATTTGGATGCCAGTAATGAGAAAGATTTCACTGCCGGTATTAATGCTCTGTGGAAACGTTTCGAACTGGGTTATATCTACGCACATAATAAGATTGATGAATTTAGTGGTGTCGTGTGTAATAATGGTTGCTGGATTGATGGTGAAGGAATATACAACATTCACACCATTCATGCATCTTATCAGTTTGCTAATGTGATGGATATGGAGAACTTTAATATTTACCTCGGGGCTTATTACTCAATTCTGGATAGTAACTGTCGATATAGTAATTGTGACATTACCGATGATCGTTACGGTGCCCGATTTCGTTTCAAATACTTTTTTTGATGCATAGTAACAAAGTATTGTTCCACACTTACATTAACGCGTTTTTCGGGTACACCATCGGTGAGCATACGAATAATCGCTGTCTGTCGATGGTTGATTTAATTTATTGCGCAACGAGCCAGCTACCGGAAACTGGCTCTGAAGTTGCGTTAGGTCACGAAGTACTGCCCGGGGAATAACGCCAGACTAACTCTGACCAGTGCCACTTGACGTCTCCGCCAGCGCAGCGGAGGCAAATAGTACTGTCAGACCGTGGGCTTATCCCCGCGCGGGGCGGTACAATGACGGTGATAACCGTCAACCATACTGCGAAATATTTGCCCCGGCGTGTCACCCAGAGTGCACAGATAGATATGTGCGCAAATAAACAGTAAGCCAATGACAGCAAGCGCCATATGCAGCACCAGCATTACAGGCCCCAACCCCGTCATCTGCGGATATAGACACAGCAAACCGGTGAGGATTAACAGTGGCACCAGCGCATACATAATCGCCAGGTATGCCAGTTGTTGAAGTGGATTGAACTTATTCTGCTTTGTTGCGACAAACGGATGCGCCTCCCCTTTCATGATGCCAAACAGGTAAAAACGCGCCTGACGTATGCAACGTGCCATCAGTCCGGCAAAATTAACACGATAATGACACCCGTTTCCTGTGGTGAGGTTGATCAGCACAAATCCCACCCAGAAGGCCAGTAAGGCAAAACCACACCAGGTATGCACCTGCACCATTAGCGCCACAGGACCGAGAGAAAAATGCCCCAATAAACCGCTTAACAGTAACAAAACAAACAGTAACGCATTCCCCCAGTGCCAACAGCGAATCGCCAGCGAGTAGAGATAGTCACGATGCTCTTCGCCTCCTTTCGTTTCTGGTGCCAGCAACCGACGCAATAACGCATGGATAACCAGCCCGGCAAGCACGAGCAGCACCATGACACCTGCATAAATTAACCACTGCGGCCAATAAACCGGCGCATAAGAGAGTTCCTCACCCCAGACAGTATTCATGCTTTCCCCTCCTGATGGACTTCTTTACGACGGTACAGACTGACTGCGCCACAACGCGCCTCCTGCTGGCGATAGACATCTTTCTGGCTGATCCAGTCCTGGATCTCTGTCTCATCCAGTCTGCCGAATTTAAGCGCGTCTGTTGGGCACACCGATACGCACGCCGGAGGCTGGCCTGCGACCAGCCGCGTGTCGGCACAGAAGTTACACTTGTCGGCAATACCGGTTTTCGGATTCAGATAGCGCACATGGAAAGGGCACGCGGCCACACAATAATCGCAGCCAATGCAACGCGATTTATCAATCTGCACGATACCATTTTCATCACGATGCGATGCGCCGGTAGGACAAACACTGACACACGGCGCATTTTCACAGTGCTGACAGGAGACGCGGACAAACTGATAATGCTCAGATGCGCCGGAAGCCTGTTCAGGGCCGCGAATTTGTACCTGCACGCGACTAAATCCTTCCGGCACTTCGTTAAGAACCTTACAGGCAACGGTGCAGGCCTGGCAGCCGATACAGCGTTTCTCGTCATGTAACATGACGTACTGGTTTGCAATATGTTTCATGATCGTCTCCCTGTTCATGCGCGGCTGAGCGTGACACCCGCGGTATGCACCACTGTTCCGGAAACCGGGCTGGTAACGTGCGGAAGTAAATTACCGCAATGGATACCGTGTGTGGTTGCCGCCGTTTTTGCACCGGCCCGGGCGCCAAATCCCATGTAGACAAATAGCGTGTCCGGACGAATGCCGGGCGTCACCAGAGCCTTACCTTTTTCTTTACCCGTGGCATTTTCCAGCCAGATCTCATCGCCGGTTTTAATTCCCTTTTCTCGCGCCGTTTGCGGGTGGATCCAGACCGCATTATCCCACATCAGTTCACTGAGCAAAGGGACATACTGGGTCGCGCCATTGGTATGCACCGCCACCTTGCCCTGTATGAAATACAGTTCATCATCGCGTTTCAGAGTAAAGTCGCGCGAGCGCGGTACGCCGTAGCCGGGTAACAATCCTTCCAGCACTTCCGAACAGAGTTCAATTTTTCCTGACGGGGATTTAAAACGCAGCTGTTCGCCATAAGTATTATCGCTGTCCGCTGCCAACGCATTAGGGTAACGGGCGGTAAACTGCTGCACAGACTCGGCCTCGCGCAGCAACAATGGAACGCCCCATTCAAGGTAGCCCTTTTCACGAAGTCTGGCGGCCAGTACGTGATCGCCGTTGAGCTGATACAGCTGCCGGGTTTGCATATCCTGCCACGGATAGTATTGCCCAAGCCCTAACTGTTGCCCCAGTTCCTTCCAGATTTGCCAGCTGGGGCGAGCCTCGCCAACGGGTTCCACCACCTGCTGACGCAGGCCATACGCCGGATGCAGGCCCGACATGTCCGTTACATCTTCATCACGCTCAAGGTAGGTGCATTCCGGCAGCAGATAGTCGGCATATGCTGCGCTCTCGCTCAAATAAACATCGCAACTGACCACCAGATCCAGTCGCTCAACCGTTTTAACCAGGTCCGGACGGCAGGTGACTGTCTGGAAGGGATTATGCCGTGACATAATCCACGCTTTTATTGGGTAAGGCTTCCGGGTTAACGCAGCATCAATAATGCTTTGCACCACGCCGCCACCTGCGGCGATGTATCTGAACTGCGGTGCGACCAGATCGATACGCTGCGCCGTCGGTTTCGGCATATTTTTAACGTCGATTTTCGCCAGCGTCGGCGCGACTTTTTCCCCGGCCAGTTTGTTGTAAACCGCCGCGCCTTTTTTCTGATACAGCCCTCCTTTACGTTCAATATTACCGAGCAGTGCATTAAGCGTAAAAATCATACGCCGCATATCGATCTCTTCCTGCGAGAACGTTGAACGATGACCGGGGCTGACAATAGCATGTGGCGCACAGGCAGCCAGTTCACGAGTCACACGAACAATGACATCAGCAGGGACATCAGCCTGCGTGGCGGCCCATTCCGGCGTCGCGTCTTTTACCGCCAGTGCTAACTGTTCAAATCCGGTGGTATAACGCTCAACAAAAGCCGCATCATAGAGCTGTTCGTCAATCATGACATGGCACATCGCCAGCAGCACCGCCAAATCTCCACCGGGACGAATCGCATGCCACTCATCCGCCTTACTTGAAAATATCGACAAGCGCGGATCGAAGCTGACCATTCTGGCGCCTTTCTCTTGTGCGGTCATTAATTCATGGGTATCCGCGACTTCAATGCCTTCATACAAATTGTGACCAAACGAAACCAGATAGCGTGTATTGGCGATATCCATCGCCAGATCGCCGCCCATCATCACTTTTGCCGCAATGGCTTTCCCGGCAGGGCAGGTTGAAGCATGAGTAAAGGTATTGGGTGAACCAAAAGCTGTGGCCAGATGGAAAAGATGGCTGGAGAGCGAACCGGCTTTGGAAGAGAAAACCACGCTCTCCGGGCCATACTGCGCTTTGATGGCATTCATTTTCGCCGCGATTTCCTGATAAGCCTGTTGCCAGCTAATCACCTGCCATTCACCGCTGCCGCGCGGTCCGGTGCGTTTCATGGGTTTCACGATCCGTTGCGGATCATTGACCAGACTGACGCCGCTCCCCCCCCTGGCGCAAACGCGCGTCCCCTGGTGTGACGCCGAAGGATTGCCCTGGATAAAAACGGTCTTGTTATTGACTACCTGGGCCTGAACAGGACAACGAAAGGAACACATTTCACACAAAGTTGGTGTCAGGGTGGTTTTACCCTTAATTCCGGCAACCGGATTGCGCGCCAGCGTTCCGGGCGAAAAAACGCCCAGTGCACAGGCAGAACAGCCAATGCCCATCCCCTGCAAAAAAGAACGGCGACTAATGCTCATATAACCTCCAGTTATTATATATATCTGAAAATTATATTAATTTTTCCTTATAAAATTTCGACATCCCTCACATTTTGCAAACCAGTGATTCCTTTTTTGATTAAATGATATCCCTCCATGTTCATCCCGGTGATGTCAGCGCTGAGCGAGATTTTTGTACCGACCGGCAGCGCTATCATCGGACAGTTGCTTTCATTTCGCAGATGAGCCCCCGAAGAAGTTCTCACCGGAGAACAGATGCGAATCGCTGATCGGACTTCGATGCCAATCCGTGATCGAATAGAGCGGAATGCGCAACATGTCTTACATGAAATTCGCTGTGCCATCCACCGGAAAACATTTTCAGATACCGGATGAGGTACCACTTCCATTGACAGCATGAGGTAACAATACTGATGGTAACGCTGACGTTTAACCGCAGGGTATTTTTAGTAAGTCACCAGCAACGTCGCTACAGGATAAAACGAACACGGACACAACGTGAAGTCCAGTGACCGGTATCACAGCTGAACGATAAACAGAAGCCTGCTGATAAAACACCGTGGCGTCTTATGTGCAGTCTCCGCGCTATTACCATGCGTTAATGGCAGGTGGTGCCCGTTACGACCTGAACGGTCAACCGTGTGGGGAAGTGACACACAGGAACAGAAAGAGGCTGCCCCCGGCTGATGATGCTGAATGACTGATGAAAAGCCAGAAACATCGTTGACAGCACAACAACGCTGATTCACTGAGCTGTAATCAATGTACAGCGCTGTACCGGACGATGGGTAATGCCGGTCACAACCGGTAACCCCAGAGACAATGCGACTGTTTTTAACGCAACATATTGGCCGGCTGTATCCCCCGGTAACCCGAAAACACCTTTCCCGCCTGCATTGTCCGCCAGCGCCTATCACCAGCCAGGTCTGTTGCAGTAAATCCACCAGCTGCAAACATACTTCCTCAATCGTGGCACTGGTTCGCGGATGGCAAAACTCGTCAGGCTGACAGCAACAGGCACCTCCATGTTGTTCCCGCAACCAGCGTAATATCACTGAGGCGCTGATCTTTAGTTTGCGGGTTATCTGACGATGTGACCAGCAGTATGGTGGCAAAATCCATATCAGTCCTTTCTCTTTGAGTCCACCTGGTGTTGGTTATCCTGGCATTGTTATCTCCTTAAAAAATTGAGGCGACAACTATGCTGACACAGGGGACCAGACTGTGATCGATTCAGATACCATTTTGCACCGAATGGAACGTGAAGTGAAATGCCAGCAGATGTGGCCAGTGCTTCACTGAACCACGTGGCGTTGAGGTCTCTGAAGCTGGAACAGTATGATTAACTGCGTTAACCAGTGCACCGGGACTATTTCCTGAAAAGTGTTGAACGTATGTATCGAGTATCCAGCCACAGCGCTGCCCCCGACAGGTTTCGCGCTCCACATTCCGGGACTCAGCCCCCACCTGCTCTGCTTTGTATGCAAACCGGCGCAGGGAGAAAAGCAGTCCCCAGAGACAGAAAGGCAATCCCAGTGCAGTAAACCAGAAAATAAAGCCTGTGCAATCGTAACACATGGCGTATTGCTTACAGCATCGAGCCTGTTCGGGAATGGTTATTTAACCAACGCAAACAATAAAAAAACAGCCCAGACTGTCATCGGATATCGTGCTGGCAGTCATTTTCCGGGAGACCGCATGAAGAAACTATTATTCGCAATTTTATTTATCTCTGTATACGGATATGCAAATATTCCTGAAAAAATGAGTATTAATGAAATAATAACACGCGCTGTTCAGGGAGATGCTGAAGCGCAAGCCAGATTAGGCGAAGCGTATCTAAACGGAAACAACAATCAGACGATAAATTATACTCAGGCTTTTGAATGGTTAACAAAATCAGCAGCCAGTGGTAACTCTCGCGCAAAACTGGGCTTAGGGATTTTATACCTTAACGGCTACGGCGTACCTTTTGATTATACAAAAGCATTAGCGTTTTTTAAGCAGGCTGATGCCCTCGGAGAAATGAAAGCGGCACGTTATCTTGGAATTATTTACGAAAGAGGATTAGGGGTCACTCAGGATTATAAAAAAGCGGCAGAATACTATAAAAAAGATGATAAAAATAATGATATTACAGCACAATACCGTCTGGCAAAACTTTATGAACAAGGTAACGGTGTAAAACGTGATTATCAACAAGCGATAAACCTTTACCTTAAACATATCAACAGAATGGATCACATCACTGCCCCCAGTTTTGTGGCTCTGGGTGATATCTATTCTCTGGGATTGGGGGTAGAGAAAAACCCACAACTGGCTGAAAAATGGTATCAAAAAGCGATAGATGCAGCTAATACACAACATAACCAAGAAATAAATCATTAAACGACAACACTTAATACCATATTGTGAAGATGTTCAGACATGGCGGAATTCCCCTATTCTTTGTTGGCGCTTACAACAGACTATATTCCGCCATATCTGTCTTTATTGTGTATAAACCATCGATACTGATGTTTGATAGTGCTAAATAATCATTGGCGCAATCACAAAGCCTAATGCCACTCCAGCAATAATTCCCCCCAACCCAGGCAGCATAAATGGATGATTCAGCACATATTTGCCTACACGAGTTGTGCCGGTAGTATCAAATTCCATGGCAGCCAGTGATGTTGGATACGTTGGCAGTACAAATACTCCGGTGACGGCCACATAGGACGCCAGAATTGCCCAGGTGGGCACGTCAAGCGCGACGGCAAGCGGGATAATTAACGGCGTGGTCGCACCTTGCGAGTAGAGCAGCGCGCAAGTGCCAAAAAGAACCAGCGCCAACAACATCGGATACGCCTGCAAAATATCACCAGCAATATCTTTAATCTCAGTTAAATGCGCATCAATAAAAGTGGTGCCTAAGGTTACAATGCCGAGAATTACCGCCAGCGAACTCATCCCCGCACGGAATGTGGAGGTGAGAATAATGGCATCGGTCGCCGTCTTACACAGCACCACCATCAGGCAGGCGGCAGAGAGCATACAGATAATAATGATATCGCGTGTTTCCATCGGTTTACCGATATCAAAACCCGGACGCAGTTGGGGGAAGGCAGCAAGAATAACAATAGCGACCGTCGCCAGCAGGAACAATCCGATGGAGAGCGTCGCACCTGGCTTGATGCTGCTATTATTCTCGTATTTTTGCACCAGTCCTTTTTGCAGGCGCTCAAGGTAGACCTCGTCATCCTGCAACTCACATCCCTGTCGGGAAGCAATAAAAGCGGCGACCATCGCGGCAGCAAAAGAGGTGGGAAGACATACCGACATCACTTGAATAAAACTGACACCGTTTACCTCCATAATAGTGAGCATAGCCGCCATTGCGGCGCTGATCGGCGAACCGGAAATCGCAACCTGCGAAGCGACAACCGAACCGGCAAGCGTGCGGGAAGGACGGATACCGGACTCTTTCGCCACTTCAGCAATCACCGGCAGCGTGGAAAAAACAATAAACCCAGTACCGGCCATAATGGTCATAGACCAGGTGATAATCGGCGCGATTATGTTGATATATTTCGGGTTACGCCGCATAAAATTACCAGCGACGCGTACCAGATAATCCATTCCGCCTGCGGCCTGTAAGGCTGAGGCCGCCACAACAACGGTCATAATAATCAGGATCACGTCGACTGGCGGCGACCCCATAGGCAGACCAAATCCCAGAGTCAGAATGGCAAGCCCAAGCCCGCCACATAAACCAATACCGATTCCCCCCTGGCGAATACCAAAAAATATTGCACCAAGTACTACGATAATTTCCAGCCAAACCATAATGTTCTCCGTTATAAATATAATTCAGTTAAAAGCGAATAACTTTCTGGCTGCGATTTAAATGATTATTGGGTTAAAAGATAATGTTTACCGACACGATTTTCGTACCATCTTATTCCGGCACGAACGAGTGACGCCGTTGAGTCAATATAGCGGGAAGGCTGCTCTTTAACGGCTTGCGCCAGAATAACCGGAATTTCTGTACAACCAAGAACAAGGATTTCTGCACCGCGGGAAAATAATATTTCAGCCTGCTCATTCATCAACTTTTGTGCGTGCGCTATATTGCCAGCTTTCAAGGAATAAATACTTTCCATCACTTTTTTCTGACCGTCGGCATCGGGGCTGACACAGGTAAATCCCAGCGACTCAATTCCTTTTTGGTATAAACCCATATATAGCGTGGCATTGGTGGCTAACAAGCCAATTCGGTTTTTACCACAGGCGCGAACTTCATTGATCGTAGTTTCTACGATACTTAATATATCAATATGACAAGCATCTTTTAATTCTTTGAACCAGTAATGCGCGGTATTACAGGGAATAACAATGCATTCTGCCCCGGCATCTTCCAGCTTATGCATATAATCACGCATAACGGGTAATGGTGAACGCCCATGATGCATTAATGCATCGGTACGGTCAGGAATATCCGGGATCGAAGAAATAATTAAAGGAATATGTTCCTGATCACATTGTGCAGCGGTAAAAGTTACAAATTTATTAAACAGGTCGACAGTAGCTGCCGGCCCCATTCCACCGAGTACACCAATTAAACCTTTCACAATACCTGCCTCTCAAAACGTTAATGACAATACGCGGTAAATAACTGCTGCTCTCTTTTTTAACAGTCGAAATGGGCGATGAGAAATGCAAGGTTGTACAAGGCGATGCAAGACACGCATGATGCAGCTATGGAACATTCCGCTTATTCACCATAGTGATGATGTATTCTGGTTATCTGACGGAAAAATTTCGTTTTTTTAGCGAAATGTGATATCAACGTCAATACCGGAAATGAAGGGGTTATGCACAAAACGAATGATAAAGGCCAGGTTGTGCGAATTGATAACATTATTTTTATTGCCGGGATGTTTTATTATGTCTTTGGATTGAAAATACAGGTGCCATGGTAATGAAGAATATCGAGACAAAATGGTTATACGATTTCCTGACACTGGAAGCCTGTCGCCATTTTTCTCAGGCGGCAAAAGAGCGTAATCTTTCGCAACCCGCATTCAGCCGACGAATTAAGGCGCTGGAGGCAGCGATCGGCGTTGTTTTATTCGATCGCACGACCACCCCTTTACAATTAACCGAAGAGGGCAAGCTCTTTCATTCCCAAACTCGCAGCTTATTACAGCAGCTTGAATGCAATTTGGGGGAGTTAAACGGCCAGAGTTTACTCGGCGTTCCCAACATTAAAATTGCAGCCGCGCACTCACTATCCCTGAGCGTATTACCCAAACTGGTGCATTCACTTACCGCCTATGGCGGAGAATTTGTCTATCATGTTGAAGCCATTGATGTTGTCCAGGCCGTAAATACGTTACGCGAAGGCAAGAGTGACTTTATTATTTCGTTTCGCGATGAAGATCTTATGCAATCGCCTTTTTGCTGCCTGAAACTGTTTGAATCTGAGTTGTACCCGGTATGTGCCGCCGACGCACAGGGGCACCCTGTATTCGATATCACTCAGCCCCAGGTTCCTTTGCTCAACTATACCGCCACATCTTATATGGGCAGGTTGGTCAATCGTCATCTGGCAGAGGTTGGAGGTATTACCGGGCGCACGATATTTATCTCTTCGATGAGCGAGTTATTAAAGAATATGGCGCTCAACGGATACGGCATTGCCTGGTTACCGATCTGGTCGATCGTCGATGAACTACAGACCAAACGTCTGATATGCCTTGATGCTGCTAAATTGACAGTCCCCATTCAGGCTTATATTTACCGAATGAACACCCGACTGAATAGAACCGCCGAGAACCTCTGGCGTATTTTACAGGAACATATGCCAGACGATTTAATCCAGCAGATATCAATGGAAGAGCCAGCACGCCGCAATTGACGACGTGCAATAAAAGGCCAGGCGACGCCAGCCCTTATTCGACTGGCGTTTCTTTCGGAAGAATAATACTGTCGATACCTACTCCCTGAATACGCTACCCCCGCCCAAACTCCAGTCGCTGCACATTCACCATCCCTGGCTTCTCACCTGCGCTGACATCAATTTGTGTCACCCGCAGCGCATATTTTTCATCCAGTGCTTTTAACCAGTTCAGCAGGTCATTAAACACCACCGGATCTATCCAGACCTGAATATTCTCCCCACGCTCGGCTATTCGCTTAATGACCACTGAGTGCGCGGAAGCGCTGTCACTGATGACCCGCGATACCTGTGCTGGCGTTGTCGTGCCGGATTTTCGCGCCGCAATAATATCCGGCGCGGCGCTCTTCAGTCGCGCGTTCATCGCCACCAACTGCTGCAACATCGTCTCCTGTTGCTCAATCCGTTCGCTCAACGGCTGCCAGATGAGGACGTAATATCCGGCGCTAAACAGGAACACTACCGCTGCCAGTAACGTGCCTTTTTCACGCGGAGAACGCCCCGCCAGGTGTTGTGTCAGCCAGTGTTCGCCACGGCTTAACTGGCATTCACGCCATTGCTGAAAATAGTGAATAAATTTATCGCGTAACATGTTATTTCCTCCGCAACGTTACGCCGCCGGAAACCGCTTCCTGTTCGTCAGGCCAGCATTTTGCATCCAGCTTCCTTCAGATTTCACCTCGCGATGAACACCCTTGCCTTCCGCTAACACTTCCCCTCACCGGGTGTGTGGAGGACTTTCACCTCTTAGTCGTTCTTCAGCCACCACAGTTGAAGAACAGCGCCAGTCACGGCGCTACGCGCCATGCCCGGCGCGCGCACAAAAATCCCGCAGTGATGGGCGGGATATCTAGGTTAACCTTTGCAGCGACTCAAGGCCAGGCGAAGACCTGAGCCGATTTCGGTTGGGGAACTGTCTGCAGGAAGCACCACATAGTCAGATTCATTGATCCTGTTACCACTCCATGCTTCCAGCTTTTCATGGAATGAAGGCCGGATTGTGATAACATCATTTACCAGATGGATACCAACTTTTTTCATGTTTTTAAATAATGCACGTTTAGTTCTATAACCATACTTCTCCATCAGAGTAGCTATCCAAGCTGCATATTGCTCTTTACTTTTTTCAAGATCGAAAAAAGCTACTCGATCTTCCAAAACATCTAGTGTACGGCTGTCAGACAATGCCTGTAGGATCTCCTCACCTAGGCTTTTATCATCTACATCAGGTTGTAATAAACGTGGTGAAAACAATGGATCTCTGCCTGTCATTCCTAATCCTGAATAAGTTTCAACACTCAAAAAATCTGGTGTAACAAATATATTCGCCCAGTAATCCTGATCTTTATTAAAAGCCATTATTTCACCTGCGTTACCGTCACTTTGACGCCCTGAGATTTACCGTACTCAATAGCCCTGTTTATTTCTGCCCACTGTGTTTTAGTTGTGTCAGCAGGAATAGCGAGCTGTATCTCCCTGTTAGAGATCATTGATGAAGTTAATTCTCGCCCAGAGAGTGCATATTCTTTAAACTTAGCCGCAGCATCGATGTTTCCTTTTATCGAACTGTAAACCTGATTCGGATTAGCCAATTTCGCCATAGTTTGCGTATCCATTGATTTTACACTGGTAGCAGTTTTGGTAGCACCATCATAGTAATCAAAGGTCTTAAAGTTCTTTGGTAAACGGGCATCAGCGGGAAGAGATTTCCCACTATTTCTTGATTCCTAAACGGAACATATCAGTTGGGAATAAAGGTTGTATTATCACTTCATCATTAAAAATGAATAATTTGGGCGATAAAGCTGTTACGTCATAGATCTTTTCAGCGATTAATCTTAGATTTGACCTAAAAACTGGAATACTTGCATCATCTGCAAAGACAAACATGTCATCGTTTTTTACAGAGTTTGCACTCAATAACTCATCAAAACTCTCATAATCAGAATGCCTGATCTCTGACCAAGTAACACTTCCTTTCGCGAGAGGATACTTATTTAAAATGCCCAGAGCCTCCTGCTGAGCCAGCCCCTCTACTATATTAAAATCAGCACTCAGTGCTTCCCGACACTCATCAAATAAAGTCATTTGCTCTACCTGTTTAGCTGTTTCAATATTGTTTCAAAAGACTTTTCATTGCCTTCAAAAGGTATGACTTGCTTCACCGCTTTTCCAGGGACTTTACCCTGTGAGTAATCCCATATATTGATGTGTGTGCCTTTTTCAGGATCATAATCAACACGCCAACCAACTTTTCCGTCGCTGGATTGCCGCCCTATGACTTTCCCATTACCAGCGCTGACTTCCAAACGTCCGATAACTGGCTTAGAGTCCGCTCCTAAATTACCTACAAGATCCAATGCCTTGTTTCGAGCAGTTTCCCAGTTTTTCTCTGGCTTGAGGATTTGTTCAATTTTAGGCTGGGAATTCCCTTTAGCCTTACCAATTCCCCCAAATGCTGACGCCGCAGCGCCCACGACTATTCCCGCCTGAACTTCATCCAGACCGTATTCTTTCTGGGGTGCTTCCGAGACTTTGTTGGTCGCGACAACCCCTTCGGCCTGCATTTGCTGCGCAAAAGTTGCCGTCAGATCGTAGACCATCTTGATCGGGATATCTTCACCCAGAGCACGATCTATTGCCAGCTTCACCGCCAGACTGTCAGTCAGTACATCACCGTATTTCTGCTGGCAGGTTGCCGGGCTGGCAGCACAGTCACTGATCAGTTGCTTCTGCTGTGCCGTACTCAACTCTTCGTACTTTTTGATAATACCGCCGCAGTCACCGCCTTTCGCCTGACAGGACTTCATTTCAGCGGACCAGGCATCTATCTGCTTATTGCTCAGGTAGTTATTCTCAACAACAACTCGATCAAACATGATTATTGAGAACGAACAGGTATTTTCCCTGCACAGTCAGCAGGTTACAAATCACTCTCGCAGGCGCACTTTAGTGAAGTCAAGATTTCGCCCCGACGCACCTTTTTTGCCTGGACACATTCACACCATTACCTTGCGAGAGAAAACTACTTTTTCTCACGTACCTATTTTAGTGATTTTCAATATATCTTTTCTTAGTTCATTATCAATATCTGAAGTATTTATTTTATTTATAATCAACTTAACCTGTTCAAAACAGTCCATATGATCTTTTAGATCCCCTGCTTTTACTGTTGCCAGAGCTGCAATGAGTTCACCATCGTAATATTCTCCCGCCAATGGGTCCTCCTCCAATATTTGTAATACTCTTGGCATTAGCTGGTCGATAAAGAGATCCTGACGAATAGCACGACAAATATCTTCTACGGACAGCTCTTCTATTGGTATATCAATCACACGTTCAAACCATTGTTCAAGCGATGATTTCTGAACAGAATCAGGTTTTAAATTTATTTTTCCTATCAACTTACGGAAAGTAATCATATCCCATGTCCTTTCAAGGCTGATTCAATTTTATTGATAGCATCTGTTGCGCGACCATATGCCGCTTGAGCTTCAGGATTATTAACATTTTTCAATGTGTCTGCATGATTCCTTAAGCCCCTTAGGGTATTTTGCATCTCCTGCATGTGATCCCAATATCCACCGCTTTCCTTAGGTACAGGGTTACCATCCATATCCTTGAGCGTTCCTGTGATATCATGATCTTTTAAGGCATTTTTTATAGTGTTATCGATCTTCTTGATAGCACTTTCTTGCTTTTGATTAAGTTTATCAACAGGCTTACTTTCTTCTTTTTCATGCTCATTTTCTGGTGGAGTCGGAGAGCCTGCCCCAGCACCACCATATTCAGCCTTCTCGCTATCCGTCATGTTACCGGCAACGTTGGGTTGCGTTTCCTTATTTGAATCATCCGAAGAACATGCACGCCCAAAGCTACACTGAGTGGCTTTATCAATCGCATCAAACAGATCATCCACAGCTGACGCTATTTTGTCATTGGCGTTTTTGGTGACCTGATCTCCCGGGCTTACCGGAACCCCGGGAACAGGCACCGGAACCGGAGGCGCAACACTCAGCGAGTTATTCTCAACCGCGTTCTTATACCCAGTGCCCCTCCGGCAGCATTCCATCCAACGGTTCCTTTCCAGCCCTGCCCCATGGTGATTACATTGACCCATCCTGCAATGATTGCATTTTCAGGATCAACTGAACTATCTACCATGTAACCAATTCCTGCATTTGCACCTGTGCCAAGAGCCCACATGGCCTGAGCACCGCCAGGTAAGAAAGCTACACTACCAGTGGCCAACGCTCCGGCATACGCTTTATTGACTGCTTCTCCTCGCTTACAGGCTTCACCGGAAGGATTATCACTACAGGAGAGAACATCAGCGCCATGCTCTCTGGCTTTTTCCGTCTGGAGCCATTCACTGCCACCCAGCAGGTTATTCTCAACAACAACTCTTTCCGCCGCAGGTTGCTGTGATAAAAAAAGTTTTCCCTGTGCTTTCAGCGCGTTAAAACCGCTTTGTCCTGCTATAATTCCGGCGCAACAACTTTTTGCCCTGACGCGCCCTTTCAGCCAGTTACACCATTTCCCCCAAATCTGTTAAAGAATAGCTCCCAACACACTATGACCATCATCCTTCCATGCAGTCATAGACAATATTCCATGGCGATAGCTTCTAATTATTCAGAGGATAAGCTTTTGAAAAATCATTGTACGTTTCATGAAGATGATAAAATTTTGCATCAGGGTCATTTTTCAGTTCTTCATATCTTTTCATCAGTTTTTTGAATAACCCCTCTGGTACAGGATAAGGATCTGTCTCATTTTTTGCACAGTAAAAATAGAAAAGCGCCTTTTCAAGCTCTGCAAGAGTTATATTATCCGCATTGCTTGTCAAATACTCAAAGGCGTAAGACCACTGTTCTGACAATAATAAGAAATTCAGCGCCGAACCTTTAATAAAAACACCATCAATGTTATTTGAATTAAGTATTTTTTTACAAAATGACAGCCCCCCCCTCGAATCTTTAACTAATAAATTACTGAGACACTCTAACGCATCATCCTCTGGGTCGTTAAAAGAGTTAGCCTCTACATAGCCATTAGCCAGGTAACTTTCTAAACCTTCAATATCCTTTGCGGTACTATTCACATTTATCATTTGAATGTCCCCGTATTAACAGTTGAAAGTCTTTTCGTGCCATCAGGTAATATTGTCCATGTAGCATAAATCCTTACGTTACCGTTAGGCCCTGATACAACAACAGATGTTTTTCTATTTGCAGATGTAGCCCCCTGAGCTGAGTCCAATAACTTATCCATTATCATGCTGTTATTACTGGCAGTATTCACTATACCTGCTTGTTCTAATACACGAGCCATATCTTGAGAACGCTCAATATTATGGATTTGTTTTTCTAATACTTCCATCCTTTTAGCATTGTTTGGATCTTTTGCAAATTCTTTTTGGCTGCTAATCCTTGCATCTTTTAAAGAATTATATTCTGCTTGCAAAGAATCAAGGTCACCAGAAGCTTTACCACGCATATATAGTTCAATCTTATCGACAGGTATTTTAGCATCACCTTTTACAGCCGTGATGTGATTTTTCCCATTTGCATCTGGAAGTGAGCTAACCTCGAAACTATTAGACAAGCGTTGTTTACCAGCCAGAACTTCTATCTTACTGGCCGCCGCAGCACCTATTACTGGTGCCATCGAAGCAGCTACAACTTTCATTCCATCATAAGTTTCAACGTATGCCTGTGCCGTCGCCCTATCGACCCCAAACTGCACCATGGCATAGTTCACCATCGCATCCTTCACCTGTTGTTGATTTTGTGCATCAACACTGGTGATATTCAGCAGGTTTACTATCTGCCCGTAAGCATCCGGATACATATCGCTGACTTGGTTATTGTAGTGTCCGGTTTCATAACCTCCTTTAGCTGCAATAACCTTCAGTCTTTCACCGGCACAAGCTGCGCTGGCTGCCTGTCCGTTACTGCACGCAGTGATTACTGCCTTATCACTGCTGATATCTTTTTCAAGCAATGCATCATATTTCTGCTGTGCCTTTTCACGCTCTGCCGGATCTTTACTGTTTTTAAGCTTCTGTTTTGCTATCTCAAGCTCTGTCTTTTCAGACACGCTAAGATAATTATTCTCAACCGAGTTCCTGCCTGCCTGTGCCCCCGTACCGGCAGCACTTGTACTGTTGCCTGCAAGTCCCCCCGCAATACCTGAAGCAATGGTGGCCAGCATGCTGATTTGCTGACGTTCCTGTTCACTCAGGTTATCGGTACGACCACCGTAGTAGTTATCAATGATATACCGGGCTGCAAGTTCACCGCTGAATGCCCCCGCAGCACCGGAAGCCGCATTGTTTCCGCCCAGTTGTGCGGCAAGTGCTCCCCAGACTGCGTGAGCCATCAGGTTTGCTTCCCGGTTATCGCCGGTGGCCTGTTTTATAAGCTGTGCCACTGCCGGATTCAGACCGCCAGCCAGTACCTGCCCCGGATTCCCTGCATTCAGTCCGCCCAGCACGCCCGTGATGGCCTGTACCACCATCTGCGGCGTACTGCCCGTACCGTAGCCTTTCATGACCTCTCTGTATTCCGGAGTCTCCCGCAACTGTGCATCGCTCATGCCAGGATGCTCTTTCCTGGCTGCTTTCATCGCTTCAGTTTCGCCATACGTCATGACGATGTTACTCATCTGACCGCTAACCTGGCTGATAACCTGCGCTTCCTGCAGACGCTTCTGCTCTTTCTCCCTGTCAAATATCGGTGCAATGCTGCCGTTGGCATTTTCCGGGTCCCGGCTGAGCCCGGCAATATCCTGCTTCTGACTCTCCTGATCACGGATAATGAGATTTCCGCCGCTGATGGCGGATGACGTGGTACCTTCAGCATGTCCACTGCTGCCGGACATACCGGTAAGTGCGTTCGCCGCACCGGCTATTGCATTTGAGGCCACCATCTGGCTGGCTGACATCCCTGAGCCACCCGATAAACTGATTCCGGTATGGCTGGCTTTATAGTCTGCCTGGTTATGGATATCCGACCAGCCCAGCGTGTTGGTATTGAGGCTGTTTTTGTCATCCGTTGCCGTGGACGCAATTACCGCACCATTGAGCTGAGTGTGATTCCCCACAGTGACATCAACCCCGTCTTTTCCGGCGTAGATACCACTCTGTTCCCGGACAGAATCGTAATTGCTTTTGATTTTGTCCTGACTGATGCTGGCATAGCCGCTGCCGGACATTGAGCCAAACGTGAAGCTTCCACCTGCGGCCACGCTGTTTTGTCTGCTGTCGTAACGGTCGCTGTCCTGAAGGCTCGAAATGGTCAGGTTATTACCCACATCTGCAGTGACTTTCTCGCCACTGACCTGAGCCCCCGACAGGGTGGTATCATGTCCGCTTGTGAGGGAGACATTTTTACCCGCATCCAGCGTGGTTTCGGTCCAGGTCGTGCCGTTGCCTTTCTCCCTGCCCCCTGAACCATTGATACCGGCGAAGATACTGAGGCCTCCGCCATTGGTTCCACCACCAAAGCTGACGCCCACACCGCCACCTTTGCTGCTGTTCTTCCCGGTGGTCTGTCGGGTGTCAGCGGCGGCAGTCAGCAGAATATCGTTCTGTGCATTCAGGCTGGTGTCATTGCCGGACTTAATCTGGCTCCCGGTAATGAGAATATCGCCGCTGTTGTTATGGTCCTTATTTTTCCCCGTGGCGGTGACGGAAACATTGTTACCGGCGCTGAGAGTTGAGCCGGAGACGATATCGTGCTGATATTTCGTCTCAGACTTCGACTGCTGATGGTTGAGCGAAATGCTCACGCCGATACCATTATTCGGGTCAGCACTCTGTTGCTGCAGTCCGTGGTTAACACCGGCCTGTACACCAGACAGAACCGCCTGTGTTCCTTTCAGTGCCGCCAGACGGCTGTCGCTGGTTTCTTTCGCCTCCCGGGCCATGGTGGCAGCATTATTGATGGCACTGCCCACCGTGCCGGAAAGGGCAACCGTCAGCCCGCTTTTCTTCTGCTCAAATTTTTCGTCCACAGTACGACGGTCATGCCCCGGGTCAACCACCACACTGTCACCG
>Ga0129311_1000981_pt1 | contig 22040 bp, 21 predicted proteins | sample Go1ome_FD_94435 | JGI IMG/M metagenome (GOLD analysis project Ga0129311, IMG submission 94435) | Western lowland gorrila individual fecal microbial communities from Wisconsin, USA - Go1022B metagenome | ecosystem: Host-associated > Mammals > Digestive system > Large intestine > Fecal | place... | reverse complement strand
GCCTGTATAAATTTTGAAATATCTCTCAGCCATCCTATAACCTCATCAGCAGGATCACGGCTGTGAAGCAATTCCATTGTCATTCGGGGAGCTCCTAACTTGTTCAATTTCCTTTTTACTGTTTCGGGGCTATATGCCGTTGGATTTCTCGCCTGCAATAGTGCGGAGATTTCACGTGGCACGTCCATTGTGTCACTTATCTCAATCTGGACACCAAAGAGATCCCTTACAACATCGCTATGTATGTAATTTTCCATTTCGCGTTTTGTTGTTTCTCTTGCAGAAGAACCATCGCTGCGGCGATTAATTTGGTCGCAAATTCCGGCGTGTGCATGTGTATTATCACTATCATATATGTGATACTCAGGCGTGTTAAGCTTTTGAAGATAATTGTGATTTACCCACTCTTTTAGAGTGTTGCCTCCTAAAGGAATAATCACAATGTAAGGTGAGCTATTCAAATCAACAATACTTGGGTCTGCTTGATGTGCAGTTCGACTAATTGCTGTGAGAAACGCTACATCATTTGGTCCCTCTACGCAGATAACAAGTTTTACATCATGATGCTGCGGGGCCAATGGCGGAGTTAAATCTGGAAGTACCCCTAATGTGTCAGCAACTCGTGCCAGAATTCCAGCGTCTTCCGTTCCGACTGCGACCTCGGGAGAGCCTTCGCTATTTGTAATATAGCGAAGGCTCTGAATTGGAAGCAGAGCTGCTAATCCCGGAACGTGAGTTGTGATAATTATCTGACACCCGTTTTTTTCCGTCATCTCTTTAAATGTGTTTACTATCATCCTTTGGGCATCTGGGTGCTGGGAGGTTTCAGGTTCCTCTACTGCATAGATAATATTTTTTCCTTCAAAAAGGGCAGATTCAGTTGTAGCCCTAAAGAAACTAAAAAGCACAAGTCTCCGAATTCCACTTCCTCGCTTATTCAAAGGGATAGAATTTTCTCCAGTCAAAGAAAAAGAAAATGCCTTTTCCCATGTCGGTTCTTTTTTGAATTTAGGAGTTAATGTTGCAGCGAGCTCTGGATCAAACTCCCTTAATTTCTGAATAGTATTGGTAGCAACTTCCGAAACCTTTCTCTGTACTTCATTGGCAATGGCGTTCAACTGCTCTGATTGTTCTTCAAGTGCGGTCTTCATTGCATGTTGCATAGGATCTTGCGCTTCTTGGTCTTCGTCAGAACTCGGCCTATCCGCTTTGAACAGCCGATAGGATGGCAACAGCGGTTCAATTTTGGGCCACAATTTTTTCTCATCAGCTTGATCCGCACTAATCTCTCTTACTTCAAAGGTAATTGTATCGCCTAAAGATGCCCATAATGCTGCACGCATAGCTGAATTAATGGATAGATTTACACCGTCTTCCAAATGCGCAGCTCGAATCATCGCTTTCAACTCATTATTCTTTTTTAACAGCAAATCATTAAACCCGTCATTAGATGGATGATTGGCATAAATCCAAATGGTTGTTTTTCCATTAGTAGGATATTTCTTCAAAACCTCCAAGTTCCCATCTCGGTTAATCAGGTATTCTTTGGAGAATGAAGTAGTTACATTTTCCAATGTAATTTCGGCGGGGAGATCATCGAAAACGCATCCGATTACAGTTTCTTCACCCGTATGGAATACATTTCTATCTACAGAATCGATTTTTGACTGATTAAAAAATATATCCAGAGCCTCAAGAATAGTAGACTTCCCAACATCATTCTTACCAATCAAAGCAGTCAGATCATCAATTGTTATTCTTGTTTCGACATAGTAGCCCCTGAAGTTCTTTAAAATAATCTCGCGTAATTTCACAGTAGTCCCGCCTTTGCCTATTTTTGTATATGTCCTTATACTATCATAGTTAAATTATACCATATTTCAAGAGTTTAATCAACATAATGTTGGCGTTTTCGACAATCCTCGGTGCATATTTGACGGTACTGTGTTGCATATTATAATAGGCTCATCATATCTAAGGAGATGAGGCTATGCCGATAAAATACCCAACTGAGTTCAAAGTCAAAGCGATCCGGCGCTATGAAAAAGGCGAATCCATTAAGGAACTCTGCAAAGAATTGAACATATCTCAGAGTACCCTTTACCATTGGAGAAAGCAGTATTGCTCCATTCAAACAGATACCCGCACCTATACTCCAGCAGAATTTGATGCTATTTCAAGGCGACTTCGAAAAGTAGAACATGAGCTGGAAGTCATCCGCTTATCAGGTTATATTGCCCGCATCCCTTTGCAGGATAAACTGGCAACTTTAGAACACCTGCATAATGAAATGGCAGATCTATACAGCGTCCATGAACTATGCGAAGCGCTGGATGTATCCCGTGGCACATTTTATAACCACATTTTCCGCCGGGTAGACCGCAGCAAGTATGAAGAGGAAAAAGCTCAGCTCATGCTGAAAATCAAGCAAATATTTGATGACAGTGAGCAGCGATATGGTGCCAATAAAATTCGCACGGTTTTAGTAAAGAATGGTATGCACGTCAGTACAAAACGCGTTTCAGCCATTATGCGCGAACTCGGTTTATACAGCATCCGCACAGATGCAAAAAAGCTATACAAAACTCAACAACAGCGAAAAAAACAAAACCTGCTAAACCGTGAATTCAATGCTGATCATCCAAATCAAATCTGGGTAAGTGATATTACTTATTTCAGAATCAAAGATTCTTGGATGTACCTTTGCGCAATCATTGACCTGTTTTCTCGTAGAGTGGTTGGGCATCGTATATCCCGCACCGCCAGTACACGGCTTGTGACAACAACTTTTCGGGACGCTTATGCCGAACGCGGAAATCCTAAAAATCTGACTTTTCATAGTGACAGAGGTGGACAGTACATTTCTGATGCACTTTCTAAGCTGCTGCAACAGTTTGGGGTTAAACAATCCTTTTCCGCAACCGCCCGCCCTCATGACAATGCTGTTGCAGAAGCGTTTTTCGCAACATTTAAGAAGGAAGAAGCCTATCGGAGGGAATATACATCTGAAAAGCACTTCCGTAAAAGTGTGGATGAGTATATTCGCTTTTACAATGAAGTCCGGCCACATCAAACCCTAAAATATAAGACACCACAAGAGTTTGAGGCTGTATACGATGGCAAATATATCGAAAAGTTGTGTTCAAATAGCGGCTCTGAATAGAAAAAAGTTCTTTGTAATTTTATCATTTCACAAAAACCGCGTGGAAATATAGAAAAGCGGAAAACCCTAATAAACCAAGGTTTTCCGCATAAGAAACCACCCGTATTTCGGCAAAAAAGTTCGAAACACGGGTGGTGTTCATATGGCGCAGCAGGAGAGATTCGAACTCTCGAGCCGTGTTAGCGGCTACACGATTTCCAGTCGTGCTCGTTATGACCACTTCGATACTGCTGCATCTGTATGCCGACCGAGGTCAGCGCCATCCCGGTCACCTGGACAGCAAAATGTATTATACCAGCTTTTTTTCAAGAGTCAAGTACTTTTTTGAATTTTTCTGGTCTTTTTTATCTGCGGCGCCTCCGCCTCTCCGGCGGGGGCGCCGACGATCAAAACACACCGGGGATCACATGGGCCAAAATCAGCCCGGCCGCGCAGGACAGGACATTGGCACAGAGGGCATACAGCCAGGGATGGCAGGTCGCGCCCTCCTCCCCAAGCCCGGGCAGCCAGCGGCAGTATATCTTTCCTTCCATTGCCAGCACCAGTATCTCGCCAAGCAGGAAAAACGCCGTCAGGAACAGCGTCCCGTTGACATAGCTGTACCAGTTCAAAAAACCGTTGAGCAGCAGCTGGGTAACTATATTCACCCCCAGGATCAGCCGCAGCTGTCCCTTTGCCCGCAGGCGGAACAGCCAGGCCACGGCGATCTCCAGCAGCACCGTCAGCACGATCCGCACTCCAAGTCCCAGCAGCTCCGTGACCATATCATAGCTGCGCACCATAGTCAGCCCGGTGATCAGCTTGCCGTTCTCCGGCTGAACATTGGTCAGGTCCAGGGTGTAGTAGCTGTCAAAGGCATAGCGCTCGTAAGGGCCGGTGACCAGCATAGAGTTCTCCTCCGGAAACCACAGGGCCACCTTAAACTTCTGGGGTGGATAGTAGGTCCAGTTCAGCTGTCCGTCGGCACAATCATCCAGGAAGTTGAGGAAATAGTACCCATCCGGCTCGATCTCCTCGTAGGCGGAAAAGGCATCCCAGGCATCTGCCGAGGCCCACTCCCCCGCCCGGCTCCGTTCCTCCTCCCTGTACTCCGGATGGTTCTTAACAGAGGTATAGGGTCCGGTGGACTGGCGCTCTGACAGCAAGGTGCCCCAACAGGGCTCTGAAATGCCGGTGATCTCAATGTTGACCGAGGGCTTCGGCCCCATATCCGCGCTGACTGTACTCATCAGCAAGGGCAGCAGAACAAGCACAGCGAAGACGGGCGCAAGGCGGCGTTTCATAACCATCACTCCTTATATATCAGATGGACGCATCCCTTGAATAAAGGTTCCGTCTTAATAAATATTTTTTCCAGCCTTGACGCAACGGGCATTTCTCCGTATGATTGAGGGAAGATCTAAAAAATATCCTGCCAAAGTCAACTACAACAAAAAGGAATATCTGATATGAACCTTTGCGACATGAACGAAATCAAAGCCCTGCTGGCCCGCCACGGCTTCCATTTTTCCAAATCCATGGGGCAGAATTTTCTGATTCAGGACTGGGTCCCCCGGGACATCGCAGCCGCCTCCGGTGCCGGCCCCGGCGTGGGCGTGCTGGAGATTGGACCGGGCATCGGCCCTTTGACCCGTGAGCTCTCCCTCCTGGCCGACCGGGTAACGGCAGTGGAACTGGACGAGTCCCTCCTGCCGATCTTAGACGAGACCCTGGCCGACCGGGACAACGTGACCGTCATCCCCGGTGATATCATGCGTTTCGACCTGGACCGGGTGGTGGACGGCGAGTTCCCCGGACTGACCCCCATCGTCTGCGCCAACCTGCCCTATAACATCACCACCCCGGTGCTCACCCGCCTGCTGGAGTGCCGGCGCTTTGCCTCTGTCACCGTGATGATTCAGAAAGAGGTGGCCCAGCGCATCTGCGCCCAGCCGGGCACCGCGGACTACGGCGCTTTCTCCGTATTGTGTCAGTACTACTCCAAAGCCGAGTACCTCTTCGACGTGCCCGCCAGCTGTTTTCTCCCCGCCCCCAAGGTGACCTCCGCCGTCATCCGCATGACGGCTCAGCAGCCCCCTGCGCAGATAGAGGACGAGGCGTTCTTCTTCCGTGTGGTCCGGGCCGCATTTGCCCAGCGGCGCAAGACCCTGCTCAACAGCCTCAGCGCCGCCCTGAACACCGGCCTGTCCAAGGAGGCCCTGGCGGCCGCGTTAGACGCCTGCGGTCTGCCCCAAAATGTTCGCGGCGAGAAACTGGGGATCCCCGAATTTGCCGCTTTGACCAAAGCGCTGCGTTCCGCCCAATAATCCTCTCTCCATGACGCTTTTCCGTCATTTTGTTGAGGTACAGATTGACTTTCCCATATCACGTATGCTATTATGTCCATAGTTCAGAAGGTTACCTCCGCCTGTGGCAGAGGACAAACGAAAGGAAGAAAAGAGGTCATAGATCATGGCAAAAATCGATTTGACCCAGTATGGCATCACTGGCACCACCGAGATCATTTACAACCCCTCCTATGAGGTCCTGTTCGAGGAAGAGATGAAGCCCGGTCTGACTGGCTACGACAAGGGCCAGGTCAGCGAACTGGGCGCCGTAAACGTGATGACCGGCATCTACACCGGCCGCTCCCCTAACGACAAATTCATCGTCATGGACGAGAACTCCAAGGACACTGTGTGGTGGACCTCCCCCGAGTTCAAAAACGACAACCACCCCGCCAGCAAAGAGACTTGGGAGGCCGTAAAGGCTCTGGCCCAGAAGGAGCTGTCCAACAAGCGGCTGTACGTAGTAGACGGCTACTGCGGCGCCAACAAAGACACCCGCATGGCCATCCGCTTCATTATGGAAGTAGCCTGGCAGGCCCATTTTGTAAAGAATATGTTCATCGTCCCCACGGACGAGGAGCTGGAGAACTTTAAGCCCGACTTTGTGATCTACAACGCCTCCAAGGCCAAGGTGGACAACTACAAGGAACTGGGCCTGAACTCCGAGACCGCCGTTGTCTTCAACATCACCTCCCGTGAGCAGGTCATTCTGAACACCTGGTACGGCGGCGAAATGAAGAAGGGCATGTTCTCCATGATGAACTACTACCTGCCCCTGAAGGGCATCGCCTCTATGCACTGCTCCGCCAACACCGATATGCAGGGCAAGAACACCGCCATCTTCTTCGGTCTGTCCGGCACCGGCAAGACCACCCTGTCCACCGACCCCAAGCGTCTGCTCATCGGCGACGACGAGCACGGCTGGGACGATGACGGCGTGTTTAACTTCGAGGGCGGCTGCTACGCCAAGGTCATCAACCTGGACAAGGACTCCGAGCCTGACATTTACAATGCCATCCGCCGCAACGCCCTGCTGGAGAATGTGACCCTGGACAAGGACGGCAAGATCGACTTTGCCGACAAGTCCGTCACCGAAAACACCCGCGTGTCCTACCCCATCACTCACATCAAGAACATTGTCCGGCCTATCTCCGCTGCTCCCGCCGCCAACAATGTGATTTTCCTGTCCGCCGACGCCTTCGGCGTTCTGCCCCCCGTGTCCATCCTGACTCCGGAGCAGACCCAGTATTACTTCCTGTCCGGCTTCACCGCTAAGCTGGCGGGCACCGAGCGCGGCATCACCGAGCCCACCCCCACCTTCTCCGCCTGCTTCGGTCAGGCCTTCCTGGAGCTGCACCCCACCAAGTACGCCCAGGAGCTGGTCAAGCGTATGCAGCAGAGCGGCGCCAAGGCCTATCTGGTGAACACCGGCTGGAACGGCACCGGCAAGCGCATCACCATCAAAGATACCCGCGGCATTATCGACGCCATCCTGAACGGCGACATTAAGTCCGCCCCCACCAAGACCATCCCCTACTTCAATTTCGAGGTCCCCACCGCTCTGCCCGGCGTAGATCCCGCGATTCTGGATCCCCGGGATACCTATGCCGATCCCACCGAGTGGGAGACCAAGGCCAAGGATCTGGCCGCCCGCTTCGTCAAGAACTTTGCCAAATATACCACCAACGACGCAGGCAAGGCCCTGGTGGCCGCCGGCCCCAAAGCCGACTAATCCCGACTCACGCAGGGGCGCCCACACAGGGCGCCCCTTTTTCCGGAGGTTTTCTCTATGAATGAAGGTAAGCATATGTCCGAGGCTCTGCCCCTGGGCCTGCTGTTGGCCCTGACGGGGGGCATTTTGGACGCTTACACCTATTTGAACCGCGGCGCCGTATTCGCCACTGCCGAAACCGGCAATCTGGTCCTGCTGGGCGTCAACCTGGCCATGGGTCACTGGCTTAAAGTCATCTACTACCTGCTGCCCATCTCCTCTTATGCCGCCGGGCTGCTGGTTACTCTGGCCTTTCATCGCCGCTCAGACAAGCTGTTTTTCCACTGGCGGCAGTTTGTGGTGCTCACCGAGTGTCTGGTGGTTCTGTTGGCCACCATCATCCCCCAGGGGGAGCTGGACCCCTTGGTGAACTGTATGATTGCCTTCATCAGCGCCATGCAGGTGCAGACCTTCCGCAAATTCCGGGGGTGCGCCTGTGCCACCACCATGTGTACCGGAAATCTCCGTAGCGGAGTCGAAGCTCTGTACTTCCATCTGGCGGACAAAGAGCCCGGTTCCCTGGACCGCGCCAAGGTCTACTTCGGACTGATCGCTTTTTTTGTCACCGGGGCGGTCATCAGCAGCCTGCTGGCCCCCCTCTTCGCGGGCCGAGCGATTCTGGTCGCTATTCTCCCCCTGGCTGCCAGCTTTTTGCTCATGTTCTTTTAACTTTAATGAAAAAAGGAGCTTGAAACCAAGTGGTTTCAAGCTCCTTTTTTCTTGTAAGCAGCCTTTCGATCTCCCCTGACGATCCGAGTTTTTCATCCTTTCATCATGGAGTTTTCCGGTTCAGCTTCCCTGCTTCAGCAGGTGAGAGCGGCAGAGATGATTACTTGTTCTTCTGCTGCTCCAAATGGTGTCAATAGAGATATAGCCGAAAACCAACGAAAGCATCTGAACGCGATTCGTGCCAAAATAGAGGAAAAAGCAGACGGCCAGAAGGATACACATAACGGCATTCAAGAGCAGATTAAAATGGAGCGTCTGCTGAGATTCCGAAAAGGATGCGGTGTGCGGGCAGAACAAGGCTGCTTTTCTCTTGCTGGCAGCAATAGGTCCACTCCATTTGTGTTCTATGCAGCGTCTTGTACCCGGAAACAAAAACGGAACAGCACTCCAGAACAAGCAGGAGCAGCAGAATACACACGATACCCCACCGTATCTGCTTTCGGCGCACCAGGAAAGGGCGTGACGCACTGTTTTTTTCCTCAATATCTTTCATGTTTCACCTTAGACTCCAACGTTCGTGTTTTGCTTTTTCTGCGGCGCAATCCAGTAATCTGACCGCACTCGAACGCGTTGTTCTTGTTCCGCGCCATGGGTATTCGGCCACGGCGCTTTCCCGTTTGTTAAATTTTCTTTATTTTAGCAGATTCGGGATGGAATTGCAAATTATCTCTTAAAAACTCGCTTCTCATAATGGTATTTGATTTTGCAAGTCCCTCTGTTTTCCGACGGCGGACAGCTCTGGCCGATATCGTCCCAATGGGCGCACATACCTGTCCAATACCTCTGGGGCAGCAGTTGTCTGTGACAAAAGAATAAAATAAAAAAAAGAAGCTTGAAACTACATGGTTTCAAGCTTCTTTTGGCAGCGGGTGAAGGATTCGAACCCTCACATACAGAGTCAGAGTCTGCTGTGCTACCCTTACACAAACCCGCTATTTGTGCCCGCTCTCGCAGGGACAAGCGATATTATAGCAGACCTGCGGAAAATGTCAAGAGAATTTTTACATTTCTTCGCCTTTTCTTTCTTGTTTTTTACTCCCCCTCTGAATATAGAACATATTTTCGATTTCTATTGACTTTTGTCCCCCGTGTGTTACAATAGAACAAACGTTCTTTTCAGGAAAGGGTGAGCTCTGTGGAGCTGCTGGACAAGCTGACCATTTTATCTGACGCTGCCAAGTACGACGCCGCCTGTACCTCCAGCGGCATGGACCGTCCCGGACGGCCAGGCACTATCGGCAGCACAACCGCCCCGGGCTGCTGTCACTCCTTTTCCGCGGACGGAAGGTGTATCTCCCTGCTGAAGGTACTGATGACCAACGTATGCGTATACGACTGCCAATACTGTATCAACCGCCGCTCCAACGACTTGCCCCGGGCCACCTTCACCCCGGAAGAACTATGTGAATTGACTATGGGCTTCTATCGGCGCAATTATATCGAGGGGCTGTTTCTATCCTCCTCTGTCCTGGTCAGCCCCGACTACACCACCGAACGGATGATCACCGTCCTGCGGCTGCTGCGGGAAAAATACCGCTTCGGCGGCTACATCCACGCCAAGGCCATTCCCGGCGCGGACCCCATCCTCACCCGGCAGCTGGGCCTGCTGGCCGACCGCCTGTCCGTGAACATCGAACTTCCCAGTCAGCGCAGTCTGGCCCTGCTGGCCCCCGAGAAGGGGAAGCAGGCCATTCTGGCCCCCATGGCGCAGATCCGGGACGGCATCGCCGTCTCCCGACAGGAGCTGCGTCTGTCCCGCCGCGCCCCCCGCTTTGCACCGGCGGGGCAGTCCACTCAGATGATTGTCGGCGCTACTCCGGAGAGCGACCGCCACATCCTCTCCCTCACCCAGTCCCTCTACGACAAATATAAACTCAAGCGGGTGTTTTACTCCGCCTATATGCCCGTGTCCCACAGCCCCCTGCTGCCCGCGCCCGACGGCTTCCGCCCGCCCCTCCAGCGGGAGCACCGCCTCTACCAGGCGGACTGGCTGCTGCGATTTTACGGCTTTCGGGCGGAGGAGCTGCTGGACGAGGTCCAGCCCGACCTGGATCCCCGGCTGGACCCCAAGTGCTGCTGGGCTCTGCGGCACCTGGAGTTCTTCCCCGTAGAGGTCAACCGGGCAGACTACGAAGCTCTGCTGCGGGTGCCGGGAGTTGGAGTGACCAGCGCCCAGCGCATCCTCACCGCCCGCCGGGTGGGTCCCCTGACCTTCGAGGGGCTGAAGCGCCTGGGCGTAGTGCTGAAGCGGGCCCAGTATTTCCTCACCTGCTCCGGCCACCCTATGGTGGGCCTGCGGGTGCGGGAGGACGGCCTGCTCCGCCATCTGCTGGCCTTGGAGGGGCCTCAGGAGCAGTCTTATGGGCAGCAGCTGTCTCTGTTCGACCCGCCCGCTCCACCTCTCAGGAGGGCCTTATGAGCTGGACGCAGGTCGCCTACCGCTACGACGGCAGCTATGCAGGCTTTCTCACCTGCGTCTACGAGGCCTATGTGAACCGGGAGGCTCCCATAGACTTCCGTCCGGATGCCTGCCCTTTGTGCTCCCTGTACCCGGAGCGCACCGTGGTCACCCACCAGAGCCACGCCAAGCGAGTGTTTCGCTCCTTTAAGGAGAAATTCGGCGGACCGGGGCAGAACATGGTCTCCCGGGGGTTCCTCACCTGCTTGGAGGACAAAGAACTGTGGCTGTGGCGCTTCATTCAGCTGGGATATGAGCAGGGCCCTTCCGTCACCAAACATCTGGCCGACCCCACGGTGGACCGGGTGCGCCGGGCGGTACAGCATCTGAATAACGAGGCCCACCTGCTCACCGGCTTCGTCCGCTTCTCTGACGTCGGCGGCGTACTGGCCGGTGAGATCACCCCCAAAAACCGGGTGCTACCCCTGCTGCGGCCCCACTTCTGTGGGCGGCTGTCCACTGAGCGCTTCGTCCTTTACGACCACACCCACCGGGAGGCTCTGTTTGCCCAGCCCGGCCGCTGGGCCATTCTGCCCGTAGACGACTTCCACCTGGGGCCGCCCAGCGGCGAGGAACGGGCCTTCCGAGAGATGTGGCGGGCTTTTTACAAGACCGTCTCCATCGAGGGGCGCTGCAACCCCAAGTGCCGTCAGACCCACATGCCCAAGCGATACTGGGGAAACATGACGGAGTTTCAGACGGATCTTCCGGACGGGCTTCTGTCTCCGGAAAAATAAAAGTTTCCAGGCTTTCGAGCCTGGAAACTTTTTATGCTATTACGTCACTTTTTCTGCCCGGTCAGGGCCTCTTTCAGGGTCCGCCAGCCCAGAACGGCACACTTCACCCGGGCCGGCATATGGGCAATATCCCGCAGGGCTCCGGCCTCCTCCAGCCGTTCGATCTCCTCCTCGCTGGCCTCCCCCTGGATCATCCGCAGGAAGATCTCCCCCAACTCCAGGGCCTCGTCCTTCTTCCTGCCAATGACCATACCCAGCATGATATCGGCGGAGGCCTGAGAGATGGCGCAGCCGTCCCCCACAAAGGCGCCGTCGGCGATGGTGTCGCCGTCCAGCTTCAGCTTCAGGTAGATGTCGTCGCCGCAGCTGGGGTTGACCCCCTCCAGCACTATGTCGGCATCGGGCAAATCGTGTTTAAACTCCGGGTGAATGTTGTGCTCGGTGAGGATCTCGTTATAGAAGCTTCTATTTTCCATATCCCATACGCTCCCTCAGGGTGGAGATGCTCTCCAGCAGGCGGTCGATTTCCTCCTCCGTATTATAGAAGGCGATGCTGGCCCGGGCGGTGGAGGGGTGGCCCAGGTAGGCCAGCAGGGGCTGGGCACAGTGGTGGCCCGCCCGGATGTTCACCCCGTCGGAGGCCAGAATCTGGCCGATGTCGTGGGGGTGGACGCCGTCCACCGTGAAGGTGACGATACCGTGGTGTTCCTCCGGCTTGTCAGAGCCCAGGATCTGCACATGGGGGATCTGCCGCATACCCTCCATGGCCCGGCGGGTCAGCTCCAATTCCCGCTGCTGCATGGCCGCAAAGCCCACCTGGGCCATATAGTCCAGGGCGGCGTGAAGCCCCGCGGCTCCCGCCGCATTGACGGTGCCCGCCTCGAACTTGTGGGGCAGTTCCGCATAGACCGCCCCCTCCCGGGTAACGGATTCGATCATCTCGCCGCCGGTGAGGAAGGGGGGCATCTGCTCCAGCAGCTCCTCCCGCCCGTACAGAGCGCCGATTCCCATGGGGCCGTACACCTTATGTCCGGAGAAAGCCAGGAAGTCCGCCCCCAGGGCCTGCACGTCTACCGGCATGTGGGGGGTGCTCTGGGCGCCGTCCACCACCATCACGGCCCCCACCCTATGGGCCAGCTCCGCCACCTGACGAATGGGGTTCTCCCGGCCCAACACATTGGACACCTGGGTCATGGCCACGATCTTGGTGCGGCGGTTGATGAGAGATTCCACCTTGTTCAGATCCACGCTGCCATCCAGCTCACACTCGATGAACCGCAGCTTGGCCCCGGTCTGGCGGCACACCATCTGCCAGGGCAGCAGGTTGCTGTGATGCTCCATGATGGACACCAGCACCTCGTCCCCCGCTTTCACGTTGGCCAAGCCGTAGCTGTACGCCACCAGATTCAGACCCTCGGTGGTATTCCGGGTGAAAATGATCTCCTTGGCGCTGCCCGCGTTCAGAAATTTCCCCACGGCCTCCCGGCCGTCCTCATAGGCATCTGTGGCCGCGATGCTCAGGGGATACAGTCCCCGAAGGGGGTTGGCATTGCAGGTAGTGTAAAACTTTTCCTCCGCGTCCAGCACGCACTGGGGCCGCTGCGCCGTGGCCGCGCTGTCCAGATAGGCCACGTCCATGTTCGCCAACAGGGGAAAATCTTTTCTGTAATTCAGTTCCATATTACAGCTCCTCATTCAGTCCGTTGATGATCTTCTCTTCGATCTCCCGGTCGCCCACCGCCCGGGCCAGACGCTCGATAGACGCCCGGGCCAGGATATTCTCCGCCGTTTGGCGGTCAATGCCCCGGCTTTCAAAGTAGAACAGAGTGTCGTCGTCCAGCTCACCAATGGTGGCCCCGTGATTGCCCGCCACGTTCTCCTCCGCGCACAGGATCAGGGGGACGGTTTTGTTCACCACGTCCTCCCCCAGCATGAGCACAGTCTCCTGCTCGCTGCCTGCGGAGTCGGAAGATCCCCTCTTAAAGTCAATGGTGCCTCGGAATATCTTCTTTGCGGCGTCCTTCAGGGCGCCGGAGGCGTCGATCCGGCTGGCGGTCTTTTTCCCATAGTGGTCCACCACCAGGTTCATGTCCAGTACCTGCCTGGCCTGGCCCAGATAGCCCATGTCCGCCGTCAGGGCGGAGCCGTCTCCCTTCAGAGTAAAGCGGCTGTCGGTGTACACGTCGCCCCGGCCCAACAGGACCTGGAGCAGTTCCACGCTGCCCTCCTGCTGGCAGGTACCGGACACCTCATTGCGCAGGACGGTGTCCTGCTCCGTACCCAGCAGCTGCACCAGACGGACCTTGGCCCCCGGACCTACCTTCATCTGGGTGCGCACCAGCAGGTGCTGCCGGGAGCGCAGATCCTCATAGACGGTGACCCTGCTGCCCTCGGCCGCGTCCACCACAACACTTTTTTCACTGTATTCCCCCTCGCCCTGAACGGACAGGCGCACAGTCTCCTGTCCGCCCGCCTTGGCGGCGATATGGGTCTGCTCCAGTTCCCTGGAGGCCGCCTGATCCCAGGGCAGAGCGGTCTCATTGACCCCCAGCCGGTTCCAGGTGCGCACGGGGAGCTGATTGACTAAAATCGTATCCATATGTTTCGCTCCTTTCCCCGGTCAGCCGATGCTGCCCTTCATCTCCAGGCGGATCAGGTTGTTCATCTCCACCGCGTACTCCAGGGGCAGTTCCTTGGAGACATTATCCGCAAAGCCGCTGACAATCAGGGCCCGAGCGTCCTCCTCGCTCATGCCCCGGCTCATGAGATAGAACACCGCCTCGTTGCTGATGGCCCCGATCTTGGCCTCGTGGCCGATGGCGGCATCCCTGGTGCGGATGTCCATGGCGGGGATGGTATCGGAGCGGGATTCCGAATCCAGCATCAGGGACTGGCAGGACACGGCGGACTTGGCTCCCTTTGCGCCTTTCTCCACCACCACACTGCTGCGGAAGGTGCTGATGCCGCCGCTCTTGCTGATGGACCGGGTATTCATATAGCTGCTGGTGTTCCTGCCGATGTGCACCACCTTGGCTCCGGTGTCCAGGTTCTGTCCCGCTCCGGCAAAGGTGACGCCGGTGAACTCCATCCGGGAGTTGTCCCCCTTCAGCACGCTCATGGGGTACAGGCAGCCCACATGGGAACCGAAGGAGCCGGACACCCACTCGATGGTGCCGCCCTCCTCCACCAGCGCCCGCTTGGTGTTCAGGTTGTACATGTTCTTCGACCAATTCTCGATGGTCGAGTAGCGCAGCTTGGCCCCCTTCTTCACATACAGCTCCACACAGCCCGCGTGGAGGTTGGCCACATTGTACTTGGGTGCCGAGCAGCCCTCGATGAAGTGGAGGCTGGCCCCCTCGTCCACGATGATCAGGGTGTGCTCAAACTGACCGGCCCCCTTGGCGTTCAGCCGAAAATAGGACTGGAGGGGGATGGACAGATGCACCCCCTTGGGCACATACACAAAGGAGCCACCGGACCACACCGCCCCGTGGAGGGCGGCAAACTTGTGGTCCCTGGGGGTGACCAGCTTCATGAAGTACTTCTTCACCATGTCGGCGTACTCCCCGTGAAGGGCGCTCTCCATGTCGGTATACACCACGCCCTCGGCGGCCACGGAGTCCTTCACGTTGTGATACACCAGCTCCGAGTCATACTGGGCGCCCACCCCCGCCAGGGACTTTCGCTCCGCCTGGGGGATGCCCAGACGCTCAAACGTGTCCTTAATGTCCCGGGGCACGTTCTCCCAGTTGTTCTGCATCTTGGTATTGGGGCGGACATAGGTGGCGATATGCTCCATGTCCAGGCCCTCGATGGAGGGGCCCCAGTCAGGCACGGGCAGTTCATGGTAAATCTGAAGCGCCTGCAGCCGGAACTGCTGCATCCACACAGGGTCGTTCTTCTCCTTGGAGAGCTTGTCCACAATGGCCGGGGTCAGGCCCTCCTCCATGCGGTAGGCGTCGTGCTCCACATCCTTGATGTCATAGACGCTGCGGTCCACGTCCTCCACATAGGTTTTTTCTTTGTTTTCCGCCATTCTTGAATCCTCCGCTTTACTTCAGACTGCCAAATCCGTTCTCGTTGATCTCGTTCACCAGTGCAGCCCCGCCGTTTTTCACCACAACGCCGTTTTCCATCACATGGGCAGCATCCACATGGAGGGCCTCCAGGATACGGGTAGCGTGGGTGATAATGAGCAGCGAGCCGTGGGTCCGCTCCCGGAACAGGCGCACCCCCTCAGACACGGTGCGCACCGCGTCCACATCCAGGCCGGAGTCCGTCTCGTCCAGAATGGCCAGCTTGGGCTCCAGCATCAGCATCTGCAAAATCTCCGCCTTCTTTTTCTCGCCGCCGGAGAAGCCCACGTTCAGGTCCCGCTCGGCGTAGCTCTCGTCCATGGACAGCAGCTTCATGGTCTCGCTCAGCTTTTTCTTAAAGTCCCACAGGCGCAGGCGGCTGCCTGTCTTCTGCTCCAGCGCGCTGCGGATAAAGGCGCTCAGGGTCACCCCGGGCACCTCCAGGGGGTTCTGGAAGGACAGGAAAATGCCCTTCTTGGCCCGCTCATTCACAGGCAGCGCCGTAATATCCTCCCCCTCAAAGAGGATCTGGCCCCCGGTGACCGTATAAGCGGGGTTGCCGGTGATGGCGTAGCCCAGCGTGGACTTTCCTGTTCCGTTAGGTCCCATAAGCACATGAGCCTCGTCATAACCAATCGCCAGGTTCAGTCCGTGGAGGATCTCTTTGTCCTCCACACATACATGCAGATCCTTTACTTCCAGCAGATTTGCACTCTTCATAGTTATTCTCCTTCTTTTTCTTCGCCGGCCCGGGGGCCGCGGCTCTCATTTTCATCTGTCTCGCCGGGCTTCAAATCCAACAGATCCTGCAAGGTATAGCCGTTGACATACTCTGTGATCTGTTTCTCCAGCCCTTTCCAGAAGGCCAGGGTATAGCATATATCCTTCCGGTCACAGGCTCCCCCGTCCATGGCCTGACAGGAGACAAGCACCCGCTCGCCCTCCGCCGCGGCCAATATCTCGCCCACCTTGTAGTCCTTGGGACTGCGGGTCAACCGATAGCCGCCCGTCTTTCCCAGCGCGCTGTCTACCAGCCCGTGCTTGCACAGCTCTGACATAATGCTCTCCAGATACTTTCTGGAGATCCCCTGCCGCTGGGCGATGTCGCTCAGCCGGATATATCCGCGGTTGTGCCGCTCCGCCATATCCAGCATGACACGCAGGGCATAGCGCCCTTTGGATGAAATCACCATACGCAGCCAGTCACCCCTTGTTTTGCCTTCTTGAATGCAGGTTTATATTCCTATCATTTGGATAGGTAATTATAATACTTAAATTCCTATCTTGTCAATAGGAATTTAACGCTTCAAACAATATTCCCTTTGCCGCAGACAGAAAAAGCGCCCCAGTCTCTTGCGGAGACTGGGGCGCTCAGCTTGTCAAAAAAGTGGTAAAACCACTTTTTCGGCACCCTCAGCATTCCTATTCCGAATTCTGACAACAAAAAGCCCGCTGTGCAGATCACAGCGGGCTTTTTTATGGCAAATTACTGCTGGGCCTCGACCTGGCCAAAAGAACGGCCGTTGTAGGTCAGACAATTCTTGCACATACGGTGAGGCAGCCGGAACGCCCCGCACTTGGGGCAAGTCACGATACCGGGAGTCTCCAGCTTCCAATGGGAGCTGCGCCGCTTATCGCGCCGGGCCTTGGACACTTTTCTCTTAGGAACCGCCATGGTTGACACCTCCTTCGGTTTGCGTGCCCATCCAGGCACTTGGACTTTACGTTAGTTTTCCTCAGCTTGATCCAGAAGCTGCGACAGGGCCGCCCACCGGGGGTCTGTCTCAGGTTTGCACCGGCAGGGGCCCAAATTTAAATCGGCTCCGCACTTGGCACACAGCCCTTTACAGTCGTCTGAGCAAAGGTTTTTGGTATCCATTTCGAGCAGCAGCACTGTGGACACGACTTCGTCCAGGTCCAGCTGTGTCCCGTCCAACAGGAAGATGTCTCCATCGCTTTCCTCATCCTCCAGGTGGTCGGCCACCAGCGTGTCCAGCTTGACTACTTTTTCCCGGGAAAACGGTTTCCCGCAGCGGTCGCAGACCAGCTCCAGTTCAGAGCGGATCGTCCCATCCAACACCAGCGCACCTGCGTGGTTGGTCACGCAGCCCTGGGCATAGACAGGATGGACAAAGGGCTTTCTTCCATACAGATCCATGTCAGACAGGTCCATCTGGAAGGAGAAGGTCTTCTTCGCGTCAGGAACATGGATAATATCCTTTAATTCCAGCCGCATAAACGCCTCCCCTGGGTCCCGCAGGCCCATACTCGCATAATGGTACAGCGAGTATTATACTGAATCTTCGTCAACTTGTCAAACCTTTTTTTGTGGTTGACAAATATATTTTTTTCGTGCAAGCTATAAGTTGCTTCGGCATATCCCACAGAATCTGCCCGCCGCGCCGGCGCAGATCGAGCTGCACAGGAGGAACCCGCTCCATGAAAGAATTTATCATTGAAAAAAACGACGCCGGACAGCGGCTGGACCGCTGGCTGGCCAAAACGCTCCCTCTCCTCCCCGCCCCGTTGGCCCAGAAGTATATCCGTCTGAAGCGGGTCAAGCTCAACGGAAAGGGTTCAAAGCGGGATGTGCGGCTGAACGTGGGGGATGTGCTGCAACTATATATCAAAGACGAGTTTTTTGACAAGCCCACCCCGGAAAATGCGTTTCTCTCCCTGTACCAGCCCAAACTGAATATTCTCTATGAAGACGACCATATCCTTCTTCTGGACAAACGGCCGGGCATGGTGGTCCACCCCGATGAAAACGAGCGGGTCAACACCCTTTTGACTCACCTTCAGGCCTACCTTTATCAAAAAAAGGAGTGGTCCCCTTACTGGGAAAATTCCTTTGCCCCCGCGCTGTGCAACCGCATCGACCGGAACACCGGCGGCATCGTCATCGCCGCCAAGACCGCCGAAGGTCTGCGGATCATGAACCAGAAGATCCGTGACCGGGAACTGAGCAAATATTATCTCTGCGTGGTCCAGGGAAAAATGCCCCAACGGGAGGGCAAGCTGGAAGGTTACATCTGGAAGGACGAAGTAAAAAAGCAGGTATATGTCCGCACCAAACCCCAGCCCGGGGCCAAAACAGCCATCACCTTATATAAAGTACTGGCGGTCCACAACAATCTGTCCCTTGTGGAGTGCGACTTGATCACCGGACGCACCCACCAGATCCGCGCCCAGTTCGCCGCCGCGGGGCACCCGCTGATCGGCGACGGCAAATACGGCAGCGAGCGGGAAAACCGGAAATACGGCCGTCATGGGCAGGCGCTCTACTCCTACAAACTCACCTTTCAATTCACCACGGAGGCCGGCGCTCTGGAAGGGCTGAACGGCCGCACCTTTCAGGTGGAGGACGTGGATTTTGTGCGCGAGTTTTTCCCGGACTACCCCTTGGGGCAGTAAGAAAAATCAGGATCTCTCTCCCTTCCGGAGAGAGGTCCTTTTTTTCTTGCGACATTTTGCGCAAAAATGATTGACTTTTTTCTTGCAAACAGATATAGTGTATCTCGCTATCCGTGAAAGTCCGGCCTCCCGGCAGGGTCTCTGCCCGCCGATCCGGACGAATAAATCGAGGGAGCTGAAATTTGATTCAGACAAACCGCATAAAGCCGTCTGCACCGGCCCGTTCCGGGGTTTGTCTGTGAAAGAAATGGGGGAGGATACATGTCCAAAGAGTTGATCCGCCTGGCCAACTGCACCATGGCGTTCGACGACGAGGTCGTGCTTGACAATATTGATTTGTCTATTCGGGATAAGGAGTTCCTCACGCTGCTGGGCCCAAGTGGGTGCGGCAAGACAACGACGCTGCGGATTATTGGCGGATTTCAGACGCCTACTTCCGGCGATTTGTTGTTTGACGGCGTGAGGATCAATGCTGTCCCGCCATATAAACGAACGATCAATACCGTATTCCAAAAATACGCTCTGTTCCCTCATTTAAATGTATATGAGAACATTGCTTTCGGCCTGCGTATTCCTAAAACCGACGAGAAGGGCAAGAAGCTCAAGCTGACGGAGGAGGAGATCGACCAGCGAGTCACCGAGATGCTGGAGGTAGTCAACCTCCGGGGCTTTGAAAAGCGCCACATCAGCCAGCTGTCCGGCGGACAGCAGCAGCGGGTGGCCATCGCCCGCGCTCTGGTGAACCGCCCCAAGGTCCTGCTGCTGGACGAGCCTCTGGGCGCCCTGGACCTGAAGCTGCGCAAGGATATGCAGAACGAGCTTAAGCGCATTCAGCAGGCCATGGAGATCACCTTCGTCTATGTCACCCACGATCAGGAGGAGGCCCTGGCCATGTCCGACACCGTGGTGGTTATGGACAAGGGCAAGATCCAGCAGATCGGCAGCCCCGAGGACATCTACAACGAGCCGAAAAACGCCTTTGTGGCCGACTTCATCGGCGAGTCCAACATCATCGACGGAATCATGCGTGCCGACGGCGTGGTGGAGATCTTCAACCGGCGTTTCCAGTGTCTGGACGGCGGCTTCGCCCCCGATGAGGCGGTAGATGTAGTGATCCGGCCGGAGGATGTGGACATCGTCCCCGTGGACCAGGGCCAGCTGAAGGGCACCGTGACCAACGTGACCTTCAAGGGGATGCAGTACGACATTATCGTGGACTTTTACGGCTTTAAGTGGCTGATTCAGACCACCGACCTGTCCCCCGTTGGCAGCCTGATCGGCATCAAGATCGATCCCGACGGCATCCATGTGATGAAAAAGAGCGAGTACTCCGGTATGTTCGGCGACTACTCCTCCTATTCCGAAGAGTACGAGGAGATCTCTGACGCCACCTTTGATCCCGAGGATGCGGATCAGGAGGGCGGAGATGAAGAGTAAGCGCTCCCTACTGGCCACCCCTTATGTGATCTGGATGGCCCTGTTCACCGTTATTCCCATTTTAATGATGGTGGTCTACGCCTTTACCCAGGAGATCGTGGTAGACGCCGAGACCGGGGAGAAGGCCGTTCGCTTCACCCTGAACAACTTTGCCCAGATGGGCGCCTACACCGTGGTGTTCCTGCGCTCTTTCAAGCTGGCGCTGGTCTCCACCGCCGTCTGCCTGCTCATCGGCTACCCAGTGGCCTACCTCATGGCCAAGGAAGGTCCCCAATTCCAAAAGATCGCCATGGCGCTGATCATGCTGCCCATGTGGATGAATTTTCTGCTGCGCACCTACGCCTGGATGTCTATTCTGGAGAACACCGGCCTTCTGAACCGGCTGTTCAAGGCCATCGGCCTCATTGATCTGGTGAACCACATCATGGGCACCAACCTCCAGTTCTTCCCCATGATCAACACCCAGGGGGCCGTGGTGCTGGGCATGGTGTATAACTACCTGCCCTTTATGATCCTGCCCATCTACTCGGTCATCGTCAAGCTGGACAACTCCCTGCTGGAGGCCGCCCAGGATCTGGGCGCCGGCTCCTCCCGGGTATTCCGGAAGATCATCCTGCCCCTGTCCCTCCCCGGCGTCCTGTCCGGCATCACCATGGTGTTTGTCCCCGCAGTTTCCACCTTTGCCATCTCCCGCCTGCTGGGCGGCAACAACCTGATGCTGCTGGGCAACCTGATCGAGATGCAGTTTGTGGGCACGGCCTACAATCCCCATCTAGGCAGCGCCATCTCCCTGGTGATGATGGTAGTGGTGGTCATCTGTATGGCAGTTATGAATCGCTTCGGTGAAGGCGAAGAACAGGCGGTGATCCTATGAGTCTGAAGCAGCGCCCGTCCATCTGGGGGCGGCTCTTTATGGGGCTGGTGTTCCTGTTCCTGTACGCCCCCATTTTTGTGCTGATCGTCTTCTCCTTCAACAACTCCAAAAGCCGTACCGTGTGGAACGGCTTTACCCTGAACTGGTATGTGGAGCTGTTCCGGGACAGCCAGATCATGAACTCCCTGTATACCACCCTGCTGGTGGCCCTGCTGTCCGCCGTTATCGCCACCATTGCGGGCACCTTCGCCTCCATCGGCTTCTACAACATGAAGCGCCGCTGGCGCGATCCTCTGATGACGGTGAACAACATCCCCATGATGAACGCCGACATCGTCACCGGTGTAAGCCTTTGTCTGTTCTTTGTGGCGGCCTTCGCGGGCTGGAACGGCTTTGTCAAGTGGATGGAAAGCACCTACCGGCTGACCGCCCCCAGGCTGTCTCTGGGCTTTGGCACCCTGCTCATCGCCCACATCAGCTTCAACATTCCCTATGTGATCCTGTCCGTCATGCCCAAACTGCGGCAGATGGACAAAAATCTCATTGACGCGGCCCAGGACTTGGGCTGCACCTGGATGCAGGCCTTCTGGAAGGTGGTGGTGCCGGAGATCAAGCCCGGCATCATCAACGGGATGCTCATCGCCTTCACCATGAGCGTAGACGATTTCGTCATCTCCTACTTCACCGCCGGAGCTAAGACCAGCACCCTTGCCATGACCATCTACGGTATGGCAAAGCGGCGCATCAGCCCCAAAATGAACGCCGTCTCCACCCTTCTGTTTGTCACCGTGCTCATCCTGCTGATCATCGTAAATGTGCGTCAGGCTCATCAGGAAAAGGCCATGGCCAAGCAGAAGAAATAATCCTTTATGTTCTCAAAGCCCATGCGCTTAGAGATATACCAAAATTTCTGTTAGGAGGAATGATAATTGAAAAAGATCCTTACCTTGACCCTCGCCTGTACTATGGTGATGGGCCTGTTCCTGTCCGGCTGTGCCATGAAGGACGAGCCTTCCAGCTCCGGCACCGGTACAAGCAACAGCGGCAGCAGCGG
>Ga0129311_1000979_pt1 | contig 22059 bp, 21 predicted proteins | sample Go1ome_FD_94435 | JGI IMG/M metagenome (GOLD analysis project Ga0129311, IMG submission 94435) | Western lowland gorrila individual fecal microbial communities from Wisconsin, USA - Go1022B metagenome | ecosystem: Host-associated > Mammals > Digestive system > Large intestine > Fecal | place... | reverse complement strand
TGACAGCCATGCTATTTTTTGTTACAAATTCTACATAAATTGTCCACATTATATTGGTACTATTATGGAGCTAAATAACTGGATAAATGCAGCACTTAGAGTGATATATAGTCATACAAAAAAGAAAAGGAGTGTTGCATTATGACAGAAGAACAAAAGGAACAAATATTGCTGTTCAGAAATGAGGGGCTAGGGTACAAGGCTATAGGAAACAGAATCGGACTAAGCCGAGATGTTGTAAGAAATTATTGCAAAAGGCATGGATACAATGGATATGGTGATTCAATAGCGCATACCTTAAAAGATGACGGTGGGTGTAAAATGTGCGGAGCAGCACTTCTTCAAAACAAGACAGGAAGACCAAGAAAGTTTTGTTGCGAAGAACATAGAAGATTGTGGTGGAAACGGCATCCGGAGAAAATCAAAAAGACAGCGAAGGCTGAGTACAGTCTCGTATGTCAGCAATGCGGAAAAGTATTCATATCATACGGAAATAAGAATCGTATTTATTGCGGACGAGAATGTTATTTTAGGCATCGATTCTTATTAGAAACAGAAGAATAATGATGTTTTTGAGGGATAAGACGAGGGAGCATTATTTAACCCACTTATCCCTCAAATTTTAGTAGGTTAAAAACACATTATAAATAAGAAGTTATACCACATATTTCTTACAGGGGAAAACCCCAGACGGGTTTACACATATCGCTGCTTGGTATGGGACTCTATCGTATTTTCAGGAAAATCCGGCTGCCATATGCTCCGGCTATGATTCTGGTGATTATCTGTATGGTTTTATATGGAAGAATGACGGGAATGAGCAGCTCGTCAGGCAGGGCAATTCTGATGTTTGCAATCAGACTGAATGCAAAGCGTGTTGGCAGAACCTATGATATGTTGACTGCACTGGCGGTGGCGGCAGTTCTTCTGGTGATTGAACAGCCATTATATGTTACCTATGTGGGATTTCAATTATCCTTTGGGGCAATTGTCGGTCTGGGGTGTCTGATGCCGGCCTTGGAAGCGGTGTTCGGAAAATATGCGGGGAACATTAGTACAAACGGCTTAGCGGCTTATCGGTGTATGTGTAAAAAAACGGTGCGTAAAATAATCGGAAGAATGCAGGGTGCAGTATACGGGAACCTATCTGTCATGCTGGTAACATTTCCGGTGCTGTTATATCACTATTATGAATATTCGGTATATGCCATTTTATTAAACCTGATGGTGCTTCCGACAATGGGGATTCTTGTGGGTGCGGCTGCTGTTCTTTTAGGCGGTGGAGCAGTGACGGGATTTCTTTCCGGTATCGCAACTTCGCTTTTTACAAAACCGGGAAGAAAGTTTTTGCCGGCAATTGTGAGGATTCTGTTGGAAGTGACAGAAAGCATGGAATATACAGTTTCATTTTTATGCACAGGCATGTTGTGGCTGTATAGAAATGGTGGGAAACGATTACTCATGCTGCCCGGAGCAGTTCGCATTATTGGAAAGCCGCATATATGGCAGATTGCTTTATACATAACTGCCATGCTTTTATTTATGATACTTTCTGCATATGCACAATTCAGGCAGAGATCAGAAAGAAGCGGAACAATCAATTGCAAGGTACCCGGTGTGAAAACACATGCCATTTTACATGGGATAAAAGAGAAGTCCCTGGTACGGATGACAGGGTTGGTGCTGTTAATTGCGGCGGTTTTGTGCCTGACTGCAGTTCCGAAGATACATGGATTGGAAATTACTTTTCTGGATGTGGGACAGGGGGATGGCATCTGTATTCAGGAAAAAGACGGGCATGGAATTCTGATTGACTGTGGCAGTACGGATCGGAGAAATGTTGGTCAGAATGTATTGATTCCGTTTTTGAAAAGTAAGGGGATACATACGCTGGATGCTGTTTTTCTGAGTCATCTGGATAATGATCATATAAACGGAATCGTGCAGATTATGGAACAAGGAGACGGAATCAGGATTCATAGAATCATTCTGTCGGCATACATTCCGAAAGATGAGGCATGGAAGAATCTCGTAGATATTACTGAATTATACGGAATACAGATCAGCTATATGAGGCAAGAGGAGGGCTTTGGAAATGAGCAGCTGCAGTTTATCTGTATTGCGCCCGGAGACGGATCCGTAACTGGGTATGCGGGGAACGGAGACGGATCCGTAACTGAGGTTTCGGGGAATGGAGACGGATCAGTAACTGAGGTTTCGGGGAATGGAGACAGAAACGGAAATTCGTTGGTTTTGCTCATGAAGTATGGAAACTTTCAGACTGTGTTTACGGGAGATGCGGATGCTGAGGAAGAAGAACAGGCATTGGAGATAATGACAGCTTTTGAAAACTGGGAGAATGACCGAAGCAATGCATGCATGCTCTTGAAAGTATCGCATCATGGATCAAAAACTGCATCAGGAGAAAATTTTTTAAAGACGCTGCAACCGGAGCTTGCGGTGATTTCCTGCGGAAAAAATAATTCTTATGGGCATCCGCATACGGAGGTTTTGGAACGCCTGACTTCTGTTGGAGTTTCATATTTTTGTACCAAGGATTATGGCGCAGTTACGGTATCTGTTACAGACAATGGAAAAGTTACAGTCAGTGGGTATAGGAAGAAATGAGTGATGATGATACCCGGAAGCAGCGGCCTTGGTGGGTATGGGGAGTGGTGAAGTCCCCATGATACCCAGAAGCAGCGGCCTTGGCGGGTATGGAGAGTGCCAAAGCCCTTGTGATACCCAGAAGCAGCGGTCTTGGTGGGTATGGGGAGTACCAGAGCCCCTGTGATACCCGGAAGCAGCGGCCTTGGTGGGTATGGGGAGTGGTGAAGTCCCCATGATACCCAGAAGCAGCGGCCCGGGCGGGTATGGGGAGTGCCAAAGAGCCTATGATACCCAGAGGTGGCGGCCTTGGCGGGTATGGGGAGTGGTGAAGCCCTTGTGATACCCAGAGGCAGCGGCCTTGGTGGGTATGGGGAGTGCCAAAGAGCCTGTGATACCCAGAAGCAGCGGTCTTGGCGGGTATGGAGAGCGCAAAAGAGCCTGTGATACCCAGAAGCAGCGGTCTTGGTGGGTATGTAGAGTGCCAGAGCCCCTGTGATACCCAGAAGTAGCGGCCTTGGCGGGTATGGGGAGTGGTGAAGTTCCCATGATACCCAGAAGTGACGGCATTGGTGGGTATGGGGAGTGCCAGAGCCCCTGTGATACCCAGAAGCAGCGGCCTTGGTGGGTATGGGGAGTACCAAAGCCCCTGTGATACCCAGAGGCAGCGGCCTTGGCGGGTATGGGGAGTGCCAGAGCCCTTGTGATACCCAGAAGCAGCGGTCTTGGTGGGTATGGGGAGTACCAAAGCCCCTGTGATACCCAGAAGAAGCGGCCGGTGCGGGTATGGGGAGTACCAAAGCCCCTGTGATACCCAGAGGGAAAAATATGCAAGAACATATCGGAACAAATAAAAATGTATTATATATAGAAGAAGGAGAATAAAATCATGTTTGCTAATTATATGGAAATACAGAAAAGAATGAATCATATTGAAGCCGAAATCGCACAAATAGACAGTAGGGAGAAGGAATGGCCTTTGGGGGAATTAATATGTGCAAAAAATGATAAGCATTATAAATGGTATCTGCATCATGAAGGTCGAAGTGTTTATCTGCCAAAGAGTGAAGAGCCACTTGCCCGGAAGCTGGCATTTAAAAAATTTTGTTATCTGCAAAAACAGGAATTGCAGGCAGAGCTAGAAGCCTGCCAAAATTATTTAAGACAGGCTGATCGCAGAAAAAACCGTGCCCAAAAGCTCTTGATACATACAGAATATGAAAGACTTATGAGCGAGCAATTGGCTGAAATAAATAGGGCACAGTCTGGCTGCGCGGACAACAAACTGGAAAAATGGGTGGGCTTAGAATATGAGAAAAACAAAAGTCACCCGGAGCACCTGATTGTAAAAGGTACACAGGGAAAATTCGTACGATCAAAATCAGAAGCTATTATAGATAAAGCGTTATTTGTGCATGGCATTCCGTTTCACTATGAAGAGAAATTGATTCTTGGAGAAAATATTATATATCCGGATTTTACAATACGACATTCAAAAACCGGGCAGTTCTATTACTGGGAACATATGGGAATGATGGATAATTCTGATTATATAAATCATGCATGTCAGAAGATTAGGATTTATTGTGAAAATGGGATTATTCCGACGATTAATCTGATTCTTACCTGTGAAACGAAAGATCATCCGTTGGATATGGATTACGTGGAAACTATTATAAGGGAATATTTTTTATGAGCAATATCCAAGATGAACCACATCAAGGCGAACCACATCAAGGCGAACCACATCAAGGCGAACCACATCAAGGCGAACCACATCAAGGCGAACCACATCAAGGCGAACCATATCAAAATGAACCATATCAAGATGAACCACATCAGGGCGAACCATACCTAAACAAATCTTATCCGGACAAGTACATCACCATAATAATTATTCAGTCCGCCAGTATTCAGTCCGCCAGGCAGAATAGAAGTTGACAAAAAGGTTAGAATATACTAACATAACAAGCGTTATGGAGAAGGGACGCAGAGAAGAAACAATCAGCCGCATAAAGGAGAGTGCAATTGTTGAATTCCTTGAAAAAGGATATGGGAAGACAAATCTTCGCAGCATTTGTCAGAAAGCAGATGTTACAACGGGGCATTTTATTTTTCTTTCAGCAGTAAAGAAGCATTGCTTGATGCTATACTGGAACCGTTAGTTAACAGATATGAAAATATGATTATAGAGCTAAGAGAGGTTCAGATTGCACATCCTGAGCAGGGAGTGGACATTGATAAAAAAGTGATGGGTTTTCTCATGCAATACAGACGGGAAGCGCTGATTATATTGGAAAAGTGTGAAGGAAGTAAATACGGGGGATACAGGGAAACAGTAAAAAATATGATGCTGGAATCCTTCAGTATGTATTTTATGAATGCTTTAGGGTGGTGCCCGGACAGAAATCTGGTGAAGATATTGGTATCTGAAAGACTACAGGGGTGTATTGATATCATAAAAGGAGACTACGATATGGAATATGCAATGTATCTGGTTGAGAAAACCGGAATATTTGCAGAAGGCGGAACGGAAAGTTTAATAGAGAGTTTGAAAAAAGAATCGGGGAAGTGATACCGGTTCTTTTTTTACAAGCGTAACAAAACGAGACATTTGTTATGTTACAGCCCAAATACATATAAAAGGAGTAGAAGAAAATGAGCAATGAAAAGATCAGACCGGTATTAAACGGAGCTGCGGAAACAATGCTTCAGAGCTTTTATGCAAGGGCAATGTACAGCAGGAATCCGAAACACAGGTTCAAGGACATTAAGGCGGAGGAAATTGTCGCAAAACTGGATTACGATTTTTCGAAAGCAGACAAGGACATGACAATGAGTGGAGGTGTCATTGCCAGAACGGTTGTATTTGATGAACTTGTATCGGATTTTATAGACAAAAATCCGGATTGTACAGTCGTAAATATTGCCTGTGGTCTTGATACACGTTTCTATCGCATGGATAATGGCAGGATCACATGGTATAATCTGGATCTGCCGGAAACAATAGAAGTACGGGACTCCGTATACAACGAATCAGGCAGAGTATCAACCATAGCCTGCTCCTGCTATGATCCTGAATGGCCGGCAAAGGTTACAAAGAGAGGAAAGATGTTATTTATTATTGAGGGTCTTACCATGTATCTGACAGATGAGCAGGTAGGACAGATGCTTGCGATCATCCGCGATAATTTTGATAATGCATATGTTCTTATGGAATGTCTGTGCCCGAAGTTTGTGAATAAGGAGAAAGTAGAGAAATCCATTCAGTCCACAGGTGCTGTATTTACCTGGGGTGCAAACAGCTTTGAAGAACTGGGAGCCCTCGCAAAGGGCTATAAAAAGGTTAAGAATGAAAATATCCTTCGTGGAATGCTTATGCTGAGTCCTGCATACAAACTGATCATATGGCTTCCGGTTATGAAGAAGATGTCACAGAAGATACTGGTGTTTGAAAAAGCCTGAGCAGCGTTTTTTTCAAAGGAGAGGTGCAAGTTTGGGCGGATTGTGTTAGGATAAAATAAAAGCCTAAAATCACAGGAAGCAAAGGGAGAAAACGATGCGCACGATCCTTGAAGATATAAAAAACAGACAATATAAAAAGGTGTATCTTCTGTATGGGGAAGAGGCATATCTGAAGAACCAGTACAGACAAAAGCTGTTATCTGCATTGGTGCCGGATGGAGATACCATGAATCTTCACATTTATGAGGATACCGATATCTCCGTGCGTGAGATCATTGACCTTGCAGAGACCATGCCCTTTTTTGCGGAATACAGAATCATTGTTTTAAAAGACAGCGGACTGTTTAAAAAGGGTGGGGAAGAACTGGCGGAATATATTCCGGGAATGCCGGAGAGTACGATCGTGATTTTTACGGAAAAAGAAGTGGACAAGCGCAGTAAACTGTTCAAGACGGTGAAGGATCAGGGACGCGCTGTGGAATTTCCGGCACAGGATGAAAATACGCTTCAAAAATGGATTCTTGGAACCCTGAAAAAGGAAGGAAAAAAGATTACGCAGCAGACGTTGCTGCTGTTTCTGGAAAAAACAGGAACCGATATGGAGAATATCAGCAGCGAGATTGAAAAACTGGTCTGCTATACCATGGGACGGGAAATCGTTACGTCGGAGGATGTGGAAGAGGTCTGCACAACAAGAGTAACGAGCAGGATTTTTGACATGGTCGGGGCGGTAGCGGAAAAGAAACAGGAAAAAGCGCTGGAACTTTATTATGACCTGCTCACCCTCAAAGAGCCCCCTATGCGGATTCTGTTTCTGATTGCGAGACAGTTTAATATGCTCTTACAGGTAAAAGAACTGAAACAAAAAGGTGCTGACAACAGGCAGATCGGGGCAAGGGTTGGATTACCACCTTTTATTGCAGGCAAATATGTGGCGCAATGCAGCGGATTTAAGACAGAAGAACTGAAGCGGGCAATCGAGGAATGCGTGGCGGCAGAAGAAGCCGTAAAGACGGGACGCATGAATGATGTTATGAGCGTAGAAATTCTGATTGTAAAGTATAGTGCGATCAAAAAACGGGCATAAAAAGCAAAAACGTGAAAAACAAAAAATAAAAGTACTTTTCATTTTGATAAGGATGTTATACAATAGAAAAATCAAGAGGCATATCTGTCATAAATCCCACAGTAAACAGAATTGTAAAAAGATAATAGGATATCGGAGTATCTATAAAACATCCACTAAAACAGAAGGTAATATATGAGAGAAAAATATGAATCACTTGCACTCACAGATCTAAGAGAGATCGCAAAAACAAGAGGAATGAAGGGCGTATCTGCCATGAAGAAATCAGAACTCGTGGAAGCAATGCTTCTTCAGGATGAAAAGGACAAGTCAGAAGGTAAGGACGTAGAGCCCAAGCCGATACTGAACAAAGCGGGAAGTCAGAAAACAGAGACACCTGAAAAAGAATTTCCACAGGAGCTAGACAGTGGTGTCTGTGCCAACGGTATTTTGGAAGTCATGCCGGATGGATATGGATTTATTCGTTGTGCGAACTATCTCCCGGGCGAAGATGATGTATATGTGGCACCAAGCCAGATCAGAAGGTTTAATCTGAAAACGGGCGATATTGTGGAAGGAAATACGCGGGTAAAGACACAGAATGAGAAGTTCAGTGCACTTTTGTTCGTAAAAAAAGTAAATGGACTGCCACCGGAGATTATAGCCAGACGTACTCCTTTTGAGGATATGACACCAATTTTCCCGGACAAGCGCCTGAAGCTGGAGACAGCAGGTGCCAGTGTTGCCATGCGTATTATGGATCTGATGAGTCCGGTCGGAAAGGGACAGCGTGGAATGATTGTCTCCCCGCCGAAAGCCGGAAAGACCACGCTGTTAAAAGAAGTGGCCAAGTCCATTAAGAAGAATTCTCCGGAGGTGCATTTAATCATTCTGCTGATTGATGAGCGTCCTGAGGAAGTGACGGATATTAAGGAAGCGATTGAGGGACCGAATGTAGAAGTGATCTATTCTACCTTTGATGAACTGCCCGAGCACCACAAGAGAGTATCGGAAATGGTAATCGAACGTGCAAAACGTCTGGTAGAATCCAAAAAGGATGTTATGATCCTGCTCGATTCCATCACCAGACTGACAAGGGCCTATAACCTGACAGTTCCGCCTTCGGGAAGAACTTTGTCCGGTGGACTTGATCCTGCTGCACTTCATATGCCGAAGAGATTCTTTGGCGCCGCCAGAAATATGCGTGAAGGAGGCAGCTTAACGATTCTCGCAACGGCACTGGTAGAGACCGGCAGCAAGATGGATGATGTGGTATATGAGGAATTTAAAGGAACCGGTAATATGGAAATGGTACTTGACAGAAAGCTTTCCGAAAAGCGTGTATTTCCGGCAATCGACATTCCAAAATCGGGAACCAGACGGGAAGATCTGCTGTTATCCGGGGAAGAATTGGAAGCAATCAATATCATCCGCAAGGCGTTAAACGGACTAAAACCGGAAGAGGCAGTTGACCGTGTTCTGGATCTGTTTGCAAAGACCAGAAACAATAATGAATTTGTTCAGATGGTCAAGAAGTTAAAGTTTATCTGATTCTAAAAAACATCACAAAAAATGCGGGAAAATAAAAAAAAGACTTGCATATGATGTTTTTATATGCTACACTTAGAAAGCTGTTTGTGAGAATAATATGAAGATTTAGTTATTCAGTAAGTATAGAGAGGTGAAAGACATGAGAGAAGGAATCCATCCTGAATATTATCAGGCAACCGTAACCTGTAACTGTGGAAACACATTCGTAACAGGATCTACAAAGCCGGAAATCCACGTAGAAGTATGTTCCAAGTGCCATTCATTCTACACTGGCCAGCAGAAAGCAGCTCAGGCTCGTGGACGTATTGATAAGTTCAATAAGAAGTATGGCGTTGTAAGCGAATAAGTAGCACAGATAAGGTTGAGGTTTTTATCTCAACCTTATTTTTGAATTGTGGACTTATTTTTTTGAACAATGATTTTTGTGAGTCTGGACAGAGGGCTTGATTCGCAAGGCAGTACTGTTTGAACATACGGAGGCAGGAATGAAGAAAACAAAGAAAAAAAGATGCTATTCCGGAATCGGAGGACAGGCGGTTCTGGAAGGCGTTATGATGAAGAATAAAGATCTCTATGCCGTGGCTGTAAGAAAGTCAAATGGGGAGATCGTTGTGGATACACAGGAATTTGCGGGAATCCTGCATGACAGTGTACTTAAAAAAATCCCGTTCATACGGGGCGTTTTTAATTTCATTGATTCCCTGACATTGGGAATGAAATCACTCAATTATTCTGCATCTTTTTATGAGGATGAAGATGCAAAAGAAACAGCAGCGGATAAAGCGGTGAATAAGGCGACGGGGGGAAAGGCGGAGGGTGTCTTCATGGCGCTTACCATGGTGCTGTCGGTTGTGTTATCACTGGCAATTTTTATCGCACTGCCTTACTATCTGTCGACACTGTTTGAACGTTTTGTAAGAAACACCTCCCTTCTGAATATTATTGAGGGAGTCATCCGTATTGCGATTTTTCTGATCTATGTGGCAGCAATCTCGTTGATGAAGGATATCAGACGGGTATATATGTATCACGGGGCTGAACATAAGTGCATTAACTGTCTGGAGCGCGGGCGCGAACTGACAGTTGAAAATGTAAAAAGAAGCTCTAAGCAGCACAGAAGATGCGGAACCAGCTTTTTGCTGTTTGTCATGCTGGTGAGTATCATCCTGTTCTTCTTTATAACGATCACACAGCCGGTATATCGTCTGTTAATCCGTATCGCACTGATTCCGGTTGTTGCAGGAATCTCTTATGAGCTAATCAGGATTGCGGGACGCTATGACAATGTGTTTACCAGAATTTTATCCGCACCGGGGATGCTATTACAGAAACTGACGACCAGAGAACCGGATAAAGAGATGATCGAGGTTGCGATCAGATCCGTCGAAGCGGTATTTGACTGGAAGGAGTTCTTAAAAGTAAATTTTGACCTGGACGTGGATGCGGATGAGCAGCATGATAACGATGATCAGGATGACGGGGAAGACAGATGACCTACCGTGAAGCATATGAGTGGGGCAGAAAAGAACTGGAGTCTGCACAGGTACAGGATGCTGATGTGGATGCAAGGCTGTTGCTGGAGTATGTGTGCCATACGGAACGCAATGATCTGCTTGTACACGGAGACAGGGAGGTTGAAGAAATTTCTTTCTTCTGTTATCAGAAATATATTGAAAAGCGGAGTGAGAGAATCCCGCTTCAACAGCTATTGCATGAACAGGAATTTATGGGACTTTCCTTTTATGTAAATGAGCATGTCCTGATTCCGAGACAGGATACAGAGATCCTTGTGGAGGAGGTACTGCGGGAGCCGTTTGACGGTGCGAGGATCCTGGATATGTGTACCGGAAGCGGATGCATACTTTTGTCGCTATTGAGTTATTCTAATGACACAACCGGTGTGGGTGTTGATCTGTCACCGGAGGCACTTGCCGTTGCAGGAGAGAATGCAGAACGCCTTCAGATGTTGGACAGGGTACAGTGGGTTGAAAGTGACCTGTTTGCAAATGTGAAGGGAAAATATGATATTTTAGTATCAAATCCGCCCTATATCAGGAGCAATGTGATTCCTGAGCTTGAGCCGGAGGTGCGGGCGCATGAGCCCATGCTTGCACTGGATGGCGGCAGGGACGGATTGGATTTTTACAAAAAGATAATAGAGCAGGCAGGGAATTATCTGATTCCCGGAGGACGCCTGTATTTTGAAATCGGTTATGATCAGGGTGAAGCTGTTGCACAGCTGCTTAAAAAGCACGGATATCATGAGGTACGTGTGGTCAGGGACTATGCAGGGCTGAACCGCGTGGTATGCGGTGTCTGCCCGCGGCCGGTATTGGAGGAAAAAGATGTTTGATAAATTGGACGATCTGCTGCGCAGATTTGAGGAGATCATGAATGAGCTGTCGGAGCCGGAGGTAACCTCCAATCAGGAACGCTTCCGCGCGCTGATGAAGGAGCAGAGCGATCTGCAGCCTCTTGTGGATGCTTATAAGGAATATAAGAGCTGCAAGCAGAATATTGATGACAGTCTTGCCATGCTGGAAGAGGAAAGTGACGAAGAGATGCGCGAAATGCTTAAGGAGGAGCTTGCCGATTCCAAGAAACGTGTGGAAGAACTGGAGCAGGAGCTGAAGATTCTGCTGTTGCCAAAGGATCCGAATGATGATAAGAACGTTATTGTCGAGATCCGTGCAGGTGCCGGAGGTGATGAGGCAGCACTGTTTGCGGCAGAGTTGTACCGTATGTATGTAAAATATGCGGAGAGCCAGCGCTGGAAGGTGGAACTGGCAAGCTGCGATGAGATTGGGATCGGAGGCATGAAGGAAGTGACTTTCATGATTACGGGAAAGGGCGCTTACTCCAAGATGAAATATGAGAGCGGTGTTCACCGTGTCCAGCGTGTGCCTGAAACTGAATCAGGTGGACGTATCCATACTTCAACAGCAACGGTTGCCGTAATGCCGGAAGCTGAGGAAGTCGATGTTGTCATTGATGAGAAGGATATCAGAATCGACGTTATGCGTGCCTCCGGAAATGGTGGACAGTGCGTAAACACAACAGACTCTGCAGTACGTCTGACACACTATCCGACAGGCATTGTGGTATATAGCCAGACAGAAAAATCCCAGCTTCAGAATAAGGCGAAGGCATTTGCGCTGCTTCGTTCCAAGCTGTATGACATGGAATGCCAGAAGGCACATGATGCCGAAGCGGAAGCCAGAAGAAGCCAGATCGGAACCGGGGACCGTTCCGAGAAGATCCGTACCTATAACTTCCCGCAGGGACGTGTGACGGATCACAGAATTAACCTGACGTTATATAAGCTTGACAAGATTATGGACGGTGATATTCAGGAGATCATTGACGCCTGCATCGCCGCCGACCAGGCAGCCAAGCTGACAAAGATGAATGAGAACTAAAAAGAAATCAGGAAAAGACGGACGCTGACATATGTCGTGGTCCGCCTTTTTTAGGCACAATATGCAATAAGAGGAGTTACCGATGGGGGATTATATTACAACCTATACCAAAGTTCATTTTACACCGCTGACACCGCATGCGGAGGATCTGCGGATTGAGGATATCGCACATGCGTTATCACTGATGACACGGGCAAACGGACATTTTCCGGAATTTTATTCGGTCGGGCAGCATTGCATTGCATGCTGCCGGGAATCAATGGCACGCAGATATGACAAGAGGCTCTCACTGGCCTGCCTGCTGCATGATGCGGGAGAGGCTTATCTTGCGGACATAACGAGACCGGTGAAAATACATATGGAATATTATAATAAGACAGAAAAACGCTTATTAAGTGTGATCTACGAGCATTATCTGGGGAGTGATCTTACAAAGGAGGAGACGATTGCGGTCGCCGATGTGGATGATACCCTGTTGTACCACGAATTCTATCACTATATGGGAGAGATCCTGTTTCAGTCCGGAAGTGTCCTGCGTAGCAAACCGGAATTTGCATTTCGTCCGTTTTCTGAGGTTGAAAAAGAGTACCTGGAATTATTCAGGAGGCTGTCTTGCTGAAAATAAAAAGCAGTGTTATACTCAACCTGACATTTGAAGCAGTCAATGGGATTACTATGTAGAAAGTCAGGAAAGTCTATGGGTCAGAAATTATATAATAAAAACAGAAAATATCTGGGCGTGGTCTGCATCATCTGCAGTGGGTTCTTTTTTGCGGCAATGACAGCATTTGTGAAGCTCGCCGGAGAATTGCCCACCTTTGAAAAGGCTTTTTTCCGTAACCTTGTTGCGGCGGTCATGATGCTCGTCATTATTTTAAAAAAGAAAGAAGGGTTTCGGCCTGAAAAAGGAAATCTGAAATACCTTTTTGCACGCTCCATATGTGGAACGATCGGATTGGTCTGTAATTTCTATGCAGTGGATCATCTTGTGCTGTCGGATGCAAATATGTTAAATAAGATGAGTCCTTTCTTTGCGATCCTGTTCTGCTTTATTCTGTTAAAAGAAAAACTGAATCTGGTGCAGGGGCTGGCAGTGCTTATTGCATTTGGCGGAAGCCTGCTGATCATGAAGCCGTCCGGGAACTTTGCACTGTTTTTCCCAAGTCTGATGGGACTGGTTGGAGGGCTCGGTGCCGGAATGGCATATGCATTTGTGCGCGTACTTGGCGTGCATAAGGAGAGAGGGGACCTGATCGTATTTTTCTTCTCGGCATTTTCCTGTATTGTACTGCTGCCGCTTGTGATATGGCAGTTTGAACCAATGACAGTCAGACAGTTGATCATACTGCTGCTGGCGGGTGCAGCCGCCTGTGGTGGACAGATTTGCATTACAAAAGCGTATACATTTGCGCCTGCGAGGGAAATCTCTGTATATGATTATACACAGGTGATCTTTTCGTCTGTTTTTGGATTTTTTCTGTTCGGACAGGTACCGGATGGCTACAGTATTCTCGGATATGTCATTATTATAGGTATGGCAGTATTGATGTTTTTATATAATAATGACCTGCTGCCGCACAGAAAAAAAGAGCAGGCGCATGAGTCGGAGGAATAATGGAGATTAATTGGAAGCCGGTTACTGTTGAGGACCGGGATATCATAGAAAGATTTTATGAAAAAGAGCAGTCCATGAGCTGCGAGTTTACTTTTGCAAATAACGAACTGTGGATGCCGTATTACAGCATCCGGTATGCACTGATCAGGGATTGCCTGGTATTTATTTCCCATGAGTCCATCTGCTCAGTCAGCTTTCCGCTTGGCAGGGGGGATGTAAGAGGTGTTGTAGAGGATCTGATCACGTATTTTAAGCAGATCGGGCGGAAGTTCCGGATGCACCTGGTAACAAGGGAGCAGTATGCGCGTCTGGAGCAGTATTTTCCGGGCGTGTTTGAGATCAGCTACAACAGGGATGCCGCAGATTATATCTATGATGCGGAGAAATTGCGGACACTTGCCGGTAAGAAGCTGCATGGCAAGCGTAACCATATTAACAAATTTAAACAGCTTTACCCGGACTGGTCCTTTGAAATGATTACGGATGACAATACGGAAGAATGTATCGGGATGGCAGAAGTCTGGGGAGAGCAGAATCTGGAAGAAAACAATGAGGAAAAGGACGCCGAGTATGAGATTACGATCAGAGCGCTCCGGGAGCGGGAACATCTGCATTTAAGCGGCGGACTGATCCGTGCGGATGGCCGGGTTGTTGCATTTTCACTGGGAGAACCCTGCAATCGTGATACCTATGTGGTTCATATTGAAAAGGCATACGCGGATGTGCCGGGAGCATATCCGATGATCAACCAGCAGTTTGCCACACAGATTGCGGCCGGATACCGTTATATCAACCGTGAGGATGATATTGGATCGGAGGGGCTCAGAAAGGCCAAACTGTCCTATTTTCCGGAAATATTGCTGGAAAAGGGTCTGGTAACAAAAAAAGAAGAGTAGGGAGCCGGATATGAAAAAAGATTTGCTGGAAGAAAAATATCAGATCCTGAGAGATTTTATGCCGGGTGGAACCGTCATATACAAAGGACAGGACGGAACGATTCTGGAGAGCAGGGGATTGTCAGCACTGCTTGGAGAGGAAGATCCTGAGAAAGCCGGGGAACCGGTCAATTTTTACCGGATGCTATGTTCCGATGATTTGGACCGGGTGCAAGAGATGATCGAGACCCAGTTGGAATTTCTGCATTCTGTGTATTTAAACATACGCCTGGCCGGGTTGGATGGGGAAGTGCATCTATGCGAATACCGTGGACGGGTTCTGTGTGAGGAAAACGGTGAGCGGATCTATATGGCAGTTCTGAAAGACCGTAATGAGGAAGAAATGCTGCAGCGAAAACTCCATCAGAAAGAGGAAATGCTGTTATATATGGACGAACTGATCTGGCATTTTAAAAGGTGGTCGGGAGAAGCTGCCTTTACCTATGACGTGGCAGCGGATGAATTCACTCTTGTGGTCAGTGGAGACAACGATGGAAATAAAGAAAATGATAACAGCTATGAGCAGACCTGTTGTTATACCGGCTTCTGGCAGGAACAAAACCTGAGACGCTGGCTGACGGAAGAGAGTGTAAAGGATGTTCTGGAAACATATCATTCGCTCGGCGGCAGGAATAACAGCGGGAACCTTACTATAACCATGTGTCCCGGAGAGTTCCGGCTTGCCGGAAAGAAATATGCAGTGGATTACAGAGCGGTCTTAAATGACAGGGGCAGCGCCCTGTATGTGGCAGGACGCCTGAAGCCTGTTAATGAGTAGCATGATCTTCAAATATCTTGGGCGGGAAAACAGAGAGCTGATCTGTTTTCCCGTTTTGCAGATTTTTACGGTATTGTGAAGGTGTGCATTGCAGGTAGGATTTAAATAATTTGTTAAAATAGCTGACGTTATTAAATCCAACCGAAGTTGCAATTTCTGAGAAGGAAAGCTCGTTGGAGGAATCCTGACGTATTTTCATGGATGCCATAAAAATGCGGTATTTCATCAGGTATTCAAAAGGGGTACTCTGAAGAGATTTTTTGAAGCAGCGGCAGCATTCGCTTTTACTGACATGAATGGCAGCGGCAATCTCGTCCAGAGTGATCATTTCATTATAATGTTCCTGTATATAAATGATAGCATCCTTTGTTCTGGTTTCGAGCAAAGAAGGTGTTTCCGGAATCGCGTTGGCCGGCGTCATGGTATGAAATTCATGAAGCAGCAACAACCAGAAACGGCACAGGCAGATCTTAGCAACCAGCTCATAACCGAAGTCAGCCTTTTGGGTAGCATTGATAAGTTCGGTGAGATATTCCGTTACCTGATTAAAATGTTCGCAGTCGGGCTTCATCAGGTAATATTTAATATTGGTATTACCGACGATGGGAAGCAGATATTTGGTGTTCAGATATGTCTTGGTATAACTGAACAGAATGGTCGGGTGAAATACGATCGCATGAAAACGGCCCGGCTCATTATCAACCGGGTGAATGGAGTGCATGACATTCTGATTGATGAAGACGGCATCTCCTTTTTCAAGCAGGAAGGAATCATTTCCGACCAGACATTGCATACGACCTTCCGTAACGACATCGATTTCAAGTTCCTCGTGCCAGTGCCAGCGTACAAAACCCATATAGAGGCTGCGCAGATCCACCTGATAGATGGCAAGCGGAAAATCAAGATTGCCATGGATCTTTTTTTCTTTCATAAAATCATTGACACGGACAGTTTTATCTTTATTATCCATAAGAATTCCTCTTCCCCTGATACTGGTATATGAATAAATATATCATAACTGTATTCTGAAAAATAGATGAAACCGAGCGGAAAATTGTAGAAAAACCGATTACTGCTACAGAACCGGGTGCATATAATTGAGTAAGGGCAATCGACAAGGAAATGACAATGAATTCACCCAAGATGGAAGATCAGTTGAATCTGGCAATGGATGTGACACCGGAGGAGCTTGCCAAATCGGAAGGGCTTGGAACAGGATTTGATCCTATTGAGGATACATGGGAAGTGATCGTAAAATATCAGGGGACGTTGGATGATGTGCGACAGCTGGGCGTACAGGTCGAGGAGCTGATTGCAGGTTATGCGATTCTGAACATTCCTGCAAGACTGGTGGAGCAGGTGGCGGCATTATATCAGATCGAATATATGGAAAAACCGAAGCGGCTTTATTTTGAACTGGTGCAGGCACTGGCAGCGTCCTGTATTCTGCCGGTGACGCTCCGGACTCCGTTTTTGACCGGAAAGGGCGTACTGGTGGCTGTTCTGGATACGGGGATCGACTATCACAGTACGGCATTCCGCAATCCGGACGGTACTACCAGGATTCTTGGCTTGTGGGATCAGAGCATAATGCCGACTGCCGAGAATGGATATGCGCCGCCGGACGGATTTTATGAAGGCAGTGTGTTTTACGAAGAGCAGATCAACCGTGCGCTTGCTGACGAACGGGATTGGTATCGTCTGGTGCCGAGTGTCGATATATCGGGACACGGAACGGCAGTTGCGGCAATCGCAGCAGGCAATTCGGATGCACTGGAGTATACCGGGGTGAGTCCTGAATGCAGTCTGCTGATTGTAAAACTCGGAAGCTCAGGAAGCTTTCCGAAAACAACCCAGTTGATGCGGGGCGTTACCTGGTGCCTGCAGATGGCACGGCGCCTGCGAATGCCGTTATGTATCAATCTGAGCTTCGGAAATACTTACGGATCCCATGACGGAACCTCTCTGCTGGAACGGTTTCTGGATAATGCGGCGGAGATCGGACGTACTTCCATCTGTGTCGGAAACGGAAATGAGGGAAGCAGTGCCGGACATGTGGGACGGATTGCCACATACGCAAGACCGCAGCGAGAGATATTATCCGTGGGTGCATACGAGCAGTCCCTGTCATTACAGATCTGGCTGAATTCCGTGGATGAATACAGGATCGTGATCCGGTCGCCAAATGGAGAAAGCTATCTGATCGAAACGGATGGTGCAGTTGGAAGTACGATCACGGCACATCTGGAAAAAACAACACTTTTAACCTATATAGGAACACCCAGTCCATATTCCATGGATCAGGAGATTTTTATAGAGATGATCCCTGCTGACAATAATCCCTATATCAATAGCGGTGACTGGGTCATTGAGATCACGGGTGTGACATTACGGTCGGGAGAGTACCGCTTATATCTGCCCGCCCAGGAAGCGAGGGGAGAGCAGACGTTTTTTCTGCAGCCGACGGTGGGGCAGACCTTAACGATCCCGTCAACTTCTTCAAAGGTAATCTCGGTTGCGGCATATGATCATTTGAATGAGAGCTATGCGGATTTTTCCGGCAGAGGATTCTATTATGTAAACCAAGGAACGCAGCTTTCCGATTATGGAGCGGTAAAGCCGGATCTGGCGGCACCGGGGGTCGGGATACGGACGTTTGGGCCGGAGGATCAGCAGATTGTTGTGTCGGGTACGTCCTTTGCGACTCCGTTTGTGACCGGTTCCTGTGCATTGATGATGGAACAGGGGATCATACGCGGATACGATCCCTACTGTTACGGGGAGAAAATGAAGGCATATCTGCGTGCCGGTGCAAGACCGATCCGCGGGGAGAGTCCCTATCCGAATGAGCGGATCGGGTGGGGAGCGCTGTGCCTGCGGGACAGTTTACCTGGGTGACAAGAGAAAGTTGAACGAGCCTAAACTTGGGTTAGACATAGCAATAGTGATAAGGAATCGAATAAGCGAAAATTTGATTCATTGCCTGAGGCTAGATGCTGTATATCCGACAAACCCATAATGTAGTCCATGCTGGCATCAAATATTTCTGACATTTTCATGAGAGCAGACAGACTGGGGAGATGTTTATTGTGTTTATTAAGTTGCTTTAAGAATTAAATATGCTTGATAGACAAAATAATACAGTATATATTTATATGCATAAGCCGAAAACCAGTATATGGCATATAGAATGAAAATTGTACATTAATAGAAAAAACGCAGACAGGATGGTGGGAATTGATGAATCTGGCAATTTGCGATGATGAAGAACTATGCATAGAATCAGTACAGAGGGTATTGACCGGGATTGCAGAGGCTAAGAACTGTCGTTTTTATAATAGTATTGATGTTTTAATCAAGGATATGGAAGAAGGAAGCAATTATGATGTTATTCTTATGGATATTGAATGGAAGGGTGATTCAAGGAATGGCATACAATATGCAGCAAGAATCAACAAGAAATATCCGAAAATACAAATTATTTTTATGACATTCTATAATGAACAGTTTTCGCAACAGATATTTTGGGAACCGGTTAATTTATGTGGTTATCTTGTGAAACCTATTATAAAGGATAACTTTGTAAAATTATTAAGAAAGGCACAAGAGAATATACAGAACAAATCCAAGCAGATCTTGACTGTTTCTTATAAAGGCAGCTTAGAAACGATTCCATACGATGCAATATTGTATGTGGAAAGTAAAGGTCATCAGCTTTTTATAGTGAAGCAGGACGCAGTAATTACCATATATGATAAGTTGGACATATATGAAAAGGATCTGAATACAGAATTTGTAAGAATACATAAAAGTTTTCTTGTGAATATGTGCTATATTAAGCGGATGGACAGAAAAGAGGTTATGCTGCAGAATGATGTTATACTTCCGGTCAGCAAATCCATGTATTCTTTGGCAAAAGATAAATATTTTGAATATATGAAACAATAGATGGAGATAACATGATTTATTATATTTTACATATGACTTTATGGTTTATGATGCTGGCTGAAGATGGAATTATAAATAGTTACGCATTTGAACCCAAAAATAAAAAAACGGCAAGATGGAAACATATATTAGGAATTATGGCAGTAGAATGCCCGTTTATGTTGGTAAAAATGCTAAGTAATGAAAATATCGTTCTTAAAAATATATTTTTAATCCTGATGATCTTATCAGTTTTGGTTTATCTGCAGATATTTTTTGAGGGAAAACTGGGAGAAAAAATATTGTTTCGCATGATGTGTGTTGTAGCATCTTTTATTGCTGAGATGTCAGGGCTGATTATCATGCGAAAATCGATAGAAACGACTGTAGACTATGCCTACATGTACCTTGGAGATCCGGTGTTATTTGTATTATGTATATACATATACGTGATAACATCCATGATGTATTGCCTGATATTTTACATTCATAAACGTTTTATTATGAAAAAGAGCTATAGTTCCAAATTCTTTTTTGTATATTCTTCCTTTCCAATCAGCCAGATTTTGTTGATGCTTTCCTTAAATATGAAAATCTATGCGAAAGTGAATTTTGAAACAATTACGGTCTTGACCGGTATTGTCGGAAGTATTTTTGCAGATGCATTTCTGTTGTATACATTATTAAAGCAACAGCAGATGCAGGAATTGTCAAGGATGCTGTATGAAGTTGAAACGGCATGGGAGAGAGAAAAAAATCATTATATTGAAATTGAGGAGAGAAGAGGCGAGCTGGCCAAGATACGACATGATCTGAATGAACAATTGTTTGTTATGAATGAACTTCTTAGAAAGAAAGAGTACGAAAAAGTCAGAGACATGTTGAAAACGTTAGTGCAGTATGTGGATTCTACAAAAGAATGTATTTACTGTGCGGATCCAATCCTGAATGCAATCATGGCAGAGAATGAAAAACTCTGTCAAAGTAAAAAAATTGAACTGAGTTATGATTTTAAAATAGATCGACCACTGTGTATGAATCCGGTGACAATTTGCAGTATTTTTTCAAATTTGCTTCGGAATGCAGTGACAGCGTCAGAGGCTGTTGTGGACTGTGAAAAGCGGAAATATATATCGATCAAAGCAAAAGAGCAGGGCGATTATTTATATGTAGAGGTTGAAAACAGTTATGAGAAGCGTAAGAAGAGCTCGAGAAAGGGATATGGGCAGGAAATACTCAGAGACATAACAGAAAAGCATAACGGTAAGATAGAAATAAGTACTGAAAACGAGACTTATAAAGTTTGCATGATGGTTGAAAACCGTGAGAATTAAATGATATAAGCAGGAATCATGGAGATTTTCCGGGAATTGCAATGGACTTTTAACTACCGCGCGTGAAAAAAGAGCAAAAATTCAATTTTGCTCTTTTTTTGTCTGTTTTTGTAAGATGGATTGTCGGAAATGTATAGTTATCTATATAGTGAGAATGTGAGTTATAGGAAAAAAGTAAATGGTATTGATTTACATACGGGAGTGAATAAAAAATGTATGAGCTTAAAGAGTTTAGAAAGAAAATCAGTACATTGAGAAAAGATGAATTAGAAGCGCGGGATTTGTATTTAAGACGATTATCAGCCGGAATTGTTTTAGGACCGCCAACGGGATTCCCTGAAATAGATAAACCATGGTTGGGAGTGTATGAAGCGGAGGAAATTTTGGAAGACACCCCGGAAAAAACAATTTGGCAATATACAAAAGAATGTTTAGGGGAAGAAAATGATTTAAAGATATTGAACTATTACGGAGCAATAGTCACATGGGGAGAACTGAAGCAAAAGGTACGGGAAGTTGCAGGCAGGTTGGTGAATTGCTTCAATGTCAAAAAGGGAGAAATAGTATCATTGTGCCTGCCGACGATTCCGGAAGCAGTCTATTTGTTTTTTGCACTAAATAGCATTGGTGCAGTTGTCAATATGATAGATCCCAGAATAAATGCAGAAAGAATAAAAGACTGCATTGGTAAAGACTGCCGGCTGGTGTTTACAGTTGATACTTATAACAAAAAAATAGATATGGTTACACGAGAATTAGGAATAGATCATGTTGTATCCGTATCACCAGCGGATTCTTTGACTTCAATAAAGAGACTGCTCTATCAATCAAAAGTAAAAATTGATAGTGTGTCCAGATTTCTTTTGTGGAAAGCATTTATAAAACAAAGTGCAGTGTCAGAGGTTGAGGAAGTAGTGGAGTGCAGAAATCAACCGGCAGTTATTGTATATACAAGCGGAACAACAGGGATTCCTAAAGGGGTTATGCTATCAAATGATGGGATAAATGCGGTTTGCTTTCAACAAAAAAAGGTTTTGCCGGATATGAAAAAAGGAGATACATTTCTGGATATCATGCCGATTTTTGTGGCTTATGGACTCGTATGTGGGATATGTGCCTCAATTTCAACCGGATTATACTTAACGCTTGTTCCAAAGTTCGAGCCACAGGAATTTGGCACATTAGTGTTAAAGCATAAACCTAATCATATCATAGGTGTTCCGATGTTTTTCGAATCTCTGATAAAAAGAGCTATTGTGGGCTATAAGTCGTTATCATTTATAAAATATTGTATAGCCGGTGGCGATAAGCTGACCATCGAATCGGAAGAAAAAATAAACGAGTTTTTAAAGAAGCATGGAG
>Ga0129311_1000978_pt1 | contig 22073 bp, 17 predicted proteins | sample Go1ome_FD_94435 | JGI IMG/M metagenome (GOLD analysis project Ga0129311, IMG submission 94435) | Western lowland gorrila individual fecal microbial communities from Wisconsin, USA - Go1022B metagenome | ecosystem: Host-associated > Mammals > Digestive system > Large intestine > Fecal | place... | reverse complement strand
TATTTGAGCGCCGCGCCATGCCACAGACCGCTGACGGTGTAGACGATCATCACGTTGAGCGCCTTGCACACGGGTCCCTTGCGCCCCGCGCCGAGCGGGAAATAGATGTAATCGCGGAACCACGAGCTGAGGCTGATGTGCCAGCGTGCCCAGAAATTCGTGACCGAGTGGGCGAAGTACGGCTGGCGGAAGTTGGTCATCAGCTCGACGCCCAGCACCTTTGCCGTGCCGATGGCGATGTAGCTGTAACCGGCGAAGTCGCACAGATCCTGAATGGCGAAGACGGCGGTTGCCAGCGCAAGCTGTGCGCCGGAGGCATTGACCCAGTCGCCGAAGATGGCGTTGACATAGATGGCGGCGCGGTCGGCGATGACCACCTTTTCAAAGAAGCCCAGCAGCATGATGAGCAGCCCGTCGCGGGCACGCCTGTAATCGAAATCATGCGGCGTGGAAAGCTGCTTGAGCAGGCGGCTGCTTCGCTCGATGGGACCGGCGACCAGCTGAGGGAAGAACGAGATGAACAGCGCATAGCGGAAGAGGTTGGTTTCCGCCTTCGTCCGCTTTTTATAGACGTCGATCATGTACCCCAGCGCCTGGAAGGTGTAGAAGCTGATGCCGACCGGCAGCAGGATATCCACCTGCGGCAGCTGCATTTCAAAGCCGAGGAAGGCGCATGCCCGGTTCAGGACGTCGATGAACATGCCGGTGTACTTGAAATAGCCCAGCAGACCGACGTTAAAAACGATGCCCGCAATCAGCACGAGCTTGCGCGTCTTCTGCTTTTCAAACCGCGAAACGAGCAGCGCACAGGCGTAGGTGACGACGGTGCTTGCCGCCATCAGCAGCGCGTATTCTGCGTGCCAATTCATATAGAAGTAATAGCTGCTGACGAGCAGCCAGACCCAGCGGATCTTTTTGGGCAGCAGGAAATAAAGCAGCGTCACCACAGGGAAAAAGACGAGATAGGAAAATGAATTGAAAATCATGTGTTCACCTTGTTATGCTGATTTCATTTGTTGGAAAACGCGTTAAAACTGCGCGGAGCGAAGAAGGGGTTTGGGGACAATGTCCCCAAATGGGTCTGGGCAATCGCCCAGCGTATCCCCCTGATTCATGAAAAATATCGTTTCAGAGCAGAATGCGCAGCATTCTACGCTTGAAACGGGGCTGTATTGAAAAAGTACGATAGAAAAACCAAATGCTCTTTATTATAACGTGTTATGCGCCGAATAGCTAGTCCCGAAATGCGTTCATGGCGTGAATCATCGATACGGCACGGCGGAAATTCCCGCATTCGGCATAGAAACGGTTTTTGAGTCCATCGGCAATGGGCGTGCGCTCCATGTGCCTGAAGAGGCGGAAAACGGGCAGTTCCTGCAATGAACAGCAAAAACAGCGCTAAATTTGGTGAAATTTGGCAATGAATTGCAGGATTGTGCAGAATGAGCGTTGAGAAGTGAAAAAGATTCATGTAAAGAGTGAAGAAAAATGAAAGATCGCTCTTGTTTCCGCAAATTCTTTGCAGTATAATACCACCTATCAACGGCGGGAACGAAGGAGCTGATCCTCCGTGCCGCCGAATCATCCGCGGCCATGCGCCGCGTCCTTTAGGGGGAATTCAATATGAAGAAGTTGTTCGCTGCTGCGCTTGCCGCTGTGATGACGCTGACCGCGCCCCTCGCGCTCGCCGAAGGCGCCGTGAAAGTCGGTCTGATTGGACCGCTGACCGGTGCCGCCGCGATTTACGGAAACGCCGTTGCCAACGGCGCACAGATTGCCGTGGACGAGCTGAATGCGCAGGGCGGCTTGCAGTTTGAGCTGAACGCGCAGGACGATGAGCATGATCCGGAGAAGTCCATCAACGCTTACAATAACCTGCTTGACTGGGGCGCACAGATGATTCTGGGCTGCGTCACCACCAACCCCTGCATCGCCGTCGGCGCTCAGGCGTATGAGGATCGCGTCTTCATGCTGACCCCGTCCGCTTCCTCCGTCGATGTGACTGCCGACAAGGACAACGTCTATCAGGTCTGCTTCACTGACCCGGCACAGGGCACGGCTTCCGCTGAGTACATCGCCGAGCACAAGCTGGCGAGCAAAGTCGCCGTGATCTACAACAACGCCGATGCGTATTCCACCGGCATCTACCAGACCTTCGACGCCAAGGCGAAGGAGCTGGGACTGGAGATCGTTGCCGTTTCCACCTTCACCGATGAAACGACCGACTTCTCCGTTCAGGTGACTGCCGCTAAGGAAGCGGGCGCTGAGCTGGTCTTCCTGCCGATCTATTACACCCCGGCTTCCATGATCCTCAAGCAGGCGGATACCATGGGCTTCAAGCCGACCTTCTTCGGCGTGGACGGCATGGACGGCATCCTTGCCATCGAAGGCTTTGACACCAGCCTCGCCGAGGGTCTGATGATGCTGACGCCGTTCGCCGCGGATGCTAAGGATGAAAAGACCGCTTCCTTCGTCGCCAAGTACGAGGAAAAGTGCGGCGTGGTGCCGAACCAGTTCGCCGCGGATGCGTATGACGGCATCTACGCGCTGGCTGCTGCCTGCGAGAAGGCGGGCGTCACCGCTGAGACCCCTGTTGAGGAAGCCTGCGACCTGCTGATCGCCGCCTTCCAGGAGATTCAGGTTGAAGGTCTGACCGGCACCATGACATGGAGCGACACCGGTGCGGTCACCAAGACGCCGATCGCTGTCGTCATCAAGGATGGCGCATACGTCAGCGCGGAGTAAATCGAGCAATCTCAGCGTACATGGCTTCGGCGCTGTTCGGAACCATGTACTTTTGTTGTATCTGTTCAATTTGCAATCCTATTCCCAATCGGCGGATACGCCTTGAGCGTTCTGTAACAGCTTGAATCGCTTCCCAATAAAGTGGGAAATCCAAGAACCTCAGGTTCTTGGCAGGGTTTGGGACAGCGTCCCAATGGTTTTCCCCCTTAACTCAAACAAATGAGGTGAACGACATGACATTGTTTCTTTCCTATCTGATTAACGGCATCAGCTTGGGAAGCGTCTACGCCATCATCGCTTTGGGCTATACGATGGTCTACGGCATTGCCAAAATGCTGAACTTCGCCCATGGCGATGTCATCATGATCGGCGCATACGTTTCCTTCTGCGCGATGCAGTATATGGGGCTGCCCGCCATTCTCTCCGTCGTTCTGGCGATGGCGGTCTGCACGGTGCTGGGCATCGTCATCGAAGGACTGGCGTATAAGCCGCTGCGTCAGGCGCCGTCGCTTGCCGTTTTGATTACGGCAATCGGCGTGAGCTATTTCCTCCAGAATCTCGCGCTGCTGATCTGGGGTTCTACGCCGAAGAGCTTCTCTTCCGTGGTATCCGTCGGATCGATCACGCTGCTGGAGGGTCAGCTGGTCATTTCGGGAGAAACAATCGTCACCATTCTGGCAAATATCCTCATCATGATTGCGCTCACGCAGTTCACCAGCCGCACCAAGTTCGGCAAGGCGATGCGTGCCGTGTCGGAGGACAAGGGCGCGGCTGAGCTGATGGGCATCAATGTCAACGCGACGATTTCCATGACGTTCGCTATCGGCTCTGCGCTGGCGGCGATTGCGGGCGTGCTGCTCTGCTCCGCCTATCCGACCCTTCAGCCGACGACCGGCTCCATGCCGGGCATCAAGGCGTTTACCGCGGCTGTTTTCGGCGGCATCGGCTCTATTCCGGGCGCGATGATCGGCGGCGTGCTGCTGGGCGTCATCGAGATCTTGGGCAAGGCGTATGTCTCCACCGAGCTGGGCGACGCGCTCGTCTTTGCCGTGCTGATTCTCGTGCTGCTGGTCAAGCCGACCGGTCTGCTCGGAAAGCCCATGCGCGAGAAAGTGTGAGGTGAACACCATGAAAAGCAAAAAATTCCGCGCCAATCTGATTACTTACGCCATCGTCATCGCGGCGTTCATCGCCTGTCAGGTGTTGATTTCCACCGGCGTCATGACCCGCTCGCTCAAGGGTCAGCTCGTGCCGATCTGTGCGTATGTCGTCATGGCGATTGCCCTCAACCTGACGGTCGGCATTTCCGGCGAATTGAGTCTGGGACACGCGGGTTTCATGAGCGTCGGCGCGTTTTCCGGAATCGTCATGTCCATGTGGCTGAGCAAGGGCATGGGGCTGGATAACAAAACCGTCGTCCTGCTGGCGGCGATCATCACCGGCGGCGTCGCGGCGGGCATCGCGGGCGTATTGATCGGTATACCGGTTCTGCGGCTGCGCGGCGACTATCTGGCAATCGTCACGCTGGCGTTCGGCGAAATCATCCGCAACGTCATCAACTGCCTGTATATCTCGCTGGACGGCAGCAAGCTGCATGTGGCGTTCAACAACCCGAACGTCGCGGGCAAGCTGCTGATCAACGGACCGGCGGGCGCAACCGGCGTATCCAAAATCGCGACGTTCGGCATGGGCTTTGCGCTGGTGCTGTTTACGCTTTTCGTCGTGCTGAACCTGATTGACAGCCGTTCCGGACGCGCCATCATGGCGATTCGCGACAACCGCATCGCCGCCGAGGCGATGGGTCTGAACGTGACCAAGTATAAGATGATGGCGTTTGTCACCTCCGCCGTGCTGGCGGGCATGGCGGGCGCACTTTACGGACTGAATTTCTCGACCGTCGCGGCGTCGAAGTTCAAGTTCGATACGTCCATCCTCGTTCTGGTGTTCGTCGTTCTGGGCGGCATCGGCAACATCCGCGGCTCGATCATCTCCGCGACGCTGCTGACGATTCTGCCTGAGCTGCTGCGTGCGTTCGCCAATTACCGCATGCTCATCTACGCCATCGTACTGATTCTGGTCATGCTGGCGACGAACAACCCGACCCTGCGCAGCATGGTGCAGCGAATCGTTCCGCAAAAGCGTGGGAACAAGAAGGAGGCTGACGAGGCATGACGGAAGCAAAGAAAAAACGCGCCGCAACCAAGATGGTTCCCGCGCCGAGTCACGGCATCATTCCTGAACGCGACCTGTATGAGCGCCCCGTGCTGGAGGCGCGAAATCTGGGCATCGACTTCGGCGGTCTGCATGCCGTCGAGGATTTCAATCTGGTCATCGGCAAGACGGAAATCGCCGGCTTGATCGGGCCGAACGGCGCGGGCAAGACGACCGTCTTTAACCTGCTGACCAAGGTGTATCAGCCGACGATGGGCACGATTCTGCTCAACGGACGCGATACCGCGGGCATGAACACCGCGCAGGCGAACAAGCTGGGCATCGCCCGAACCTTCCAGAACATCCGCCTGTTCGGCAATATGTCCGTGGAGGACAATGTGCGCATCGGTCTGCATAATCAGGTGCGCTACGGCATGATTCCGGGCATCTTCCGCATGCCGGGCTACTGGCGCGGCGAACGCGAAATGCACGAGCGTGCGCTCGACCTGCTGAGCATCTTTGATATGCAGGATCTGGCAAACCATCAGGCGGGAAGCCTGCCCTACGGCGCACAGCGTCGCCTGGAAATCGTCCGTGCGCTGGCGACCAATCCGTCGCTGCTGCTGCTGGATGAACCGGCGGCAGGCATGAACCCGCACGAAACGGAAGAACTGATGGAGAACATCACCAAGATCCGCGACCAGTTCCACATCGCGATCCTGCTGATCGAGCATGACATGAGCTTGGTCATGGGCATCTGCGAGGGCATCTGCGTGCTGAACTACGGCAAGATCATTGCCAAGGGAACGGCGGAGGAGATTCAGAATAACCCGGTGGTGATTGAAGCCTATCTGGGCAAGCGGAAGGAGAATTAAGCGATGAGCATGCTGAAGGTTGAAAACCTGAATGTCTATTACGGCAGCATCAACGCCATCAAGGGCATCTCCTTCGAGGTCAATCAGGGGGAGATCGTCACGATGATCGGCGCGAACGGCGCGGGCAAATCCACGACGATGAACACCGTCGCGGGGCTGCTCAATCCCAGAAGCGGATCGATCGTCTTTGAGGGCAAGGATATCACGCATATGCCCGCCAACAAGGTCGTTTCGCTCGGGCTGGCGCTCTGCCCGGAGGGACGCCGCGTGTTCCAGCAGATGAGCGTCCGCGAGAATCTGGAGATGGGCGGCTATACGCGGCAGGCAAGCGAAATCGCGCCTGCGCTGGATCATGTCTTTGAACTGTTCCCGCGCCTGAAAGAGCGCCAGCGTCAGGTTGCCGGCACGCTCTCCGGCGGCGAACAGCAGATGCTCGCCATGGGACGCGCCATGATGAGCAAGCCGAAGCTGCTGATGCTGGATGAGCCGTCGATGGGTCTGGCGCCGCTGCTGGTCGAGCAGATTTTTGACATCATCCTTTCCTTGAACAAAGCGGGAACGACCATCCTGCTCGTTGAGCAGAATGCGCAGATGGCGCTTTCCATCGCCAACCGTGCCTATGTGCTGGAAACGGGAAAAATCTTTAAGGAAGGCAGCGCCGATATGCTGATGCACGACGACGCCGTCCGCAAGGCGTATTTGGGATAATCGGCAAATTCGCCGCGTTTTTAAACGCTATGACAGCAAAGGGCTGCCAAGCTGAAACCCAACCTTTCAGGAAACCAATCACAAAGCATGATGCATAGGGGATTTTCCCCATCGCCCGCCCCAATCTCTTTGGGAACCTTCGGGCGCAAATGCTTGGCTTTATTCTTGAAAGATCGGGTTGATGAGCTTGGCAGCCCTGTTTTTTATCTCCGATCAAGACGGGCTCTGCCCGCTACAGAAAAGCTATTCTCCCCCGAAGGGGAGAATAGCCCTTTTCGCAAATGAAAGAATAGCTGAATCGGATGCGTTATAAACTTTGGCGGAAGTGAAACGTCAGATGACGAACTGATCCATGTAGCGCTTGCTCAGGCGCAGGGAGTCAAGAATCCGCTCCTTGCTGCCCTCAAACGCCTTGTCCTCCACCTCGATGCAGGCGTATCCGTCGTAGCCGATATCGGTCAGCGCGGAAACGTACTTGCCCCAATCCACATCGCCGAGACCGGGCAGTTTCGGGCTCATGAAATCGAGCGGATAAGCCATCACGCCGAATTCATGCAGCTTTTCGGGGAAGAGCTTGATGTCCTTAAAGTGGACATGGTAAATCCGATCCTTAAACTCATAAAGCGGCTTCAGGTAATCAATCTGCTGCCAGACAAAGTGGGAGGGATCGTAGTTGATGCCGAGGTTTTTGGAGGGCAGAATTTCGAAAACCCTGCGCCAGATCGGCGGCGTGGTCATCAGGTTCTGACCGCCCGGCCACTGGTCTTCGCCGAAGAGCATGGGGCAGTTTTCAATGGCAATCTTTACGCCCAGCTCTTCAGCCAGCGCGATGATCGGCGGCCAGACTTCCTTGACAATCTCCAGATTCTGCTCGACGGATTTCGTCTGGTCGCGCCCGATGAACGTCGTGACCATGTTGACCCCCAGCTTGTGGCTGGCGCGAATCACGTTTTTCAAATGCTCAACGACAAGGGCGCGTTTTTCGAGGTTGCCGTCCAGCGTGTTGGGATAGTAAGCGAGGGAAGAAATCTCCACCTTGCGCTCTTTGCAGTAATTCAGGATGTAAGCCGCCTTTTCGTCACTCAGGCTGTCCACATCGATATGGCTGACGCCCGCATAGCGGCGCTCCGCTTTGCCCTGCGGCCAGCAGGCGACCTCCACGCAGGAAAAGCCCATTTCGCTTGCCGTATCGATCATTTCTTCAAAGGTCCAGCCGTCCAGAATGGCGCTGACAAAACCCAGTTTCATCGTATGATTCCTCCTTGCATTTGGCTGACGAACGCGTTTTTTTTCGAACGCTTATGCTGCGATTATTATAGCATGCGGACGCACAAAAGAAAACAACTAAAGAAGAGAATGTAAGATTTTTGACGGTTTTCATTTCAGATGTGTACAAAAACAAGGCAAGGGTGAAATGAAAAAACAAAAATATCTGTGCAAAGTTGTGAAAATAAATCCGTTTGAATTGACATATATATTCGTGCGTGCTAAAATATGGACAACGAGAAGCGGGGAGAACGAAACACATCCCGCTTCAAAATGAAGGATCTTTCTTAAGGAGGAAGAATGGTATGAAAAAGATTTTGACGCTCGTTCTTGCGTTGGTGCTTTGCATGGCACTGTGCGCCGTGGGTTCCGCGGCGGGCAAGTACAAGATTGGCATCCTCGCTCCCGCCGTTACGCATGGCTGGGTTGCGGGCGTCGCCTATAACGCCGAGCAGGAATGCCTCGCTCTGGCGGACGAAGTCGATTACAAGCTCTATACCTCGAACAACGCCGAGGAAATGACCACTCAGCTGGACGACCTCATGACCTGGGGTGCTCAGGCGATCGTTGCGTTCCCGCAGTGGGAAGGCATGGAAGTGCCGATTCAGAACGCGATTGATTCCGGTATCACGGTTGTGAACTTTGATATCGTGATCGATGCCGACGGCGTGTATCGCGTGACCGGCGACAACGAGGGCATGGGCGTTGAGTCCGCCAAGTACATCGTTGAGAAGATCGGCACCACCGGCACCGTCGTGGCGCTTCCGGTTCCGACCAGCGGCAGCGTTTCCGAGCTGCGCATGAAGGGCTTCAACGACACGATTAAGGAAATCGCGCCGGAAATGAACGTGATCGAGTACGCGACCGCTTTCACCCGTGAAGACGGTCTGAAGGACTTCACCGATATCCTCGCGGCGAACAAGCAGATTGACGCGGTTTACAGCCTGGATGACGAAACCTCCATCGGCGTGCTTCAGGCGATCGAAGATGCCGGCCGCACCGATATCAAGGTCATCACCGGCGGCGGCGGATGCCAGGAATACTTCAAGATCATCAAGGAACACGAAGACATCAACATCTGCTCCGCGCTGTACAGCCCGCTGATGGTGCGCGAAGCCGTGGATATGGCGGTTTCCGTGCTGAAGGGCGAGACGGTTGATCCGGTTCTGGTGATCCCGACGACGATCGTGGATCGCAGCAACGTGGACGAATACCTCGATCCGAACAACACCGTGTATTGATGGAATTTCTTCGCCGTGACCGCCCTGCGGCGGCAGCGGGGAACGGGGCTATGGCGTAAGCCATAGCCCATTTTCATATCCAAAAGCAGGGGGACAAGCATGAAACTGAAAATGGACGGAATCTGCAAATCGTTTGGTTCCAACGAAGTGCTCAAGTCCGTGGGCTTTCAGCTGAGCGAGGGCGAAATCTGTGCGCTGCTTGGCGAAAACGGCGCGGGCAAATCGACACTGATGAATATTCTGGGCGGCGTTTTGCAGCCGGATTCGGGCGAGATTCTGCTGGACGGCAAAAAGATGAAGTTTGATTCGCCGGCGCAGTCGCTGGATGCGGGCATCGCGTTTATCCATCAGGAACTGAACCTCATCAACGATCTGCCGATTTACGAAAACATGTTTATCGGGCGCGAACTGAAAAAGAAGAACGGTCTTCTTGACCATAAGCGGATGATTGAGGAGACGCGCCGCGTATTTGAGCGCATGGGGCTGACGCTCGATCCCAAAGAGATGGTGCGCAATCTGGATGCGTCGTATAAGCAGATCGTGGAAATCAGCCGCGCTTTGCTGATGAACGCGAAGATCATCATCATGGACGAGCCGACGACGTCGCTGACCGATCCGGAAATCGAAAAGGTGTTCACCATTCTGCGGCAGCTGCGGGAACAACAGGTGGGCATCGTCTTTATCTCGCATAAGCTGCGGGAGGTTATGGAAATCTGCGACAGCTATACGGTTTTGCGCGATGGCGTGATGGTCGCCAGCGGCAGCGTGAAGGACGTGACCACGTCCGATTTGGCTCGCTTCATGGTCGGGCATGATGTCCGCACGGAAAAGCTCGGCAGCGGAGTGCAGAGGGGCGAGGAACGCCTGAGTCTGCATGGCGTGACGCAGGAGCCGTATTTCCGCGATGTGGATTTGACGGCATACGCGGGCGAGGTTCTGGGCGTTACGGGTCTGCTCGGAGACGGCAGAAGCGAACTGTTTTCCGCGGTTTTCGGCGCGGAAAGCATCAGCGAGGGAGAAATCCGGCTCGGCGGAAAACCGGTGCGCATCACATCGACTTGGCAGGCTAAGCAGCTTGGCATTGCGTATGTGCCGCGCAACCGAAAAGAAAATGGTATCATCAAGGATATGTCGATCCTTGAAAACGGAACGATTGTTTCATGGCGCGAGCTGATGCGCCATGGTCTGCTCGACCATGTGCGGCAGCGGGCTCAGTTTGAAAAGGAAAAAGCCGCGCTGCATATCAAGATGGGCAAAGAGAGCGACTCGATCACCAGCTTGTCCGGCGGCAACCAGCAAAAGGTCGTGCTGGCAAAGTGGCTGAGCTGTGAGCCGAAGGTGCTCATTTTGGATAACCCGACGCAGGGCGTTGACGTAGGCGCGAAGGAAGAAATCTACGACATCATTCTCAAGCTGGCGAAGGAGGGGGTCGCGGTGATCGTGCTTTCCTCCGAAGCGCAGGAAATTATCCGCGTCTGCGACCGCGCACTGGTGATGTATCATGGTGCAATCGTTGGCGAAGTGCGCGGAGAAACGATGACGGAGCATGAAATCATGCGGCTGGCAACCGGCGGCTGATGCGGATAAAGGAGAAAAAACGACTATGGAAAAGACCAACAAAAAAGGTTTTCTGGCGTGGTTCACCGATAACTGGAAGCGCAAGCCGCTGTTTTCTACGGGCATCGCGCTGCTGGTGATGGTGATTTTGCAGATTCTTGCGCTGGGGTTTGACTATGCCTCCTTCGGCGAGTGGTTTGCGGCATTTTCCCGAAACTGGATCAACATTCTGCGCAACAACGCGGGCGTAGGCATCATTGCGCTGGGCATGACGTTCGTCATCATCTCGGGCGGCATTGATCTGGCAGTCGGCTCGACGATGGTAGCAATCGGCGCGGTCATCATGTCGCTGATTGACAGCGGCCCTTCCGGCTTGCTGGCTGGGCTGGGCATCACCGGCATTCCGGCGTATATCATCGCCATCGCCATCGGCGTCCTGCTCGGCGTGCTGCTGGGCGAATGCACGGGTGTTCTGGTTGCGCATTTCGGCATGCCGCCGTTTATCGCGACGCTTGGCATGATGAAGATCTGCCGCAGCGTGACGCAGCAGTGCATGCAGAAGGCGTCGCCCACCGTGCCGAAGGCGTTTTTGAAGATTTCCAATGCGCGGATCGGCGGCGAAATCATCCTGCCGATTCTCTACTGGCTTGCGCTGGCGGTGATTCTGCATGTGGTCAGCAAGCATACGGCGTTTGGACGTCAGGTATTCGCCATCGGCTCGAATGAGCGCACCAGCAAGCTCAGCGGTGTGAATGTTCGTGCGGTCAAGCGCCGTGTCTACGCGCTCATGGGTGCGCTGGTCGCGGTGACGGCGGTCATTCAGATTGCCCGAATCGGCAGCATGGACTATGCCAACGCGGGCAGCGGATACGAAATGGACGCGATTGCGGCGGTCATCATCGGCGGCACGAGCATGAGCGGCGGACGCGGCTCGGTGGTCGGTTCTGTGCTGGGCATGCTGATTCTGGCGGTGATGAACAACCTGCTGAACCTCATCGGCGTGCCTCCGTTCCTGCGCGAGGCGTTCAAGGGCATCATCGTCATCGGCGCGGTGCTGCTGCAAAAGAAGGAAAAGGCGAGCTAAGGGAGGAAAAAGAGCATGTTTCATATCGGTATCATTGGCTGCGGCAAAATTGCGCAGGTTCGTCACATCCCCGAATATGCGGACAATCCCGACGCGCAGCTGACCGCATTTTATGATTTGAACGCGGCGCGTGCGCAGGAGCTGGCAGAGCGTTACGGCGCAAAGTCCTACGACAGCGTGGAAGCCCTGCTGGCAGACCCGGACGTGGACGCGGTGAGCATCTGCTCGTCGAACACCAGCCATGCGCAGATTGCGGTTGCGGCGCTGGAGGCGGGCAAGCATGTGCTGTGCGAAAAGCCGATGGCGACGACGCTGGCGGATTGCGAACGCATGGTCAGCGCGGCGAAGAAGAGCGGCAAAAAGCTGATGATCGATCAGAACCAGCGTCTGGCGGGCGCACATGTCAAGGCACGCGAGCTGATTGAGCAGGGCGAGATCGGCAGCGTGATCACGTTCGCGACGGCATTCCGCCACGGCGGCCCGGAAACGTGGAGCGTCGATCCGGGTCAAAGCACCTGGTTCTTTGACAAAAAGCGTGCCGCCATGGGCGCGATGGCGGATCTGGGCGTGCATAAGACGGATCTCATCCAGTATTTGATCGGGCAGACCGTCGATGAGGCGGAAGCACAGCTCTGCACGCTGGACAAGAAATTCTCCGACGGAAGCCCCATCACGGTGGACGACAACGCGTTCTGCATCTACCACATGGACGGCGGCGCGGTCGGCACGATGACCGCTTCGTGGACGAATTACGGCCCGGAGGATAATTCCACAATCATCAACGGCACGAAGGGCGTTCTGCGCATCTACGACGATCCGGAACATACGCTCATTTTGGAAAAGAAGGACGGTTCCCGCGTCTGCTACGATGTGGATGCCATCCAGACCAACGACAACCAGACCAAGTCCGGCGTCATCGACCTGTTTGTGGAATGCCTGAAGAATCCTGCCGTGCAGGGCATCGACGCGCAGAGCGTGCTGACGGCAATGCGTGCGGTTTTCGCGGCGATTGAATCCTCCGAAACGGGGCGCCGGGTGAAGACGAGCGAAGTGTAATCGGGGGAGGGACGCTGCATGAAGCGCATCATCGCGGTTAATTCCAACTGCTATCATGGCTATACCATCGAGGAAGCGATAGCGGGCATCCGCAAAGCGGGCTTCCACTATATCGAGCTGACGGCAACAAAGGGCTGGACGGAGCATGTTTTTCCGGATATGCCCTTTGAGCGGCTGCTTGCCATTCAGGATCTGCTTCGCCAAAACGAGCTGATTCCGTTCTCCATGAGCGGTCACTGCAATTTGATGGATCCGGAACGCATCCCCGATTTTGAAAAGAACATTCGTCTGGCGGCGTTCTTCGGCTGTCAGTATATCGTTTCTTCCATCGGCGAGGCGCATCTTGCCAATAAAGCCGTGGCGGACGACGACGAGGTGGCTCGCCGCGTCGCGTCGCTGATTCCGATGCTGGAGGAAAACAACCTGATCCTCGTGCTGGAAACGCACGGCAAGGAGCATGGCACGGGAGAAAAGCTGGCACGCATTGTTCGCAAAATCGGAAGCCCCCGCGTGAAGCTGAACTACGATACGGCAAACGTGATTTTCTACGGCGGCGTGGACCCGGTGCAGGATTTGAAAACCTGCATGGCGGAAACGGCTTATATCCACATCAAGGACAAGGGCGGCAGGGACGACGCATGGGATTTCCCGGCGCTGGGCAAGGGACACATCGATTTCCCGGCGATCTTTGAAGAATTGAAAGCCGCCGGAAACGACTGCCCGCTGAGCATCGAAATCGAGTTTACGCCGGAAGGCGCAGGCAGTCTGGCTGCGGTCAATCAGGCTGTGGCGGACAGTGCGGCTTATTTGACGGCGCACGGCTTTGAACTGTAAAGGAGATATAAGGTGAGAATTGCGTTGGTTGGCGCGGGCGGAATGGGAACGTGCCACTACATGAATTACCAACACATCGAGCATGCGCAGGTCGTCGCGATTGTCGGCATGGGCGAGAGCGACCGACAGCACGCGGAGCAGTGGGGTCTGCCGCTGTATGAGAGCGCAACCGAAGCCAATCAGAGAGAACAGATTGATCTGTTCGATGTGTGCGTGCCGACTTACCTGCACAAGGTGATCGTGCTGGAAGCGCTTGCCTGCAAGAAGTCGGTCATCTGCGAAAAGCCGATTGCGCTGCATCTGAAGGATGCGCAGGAGATGTTTGACGCGGCGCAGGCAAACGGCGTGCAGCTCTATGTGGCGCAGGTCTTGCAGTTTACGCGTGAGGTGGAGCAGCTGCACCGCGTCGTGAATGAGCGGCTCTACGGCGAACCGCTGGATGCCTGTTTCGAGCGGCTGTCCCAGCGTCCGGCTTGGAGCAAGGAAAATTGGCTGTTTGACAGGGAAAAGAGCGGCCTGCTTCCGTTTGACCTGCATGTGCATGATCTGGACGTGATGGTCAGCGTGTTCGGAAAACCGGACAGCGTGGACTACACGGCGTGCCGCCGAAAGGACAGCGACATCTGCGACCAGTATCGGATTCGCTACGGGTATCAAAACGGGCTGACGGTCAGCGCGGAGGCGGCGTGGTTCAACGCCTGCATACCGTTTACCGCCAGATGGCGCGTGTATTTTGAGCGCGGCATGCTCGTCTGCGACGACAAGGGGCTGACCGGCTACGGCGCGGACGGGCAGGTGACCCGATTCGACGTGGAAGACGAAATCAAGGTGCCCTGCGGAATCAATCTGCCGCCGAGCGGATGGTTTTTGCGCGAGCTGACGCATTTCGTGCAATGCGCCGAGAGAAATGTGCCGAGCGACCGCGTGAGCCGCGAACAGGTGCTGAATGTGCTGAGCGTGCTGGAAACGCTTTCGTTTTGATGTAAAAACCTGAATAGGAAAGACCTCCTGCTGTCGAAGCGAGAAAGAACGACGGCGGGAGGTCTTTTGCGTATGAAAGATGGCGCGAAATCATTCTATTCGTGCAGGCTTTGGCGGCGGTGATTCGTCAATTGGAATATGGGGTTTTCGCCTGCTTTGGGCAAGGGGATTGGATTGACGCGCAGGATGCGCAGATGATACAATATGGTTATGAGAGGGAATGCAATTCGCTCGGATGAAACAGAAAAAAGACGGGAAAAGGGTGAACGAAACATGATAAACGCCATGAAGAAGAGTTTCTTTTGTTTCAGCATGGAATTGGACGAAGAGCGAAAGAGAATCTATACGGGCGGAAACAAAAGCCGAGTCCTTTCTTTTCCGGAACAGACGGTTCAGATGGAGATGAAGGGCGTAAAAAACTGCTCGCCGTATTTGTCGCCGAGCTGCACGCACGTCATGTTCTTCAACGACCCATCCTATATGTATTTATATCGAACCGATCAGCTCGAACGGTGCCTGTATCGCGGAAAATTCAAGCCATCCGGAAGCAACGCGGCTTGCTGGCGGGATGACGCATGCTTCCTGTTTGCCTCGGAAGGGGCGCTGTGCAGGGTGGTGATCCATGAAAACGACGATGCGGTCGAAGCCGGCGTTTGGATCGATTTGAGAGAAATCATGGGAAACCCGGATGCGCAGATTACGTCCGTAGACTGTGACCGGGATAAGGTGCTGCTCTTTGTCAGAAGGTGGATTCCCGGAAGCGAAAACTGCGTGGTGGAAATCGACGAGACCGACGCGGTTCGGATCAGAGAGCTTGGAAAAGCATTAAGCGACTACGACGATGTCCGGTACGATCGAAAGGGCGGGGTATTTTATTCAAACCGGGCGAAGGACATGGCGTGGTGCGAAACCATCGATCATACGGACAAGGCGGATGCCGTGATTGAAAACGTCAAATCGTATTGCACGAGGGTATCCGCTGACGGAAGATATTTGGCGGTCGGCATTCGCGAGGGAGCAGACAGCGGCGCCATGATTCTTGAAACCCGTGCGTTTTCCATCCGAAGAAGGTTTGAGTATAAGCTCGGCAGATGGGGAAGGGTTGGCTTTTCAAGCGGCGGGCAATATGTGCTGATCGGCGGAAGCCCGGCGCAAATCGTGGATGTGAGAGATTTGGAAGAGGAACGCGGGCAGGATGAAACCGAACAGCCCTAAAGACGATGTGTTTTCGGAGGAGGCAGTGCATTGAAAAGACTGATGCGTGTGGTCGTGGGCGTGGCGCTTGCGGTGATTGTGGCATTGGGCGTGCTGGCGGGCATTCGAGCCGCCGATGAGGCAAAATCCGTTCGAACCTTTCGTGAATACGCCGGGGAGTTTGAAAAAGAAAAAGATGCGGCGTGGACGCAGCATGGAGCGTGCGATGTGAGCCGACAGCTTGCCGAATGCGGGATTCAGGAGGTCTATTCGACGGAAAAGTATGTCTACTTCGAATTTGAAAAAAGAGTCTTGGGCATGTTCCCGCAGGGATTGATCTATACGGAGTGCATCGACGAGCTGCCCGCGTGGTATATCACGAAGCCCGTGACGGGGAATTGGTATTATTACAGGGTTTGCTCATAAAGAACCGCTTTTTGGATGCAGTTTGGGTCGATGAGCTTGCCTGCATTCCGTGAAGGCGGGTTTCCAAATTTAAAATGAAAAGAAACGAGAATATCCTTGACATCCGTTATCGGTCGTGCTAAACTGTCATCTAGTAATGAATACTAGATGACGCATTTGCGCCTTTTCCTTTGAAGGAGGGTTTAACGATGACGCGTACAAAACTCAAGGATCGTCAGTTGCCGAATTACTCGAAAAAAGAAGAACTGTTCAACATGGTCAGCCACATCGTTGGCGGCGCGGTCGGCATTGCGGGCATGGTGCTTTGCATCATCCGCTCGGCGCTGAATCACAATGGATTCGGCTTGGCGGGCTCGATTGTCTTCGGTGTGTCGATGATTATGCTGTATGCGGTGTCCAGCGTGTATCACGGACTGCATGCCAGCATGGGCAAGCGCGTGATGCAGGTTGTGGATCACTGCACGATTTATGTGCTGATTTCCGGCACATATACGCCGCTGTTGCTGAGCGCGATGCGTCCGATTGATCCGGTGGCAAGCTGGGTGCTGTTTGGCATTGTCTGGGCGCTGGCGGCGGTCGGCATTGCCTTTACGGCGATTGACCTGAACAAGTACAAGGTCTTCTCGATGGTTTGCTACATGGCAATCGGCTGGTGCATCATCTTCAAGCTTCCTTTGCTGATTTCCGCAATCGGCTGGGGCGGATTCGCGCTGATTCTCGGCGGCGGGATTTTCTACACGATCGGTGCAATCCTGTATGGCAAAGGCAGGGAGAAGCCGTTCATGCACTGCGTGTTCCATGTCTTTGTGATTCTCGGTTCGATCTGCCATATTCTGGCGATTCTGCTGTTCGCGCTGTAAGGCGATGTTGGGGCTGTCAAGCTTAAACCGAACATTTTAAGAAAAAATACCTAAGCGTTTGTGGATATGGGGCTTTGCCCCATCGCCCCACCAAAGGGCTTTCCGAGCGTTTACGGCGCCCGTTTGGCGCATCGCCCTTTGGAAACCTTCGGGCGCAAAGACTTAGTTTTATTCTTGAAATATCGGTGTTGTTAGCTTGGCAGCTCCTTTCTTTTGTGTTTAGGCAAAACAAATGATAGGCTCGCAGGAAAAGACGGAGAATCCCATTTTAAGCAGCAGATGCAAAAATCAATGGACAAATTGCGCAATATGTGTAAAAAATATGCAAAGTAATGGTTGTGTTTACCAAAATGAAGTGATATAATATTTGCAAAAGCAATGAGCGAACCATCCATTGCTAAAATTTAAAGGAGGACATTTCATATGAAAAAGTTTCTTGCTGCTGCTGTTGCGTCTGTGATGCTCCTGAGCGGCGCGGCGTTGGCTGCTGCTGACGGCGAACTGAACATCTGCTCCCCGAACAGCGACGGTCTGCTGTCCATCATTCCGGTGTTTGAAGGGCAGACGGGAATCAAGGTCAATGTCGAGTCCATCGGCACGGGCGACTGCATGAAGCGTATCGGCAGCGAAATCTCTCAGGAATACAGCACGTTCGACCTGATGTACGGCGGCTCTCTGGCAAACTATGTTGCCAACGCCGACCTGTTCCAGGATTATGTTTCCGATCAGGATCAGTATCTGATGGATGCGTACAAGAACACCCGCGGCTACTGCACCAACTACACCATCGACGGTTCCGTTCTGCTGGTCAACACCGATATGCTCAAGGAAATGGGCATTGACGTGAACGGCTATGCGGATCTGCTCCAGCCCGAGCTGGTCGGCAAGATCGCGTCCGCCGATCCGGCTTCTTCTTCCTCCGCGTTCTGCCAGCTGACCAACATGCTGCTCGCAATGGGCGGTTATGAGGACGACGCTGCTTGGAAGTATGTGGAAGACCTGTTCGTCGGTCAGAAGGTTGCCATCACCAGCGGTTCTTCCGCCGTGTACAAGGGCGTTTACAATGGCGAATATGCCGTCGGTCTGACCTATGAAGACCCCTGCGTCACCCTCATCAAGGACGGCGCGACCAACATCGAAGTTGTCTACCCGGTCGAAGGCACCGTGTTCCTGCCGGCGCAGATCGGTATCGTCAAGAACGCGAAGAACGTTGACAACGCCAAGGCGTTTGTGGACTTCATGCTTTCCGAAGACGCGCAGCGCTTCCTCGCTGAGAATACCACCAGCCGCAATGTCCGCGAAGTGGAATACAAGAACGACGTCATGACGCCGCTCGCCGACATCAAGCTCATCTACGAAGACAGCGACTACGTCATCGCCCATACTTCTGAACTGAAGGAAAAGGTTCAGGATATCATGATGGATATGTAAGCTCCATGCCTTCGGGTGGAGGCGCGTGCCAAAAGCCGCGCCTTCACTTTATTTGGGGAGAAGCGGCGCATGAGCCGCCCGCCCAACCATACTATGACCGCGAAAGGAAAAGGACATTATGAGCGTAGGCATTCACTTTGAGCATATCGTCAAAAAGTACGGCGATAACACCATTATCCCCGACCTGAATCTGGATGTGAAGGAAGGCGAGTTCTTCACGCTGCTCGGTCCTTCCGGATGCGGCAAAACGACCCTGCTGCGCATGGTTGCGGGCTTTAACTCCATTGAAGGCGGAACCATTGCTTTTAACGGAAAGGTCATCAACGACATTGCGCCCAACAAGCGCAATATCGGCATGGTTTTCCAGAATTACGCGGTCTTCCCGCATATGACCGTTCGCGAAAACGTCGCGTTCGGTCTTGAAAACCGCCATCTGCCCAAGAACGAGATCAAGAAGCGCGTGGATGAGATTTTGGAAACGGTCAAGATCACGCAGTATGCGGATCGTCTGCCCGAGCGCCTTTCCGGCGGACAGCAGCAGCGCGTCGCGCTGGCGCGTGCAATCGTCATCAAGCCGGACGTGCTTCTGATGGATGAGCCGCTCTCCAACCTGGACGCCAAGCTGCGCATCGAGATGCGCAACGCGATTCGTCAGATTCAGAACAGCGTCGGCATCACCACGATTTACGTCACCCACGATCAGGAAGAGGCAATGGCGGTTTCGGATCGCATCGCGGTCATGTCCGGCGGCGTGATTCAGCATGTGTCCACGCCGAAGAGCATCTATCAGCGTCCGGCGAATCAGTTTGTTGCGAACTTTATCGGTCGCAGCAATACGCTCCGTGCGGTCTATGGCAAGGGAACGCTCCGCTTCGGCAACGGCTATGTGATGCCATATGACAACTGCGAAAACGTGCCGGCGGAGGATGTGCTGGTTGCCGTCCGCCCGGAGGAATTCGTTCTTGCGGCAGACGGGCAGCAGGGCATCGACGCGACGGTGACGTCCAGCGTGTTCCTGGGGCTGAATACGACGTATTTCGTCGAGCTTTACGACGGAACAAGTGCCGAGATCGTCGAGGAAAGCTCCATTTCCAGCATCATTCCCAATGGCACGAAGGTTAAGCTGACGCTCAAGGCGGATAAGATCAACGTCTTTACCGCCGACGGCAGCACGAACCTGACGAAAGGGGTTGTGAACGATGTCCGCTAAAGCACCCCGCAAAAAGATTCGCTGGGATTTGTGGATGATCGTCACCGTCGCTATCAGCATCTTCTACCTGCTGTTTCTGCTTTATCCGCTGATCAGCATGCTGAGCAAGAGCGTGATCGGCGATGATGGCGGCTTTACATGGAAGTATTTTTCAAAGGTATTTCAAAAGAAGTATTATCAGCGGGCGATTCTGGGCAGCTTGAAGATCTCCGCGACGGTTACACTCATCACGGTTCTGCTGGCAACGCCGCTGGCGTATATCATGTCCACGATTAAAATCAAGTTCGCCAGCGCACTTCAGATTCTGATTCTGGTCAGCTCGATGAGTGCGCCGTTCATCGGCGCGTATGCGTGGATCATGCTCTGCGGACGCAACGGAACCATCACCAATTTCCTGCTGAATACATTCGGCATCAAGCTGGGCGATATTTATGGCTTTAAGGGCTGTGTCATCGTCATGAGCTTGCAACTGTATTCGCTGGTGTTCATGTTTGTATCCGGCGCCTTTAAGAATATGGATAACTCGCTCATTGAAGCGAGCGAAAGCCTCGGCTGCTCCGGCATCCGCAAAATCTTCAAGGTGGTTCTGCCGCTCATCATGCCGACGCTGCTCTCCGGTGCGCTGATGGTGTTCATGCGCACGTTTGCGGACTATGGCACCCCGATGCTCATTGGCGAAAACTACAACACGCTTCCGGTCGTTGTCTATAAGGAATTCCTTTCCGAAATCGGTTCGAGCGACGGCATGGCGGCGGCGATTTCCATCATTGCCATCGTCATCACGACGGCGGTTTTCCTGCTTCAGAAGTATATCGCCAACCGCAAGGTGTTCTCCATGAGCGCCCTGCATCCCGTTGAACCGAAGAAGCTCCACGGCGTAAAGAATGTTCTGGCGCATGCGTATTGCTATATCCTCGTCGGACTTGCCATCATGCCGCAGTGCTATGTCATCTACTCTTCCTTCCGCAACACGAACGGAAAGCTCTACACGGACGGCTATGGTCTGAGCAGCTATAAGGAAGCGTTCTCGACGGTCGGCAGTTCTATCGTTCACACCTATGCGCTGGCGTTTGCGGCGATTTTCGTCATCGTGCTGGTGTCGCTGTTCGTATCCTACATCGTCGTGCGCCGCCGCAACCCGATCAATGCGGCAATCGACGTGGTTTCCATGTTCCCGGAGACGGTCATGGGCTCGATTCTCGGTATTGCGCTGCTGACGACCTTCAATAAGAAGCCCCTGCTTCTGACCGGCGGCGCGTTCATCATGATTCTGTCCTATACCATCCGCCGTATGCCGTATACGATTCGTTCGTCCTCGGCGATTCTGCGGAACATTTCTCCGAGCATTGAGGAGGCATCCATCAACCTCGGCGCATCCGACTTCAAGACGTTCTTCAAGGTCACGGTACCGATGATGATGTCCGGCGTCATTTCCGGCGCAATCCTCTCGTGGATCATGATTATCACGGAATTGTCCACGTCCATCATCCTCTATACCAGCAAGACCAAGACGATGACGCTGGAAATCTACTCGCAGATTATCCGCGGCAACGACGGCGTCGCGTCGGCGATTTCCGCCATCCTGACCTTCTCGACCATCATCGCGTTGGCGGTGTTCTTCAAGGTCAGCGGCAAGAAGGATATCACCATGTAAGCTCACAAAGCACATAAAAGTGGCTGTCAAGCTGACAACACCGATATTTCAAGAAGAAACTAAGTATTTGCGCCCGAAGGTTTCCAAAGGGCGAGCGGAAAGCCCTTTGGTGGGGCGATGGGGCAAAGCCCCATATCCTAATCATGCTTAGACATTTGTTTCTTGAATGTTCGGGTTTAAGCGTGACAGCCTCTTCTTTTTGAGACGTAAAGCATGCGAAATCCCGCCCGCGTGAGCAAAGCTCTCGTGTGTTGCAGACTGGGGCGGAAGTGAGGGCGGACTTCGTCCGCTTTTGCGTGATAAAGCGATAAATAATCTTGGAACCGTACCTTGCCAAGCGCCATAAATGATGATAGAATAGAGGCGAAATTGTGTTTCATGGTTCTGCGTGAAAGGGATGAAGGATTTGATTCATATCAAAGAGCTGTTCCGGCTTCAGAGCATTCAGCATCTGCGTTTGATTGCCGGTCAGGAAGGACTGGAAAGAACGGTCACTGCGGCTGTTCTTTTTGAGTATGATCCCTCACGCGTGCAGCTTCCGGATTTCTATCGCGGCGATTTGGTCGTGACGACGCTGGCATACGCCCGGGGCGATGCGCAGCTCGTCGCCCATTCGCTTCAGGCGCTGATGAATCAGGGGATTGCGGGGCTGCTGGTCAAGACCGCGTATTTCAGCGAATTGCCGCAGCCGGTCATTGCGCTTGCCAATCGGCTGGGAACGCCCGTGTTCCTCTTTGACGATACCTATATTGAAGAGGTCATCCTTCAGGTGACGGATCTGATTCGCGGCAGACGCCATT
>Ga0129311_1000977_pt1 | contig 22075 bp, 15 predicted proteins | sample Go1ome_FD_94435 | JGI IMG/M metagenome (GOLD analysis project Ga0129311, IMG submission 94435) | Western lowland gorrila individual fecal microbial communities from Wisconsin, USA - Go1022B metagenome | ecosystem: Host-associated > Mammals > Digestive system > Large intestine > Fecal | place... | reverse complement strand
CTCTTTCTCTGCGTTTTTTATGCCTTTTATTCTATCAGAAACTGTTACCTATCTCTCTTCCGTCCTGTTACCTATCTTACTTCTCTATACATATCAGCCGCCCGCACGATAACCCCCCGGCCAACGGCGGGCGGATGGTATCCACCCCTACGGTCAGCCCTGCGGGAAATCCTTCTGGCGCAAGGGTTCGCAGCTGCACCCGTAGGGGCCGCTGTCCCCAGCGGCCCGCGATACCCGCCGCACCCCCGAAACGGGCCGATGGGGACATCGATCCCTACCCCTTTTGTCCCTTCGGGACATTTCCCCCTGATAGGGGGAATCGGCCCCTACGGCCAGGATTCCAGGTCTCCCGTAGGGGCGGTGCGCCGGGTCCCGTTTCCCCTCCGCCGGGGCACTCTGGTTATATTTAGGGAAAATTGCTTAAAAACACGGAAAATTGATACAAAATCTGTGGAGGATCGCGAAATCACCTTGCCAAGACAAAAAACTCCCGCTATAATGTGGGGAGAAGTATATCGAAAGATCCAGCGGTGGAGAAGGCCCCTCCGGCCAAAGAATGCGGAGGGACGTTTTCAACAGGCTGAAATGTCACACGGAAACGGTAAGGTGCAGCATGAAGAAAACGACGACCCACCCCCTGCGGACCCGCGCAGAGAAGCGCCAGCTGCGGAACATTCTCTGCATTTTTGCCGGTGTGATCCTGTTGGGCGTGATGCTTTTTCTGAAATTTTATAGCGGCTATATTGATGACGTGCTCCACGCCGAGCGGCAGACCCAGCTGCAGGAGGTGACCGACCAGCTCTTTCACGGGGTGGAGGACCTGGCGCAGTTTGAGTGGACGGCGGCGGAGTTCCAGTGCAGCACCCTGGAGATGGCGCAGCCCGCCACCCAGGAGGAGCTGGCCGTCTGCCTGCAGCGGCAGAGCGCCATGGACGAGCGCAGCGCCGTGCAGGACGAGGTCCTGGCCGTGGACGAACAGGGTAACTGGTACACCGGGCGCGGCTTGCAGGGCACCCTCAGCGACATCGGCCCCATCCGCCGGAAGGAGACGCAGTTCAGCTTTGTGGAGCGGACGGGAAAAGCACGGACGGTCTTTCTGCACCGCCTGGCCCAGCCCATGGACCTGGCGGACGGCAGCCGCCTGGTCTACGTGGGCATCACCCGGCGGATGGAGACGCTGAACCGCCATTTCCGCTGCTCGGCCTACGACGGGCACAACAGCGTCTATGTGCTGAACGCCAAGGGCGGCAAGCTGTTTTACAGCGGCGATAGGGACCTGCTGGAGGGGGGCAACGCCTATCAGGCTCTGCGGGGCATGGTCTATCGCCACGGCAGCTCCTTTGCCTCCACCTGGCGGCAGCTGAAGGAGACGGGCGTGGCCTACTCCAACGTCATGCTGGATGGGAAGGAGTATTACTGCGTCCTGTATCAAATGGAGAGCATCCCGTGGACGCTGCTGTTCCTGGTGCCCGCCCACTATGTGGCGGTGAACACCGTGGCCATGGTAGACACCACGGTGCGGCTGCTGCTGGCCTTTGCCGTGGCGCTGGTGGCGGTCAGCGGCTGGGCCATTGTGACTTTGTTCAACCGCAAGCAGCGCCAGGCTGTCGAAGCCGAGCGCCGGAACAGCGAGGCATTGGCCGCCGTCAACGGTGAGCTGGACCGGAAAAATACGGAGCTGGTCCACGCCGTTCAGACCGAGGAGGCGGCCAAGCGTCAGGCAGAGGCCGCCAAGCAGGAGGCCGAGACCGCCAACCAGGCCAAAAGCGACTTTCTGGCCAGTATGTCCCACGATATCCGCACCCCCATGAACGCCATCGTGGGCATTACCAGCCTGATGCGCCACGAGCCGGGGCTGTCGGACCGGATGGAGGACTACCTGAAGAAGATCGACTTCTCCAGCCGCCATCTGCTCAGTCTCATCAACGACATTCTGGATATGAGCAAGATCGAGTCCGGCGAGGTGAAGCTGAGCCAGGAGCCGGTGAGCCTGGCGGAGCAGATCGGCCAGGTGGACAGCATCATCCGCGCCCAGACCAACGAGCGGCAGCAGACCTTCTCAATCCGGGTCTGCCGCGTGGCCCACGAGCGGCTGCTGGGCGACCAGACCCGTCTGCGGCAGATCCTGCTGAATCTGCTGTCCAACGCCACCAAATACACCCCCAACGGGGGCAGCATCTTCTTTGAGGTGACGGAGGAGTCCTGCCTCTGCCCCGGCTGCGCCGCCTTTGTCTTCACCGTGACGGACACGGGCTACGGCATGGAGGCGGAGTTTGTAAAGTATATCTTCGAGCCCTTCACCCGGGCGGAGAGCTCCATGACCAGCAAGGTCCAGGGCACCGGCCTGGGCATGGCCATCACCAAGCGCCTGGTGGACCTGATGGGCGGCACTATCCGGGTGGACAGCACCCCGGGCCGGGGCAGCCGGTTCCAGGTGGATCTGACCCTCCGGATCGACCAGAGCGCCGCCAGCCCCCTGGCGGGGGAGACGGTCCTGCTCCTAACTCAAGAGGAGGCGCTGCGGGACGCTGTCCGGCCCCCGCTGCAGGCGGCGGACATCGCCCTGCTCACCGCCGCAGACGCAGACCAGGCCGCGCCGCTGCTGGAGCGGGAGCACCCCCAGGTCGTCCTGCTGGGCGGCGCGCTGGATGACGGGACGCTGGAGGCCGCTGCCGCCCGTTTGCGGAAGCTGGCCCCGGACGCGGCGTGGGTCCTGTGTGTGGACCACCCCCAGCAGGAGCAGGCCGAGACCCTGGCCCACCGGGGCGTGGTGGACAGCATCCTGCCCCGGCCCTTCTTCCTGGCCAATCTGGAGCAGGCAGTCCGCCGGACCCGCTCCGCCCCCGACGGCGGGGAGGAGGTGTCCTATCTCAAGGGGATGCGCTTCCTGTGCGCCGAGGACAACGAGCTCAACGCCGAGATCCTCCGCGCCCTGCTGGAGCTTCACGGGGCCAGCTGCACCATCTATCACGACGGGGAGGAGATCGTCCGCGCCTTCCAGACCGTCCGCGCCGGGGCGTATGACGCCATTCTCATGGATGTTCAGATGCCCCGCATGAACGGCTATGAGGCCACCCAGGCCATCCGCTCCGGCGAAAATCCCCTGGGAAAGACCATCCCCATCCTGGCCATGACGGCCAACGCCTTTGCCGACGATGTGCAGCGCAGCCTGGCCTCCGGCATGAACGGCCATATCTCCAAGCCCCTGGACGTGGCCGTGCTGGAAAAGACCCTGCGGGACCTGGGGGTGCAGGGAAAATAGGAATATCACAAAAAAGCCCTGCCTCATCCAACGATGAGACAGGGCCTTTTTTGTCTGGACTTACCCGATAAACAGCTGGACCCAATACTCCCCATACCCGCTGCCCGTCTGCAGATAGCCCACGCCCAGCTGGGTGAAGCTGGCGTCCAGGATATTGCGGCGGTGGCCGGGGGAGTTCATCCAGTCGGACATCACCTGGGCGGGGGAGGTCTGACCGGCGGCGATGTTTTCCCCGGCGGTGCGGTAGCGCTGGCCCACCTGGTCCAGCACGGTGAAGCACTGGGTGCCGTCGGGCCGGGTGTGGGCAAACTGGGTGGGCAGCTCCCGGGCGCGGAGCTGGGCGGCGGTGCACAGGGTGGCGTTCAGCGTCAGGGGGGCGACGCCCGCCTTGGTCCGCTCCGCGTTGACCAGACGGAGAATTTCCTCCTGATAGGCGGCCAGCGTGTCCGGCATCTCCGGCGTCTGGGGCGGAGACGGGGCGAACTCCGCCCCGGACAGGACCGAGGCCAGGGTGAACGTCACCGCGGCGGTCTGCGCCCGGAGGGGGGCGATGGGTTCCAGCTCCAGCACCGCGGCCAGGGCGGGGAGGAGCTGCTGGGCAGGCTCCGCCTGGGCGGCCCGGGCGGGGGCGATCAGTCCGGCGGTCAGGGCCAGGGACAGCCCCAGGGAGAAAATACGTCGCTTCATGGGGAAACCTCCTTGCTTTTTCGGGGTATCTGTCTCTAGTGTACCGGAAAAATGTAGGCAGCGCAAGGGAAAATCCTGGACGGACTCATTCAGGCTGTCGAAAAAGCGGCGAAGCCACTTTTTCGACAAGCTGTCGTTGCAAGCGGCCCCATTCTGTACTATAATAAAGAAAATACTGGCCCCGCCCCGGGAGAGAGGGCGGGCAGAAGGGAACGCGTGCCGATGAACAAACGATTTCTGTCTCTGGCGGCGGTGACCGCCCTGACCGCGCTGCTGCTTACCGGCTGCGGCAAGAGCGACGAGAACGCCGTGCAGCTGGACCCCAGCAAGCCCGTGTCCCTCACCGTGTGGCACTACTATAACGGCGCCCAGCAGACCGCCTTTGACGAGCTGGTGTCTGAGTTCAACGCCACCGAGGGCAAGGAGAAGGGAATCTATGTGGAGGGCTACACCCAGGGCTCCGTGGGTGAGCTGGAAAAGGCCGTCACCGCCGCGGTGCGGGACGAGGTGGGGGCCCAGGCGATGCCGGACATCTTCTCCACCTATGCCGACACGGCCTACGCCATCCAGCAGGAGGGCAAGCTGGCCGACCTGTCCGCCTACTTTACCCAGGACGAGCTGGCGGCGGACGACTTTTTCTATCTGCCCTATGAGCTGGCCCGGGCCAACCCCGGGGTGGACCCGGTGAGCATGGGCTATTGGTCCACGCCCTTTGTGCTGGAGGACCACAGCATGGACAACCACTGGATGATCACCTACTCCATGCCCCTGGTGCTGGACGGAGAGGTCTACGGGGTGCTGGGCACAGAAATTTCCGTGAGCTATCTGGTCAACACCTACTTCTCGGTCCGGGACCTGGACTGGGACCAGAACGCCGGCTACGCCCTCGCCATCCGCCAGGAGGACGGGACCTACCGCAGCGTCATCGGGCTGGGCGCCCTGTACGACGCGGTGAACCGCCAGAGCGGCACCTTCTCCCTCCAGCCCACGGAGCTGAAGGGCCTCCGCCGGGTGGCGGGCACCACCGTGGGCGAGCAGAAGGTCTATGCCATCACCACCGACCTGGGGCTGTACAGCCGCAGCGTGCCCTATGAGGATACGGACTGGGTCCTGTGCGGCTTTGTGTCGGAGAACTCGGTGTTCGGCCTGGGGGAGCATTTGTATCGGACGGTGCTGGCCACCACCCTCCTCTGCGCCGCCGTGGGTCTGGTGGTCATGGTGCTCGTGGTCCGCTACGCCACCCGGCCGGTCTATCGGCTGATGGACAGCGTCCGGGGCGGCATGGCGGGGCTGAAGCGTTTTCAGCCCTCTCAGATCCGGGAGGTGGACGAGCTCCACGACGTGGTGGAGAGCCTGACGGAGAGCGAGCTGTTCACCGAGAACCAGCTGAAGGAGGAGAAGGAGCGCTACCGCATCGCCGTGGAGAGCTCCAGCGACATCTTCTTCACCTATCGGGAGGACGAGAACACCATCGAGGTGACCAACAGCAAATACTGGGACGGCGTGTGGAGCGTGGACCGGGTCCTGCGGGAGCTGATCCAGCCCAATTTCTCTCAGGAGGACCAGAACCGCATTGTCAGCCTGCTCCACAGCACCCAGGACTCCTGCTGCCTTCCGCTGTGTATGCACCGCCCCGGCGACGGGGAGGAGGGCCACTGGCTGGAGATCAACGGCAAGTCGGTGTCGCAGAACGACCACCGGCGGGTGGTGGGCTACATCCGGGACATCCACGCCGCCAAGGTGCAGGAGCTGAAACAGCAGGAGCAGCAGATCCGCGACCCGGTGACCGCCTTCTACCGCCGGGACCCCGGCGTGGAAAAGGTCAAGGCCAACCGGGAGTACCGCCCCGTCGGCAGCCTGATCCTGCTGGACATCTGCCGCTTTACCCGCATTACCCAGGACTGCGGCCTGATCTTCGGCGACGTGATCCTGGGGGAGTTCTCCGGGATGCTGAAGGAGGCCTGCCGGGAGCGGGAGCGATCCGCCGTGCTGATCCGGGCGGGGGCGGACGAATTTCTGGCGTGGCTCCCCGACCACGGGGCGCAGTCCTGCCGCGACCTGCTGCTGGAGCTGCAGCTCCGCTTCGCCCGGCTCATTCAGTCCAGCGCCATGGAGCTGCGCTTCCGGGCCGGCGTGGCGGTGGGAAGTGACGATGAGTCCACCAACGAGCTGCTCCGCCGGGCGTGTGTGGCGGTGGAGGAGGCCGAGCGCCGGGGGCTGTCCATCCTGGACTGGGCCGAGGCGGAGAACAAAAACGGCCCGGAAAAGACCTTCGGCGAGGTGGTCTCCCTGGGCTACGCGGGGCAGATGGGCCTGGCGTCGCTGGCGATGAACCTGTTCGACCGATGCAGCTCCGTCACCGCGTCGCTGAATCTGCTGTGCTGCCGCATCCGGCGGCAGCTCCCCCTGAAGGACCTGGTGATCACCAGCTTTCAGGAGGAATATCTGTCCGCCAGCGTGGAGTACCGCTGGAAGCTGAGCCGGGGGGCAGCCGGAGCCAAGAGTGTGGTCCACCTGGACGCGGCGGACTACCAGACCGCGGTCCAGCGGGTAGGCGGACAGAGCCTTCAGCCCCTGGGGAATAGCTGGCAGGACTCCCCCCTGGCAGAGCTGCTGGGGGTGGACAAGGGGGAGGACGGCATCGTCTTCGCCATGTCGGACCACGGGCGGTTCTCCGGAAGGATCTTCTTCGTGGGCCTGGACTCCTGGATGCTGGAGGACAAGAATCAGCAGAGCCTGATCTGGGAGCTGGGCAGCATCATCTAGAACCGGCTCAATCAGACCCGTCACGACCAGTCCGCCCAGGCCAAGTCGGACTTTTTGGCCCGGATGTCCCACGAGATCCGGACGCCCATGAACGGCATCATCGGCATGACCGAGATCGCCCTCCGCAGCGGCCAGACGGAGGAGAGCCGGGTGGACTGCCTGAAAAAGGTCCGCAGCTCCTCCAACTACCTGCTGGGTCTGCTCAACGATATTCTGGATATGTCCAAGATCGAGAGCGGAAAAATGAAGCTGGTGCCGGCGGACTTCGACCTGGATCAGCTGCTGGAGGACCTGCACCCGGTGCTGGACGCCAAGTTTGCCGAGAAGCACCAGACCTATGTGACCCACATCCAGCTCCAGCACCGCTGGTTCACCGGCGACGCGCTGCGGATCACCCAGGTGCTCATCAACCTGCTGGGCAACGCCACCAAGTATTCCGGCCCGGACACCGCCATCACCCTGACGGTGACGGAGACGGCCCACCCCAGCGGCCGGGCCGAGCTGTCCTTCGCCGTGACGGACCAGGGCGTGGGCATCAGCGAGACAGACCGCTCCCGCATTTTCCAGAGCTTTGAGCAGCTGGAAAATCGACCGGCGGGCCAGCAGGGCACCGGCCTGGGGCTGGCGATCAGCAGCCGCCTGGTGCACATGATGGGCAGCAAGATCGACCTGGACAGCCAGGTGGGCCGGGGCAGCACCTTCCGCTTCGCCCTCCGCCTGCCCACCGCCCAGGCCAGACAGACCGCCGCAGAGGCCCACACCGACCACACCGCCCGCACCGGCGCCCGGGTGCTGGCCGTGGAGGACAACAGCCTGAATATGGAGATCCTGCGCTACTTCCTCACCGAGCAGGGCTGCCAGGTGGACGAGGCCTATAACGGCCAGGAGGCGGTGGATAAATTCCAGGCCTCCCCGGAGGGCTATTACCAGGCGATCTTCATGGACGTGATGATGCCTGTGATGAACGGCCTGGAGGCCACCCACAAGATCCGCACCCTGGGCCGCCGGGACAGCGCCGCCGTGCCCATCATCGCCGTCAGCGCCAACGCCTTTGACGAGGACATCAAGCGCTCTCTGGCCAGCGGCATGACCGCCCACCTGTCCAAGCCCGTCCAGCCGGACAAGCTGGCCGAAATGCTGGACCGGGTGCTGAGGGAGACAGAACAAACGGACGCGCCGTAACATAAGAGCGCAAAAAAACAGGGAGAACCGTCCAAACGGCGGTTCTCCCTGTTTTTTTCTGGGGCGCTTTAGTCCACGATATTTTCCAAAGTTTCCCCCTTCAGATAGCGGGCCAGATTCTCCAGTGCCATCTCCACGCACCGCGTTCGGGTCAGCTCCAGCCGCATTCCCCCGGCCACATGGGGGGTGAGGAGGAGGTTGGGGACGTCCCACAGAGGGTGGTCGGCGGGGAGCGGCTCCGGGTCGGTGACGTCCAGGGCGGCGCCCCAGAGCTTGCCCTCCCCCATGACCCGGACCAGGGCGGCCTGGTCCAGAACGGAGCCACGGCCGGAGTTGACCAGAATGGCGTCGTCCTTCATGGCCCGGAGGCGGGTCTCGTTCATCAGTCCCGCCGTCTGGGCGGTGTGGGGCAGGGAGAGATAGACCACGTCGGCCTGGGGCAGCAGGTCGTCCAGCCGGTCCAGGGTCTCCAGCCGGTCAAAGCCGGGGAGAGGGCCACGGACGGTGCGCTTCAGGCCGATGGTGGTGCTGCCCAGGGCCTGGCACATCTGGGCAAAGGCCCCGCCGATGTGGCCCGCGCCCACCACCAGAACGGTGCTGCCCAGCAGGGTCTTCATGGCCCCCTCGTCCTCCCAGCGGTGGGCCCGCTGGCTGTCTCGATAGGTGGGCAGACGGCGGCACAGGGCCAGCAGACTGGCAAAGGCGTGCTCCGCCACGCTGCGGCTGTTGCTGCCGCTGGAGGAGGTGAGCACCGCCCCCTCCGGCAGACAGCCGGCGTATTCATCCGTCCCCGCCCACATGGACTGGAACCACTTGAGCTGCTTTGCGTCCCTCAGACTGTCCGGCCGGGGCCAGCCGAACATCACCGTGGCCCGGGCCAGCTGCTCCGCCGTCACCGTCCGCCGCCCGGTGTAGACGTGCTCCGCCTGGGGGGCCAGCGCCGCGAAGCGGGCCTTCTCCTCCTCCGTCACAGGCAGCAGGTTCAAAATATAGTCCGCCATCCAAACGACCTCCTGTTTGCGTCCATTTCCCTGCTTCCACAGGGAGCGGGAACAATAAAAATAGATATTCCAATTATACCGGTTCAGCCGACCATTTACAAGCGTTTTGACGGGAAGGAAAACCTATGATACAATAAGATATTATCTTAGAAAGGAGGCCGCCCCCATGCCTGTGCAGCTGGATACCCCTGTGGTGGACCTCCCCGGTGTGGGGGAGGCCCGGGCCAAGAAGCTGGAGAAGCTGGGTCTGCGCCGGGCCGCCGACCTGCTGGGCCACTACCCCCGGGACTATGAGGACCGCCGGCAGTGCTACGCCATCCGCACCGCCCCCCTGGGGATGAAGGTGTGCGTCTGTGCCATGGCGGCGGAGCACCCGAGGCGGTCCCGCGTCCGCAAGGGGCTGGACCTGGTGCAGCTCCGGGCGGTGGACCAGTCGGGGGCGCTGCACATCACCTTCTTCAACCAGAGCTATGTGGAGCGGGCCCTGCGGGCGGGGGAGGAGTATGTCTTCTACGGCACGGTGGAGGAGCAGGGCCGCCGCCGGACCATGACCAACCCCATCTTCGAGCCTCTGGGCCGGAACGGGGTGACGGGCTGCATCATGCCCGTCTACCCGCTGACGGCGGGCATTTCCAACTATATGATGGCCGCCCTCGTCCGCCAGGCCCTGCCCTGCGCCGGGCAGCGGGAGGAATCTCTGCCCCCGTCCGTCCGCCAGGCGGAGGGGCTGGCCGCCCTGGAGTTTGCCCTGCAAAACATCCACTTCCCCGCCGACGAGGAGGCCCTGGACCTGGCCCGGCGGCGGCTGAGCTTTGAGGAGCTGTTCTACCTGTCCGTGGGTCTGAGTCTCCTAAAGCGCCGCCGCTCCCAGACCGGCCCCGGGCGGCCCATCCCCACCCGCCCCTGGCCGGAGTTCCGGGCGCTGCTGCCCTTTGAACCCACGGATGCCCAGCGCCGGGTGATGGAGGAGGTAGCCCGGGACCTGGCCGGGGACCGGCCCATGAACCGCCTGGTCCAGGGGGACGTTGGCTCCGGCAAGACCGCCGTGGCGGCCTACGCCGCCTTCCTCACCGCCCGGGCGGGGGCGCAGACCGCCATGATGGCCCCCACCGAGGTGCTGGCCGAGCAGCACTATCGCTCTCTGTCCGCCCTGCTGGCCCCGGCGGGGGTGCGGGTGGGTCTGCTCACCGGCGCCCTCACCCCCGGGGAGAAGAAGAAGGTCCGGCAGCAGCTGGCCCGGGGGGAGCTGGACTTTCTCATCGGCACCCACGCCCTCCTCTCCGACGGGGTGGTCTTTCACGACCTGGCCCTGATGGTGGCCGACGAGCAGCACCGCTTCGGCGTGGCCCAGCGGGCCGCCCTGGCGGCCAAGGGCGGCGGGACCGCTCCGCCCCATGTGCTGGTCATGTCCGCCACCCCCATCCCCCGGACGCTGGCGCTGATTCTATACGGCGATTTGGACGTGTCCATCATCGACCAGCTGCCCCCCGGGCGGACACCCATCGAGACCTATGTGATTCGGGAGGACAAGCGCCGGCGGATGTATCAGTTCGTCCGCAAGCAGGTGGCCCAGGGGCGGCAGGTCTATCTCATCTGTCCCGCCGTGGAGGAGAGCGAGACCCAACTGGACCAGGAGGAGACCCTGTTCCGCGGCCCGCCCCAGCCCCCCATGAAGGCGGTGAAGCCCTATGCCAAGGAGCTGGCGGACCACGTCTTCCCCGACCTGAAGCTGGGTATTCTCCACGGCAAGCTCCGCCCCAGGGAGAAGGAGGCGGTGATGGCCGCCTTCGCCGCCGGGGACATCCAGGTCCTGGTGGCCACCACCGTGGTGGAGGTGGGGGTGGACGTGCCCAACGCCACCCTCATCATCATTGAGAACGCCGACCGCTTCGGTCTCAGCCAGCTGCACCAGCTCCGGGGCCGGGTGGGCCGGGGAGAGCACCAGTCCTACTGCGTCCTGATGACCGACACCCGCAGCCGGGACGCCATGCTCCGCCTCCGCACCCTGGCCTCCACCACCGACGGCTTCCGAATTGCCGAGGAGGACCTGAAGGTCCGCGGCCCCGGCGACTTCTTCGGCAGCCGCCAGCACGGCCTGCCCCAGATGAAGCTGGCCGACCTGGCCGGCGACGTCCGCCTTCTCCATCAGGCCCAGGACGCCGCCGCCCGCCTCCTCTCCGCCGACCCGGAGCTTGCCCAGCCCGACCACCGGGCGGTGCTCCGCAGGGTGCGGGAGATGTTCGCGGATACGCCGGACATTTTTAATTAGTGAGGAGTTAGGAGTTAGGAGTTAGGAGTTAGTTGGACCTTGGGCCTCTGCTCCTTGTACGGGGGACACCCTCATCCGCCCCCTTCGGGGGCACCTTCCCTACCCCTTTTGTCGCTGCGCGACATTTCCCCCTGATAGGGGGAATCGGCCCCCTGGAAGGGGGAAGGCTAAGGCAAAGCCTTCCACCCACAGGGGGGAAGGTGGCACGGCGCAGCCGTGACGGATGAGGGGGAGCAAAGGGTTATGAGCCCTTGCATCAAAAGAGCCTTAAACCACGAAAATTTATGCTATTAGGAGACATTACTATGCTTACCTTTCGCGACATTGTTTTGCAGGACCACGACCTGGTGATTCCCATGGTGCAGGACTTTTACCGCTCCGACGCGGTGGACCACCCGGTGGAGCAGGAGATCCTGGAGCGGTCCTTCCTGGCGGCCGCGGACCACGCCGAGCCGCTGCTGCGGGGGGTCCTGGTCCAGTCCGGCGAGGAGGTGGTGGGGTATATCTACATCACCCAGTGCTACGCCGCCGAGGTGGGGGGCCGCTGCGTCTTTTTGGAGGAGCTGTACCTGAAGCCGGAGTTCCGGCACCAGGGCTTCGGCTCGGAGATCATGGCCTGGATCGAAAATCAGTATCCCTCCGCCCGCCGCTTCCGCCTGGAGGTGACCCAGGTGAACGAGAGCGCCGCCCACCTGTATGAAAAGAGCGGCTACCAGTACCTGCGCTATGACCAGATGGTCATTGACAAGGTGAAATAAAAAGAGGGGACACGCCCGAGGATGCGTCGGGCAGGTAAAACACAGAGAGAGTATTTGGGAGGAAACGCAATGAATCACATGGAACTGGCCCGGGCCCTCCGGGCGGACACGACGGTACACTACAACTGCTGCCAGTCGGTGCTCATCCCCTTTGCCGAGGAGCTGGGCATTGACGACATCCAGGCCAACGCCCTGGGGGCCAACTTCGGCGCGGGAATGCGGATGGGGGCCACCTGCGGGGCGCTGACCGGCGCGCTGATGGTGCTGGGCGGCCTGGGCTACGGCGAGGCGGAGGCCACCGCCCTGCTGCGCCAATTCCGCCAGACCCACGGAGACACCAACTGCGCCGTCCTGCTCAAGGCGTCGCACGACCGGGGGGAGCAGAGAAAGGACCACTGCGACGGCCTGGTCTTCGAGATGGTAGAGGCCCTGCGGCACCTGGTGGGGGAGAACGAATAAGCCCCCAGGACGCAGCGGCGCCTGGAAAGGAGGCGCGGGAGTGAACTATCCGCATCTGCGCGGGGGGCGGTTTTTAGACCGCCCCAACCGCTTTATCGCCCATGTGGCGCTGGATGGGGAGCCGGTGGTGGTCCATGTAAAAAACACCGGCCGGTGCCGGGAACTGCTGGTTCCCGGCTGCCCCGTGTGGCTGGAGGAGAGCGACAACCCCGCCCGGAAGACCAGATTCGACCTGATCGCCGTGGAAAAGACCACCCCCGCCGGGCCGCTCCTGGTCAATATGGACGCCCAGGCCCCCAACCGGGTCTTTGCCGAGTGGGCGGAGACCGGGGGCTTCCGCCCCGACCTGACCCTGCTCCGGCCGGAGACGGTGTTCGGGGCCTCCCGCTTCGACTTCTACTGGGAGGCCGGCCCCCGCCGGGGCTTTGTGGAGGTGAAGGGGGTCACCCTGGAGGAGCACGGCGTGGCCCGCTTTCCCGACGCGCCCACCCTCCGGGGCGTGAAGCACCTGGAGGAGCTTATCGCCGCCCGCCGGGCGGGCTACGAGGCCGCGCTGTGCTTCGTGGTCCAGATGGAGGGCATGAAGTGGGTAGAGCCAAACGACCGCACCCACCCGGCCTTCGGCCAGGCCCTCCGCGCCGCCCGGGCTGCCGGGGTGGACCTTCTCGCCCTCGCCTGCCGGGTCACCCCGGGCAGTCTGACGGCGGACCGTTACATCCCGGTGAAAACGGCCCCGTGATCCCGCAAAAAATTTTAACAACTTCTTTACACACTCTGTTCAAGCCGGGGATTCTATGGTATAATTCGGCTGTGTAATATCCTTTGCACACAAAATTGGGAGAAAAGAGAGAGGTACTTTATGTTTGACGCGCTGTATACAGGCTTTGCGGGCCTGATCTCCAGCATCAGTAATTTTATGTATAGCTATCTGCTGATCATTCTACTGATCGCCGCCGGGCTGTATTTTACCGTCCGGTCTAAGTTCGTGCAGCTGCGGCTGCTGGGCGAGTCCATCCGCGTGGTGGGCGAGAAGTCCGGGGAGGAGAACGCCGTCTCCGCCTTCGAGGCGCTGATGGTCTCCACCGCCAGCCGCGTGGGCACGGGCAATATCGTGGGCGTGGCCAACGCCATTGCCATCGGCGGCTACGGTGCGGTGTTCTGGATGTGGATCACCGCCCTGGTGGGCGGCGCCACCGCCTTTGTAGAGAGCACCCTGGCCCAGATCTATAAGAAAAAGGACCCCAACGGCGGCAGCTACGGCGGCCCCTCCTACTATATCCAGGCGGCGCTGAAAAGCCGGCCCCTGGGCGTTCTGTTCGCCGTGGCCCTCATCGCCACCTATGCCGGCGGCTTTAATATGCTGGCCTCCTTCAACCTCATCGACAGCATCTCCAGCTACGGCATTTACGAGCGCTGGACCCTTCCGGTGGGCGGCACTGTCTACCACCTGGTGCCCATTCTGGGCGGCGCGGTGCTGGCCGTTCTGGTGGCCGTGTGCACCATGGGCGGCGGCAAGCGGATCGTCAAGGTCACCGGCTTCCTGGTGCCGGTGATGGGCGTGCTGTATATCCTGATGGCCCTGGTGGTCATGGTGCTCAACGCCGGAATGCTGCCCCAGGTCATCGCCAGCATTTTCCGGGAGGCCTTCAACTTCAAGGCCATCTTCGGCGGGGCCATGGGCTTCGGCTCCTCCGCCGTGATGCAGGGCATCAAGCGCGGCCTGTACTCCAACGAGGCCGGCGTGGGCTCCGCCCCCAACGCGGCGGCGGCGGCCAATGTGTCCCACCCCGTGAAGCAGGGCCTGGTGCAGATGCTGTCTGTGTTCATCGACACCATTCTGGTCTGCACCGCCACCGCCATGATGTGCCTGTGCACCGGCATTGTTCCCTCTGAGGCGCTGAAGGGTGCGCCCTTTGTGCAGCAGTCCCTGGCCAGCACCTTCGGCCCTGTGGGTCCCTATTTCATCACCTTTGCCCTGCTGCTGTTCGCCTTCACCACCCTGCTGGGCAACCTGTTTTACTGCGAGGGCTGCCTGAACTACATCGCCGACCGCACCGTGAGCCACGGCGGAATGACCCTGTTCCGGGTGCTGGCCAGCGTGATCATCTTCCTGGGCGCGCAGATGCAGTTCGGTCTGGTCTGGGACCTGGCCGACGTGCTCATGGGCGTGATGGCCCTCATCAACCTGCCCGTGATCCTGATCCTGGGCGGCACCGCCCTGCGGGCGCTGAACGACTATGTGGAGCAGAAGAAGGCCGGCAGGAACCCGGAGTTCAAGGCCGCCTCCATCGGTCTGAAGGAGAAAACCGACTTCTGGACTTGATCCGGAATTTCCCCCTCCCCACCCGGTCCGCTTTGGCGGACCGGGTTTTTTATAACATCATGCCCACCCGCAAAGCTGGTGGGCATGATGTTATGGGTTTCCGCATAGAATGGCAAAAAAATCAGGAGGGATCGCCTATGTTGTTTCCGTGGAGACCTGCCCCGGGGCGGCCGCGCTTTGTGGTGCTGCGCCGCCGGACGCTGACGGTGTGCGCCGTGATGCTGGCGGCCGCAGCCATGTTCGCCGCAGTCCATGTGCCGGCGGCGGTGGGGGCCTCGGCCTCCGTGCGTCAGCTGCCCATCTACTGCGTCCGGCGGGACCAGAAGCTGCTGTCCATCAGCTTCGACGCCGCCTGGGGCAATGAGGACACCCAGACCCTTATCGACATCCTGGACCGCTGCCGGGTGAAGGCCACCTTCTTCGTGGTGGGCCAGTGGGCGGACAAATACCCGGAGTCGGTGAAGGCCCTGCACGACGCGGGACACGAGGTGATGAACCACTCCAACACCCACGCCCACTACCCCCAGCTCTCTCCCGAGGAGATCACCGCCGACCTCAACGCCTGCAACGACAAGATCGAGGCCATTACGGGCGTCCGCCCCACCCTGGTCCGCCTGCCCTACGGGGACTATGACGACCGGTCCATCGCCGCCGTCCGCAGTCTGGGCATGGAGCCCATCCAGTGGGATGTGGACAGCCTGGACTGGAAGGACCTCCCCGCCGAGGAGATCACCCGGCGGGTCACCGAGAAGGTCGCCCCCGGCTCCATCGTCCTGTTCCACAACGCCGCCCTCCACACGCCGGAGGCCCTGCCGGGCATTTTAGAGACCCTGCTGCGGGAGGGGTATACCTTCGTGCCCATCTCCCAGCTGATCCTGCCCCAGCCCTATACCATTGACCACACAGGACGGCAGAGCGCAGGGGCGTAGAACGGGCAAAAAAATCGGGCGACCCGCACCGCAGCGGGTCACCCGATTGATTTTTTCCAATGATCCTTCTCTCCGAGGCCTTTGGCCAGAGCGAGGGTTTTGACGGTCTGAGTTTTAATCCAGATGCAGCCCGTAAAACCCCACAAGGGCCAGGGCCATCAGTCCGGCGGTGATCAGCTTGATGGGCAGGCCGCGGAAGACCTTGGGGCAGCACTCCAGGTCCACCTCCACCTGCAGGCTGGCGAAGCTGGCCATGGCCACCGTCACGCCCACCCCGGCACACAGGGCGAAGACCAGGCCGGTGAGCAGCCCGTAGCTCCGCTGGGAGATGAGCAGGGCGGAGCCCAGGGCGGCACAGTTGGTGGAGATGGCCGCCAGGTTGCCGTCCATTCGGCGGGACAGCTCCGGCAGACAGGTGCGGATAAACAGCCGCAGGCCCGCCACCAGGGCGGGGATCAGCAGGGCGAACAGAAACAGCCGATAGTGCCCCCAGCCAAAGCGCAGCAGCAGTCCGTGGTCCAGGCACCAGGAGCAGAAGGCCCCCAGAAGCATCACCGCCGTCAGGCAGTAGCCCGTCCGCAGGGCATCCAGCGGGTCCTCCAGCGACCGGACCCGGCTGCCGATGCCCATGCTGCTCACCAGCACCAGATTTTCAGACAGCAGGGCCCCCAGGGCCACGCCGCCCAGCTCTAAAATACCTCTCATGGTGTGTATTCCCTCCGTCTCTGCGTGTCAGGTCTCGCTGTCTTCATAGTCGATCTCCTCGGCCTTGTCCAGGTTGGCCACAATGCTCAGCGCCCGGTTCACCCCGGTGGTGATGGCCTTGGAGGTGGCGGTGGCTCCGCTGACGGCGTCCACCGCGTTCCTGCCGCTGGTCCGCAGGGTGCCGGAGCGGCCGATGTAGCGGCTCAGGGCGGCGGGGGTCATGGCCATGGTGCCCGTGCCGGCGGTCTCCTTGTGGTCGGTGACGGCCACGCCGGTGACCTTGCCGTCCAGGTCCACGCCCACTTCCATGGTGATCACGCCGCCGAAGCCCTGGCTCTGTACCTCGACGCAGTAGCCCATCAGCTCGTTTTCCGCGCTGTATGCGGCGGTGATACGCAGCGCGCCGTTGGCCCGATAGGGCGCTTCCGAACAGAAGGCCGCCTGGGGCATGACCTGGGAGAGCAGCGTCTGCTGCTCCGCAGTCTCCGCCCGGACAATGCGGTAGTCCGTCCAGCGGTGTACGCTGAAGATCACCCCCAGCATGACCAGCACCCCGGCGGCCAGAGTGCCGGCGGCCTTGGCATAGACCCGGATGACATCCAGATGGGCCTCGCCGGGCATCCGGCCTTCCCGCAGGTCCCGGAGAAGGGACAGCTGGGGCTTGACGAACTTGATCTTGCCCAGGCTCACCCGGGTCTTGTGCAGCAGCGCCCGGGTCACCGCGAAGTTGCTTACGCCGAACCGCCGGGGCAGGCCCGCCCGGTCCAGCAGCCACACGCAGCAGTTCATAGTCAGAATGGCCCAGCCCACCCCCTCGGGATAGGAGCTGTGACACCGGAGCAGACCGGTGAGCAGACCGCAGCCCACGCCGAACATCACCTGGCCCCGGGGCGTCACCGGCGAGGTGGCCGGGTCCGTTGCCATAAAGAAGGCCCCCAGCAGCAGACCGCCGCTGAACAGCTCGGCCAGCATCCAGAGGAAGGGATTGCATCCCTCCCCGGGGAACAGCAGGGCCAGCACCGCCACCGTGCCCAGATAGGACAGGGGGATGCGGGGGGAGATCACCCGGCGGAGGATCAGATAGATCCCGCCCAGGATCAGCATAAAGGCGGACACCTCGCCGAAGCAGCCCCCCTTCTGGCCCAGCAGCAGCTGACCCAGGGTCTGGGGGGGCAGGGTCCCCTCGTGAAGGAAGGACATGGGGGTGGCGGCGGACACGGCGTCCACCTTGAAAAGGGGCAGCCAGTCCATGGGCTGGGACCACTGGGTCATCAGCATGGGGAAGGTGGCCAGCAGCATCCGCCCGCCCAGGGCGGGGTTCATAAAATTCTTGCCCAGGCCGCCGTAAAACTGCTTCACCACCACAATGGCGAACACGCCGCCCAGAATGGGCACCCAGTAGTCCGCCGTTGCCGGCAGGCTCATGGCTAGCAAAAGACCGGTGACACAGGCGGAGCGGTCGCCGGTGGTGTCGTTCAGGTGCCGCAGACGGCGGTACAGCCGCTCGGTGAGCACGCAGGTGACCATAGACACGGCGGTGAGCAGCAGCACCCGAACGCCGAAGAAGAACACCGCCATGCAAAGGGCGGGCACCAGGGCGATCATCACGTCCAGCATCATGGTCTCGGTGGTGGAGGGCGGCGCGACCTGGGGGGGCAGCCGCCGGGGGAGAGAGACGGGACCTGTCATCACACGGCCTCCTTTCCGACTTGCTCCTTGGCCAGAGCCACCAGCTCCACCAGAGGAATGCGGGCGGGGCAGATATAGGAGCAGCAGCCGCAGGCGATGCAGTCCTCGGTGTGCAGGCGGCGCAGCCGCCGGACATCCTTCGCCTGCATGGCCTGGACGATGAAGGTGGGGGCCAGGTGCATGGGGCAGGAGGAGACGCACTTGCCGCAGCGGATGCACACGCTCTCCGCCTGGCTGTCCTGCTGCTCCCAGGCCGCCAGGGCCACCAGGGCGTTTACATTTTTCACCGCCGGGGCGCTGAGCTCGTCCGGGGCGAAGCCCATCATAGGCCCGCCGATGAGCAGCCGGGCGCAGGGCTCCTTCAGCCCCCCGGCCTCCTCCAGCAGGGTCTCCAGCGGGGTGCCGATGGGAACCCACAGGTTCCGGGGCCGGATCACCGCCCCGCCGGTGACGGTGATGACCCGACTAGTCAGGGCCAGGCCCTTGAACAGGGCCTCCTGAATGGCGTACACGGTGGCCACGTTCAGCACCAGGCACTTCACGTCCACCGGCTGCTTCCCCGTGGGGATCTCCCGGCCGGTGACGGTCTGGATGATCTGCTTTTCCGCCCCCAGGGGGTAGCGGGTGCGGATGGCATATAGCTCCACCCGGCTGTTCTTCTTCCGCAGGCGGCGCTCCACCGCCTCCACGGCGTTGAGCTTGTCCCCCTCGGTGACGATGGCGGTGCGCTTGGCCCCCAGACACCGGGCCAGCACCCGGGTGCCCCGGAGGAGCTGGTCGCTGCGCTCCAGCAGCAGCCGGTGGTCGGCGGTGACGTAGGGCTCACACTCTGCGGCGTTGACGATGAGGGTGTCGATGTGTCCGGCGGCCTGCTCCAGCTTCTGCCAGGTGGGGAAGGCGCCGCCCCCCATGCCCACGACGCCGCAGGTCCGCACCCGCTCCAGCAGCTGGTCCCGGGTCAGCGTCTCCGGGTCCAGGGGGGCGGGACGGCCGGGCCAGGGGGTGTTCAGACCGTCGTTTTCCAGCACGATGGCATCCCCTGCGCCGCCCCAGGGGTGGGGCATGGGGGCGATGTCCGCCACCCGGCCGGACACGCTGGCATGGATGGGCAGCCGCTGGGCCGCGTCGATGGCGATGGGCTGGCCCACGGTCACCCGGTCCCCCACCTGCACCAGGGGGGCGGCGCAGCCCCCGGCGCTCATGGTCATGGGCAGGATCACCCGGGCCGGGGGCCGGCTCAGCTGGGCGATGGGCTTGCGCCGGGTGCTATTCTTCTGTACTGCGGGAAATACCCCGCCGAAAAAGGAGTGGATCATGGAAGTACCTCTTATAAAACAGCAAAACTGATTACCCTACATCATAATCCCAACCCCCGGGCCCTGTCCAGCATTTTTATAAAAAGTTCAAATCCGGCTGTCTGACGGAGTTGCCCCCGGCAGAAGTATCCCGGCTTGACGAAGGCCGGGGGGGAAGGGCCGTCTCGCTCTGAATTGCCGTTTTCCACAAAAAACGACCATCGCATTTGTATGAAACAACCAAAACGCCGATTTTGAAAAAAGCGGTTGACAACCTACCCTTCTTGGGGGTAAAGTATGCCCACAACAACATGAAATGCAGCGACTGGGAAACGACCCGAGGAGAAGCCCACCCACAGAGAACCGCGAAACGCTGAGAAGCGGCGGCGGGACCGACGGCCATCCCCCAGCAGCAGCGTGTGTGAACAGGCCGTGTTCGCCTCAGTAGCCATAGCCGGTATCCCACCGTTATCCGGGTTCGCGGTAGTCCGTCTGGAAGCAGACGTTCCGCCGCGGCAGAGCGGCCGCCCCGGGCGGCAAACGAAGTGGTAACGCGGAGAGCTTGATCTTCGTCTTCGAGCCGAGAAAAGAGAGTACCCTCTTTCCGGCAGAGGACGAAGATTTTTTTGTCTGCGGCGTGTTGCTGTATATCGAAGGGAGAGAAAACAATGAACACACTCGCATTGGTCCTGCTTGCCGCCGCTTTGCTGGGCGGCGCCTACATGACCTATGGCCGCTGGCTGGCCAACAAGTGGGGCATCGACCCCAAGGCCGTAACGCCGGCGAAGAAATATGAGGACGGTCGGGACTTTGTCCCCACCAACGGCTGGACGGTCTTCAGCCATCAGTTCTCCTCCATTGCCGGCGCAGGCCCGGTCACCGGCGCCATTCAGGCCGCCGTGTTCGGCTGGCTGCCCGTGCTGCTGTGGATTTTGATCGGCGGCATCTTCTTCGGCGCGGTCACCGACTTCGGCGCGCTGTATGCCAGCGTGAAGAACGAGGGCAAGTCCATGGGCCTGCTCATCGAAAAGTACATCGGCAAGCTGGGCCGCAAGCTGTTCCTGCTGTTCTGCTGGCTGTTCACCCTGCTGGTCATCGCCGCCTTTGCCGACATGGTGGCCGGTACGTTTAACGCCTACACCGTGACCGACGGCGTCACCGAGCTGGCCGAGGCCGCCCGCAGCAACGGCGCGGCGGGCACCATCTCGCTGCTGTTCATCGCGTTTGCCATGGTCTTCGGCCTGCTGCAGAAGCAGTTCCACCTGGAGGGCTGGAAGGAGACCGTGGTGGCCCTGATCTGCACCGTGGCCGCCCTGGCGCTGGGCATGATGATGCCCATCACCGCCGGGAAGGATGCCTGGACCTATATCACCTTTGTCTACATCTTCTTTGCCGCCGTTCTGCCCATGTGGCTGCTGAAGCAGCCCCGGGACATCATGACCACCTTTATGTTTGTGGGCATGATCGTGGGCGCGGCGCTGGGCCTGGTGGTGGCGCACCCCGCCATGAACCTGCCCGCCTTTACCGGCTTCCACAATGAGAAGCTGGGCAACCTGTTCCCCATCCTGTTCGTCACCGTGGCCTGCGGCGCCGTGTCCGGCTTCCACAGCCTGGTGTCCTCCGGCACTTCCTCTAAGACCGTGGAGAATGAGCGGGATATGCTGAAGGTCGGCTACGGCGCCATGGTGCTGGAGAGCCTGCTGGCCGTGCTGGCCCTGTGCGTGGCCGGCGCTGCCGCAGCGGCGGACGGCACCCCCGCCGCCGGCACCCCCTTCCAGATCTTCAGCCGCGGCGTGGCCGGCTTCTTTGAGATGTTCGGCGTGCCCGTCTATGTGGCCCAGTGCTTTATGACCATGTGCGTCTCCGCCCTGGCACTGACCAGTCTGGACGCGGTGGCCCGCATCGGCCGCATGAGCTTCCAGGAGCTGTTCAGCGTGGACGACATGGAGCACGCCGAGGGCTGGCGCAAGCTGCTGTGCAACACCTATTTCTCCACCATCATCACCCTGGCCTTTGGCTATATCCTGACCAAGATCGGTTACTCCAACATCTGGCCCCTGTTCGGTTCGGCCAACCAGCTGCTGTCCGCGCTGGTCCTGGTGACCCTGTGCGTCTTCCTGAAGGTCACCGGCCGCAGCAACAAGATGCTGTTCCCCCCGCTGATCATCATGCTGTGCGTGACCGGCACGGCCCTGGTGCAGCGGACCATCGCCCTGGTGGGCGCGTATCAGGCCGGCACTGCCGTGTTCCTGGTGGAAGGCCTCCAGCTGATCATCGCCATTCTGCTGATGGTCCTGGGCCTTGTGATCGTAGTCAATTCTCTGCGCGCGTACTTCACCTCGAAGCGCGCCTGAGATTCGACTTCCTCTTTGACTCAGCCGCGGAGCGTGCAGAACGCTCCGCGGCAAAATTTTGTCCCTCCCTCCGAACCCTTTGGTCGAAGCGATTTTTTTGACAGTTCTGCTTGTATTTTCATTGCCGTCTCGCTACAATAGGAGAACAGACCCATTTTGTATTCACGACAAGGAGGGACGTGCGATGACCCACTCCGCCCAGACCCGGGAACCCATGCTGTTCAGCCGCTCCGACCTGCTCAAGCTGATCCTGCCCCTGGTGGCAGAGCAGCTGCTGCTGATGACCGTGGGCATGGCAGACACGGTGATGGTCACCTCCTCCGGGGAGGCGGCCGTCTCCGGCGTCTCCCTGGTGGACAGCATCAACATCCTGATCATCCAGGTTTTTTCCGCCCT
>Ga0129311_1000976_pt1 | contig 22088 bp, 18 predicted proteins | sample Go1ome_FD_94435 | JGI IMG/M metagenome (GOLD analysis project Ga0129311, IMG submission 94435) | Western lowland gorrila individual fecal microbial communities from Wisconsin, USA - Go1022B metagenome | ecosystem: Host-associated > Mammals > Digestive system > Large intestine > Fecal | place... | reverse complement strand
TTCAGATTTTTCAGTATTATCAATAATCTCAATCTCACAATTATAAAGTGAAGCGATATATTCTATCAACTCAAAACCAAATCGCAATAGCCTGTCTTTATATAAAACAACAACCTTTTCAACCTGATTTTGAGAGATTCGTCTGATCAATTCCTGAAGCCCTTTTTTCTTATAATTAATCCCAGAACCGATATCACTTATTATCTCAAACGGCTGCCCTTTTGCCAGAAGATATGTCTTGACATTATCAATCTGTCGTTCCAAATCATCTTTTTGTTTATGGCTTGAAACGCGACAATATCCAATTGTAATGCGATTTTTAGGCTTTACATTTATTACCTGGTTGAGTTGCTCATCGGAATAATATCTATAGCCACTTACTGTAGTATGATGCGGATGAAGTTTTCCATTGGCATCCCAATTTCGTAATGTCTGAGCAGATACGCCTATAATTTTTGAAAATTCATGTATAGAATAATATTTACTCAAAGTACCAACTCCTTTCAATAATATTCTACTCTAATATCTTATAAAACTCAACACCGACTTATATGATTTTATAATTTATATTTAACTGTTAACAACCTCCTAAAATCTGAAATATAAAAACGGATTGCTGGCTGCCGTCTGCATTTTATAAACACATAAAAGGAATAAAATGAGCAGAATCACAACCGTGATCAGTCTGTTTTTGTTCTCGCGGTATTTTGTATAAGGCCATGATACTGAAAAGACAACTGCCAGAACCAGATAAAGACCATACTGATGAACTGTCTGGAAAAACAGATCCAGGTTCATCGTCCATTGGCTCATATCCCCCAGATGGCCGAACATCTGCATGAGATAAGCTTTGAGGGCCGTCAGGTTATTCGATGCAAAAATTACCCATCCGGTCACCACTGCCGGAAATGTGAAGCACCATCCGACAACAGGATATTTCTCAAAAAATCTCAGCAAAAACAGCTTTTCTATCATCAACAGGACAAAATAATACATGCCCCACAGAATAAAGTTCCATCCGGCACCATGCCATAACCCGGTCAGTGACCACACAACAAACATATTGAACAGCATCCTGACTTTGCCGTGCCGGCCGCCGCCGAGAGGAATATAGACATAATTCTTAAACCATCCACTGAGGGTCATATGCCAGCGACGCCAGAAATCCGTAACTGAAGTCGCCATGTACGGATGCCGAAAGTTTCTGGGAATTCGAAATCCCAGCATTTCGCCAAGCCCCATAGCCATCATAGAATAGCCCTGGAAGTCAAAATAAATCTGAAAGGTATATCCCAGTGCTCCCAGCCAGGCCATAGGAACAGACGCTGCACTGACACCTGCCGTCTGAACCTGATTCCACAAAATACCAAAGGTATTCGCCAACAGCATCTTCAGGCTCAGACCAATGATAAAGGTCTTAATGCCATTTTCCATATGACGCCAGCTCAAAACACGCTTTTTCAGCTGCGCTGACACATCATGATACAATACAATCGGACCGGCGATCAACTGAGGAAACATACTCAGAAAAGCGCCCAGATCAACAAAACGTTCCTCCGGCTTCACCTGACCTCTGTAAACATCAATGGCATAAGCTGCAATCTGGAAAGTATAGAAACTGATGCCCAAAGGCAGCGATACCTCCGGTGCATTCACATGGGGCAGCTTCACACTGCTTCCCCTGTCCGCCAGCCAGACGGCCAGATGATTCCAGTTGGCTGCAAAAAAATCCATATATTTAAATATAAACAGCATGCCAAAGCCATACACAAGCATGACCACCAGACAAACCCTCTGACATTTCCGGCTTTTTCCCTGGGAATACCTGGTCAATGCGTAATGGATCACCAGCGAAACAAGAATCAGCCAGAAAAACCGATGTTCACCATAGGCATAAAAAAACAGGCTTCCCAAAAACAGTATCAGGTTGCCATATTTTTCCGGAACAGTATAATAAATCAACAAAAAAATCGGCATAAACAGAAATATGAATTCTATACTGCAAAATAACATCGTCTTACAAATCCTTTCTGTAACTGTTATTTCAAGCCGGACACACACACGACTTGATCAGCATTGACTATCATACCACTGAATACGCCGAAAAAAAACCTTTTTTTATGCTATTTTTGATTTATGGTTCAAATTTGCCAAGGAATTCCTTCATTCGAGGATTCTCTGAATTAAACACATCTTCCGGTTTGCCTTCCTCAACAATCACACCCTTGTCCATGAAAACTACATAATCCGACACATTTTTTGCAAAGTTCATCTCATGGGTAACAATGACCATCGTCATCTTTTCTGCTGCCAGATTCTTAATAATCTTCAGGATCTCGCCCGTCAACTCCGGATCCAGTGCAGATGTCGGTTCATCAAAGAACAGAATCTTCGGTTTCATTGCCAGTGCTCTTGCAATAGATACTCTCTGCTGCTGACCACCGGACAACTGATAAGGGTAAGCATTCTCCTTGTCCTCAAGACCCATCTTCTTAAGAAGTTCTCTTGCCTCTGCATAAACTTCGGATTTATTTCTCTTCTGTACCCTCAACGGGGCATCCGTAATGTTCTTTATGACGGAATAATGCGGAAACAGATTGAAATTCTGGAAAACAAGCCCATAATAACCATGGATCTTCTTCAAATCCGCCGCCTTGGCATACACTGCATGTCCATCCTTGCTGAAAGCTGCCTTATCCCCAAGATAAATAATCTCTCCGTCATCAATGGTCTCAAGCATCGTCGCGCACCGCAGCATGGTAGACTTACCGGAACCGGAGGGCCCGATAATACTCAAAACTTCACCTTCATCCACATGAATAGATATATCTTTCAGGACTTCCTGCCCATCAAAGCTTTTCTTAATATGGTTCATTTCCAGTAAACGCATGGGCTCTCCTCCTATCTGTAATAATCCAGTTTCTTTTCAAGATAATCAAAAAATACCGCCACAATCAGATTGAAAATGTAATAAAAAATACCCGCCACAATAAACGGAACAACAGATGACTGTGAAGCCACCAGCTGTTTCGTCACAGTAAATACTTCCGCTACCGCCAATGTAAAAGCCAGAGATGTATCCTTGACCAGGGTAATGGTTTCATTGGCTACCGGCGGAATAATCCGCTTGATGACCTGGGGCATCACAATATAGGCAAATGTCTGTGTTTTGCTGTATCCCAGCATCCTGGCCGCTTCATACTGACCAACCGGGATCGCTGCAATGCCGGATCTGTAGATCTCTGCAAAATAAGCGGCATAATTTAAAGCAAAACCGATCAGGACAGCTTTAAGACGGTAAGATGGCGTGATCTGCATCCCGAAAATAAAAAAAGGGCCAAAATATACAACAAGCAGCTGCAGCATCAATGGTGTACCACGCATGACAGAAATATAAAATTTGGCAATTACTGACAATATCGGATTCTTTGACATACGGACCAGGGCCAGACCAAGGCCGAGAATCAACGATGTGATCAGTGTAACAAAAAAGATTTCCATCGTGATACCCATACTGCCAAATAACTGTTTGACAATCTGCATGACAGTCATTCTCATTTCCTCCTTTATAAGAGCAAAAGAGCTGCCGCAAAATCAGTTGATGGATTTTGCAGCAGCCAAGGTGCTCTATTCAATTCTTATTCATTGTCACTAATACAGATATTAGCTGTATTGATGGATGGATACTTCGCTGCAATCTTATCTACAGTGCCGTCTTTCTCCATTTCAAGTAATGTAGACCATACCTGATCTCTCAATTCATCATTGCCTTTCTTAAAAGCAATGCCATACTGTTCCTGTGAAATCACATCATCAAGGATCACAATATTGTCATTCTGGGCCTGCTTCGTCAGTGCAACACCTTCATCCATGGCAACGGCATCTGCGGAACCTGCTTCAAGCTCCATCAGTGCGCTCTCATAATCCGGTACCTGTGTCAGGCTGCCGAAAGAATCTGCCAAAGCCTTGATATCTGTGTTTTCTTCATCCTGAAGCGCTGCCAGCGCTGAAGAATCCGCCTGAACAAGGACATTCTTGCCTGCCAGATCAGCTGCCTTTGTGATGCCGCTGTTCTTGTTCACCGCAAATACCTGTGTATTGTTGATATAAGCCGGTGTCCATGTGTAATCCTCTTCACGGCCATTCATCGTAAAGCCGTTCCAGATACAGTCAATGGAGCCTCCATTTAATTCGATATTCTTGGCATCCCAGTCAATTGGCGTCTTCACAAGTTCCCAACCGTTTCTGTCACAGACTTCCTGTGCCAGATCCAGGTCAAAACCGACATACTCGCCATTCTCCTGATAACCATATGGCGGAAAGCTGGCATCAAAGCCAACGGTAAATGTCTTGCCATTACCGGTCGTCTCAGTACCGGCTGCCTCGGTTCCGGCAGTTTCCGTTCCCGCTGCCTCCGTGCTTGCCGCAGCACTTTCTGTTGTTGACTTCGCACCTGTATCACTGCTTCCGCAGCCTGTTAATAAACATCCCATGGCTAATACCGCAGCCATGCATAAAGCTAAACCCTTTTTCATAAATGCCTCCATCTTACGTTTGCACTATTCATTCTCTTTACTCTACTAACGTGTTATCATGATAGCATATAGCTATATTTTTGTCAAGGAAAAGCAAGGGCTCATTTCTATCCGTTCTGAAAAGAAACACAAATCGTCTTTACAATCAATTTCAAAATACACTGCTGATGAAAATTTCCAGACCTATACCGATCAAAATCACGCCGCCCAATATCTGAGCTTTGCCCGCCAGCTTTGTTCCGAATTTACGGCCGATGAACAGTCCTCCAATACAGATAACAAATGTGACAGCTGCAATGATCAGGGAACAGACCAGAGCCATCAACCAGTCATATTCAGCAATCGTAAAGCCTACGGACAGTGCGTCAATAGATGTGGCTACCCCCTGGACCATCAATGCCCAGAAGCCCACGCCGGTTTCCTCCTCCTCACTGTCCCCGGGACAGACACTCTCATAGATCATATGTCCGCCGATATATCCCAACAGAATAAGCGCGATCCACGGAATGAATTTTTCAAATGCTGAAAAGTATTCTACGATCGTATGGACACAGATCCACCCGATCATCGGCATCAACGCCTGAAATACACCGAAAGTCCCGGCAACCCCCAGCATCTTTCTCTTCTTCATATTCGGCTCATTCAAACCATTCGCCATGGACACAGAAAAAGCATCCATCGCAAGTCCTACACCCAGCAAAATACTATTGACCACAAAAACCAAACTCCAGCTCATACTAACCTCCCAATTTTTCTCTCTTAATCAATCCTATGACGACACAAAAAAAGTATAGCCCATCGACTATACCTGTCATTCATTCTGTATTCACACAAGACGCACGTATAGCCTGTCAGTTATACATGAGTCTCGCTATTTAAAACAAGCCAGGCCAATGGCCAGTATGTTGACTTGTTACGCAGAAAAACTGCGCCTGCTACTCCCTCATCTCTTATAAAACTATAAAAAATCACAATCCTGCCCCTGCACCGACCGGAGCAAAGCGGAGACCTCGAACCTTCGAGTCCGACGGAGTCCTTCATTGCGCGAGACGGGGTGCTGGAAGTCCAGTGGACTTCCGTTAGCACCAACCGAAGTAGAACGAAGATACGAACCGTTCGAGTCCGGCGGAGTCCTGCATTGCGCGAGACGGGGTGCTGGAAGTCCAGTGGACTTCCGTTAGCACCGACCGAAGTAGAACGAAGATACGAACCGTTCGAGTCCGGCAGGACTCGTTTATATACAAAAGGTATCCTTTTAGGATACCTTTTGTATATAAGAAGAGCGCGAGACGGGACTCGAACCCGCGACCCCGACCTTGGCAAGGTCGTGCTCCACCAACTGAGCCACTCGCGCATAATAAATAAAATATTCATTTTCAAAGCAGGTGATGGGAATCGAACCCACGTATTCAGCTTGGAAGGCTGATGTTCTACCATTGAACTACACCTGCGTGCCCAGAACCGGAATCGAACCAGTGACACGAGGATTTTCAGTCCTCTGCTCTACCGACTGAGCTATCTGGGCTTACCGTCGCTCGTTTGCACCAGCGACGTTATTAATCTTACCTCATAGTGAAAGATTTGTCAACAGTTTTTTTTAATTTTTTTAATTTTTTAAATTTTCAGCAGTGCCATCAATTCATCCTTTGTCAATGCGGACAGACCGCCCATCTCACCGCTGAGGATCTCATCCGCCAGATGCTTCTTCGCTTCCTGCATTTCAAGGATCTTCTCCTCAATAGAATTTTTGGCAATTAATTTATACACAGTAACAATATTCTTCTGCCCGATTCGATGTGCCCTGTCTGTTGCCTGATTCTGCACCGCCAGATTCCACCATGGATCATAATGAATGACCACATCCGCCCCGGTCAGATTCAGTCCGGTTCCGCCTGCCTTCAGTGAAATCAGAAATACAGGCACGGTTCCCTCATTAAAATCACGTACCAGCTCAATTCGTTTCTCCTTGGCTGTCTCGCCGGTAATCTTATACCATTCAATATGGGCCGCTTTCAAATCCTGTTCCAGCAATTCCAACATCGATGTAAACTGTGAAAAAATCAGTATACGATGGCCGCCTTCAATAGCCTGGCTAATCAGTTCCATACAAGCTTCACGTTTAGCTGAACCGCCGTCATACGCCTCATAAAGCAGTGACGGGTCACAACACACCTGTCTGAGCCTTGTCAGCTCAGCCAAAATCTTCAGTTTATTCTGACCAAATTCCGCATCCGCCTGTTCCTCCAGCATAGCCTGCATATGAACAACCTGTCCGTCATATAACTTCTGCTGTTTTGTATCAAAAGCCGCATAACATACTTTTTCCAGTTTATCCGGCAGATCTTTCAGTACATCTTTCTTCAGACGACGCATAATAAAGGGCGCTGTCATCCTTCTGAGATTGTCCGAAACCTGCTTGTCCTGATTTTTGACAATCGGCGTTTCAACATTCTTTTTGAAATCTTCATATGTATACAGGAATCCCGGCATCAGATAATCAAAAATACTCCACAGTTCACTTAAACGGTTCTCAATCGGTGTTCCGGTCAGCGCATACCGAACCTGACTATGAATCAACTTCACCGCTTTCGCCGCAGCTGTTGTATGATTTTTAATGTACTGTGCCTCATCCAGTACCTGTCCCTGGAACTGACACCCTTCGTATTCATGGATATCCCGTTTCAGCAGATCATAAGAAGTGATCAGGACATCCCACTCCTGATAACGGCTGATTTTCTCTTTTCGCTCTGTCTGTGTTCCAGTCAGCGTCTCGGCATTTAACGCAGGTGCAAAACGCGCCAGTTCTTCTTTCCAGTTATAGACAAGAGAAGCCGGACATACAACCAGAGAGGTGCCTTTTTGTCCCTCCTGTTTCCATGCCAGAAATACCGCAATCATCTGAAGCGTCTTGCCAAGGCCCATATCATCAGCCAGAATGCCGCCGAAGCCGCCGCTTTCAATCGTACGCAGCCACTTATAGCCCTCTGTCTGATATTGGCGCATCGTATCCTGAAGTGTTTCCGGCACTTCATAATCTGAATCCGTCACCGTCTTAAAATCTTTGACCAGCTTTCTGAAATGACTGTCTCTTTTCAGATAAATACCGCTGCTCTGCTCCAGCATTTTGTCCAGATACAGCGCCCGATAGACAGGCAGCTGCATCTTTCCCTGCACAAATTCCTTTGGTGACAGATGCAATGCATCCATCATCTGTCCGAGGATTTCCACACTATCCTCTTCAATATTAACAAAATCCCCGTTTTTCAGACGAAAATATTTTTTCTTTCTGCGATAGCTCTTCAAAACCTCCAAAAGCTCTTCACGGGTCATGTCATCCAGTGTAATGGACAAATCCATCAATCCGCTTTCCATGGAAACGCCCACAGATATCTTCGGCATCCGTCGGATACTGAGTCGTTTAAACCGATCTGTACTGTTGACTTTCCCCAAAGCCATCAATGCTTCAATCCCCTGATCCAGAACATGATAAATCCAATCTTCTTCTCTGCCACAGTGGAAGGTTTGACCACTCTCATCCACCTCCGGGAAATACTGCATCACCTGATCCATAATCTCATGTTCCTTAAAAAGATCACGAAAATCTTCTGCCGAACCCTCACGACATGTCACATCTACAGTGTTCTCACCATAAACGGCCTTAATCTCGCAGGTCAGATTCTCTTCATCCGCATCCAGATAAAAGGCAAACTTTGCTTCCGGCGGCAGATACTGCAGGATATCCCTGCTTTCAGCACCTTTTACGCTGCCATACTTCTTAAATTCAGGCAGAAACCGATAGTAAAAATCCGCAAGATGCTTTCTGCCGATATTAAATTGAATTTGCCCGCTGTCCTCCGCCATATTATATAGAGGCAGTAGACCTTCTATATCTTCCCGCTCTGTTCTGCGCAGTACTATTTTTTCACGATGATCTTCAAGGAAATAAACAGCCTCTGATCCCTCCATGGCTTCGTTTATTTTACATGAAACATGAATGCCGTCAAATTGATTTCCTGCATCCGCCAGTCGGCCCACTGTCATTGTCATTTTCGGCACGCCATCTGCACATTCAAGATAAACTTTCTTTCTGCCTTGTGACGTCCACTTGGAACATTCTGGCTTTCTGTCCCTGATCAAACTATAAATCCGATCCAGTCCGCTTCCTGACAAATCGATATTCCCTTTAATTTCTTCTTCCATCGAATAGTAACTGCGTGCCCGATCGCGGCGCATTCTCTGCTGCTGATCCTTAATCTGTCTTTTAATGAAAGCATAATACTTCTCAGAAGTCTCTTCCAACCGGCAGCCGGCAAAATTGATCTTTGTTGTTTTACCGAAAGCTGCTGTATCTCCGCGTTCCATCTGCCCGACAAACTCCGTCAGATCTTTGATCACATACATTTTCCCTGTGCCAACCTTGAAAGATACCGCCAGGCCACCTGACAGACACTCAAACCTTGGTTCCAGATAAAGCGTTTGCTTGTCAGAAACGGACGTATTTGAACTGTTTTTGACATATCTTTGCTGATAAACTCCCAGAATCTGCTTTCCTCGCAAATCTGTCGCATCCCCCGGTCTGTGTGCGATCAGATAATCTTCCAGAAGATACATAAGCGCTGCCTCATGGACACAAACACTGCCATAACTATACGCTCTATATCCCTCTCCGGGAGCCGTATAAGATCCTCTGCATCCCCTGACATAACACAGCGCCTGTTCAACACGATCCTTAGAGCAAAGGACCTGAACCGCATAGCCATCATTTCCTTTTGTAAGATATCTGCCCTCTGCATGCAGAATAAGCTTCGAATCACCGTACCAACTGGAATACCCCATCTCAACATTCCCGAGGACAACCTGCTTCTGATCTGCCAGTTTTTTGGCCTTCTCCCATATACTCCTTGACAATTCCAGTTTATTTGCAGCTTCATTCAGATCAAAGTAGTTATATTCCGTCTGGGCTGCCAGCTTTTTGAAAATGACTTTATCTTCCTTATCCATTCTCTGCTGTGCCAGCTCTAATTCTGTCTGAACACCATTTTCCTTTTGATCTTCTTCCACCGCATACAAAAGCGCCGCCATATGTTTGCAATTCTGGCCGTTATATGCATAAAGGCAGGAACACTCCATGTCTTCAATATCTCCGTCTTCTCCCATCCGGGCGATGACATTGTAGCTCCTGCTGCCTTTGACAGCCGCAAACCATTCGTGACCACGATGTGTCAGCCGCTTGACTCTTCCCTCATGGTAATACTGTCTTCCCCTTGAAAGAATGGTGCTGTTAAAATACTTTTTCCAGTCCGTCATTTTTATACTCTCTTCCAACTCTTATTATCTCTTACCTTAACCAACTGTCAGCTTTTACCAGGCTGCTACAGCACCGCCGGCTCTTGGTTCTGTTGCCCCGGTCAGTATGCCATTCTCATCTCTGAAGATCAACTGTCCCCGGCCAAAATCCATGCTGTCTGTGGCCACTGTCACATGATGTCCTCTGGCTTTTAATCGACCTGCCATATCCATCGGAAAGCCCTGTTCAATCTCAATATTCATATCACCTGTCCACTGCCATCTCGGGGCATCCAGCGCCTCCTGAGGATTCATATGAAAATCTATGAGATTCATCATCACCTGTACATGCCCCTGAGGCTGCATAAAGCCGCCCATGACACCAAAAGGGCCGATGGCTTTGCCATTTCTGGTCAGAAATCCCGGGATAATGGTATGATAGGTTTTCTTATGCGGACCGACACAATTGGCACTTTCCGGGTCCATATAAAAATTGAATCCTCTATTCTGAAGTGCAATGCCTGTTTTCGGCACTACAATCCCTGAGCCGAAATTGCAGTAATTAGACTGAATAAAGCTGACCATATTGCCTGCGCCGTCCGCTGTACACAGATAAATCGTACCGCCGCTGGCAGGATTCCCGTACTGCGGTTTGGCTGCACGCTGACCAATATTGGCCGCACGGTAAGCAGCATAGACTTTCGACAGCATTTGCTCCGTCGTTACTTTCATACTTCGGGGATCTGCAATATACTGCTGCCCGTCCGAATAGGCCAGTTTCATAGCCTCCAACTGCCTGTGAACCACTTCTTCACTGTCATGGCCGGACGCAAACTGCATACATTCCATGATATTCAAAGCCATCAGTGCAACAATGCCGTGACCGTTCGGCGGTATTTCCCACACATCATAACCTCTGTAGGAAGTGCTCACTGGCTGCACCCATTCTGCCTCATAGGCTGCCAGATCCTCTTTTCTCAAATAACCGCCGGTTGTCCTTGAATGCCTGTCTATTTCATCCGCCAGGCGGCCTCTGTACAGGCTCTCGCAACCCGTTGCCGCCAATTCCCTGAATGTCTCTGCATGGGCTTCGGACGACCAGATCTCTCCGGCCCGGGGTGTATGACCATCCGGGGCAAAGACTTTCCTCCATTCCTCAAACAATTCAGGTGAAAGGCTTTCTTCATAATCATCCCATGCCTGACGCCACATTTTGGAAATCACCGGCGTCACCACATAGCCCTCCTCCGCATAGCGAATCGCCGGTTCAAAGATCTTCTCCCAGGATAATGTTCCGAACCGGTCATGCAGTTTCTTCCATCCGGAAACAGCTCCCGGAACTGTCACAGGTTCCCAGCCGAACTTCGGCATCTGTTCATGGCCTTTATCCATCAACGCCTCTCTCGTCAGCAAAGCCGGCGAAAAACCGCTGGCATTAAGTCCATAAAGCTTCCCGTCCATCCAGGCCTGTGCAAAAGCATCACTGCCGAAGCCATTGGATGTAGGCTCCAACACGATCATGCAGGCTGCAGTGGCCAACGCCGCATCCACCGCATTGCCTCCGGCCTTGATAATATCCAGTCCGGCCTGAGCCGCCAGGGACTGAGATGTACAGACCATGCCCTTTCGCCCGTAGACTACCTCCCGCCTGGATGGGTACTTATAATCCAAAACATCATAACAGAAATTCACGAAAATCTATCCTTTCGTTTCACGGTAATGGCACCTTCTCAATCTTTTAAATCCATCGAAAAAGCTTTATATTCTGCAATTACCCGTGAATCAAACTAACACAATTATCAGGCTATGCCCGAAATTTCTCTGCATCTAGTCCTATTATACCGTCCATATACTGTTCTGACAACAAATGAATTCGTAAAAAAGAACACCGTACATGCAATCAATACACTATCATGTACCGATATCAATGTAAGCGATGTTCTTAAAATTTTCTATATAATATCCAGCACTGACTTCATCAGCAATCTTGTATATGGACGTTGTGCTTTCTCATACATTTCCCTGCCTCCCGGCAATTCTTCCACTAACTGTCCATCATGCAGGACACAGACCCGGTCACAGATACCGCCTACCAGTGCAAGATCATGGGAAATAAAAAGCATTGCCATCCCCATCTCTTTTTTCAGTGAAAATAAAAGTTGCATAATTTGTGCCTGAATCGACACATCCAATGCACTTGTCACTTCATCGCAAATAAGCAGCCTCGGTGATCGAATAATCGCACGCCCAATAGCTGCCCTCTGGCACTCTCCACCACTCAGCTCTCTGCATTTCTTTTGATAGTAAGATTCGGATAGTCCCACAAGATGCATGGTCTCCAGCACCTTCTCTTTTAACTTTTTCTGATCTGAAGCTAATCCTCGACTGTAATATCGAACACCTTCTGCAATACCTTCTCCTACACACATATTAGGCGGGAAAGACTGCCAGGGATTCTGAAATACCACCTGTATATCCCTATACAAATCATGCCGTTCTTTTTTTGACATATCTGCTAATTCTTTTTCATTAGACATTAAATGGATACTTCCTTCATACCCTGTCAGAAAATTTCCTATCAATGAGCCAATTGTACTTTTACCACTTCCGCTCTCTCCAATCAGGCCAAGGCACTCCCCCTCATCAATATCAAAAGAAACATTCGATACAGCCTTTTTCTGTCCACAATTTTCTCTATAACTATAACTGAGATTTCTAATTTCTGCTATTTTCATATCTCCTATGCCCTTTACGCCATCAATGCCCAATGTGTCTCAGAATACCAGACTTTATTCTTCCAGCCTTTCATCTGCGGTGTTTCCTGATATTGCGGAAGAATGCCATTCATGGTCGGAATCGCACGAATCAATTCTCTGGTATATGGATGCTGTGGATTTTTCAATATCTCTGTCTTTTTGCCCCATTCTACCAGGTGACCATGATGCATCACGCCGACTTTATCCGCTACATATGCGACAACTCCCATATTATGCGTCACCATCAGCATTGTCATATGCAATTTTTGACGCATATCCAATATCATATCCAATGTTTGTTTCTGTACAACCACATCTAAGGCACTCGTAGGCTCATCCGCCAGCAAAAACGCCGGTTCATTAACAACAGCCAACGCAATGGCCACCCGCTGCGCCATGCCGCCACTTAATTCAAAGGGGTATTTTGAAAGAATGGTTTCCTGCTCCCTGAATCCAAGCATTCCAAGCAGGCGTTTTGCTGTCTGCTCTGCTTCCTGCACATTGACTTTCCTATGTACGTTCATAGCCTCGTAAAACTGACGATGAATGGTCTGAGTGGGATCAAGAGAACACTCCGGCTGCTGAAAAACCATAGCAATACGGGAGCCTCTCAGCTCCCGGTATTGTTTTTTGTTCAGTTGACACAAATTGACCCCCTGAAAAACAATATTTCCTTTAGTAATATGTCCTTCTTCACCCAAAAGGCCCATGATACTGCGCACCAGAGTACTTTTTCCACTGCCGCTCTCTCCCACAATCATCACAATTTCTTCCTGAGCAACCTGAAGATCGACATCATGCAGTATTTCTTTTTCTCCGTAATTCACATAAAGCTGTTCAACTGAAAACATATGTTTTACTCCGCAATATCCAATGTATTCGTAATCAGATAATACTCAGACGGATTCACATCCACACCCGTTACTTTATTGTTATAAACAATAAGCAGCTGCTGGCTGGCAATAAACGCATCCGGGCAATCATCTACAACTTTCTGAGTCAGATCTTTGACGATTGCATCTCTTTCAGATGTATCAAAGGTAGTTTCCAGTTTCTGTGCATCCGCATCTACATCTGAATTACTGTAATGACCATAATTATCAGTGCCATCTGATACAAACAACATATTGATCAGATACTGGGCATTACCTGTTGGTGCAAGGGCATAACTCAAAGCTGCAATATCAAAGTTTCCGGCCTGAAGTACATCATCCAGTACATCATAAGTCTCAATACTTAACTTAATTCCAATTGCTTCCAGCTCCGGCTGCAGCATATCTGTCATCTGAAGCAAACCTGTGTTATAGCTGTATGTAACCAGTTTTAATTCCAGAGGTTTTTCCGGTGTATAACCTGCAGCTTCTACCAGTGCTTTGGCCGCTTCTGTATCGTACTTATCAACAGAAAGATCGATGCCTTCCGTTCCGCCATAGCTCAATGTATCCGGATAAATGCCATAGGATGGTTTTGCATATCCTGCAAATACAACATCTGCATAGCCCTCACGATCAATACACATACTGATGGCTTTACGAATATTCACATCCTTCAATGCTTCTGATTCAAGATTGAACTGAAGAAACTGGGATCTTGTTGATGTTGCTGCACCAATTGTATAGGTATCTGTATCAGAGAAAAGTGAAGCACTTGCTGCCGGCAGCTGTGCAATCATATCAATTTCTCCATTCTGAAGTGCCATATTTAACGCATCTACATCATCCATAATTTTCAGTTCAATATGATCAATTGCCGGTTCTCCGCCCCAGTAATGGCTGTTTTTGTCCATCTTTACTTCTGTCATAGCCGTGAAAGCAGTCGCCACGTAAGGTCCTGTACACGATGCCCCAAGTTCAGGATCAATCTCACTTTCCGCGTCATAAACACCAAACATCGGATCACAAAGATCATTCAAAATCGTAGGATTTGCTTCTGGTGTATGAATCGTCAATGTCTGGCCATCAGCCTCTATAGAATCCATTTTGAGTGTACTGGCCGCTCGGGTATTATTGCTATAGGTTCTTTCAAAACACTTCTTTACGGCCTCTGCAGTAACGGCATTGCCATTTGAAAATGTGATACCATCCTTCAATGTGAATACCCATGTTGTATCATCCGTATTCTCATAGCTATCAACCAGCCATGGCTGAGGTGCCAGATTATCATCTAATCTGAACAAATTCTCACTGATACCATAAATGGACATAATCCATCCATCCCAGTTATTCGCAGGATCCAGACTTTCCGCACCGAAAAATCCTGTTGTTGCACCGGCTTTCAGTGTTTTCTCCCCATCATCTTCAGAAACAACACTCTCAGCTGCTGTTTCTGATGCACTTGTCTCCACCGCCTTTGTTTCATTGTTCCCACCATTACTTCCGCAGGCCACAAGGCCAAGCACCATTGCTGCTGTCACAGCAATCGTTAATAATTTCTTTTTCATTTGATTACTCCTTGTTCTTTTTTACATAAATTTAAAATGTTGCCCTTTTATTACCCTTCATCAATCACATCACGAAGTGCATCTCCCAATAAATTGAATATAACAACTGTAACCAACAGCGCCAGCCCCGGAAATACAATACACCATGGCGCCTGTTGGATAAATGTTTTCGCCTCGCTCATGGTGGCTCCCCACTCCGCTGTTGGTCTGGATGGCCCCAGCCCAAGAAACGATAAACCGGCCATACTCAGAATAAAACTGCTGACATCCAGAGCAGCCGTCACAATAAGCGGTGAAACCATATTCGGCAGTATATATTTAAAAATAATTGCCGTCGGTCCTGCACCGCATATTTTTGCTGCCCTTATATACTCAGAATCTCTGATTGACAAAACCAGGCTTCGGGACAGTTTTGCATAAGTGATCCAATAAACAGCCCCCAGCGCCAGCACACTGTTTTTTAAGCCTGTTCCCAGCATTCCAGCTACTGCAACTGCCAGAATAAAATTCGGAAAAGCCTGAAAAACCAATGTAATCTTCATTAATATCCGATCCACAATACCACCGGCATATGCTGCTGTAACGCCAACTGCCGTCCCGATAATAAATACAGCAATAACGGCAAGAACAGCCGCATAAAGGGATGTTGCTGCGCCATAAAGAATTCTGCAGGCAACACACCTTCCCAGATTATCTGTCCCAAAGATATACTCTCTGCAGGGTGCCTGAAAAGCCTGACGCACATTGGTACGAAATGGTTCATGAATTAAATGCCCCCGCACGATCCATGCACCCAGCAAAAGTCCTGCACAAAGTACCATCAGAATTATCAGTCTGACCTTGATCATTTTCTTCTTTTTCATTTCTGTCTCCTCCTGCCTGTCCTCGGATCCAGCAAAGGATACAGAAATTCAATCAGATAATTGATACTCAGATAAATAACTGCCATCCAGACAACATAACTCTGTATCACCGGATAGTCTCTGGCTGTAATTGCATCTACTGCCAATTTGCCGACTCCCGGCCAGGAAAAAATACTCTCCACAATTGTTGTTCCGCCAAGCATACTGCCAAAAGATATCCCGATCAAAGTCACTAATGGGCCTCTGCAATTACGCAGTACGTGTCCAAATAAAATCTGCCGTTCAGACATACCTCTTGCCCTGAGGCCATCTATATAGGATCCCTGCATTTCTTTTCTGATAATGGCTCGCACCTGACGTATATACCAGGCTGACAAGGTCAATGCCAATGTCAAAACCGGCATAACAAGTCCTTTCAGGCTAAGACTTCCGATCACCGGAAATAATTTTATCTTTAAAGACAAAAAATACATTAGTAAAAGTGCCAGAAAAAAAGACGGAAGCGAAGCAAATAGATAAGTCACCATCTGAATCAGGCGATCTGCTTTGCCGCCTGCGTGCCACGCACACCAAGTACCTAAAGGAATAGAAAGCAGCATTGTAACCCCAAGTGCTGTCACTGTCAGAATAAGTGTTCCTGGAATCTTTGCCGTCATTTCATTTAATACCGGCCGATTGGACTTATAAGAAGTGCCCATATCACCCTTGCATAAGTCCATCAGCCAATCACCATACTGAACAATCATCGGTCGGTCAAGTCCCAGCTCATGCCGGGTGGACTGCAGCGCTTCCTCACTGGCTTTTACCCCCTGATTATTCAATAGTATCTGTGCCGGATCTCCCGGAGACAGATAAGACAGGAGAAACGATAAAAATGTAATGCCTATGATCAACAGGCAAAAGCCTCCCGTCTTTTTTATCAAAAATTTCATAAATTTGTCAAAACCTTTCTCCTCTGTCTATGCCATCGCAGCCTGAAGCCTCAGCCGCTCTGTCTGCTGTACCGGTGCTTTGGTACACGCAACCATAAACATCGGTGTAGAACCATTATTCACTTTTTCAGCCTCACACCAGACACGCTGCCACACCTTTTCATCCAGCTGTATCTGTATACCATTTAATTGTTTAAGAATCTGACGATCCCATTCCGGACGCTGAATGTGACTAAGCGGCACCTGACGTGCAATTGCCTCCATTGCTTCAATGTCCGTACACGTATAATCATCATGCATTCCAAGACTGCTGACCTTATTGCGATCCGCTTCATATGCAGCTCTTTTCTCTTCATCAAATAAATGATGATACCAATTGGCATCAAAATTCAAAAGAACGCCGCCAGGCTTCAAAACACGCATCCATTCATAGTATGCCCTATCCGGATGTTCCAGATTCCATGTTACATTTCGGCTGACAATCATATCAAATGTATTATCAGCGAAACGAAGCACCTGTGCATCCATCTGATACCATTCGATTTTATCCGCCAGAATACCGGCATTCATTTTCGCTTTTCTCAACATTTCTTCTGTATAATCAATAGCTGTCACCTGATAGCCGGCTCTTGATAAAATAATTGAAAAAAAACCCGGTCCTGTTCCTATATCCAGAATTCTCATCTTTTTTCTTTCCACTTTTGGCATATGTTCTTCAATGACCGACAACCAGACCGGCCATTTTTCACCTGCCAGTTCTTCAAGATTCACCTGTGAATAGCCTTCTGCACGATTTGTCCAATACTTTTCAATATTCTTTAATAATTCATCCTTCTTCATCGACTTCCCCTTCAATTACGCCTCTGCATAAAATTAAAGTATCTGTTCAGAGCTAACCTCCAAAATGCTACGCATTTTATACCTGTTTTTGGAATTTTGCTTGGCTCTGAACAGTTACAAATTAAATAAAGTTGTATTTAGAATCGCAAAAAGCTCCTGTCCAAAAGGACAGGAGCTTCATACTCCACTATCATACACTGCCTGTGCATATATCTGTTAAAATAAATATACTGAATAATTATTCGTATGCGTACTTCATATACGCTAGTTCATATAAATATTTTACTGGAAATCACATGTTGTGTCAATACATTTATTTTTTCTGGTTATACATCAAATGCATAAGCCTATGTTATTTAGCTGTTTCTTCAGTCTGCTGAGTCTCTGTCCCGGATTCCTGAACCTTCTCCAATGCCTCCGCAGGCTCATCGCCTTTAACCGGCACCTCAATCTCAATAGAATCCAACATCTCTGACAGTTTCTTGCTGGCACTCTCAGCGACAACTTCTTTGCTGCTTTCAGCTGCTGTCTCTGTATCCTTGACTGTTTCTTCCGTCTCCCGAACGCTCTCAGTCTCTGCAGCATCTCCACTCTCTTCGGTCGCTTCTGTCTCTTTGAAATTCTTGTTCTCTTCAAACCACTGGACTTCAAAGAGCAATGCATCACCATTGGCCAGTTCCACCAGATACTGATTATGATACTTAAGGTTCTTGCCGCCATCCACTTCTTCCGTTGTCGGCTGGCAAACTGCACTGTAAGCCTTGACTCCGATGGTTGTCTGCTGTGCAGAATTGTTGAAAATCTGGTCCATCACCGTCTGGATGTCTTCATTCTTGATCTTCATGGCCGCGAAGAAAACCGGCTTTGAAGAAAATGTCTGTCCTCTCAGACCGATTTCATCATAATCTCCTGTGCGATTATATTCAAATACGGTGTCATCATAAATCACACTGTAACCCAGGCTGCTCTCAAACACTTTCTTGTTCTGTGTGCTGCCTTCTGTGACTTTATCTGATTCCACACTTTCACGCACAGTTTCCGGATTCGTCTCCGTCTCCTGTACAGTCTCTGTCAATTCCTCTGAATCGGATGATGTCTGCGTATCTGCATTGCCGGTATATGTCTTCTCACACCCTGTCAAAGCCAAGAGCATTACCAGCAGCATAAAAAACATGATTCTGGTATGTCTTCTCATATACTCCTCCTAATATATCTTATAGACAAATGGAAAATCCATCCATCTGTCCTGTCTGTGTATCGAATATACAGCAGATTCCCAAAAACGTCAAGTCTTTAACAGGAATACGGGCATTATTTTAGAAGAAGTTTATACTTTGCCCTGTATCTAATAGTCACTGACGCTCTCTGACTCTGTCGCATCTGAGGATTCATCCTGCATGGAAATCTTCACTCTGAGAATTCGGTAAATAGATTCATCCAGACGATCCTCTGTGATATCACCTTTCTTAACTGCCCTGAGTACGCCTTCATAGGCTGCTTCCAAATCATCCGGTTCAAGCAGAAGATCAGCCCCCGCCTGAATAGCCTTCACCGCTGCATCTGCTGCACTGTAGTTCTTCACAATGGTCTTGTCGTTCAGATAATCTGTCATAACAATTCCCTTAAATCCAAGATCCTTGCGAAGGACCTCGCTGATCATCTTCTCAGACAACGAAGCCGGTGTGTCATCACCTGTCACATTCGGCACGGAAATATGTCCCACCATAATAAAATCCAATCCCTGTGCAATGGCATTGCTGTACGGCAGGAATTCCTTCTTCTTCAGCTCATCCAGTGAACTGTTGATCACCGGAAAACCGGACATGTTCGAAGATGCTGCACCGTATCCCGGGAAATACTTCATAGCCGCATTCACATCTTTCTCCTGGATACCTCTTATGACTTCCGATGCCATATCGGAAACCGTCTGGGCATCGGTGCCAAATGTACGATCGCCGATGCCGTTACTGTTGCCGGATAAAACATCCGCAACCGGTGCCAGATCAAGATTCAATCCATATGCTGACATCAGATTGCCGATGGACTTGCCTGCTTCATAGGCATTGGTACTGTCATCTTTGCGTCCGATTTCAGACATGGACGGCGCACCACTATGTACCGAATTTGCTGATGATGACGAATAGTCACTGTCATCATCACTGTAGCTGTTCTCGTAGTATTCATCCAGATTGTCATTATTGCCGAGAACAGATGCGCTGCCGCCCTCTTCGGCTGCTGCCAGGAAAAGCGGAAGGCCGGATATGTCTTCACTGTAAGACTGCAAATTATCTGTCATCGTACCGAACTGGCTTGAAGAATCAATATTATCCTCCGCAAACACAATACCGCCCACCGGATAATCCTGTAACGCCTGATAGGTCATATCGCCCGCATACTGTACAGAATCCACACCGGTCAGTGTCTCCGGAGAAACAACAAATAACTGTGCCACCTTCTGCTCCAGTGTCATCTTGTCAATGATAGCCTTGATTGCTTCACTGTCACCGCCGGAATTGCTCTTAAATGCCTGCCATGAATCACCGCCGTCTGCACTGTAACTGATGGTCGTCTCATTGGTACCGAGATTCTCATTGACCACTGAACATACATAGACAATCTCATTCTCACTGATCATCTCCAAATGATTGCTGCCACTTAAGTCAAACCATACATCCGCGGTACATTTATTCCATGTCTCGCAGCCATCTTCTGTTTTATAGGCTTCATAGAATGCACTGTCCGTGCCTTCTCCCAGAGACTTCAGAAGATACCCATGCTCCTTATCATAAAAAATAACACTGATGTAGTTGTCACTGCCTTCTTCATAAAACGGATTGGTAAACTTGACCTTAAAATCTCTTCCTTCATAGGTAATGGTCTTCATCTGCTTATTCATGTGAAGCAGCTCACCATCATACACCCAGTCCGCATCACTGTCTTTGGATGCCTCCGCTGCCTTTGTATCTTCTTTATCAGACAGACTCTCTTTCAGATCCGATAGTGTCGATTTCGCCGTACTGCTGTCAGACCCATGCCCCTTGATCATGAAGATGCCCAGTACAGCAATCAGAATAATCAAAATAGTTGTTGTCACTGCAACAAGCTTTTTCATTCTCTCTCCTCCTGTCATAATGTACATAGGAAAATAATACCATAATCATTACAGGAAAAACAGCTGAATTTTACAAAAAAGTATAAAATTCAGCTGTTTTTGAATACGATTTAAAGAATAAGCAAAAGGACATAAACTACTGCGCTGGCAGAAATGGCAACTGTAAACAGACTGCCTCCCGCAAGTGCCGCAATCACACCGGCCACTACACCGGCTGCCGCTGCCGGGATACAGTCCACTGCAAAAAACACTGCCGGGAAAGTCATCGCTGCAAGTACCGCATATGGAATATAAGTCAGAAACGACCGTACAAAACGATTGGTAATCTTCTTCTTGAAAACGACCAGCGGCAGGACACGGACAAGATATGTCACCGCAAACATGATAAAAAGATAAATCCAGTAATTATGCTGCATGTTCGGCCTCCTCTTCTTCTGGCACCGGATAAAGCAGCGCGCCTACCGCGGATGCTGCCACCGCACAGATAATAATTGAAAATCCGTCTGTAATGAATGAAAATACCGGCACAAAATGGATGATGCAGCTCAGCAGTACCGCCACGCATACAACCACAAGAATCGGATGTTCCTTCCGCATAGCAGGAATAATAATGGCCAGGAACATGCCGTAAATCATAATGCCCAATGCGTTGCTGAGAGTTGTCGGCAAAATATTGCCGCAGATAGCCCCTACAAGGGTACCGCCTGTCCATCCGATGTACGGAAGAACGGCCAGACCGGTCATATACGCAGGTGTTACAGTCTTATTCCGGCTCATAGCCACCGCAAAAATCTCGTCCGTATTGCAGTGACCCAGGATCAGCTGCTGCCACCGCTTGAATGTCGGATCCAGCTTCTGTGACAAAGAAATGCTCATCAGCGCATATCGCATATTGATGACCAGTTCCGTCACCATCATTTCAACATAGGATCCCGACGCCGCTATAATCCCGATACCCGCAAACTGTCCGGATGATGTCAGGTTCGTCAGCGAAATCAATACGGCTTCCCACCAGCTGATGCCCGAAGCAACCGCTGTCAGTCCAAATGAAAAAGAGACTGAGAAATAACCAATTGCAATCGCAATGCCATCTCTCAGTCCTCTCTTAAATGCCATCAAATTCATATCTGCAATCCTCTTTCCCAAAATTCCGTGATATCTTTACACCGCTTTGTAACAGAAAGCCCGGCCTGACAAAGTTAATAAAAATTAACTGTATTGAGGGAACGTCAGTCCGGGCGGTGAATAATTCATCACATACTACACTTATATTAAACCATTTTCCAAAATTTGCATAATTCCCAAAAAATATAGCTTGCTATAG
>Ga0129311_1000972_pt1 | contig 22135 bp, 33 predicted proteins | sample Go1ome_FD_94435 | JGI IMG/M metagenome (GOLD analysis project Ga0129311, IMG submission 94435) | Western lowland gorrila individual fecal microbial communities from Wisconsin, USA - Go1022B metagenome | ecosystem: Host-associated > Mammals > Digestive system > Large intestine > Fecal | place... | reverse complement strand
GTTACATTTTCCTCTCTGTTGAGCTTTCTTATAAGGCCCCACAGCTGCTCTCTGCTCTCACCATCAAGTCCACATGCTGGTTCATCAAGAATAAGTATGTCAGGTCCGTATGCTAATATACCTGCTATTGCTACCCTCTTTTTCAAACCACCAGACAACTCAAACGGAGAATAATCCATATATTTCTCTGGAACACCCACAAGCTCCAGTGCCTTTCTGGCGGACTTCTCCGCTTCACCTTTTGACATTCCAAAGTTTGTCGGTCCATACATTACATCTTTGAGCACGGTATCCTCAAACAATTGAGATTCAGGGAACTGAAATACATACCCTATTCGCCTGCGGATATCCTTGATGTTTCTGACACTCTGTACATCTGTATCATACAGATATACTTTTCCAGTCTGTGGTACCAACAACTTGTTTATCATCTGAAGCAACGTACTTTTCCCTGAACCCGTCTGTCCGATCACAGAAACAACCTGGCCTTCATATATCTTCAAATTGATGTCAGAAAGTGCCTGAAATGACTCATTACCATTTACATACGAATATGATATATTCCGGAGTTCCACTACACAATCCTTCAAATTGCCGGAATCATTTTCATTGTCTTCATTATGATTTTGCAGCATACCATCCTTCGAATATTTCTTTGACTGGGTCTTCCTGTATTTACAACATATATCTATTGGTATTCCCGCATCAATCTTCATCTGAACCGGGATCTCAAGACCATACATTTTAAGTCTTTTAACATCATTCAATACATCACCGGGCATTCCCTCTGCCACTATCCTGCTGTTATCCAATATATATACTCTATCCGCCATAAGTGCTTCAGATATTCTATGTGTCACCATTATAACGGTTATTTTCATGTTTTTATTTAAATGCTTTACAAGCTCCAACATATCCCTCGCCCCCTGTGGGTCAAGCATGGATGTCGCTTCATCAAGAACTATACATTCTGGAGTCATAGCCATAGCTGAAGCCATAGCCAGTCTCTGCTTTTGTCCTCCACTTATTCTTGATGTGTTGAAATATTTGTAAGCTGTAAGTCCAGTGAGTTCCAACATCTCATCTATCTTTTTCCATATTTCATTGCTTGGGACTCCCAAGTTCTCTAAACCAAAGCCAATATCTTCAGCAAGAGTATTTCCCACTATCTGATTATCCGGATTTTGAAAAACCATTCCAACTTTGTGTCTGACTGCAATAAGATCTTTGGGCTCTGTCAATTCATTCCCATCTATAACTATAGACCCCTCATGGGGAGAAAGGAGTCCATTCAAATGTCTGGCGAACGTTGACTTTCCTGAGCCATTTCTTCCAAGTACTGCAATAATCTCTCCTTTATTTGCATCGAAATCTACGTCCTTTATGGCCCAATTTTCTCCTATCTTATTACCATCTTTGTCTTTTATATTAAATTTATGAGAAAGTCCTTTTACATTTATGAAGCTCATAATTTTTTCCAATCTATATCCATGAAATCACACTTTATTTCACCAAATTTTATTAAAAAAACAGAGCCGCCGTACACGAACGCTCATAAATACGTCTATGTACTGCAGCCCTGTTTATTTATCTGTATAATATCATTCGATTATACTAACTCAAGAATAACCTCAAGAGCCTGATCACCCTTACGCTGTCCGATCTTGATGATTCTTGTGTAACCACCCTTACGTCCTGCGTACTTTGTACCATACTCGTCGAATAACTTCTGTGTTAAATCGATCTTCTTAGTACCGGCCTTCTTACCAGCAGCATCTGTAGGAACTTCAACAACTGGATATAAAACCTTGAGCATCTCTCTTCTGGCATGAAGTCTAGAAGGCTGATCCTTCTTTACCTTCTTCTCAACTGTGTCGTATACAGTAACCTTCTTACCATCTACAACTTCCTTGATTCTCTTGCCATCTTTATCTTTTCTAGCAACCTTAGCCTGAACTGTAACCTCATCGTAGTTGTCCTTCTCAGCAACTGCTAATGTGATGAGTTTCTCTGCGATCTTAACAACTTCCTTAGCTCTTGCCTCTGTTGTCTTGATCTTTCCATGATACAGTAACTGAGTTACCTGGTTACGAAGTAATGCGTTTCTCTGTGCGCTTGCTTTTCCAAGCTTTCTATACTTTGCCATTTTAATTATCCTCCTATACCCTTTGTGGGTCTTCACTGTGCTTACTATTATTCAGCTTGAGTGGTATACGGGAACTTTTATTAGTCCTCGTTCTGATTAAGTGATAAGCCTAACTCCTTAAGCTTAGCCAATACTTCATCCAGTGACTTACGACCAAGGTTACGAACCTTCATCATATCCTCTGGTGTCTTGTTTATAAGTTCCTGAACTGTGTTGATGCCAGCTCTCTTCAGACAGTTGTATGAACGAACTGATAACTCGAGCTCATCGATATTCATCTCAAGAACCTTTTCCTTCTCGTCTGTTGTGCTCTCAACCATAACATCTACAAGACGTGCGTTCTCTGATAAATCTACGAACAGCTTCAAGTGCTCAACCAGAAGATTAGCAGCAAGACTTACTGCCTCATCTGGAGCAAGAGCTCCGTTTGTATATACATCAAGAGTTAACTTATCATAGTCAGTAACCTGACCAACACGTGTATTCTGAACTGTAAGGTTTACTCTTTCAACAGGGGTGAAGATTGAGTCAATAGCGATAACATCAATTGGTGCATCTGCTTCCTTGTTCTTATCAAGGCTTACATATCCACGTCCGTTGACAATTGTAAGCTCCATCTCAAGCTTTGCATCCGGACCACTAAGGTTTGCGATTACAAGATCAGGATTAATGATCTCTATATCTCCGTCAACCTTTATGTCTCCTGCCTTGACAACACGCTCGCCAACAACATCAATGTATGCCTGCTTTGGCTCAAATGTATCTGAGTTGTTCTTGATAACGACATTCTTGATGTTCATTATTATCTCAGTAACATCCTCTTTTACACCTGGTATTGAGCTGAACTCGTGCAAAACACCCTTTATCTTAACGTGGCTTACAGCTGTACCTGGTAATGAAGAAAGCATTATTCTTCTAAGTGAGTTACCAAGTGTTATACCGTAACCTCTCTCTAAAGGCTCGATTACAAACTTGCCATATTTGTTGTCATCTGAAGTCTCAACGATCTCGATTTTTGGTTTTTCAAACTCAAACATCTAAGCCCCTCCTTTACGGGTTTTAAAATGCTACACTCCAAGTTACAAAATGTATAAATAAAGAACAAATCTTACTTAGAATATAACTCGACGATGAGAGTCTCATTTACAGGAACATCAATCTGCTCTCTGCTTGGCTTCTCTACAACTTCACCTGCAAGGTTGTCTCTGTCTGCTGTTAACCAGCCAGGTACGAGAACACCCTCTGTTGCAGCCATGATATCTTTATATCTCTGAAGAGACTTGCTCTTCTCTCTGATCTCAATCTTATCGCCTGGCTTTACTGAATATGAAGGGATATTTACACACTTGCCATTTACAAGTACATGCTTGTGATCTACGATCTGTCTAGCTTCTCTTCTTGTTCTTGCAAAACCTAATCTGAATATGATGTTGTCAAGTCTAAGCTCAAGTAATGTCATGAGGTTAGGACCTGTTAAACCCTTCTGCTGCTCAGCCTTTGCATAAAGGTTACGGAAAGGCTTCTCAAGTACACCATATATGAACTTTGCCTTCTGCTTCTCGCGGAGCTGAAGTCCATACTCGCTCTGCTTTCTATTTGATCTATTTGGTCTTCTGTTTGACTTCTTATCTATTCCGAGATACATTGGCTCCATGCCTAAAGATCTGCATCTCTTAAGAACTGGGGTTCTATCTACTGCCATCTTGTTTGTACCTCCTCTAATTAAACTCTTCTTCTCTTTGGTGGACGACATCCGTTATGTGGAACCGGAGTAACATCCTTGATACTAACTACATCTATACCACATGCTGAGAGTGCACGAATTGCAGCCTCTCTTCCTGAACCTGGTCCCTTAACAAATACATCGATTGTCTTGAGTCCGTAAGGTGCAGCAGCCTTTGCAGCTGTCTCTGCAGCCATCTGAGCAGCATATGGAGTTGACTTCTTAGAACCCTTAAATCCTAATCCACCAGCGCTTGCCCATGAAAGCGCATTGCCTTCAGCGTCTGTTAATGTAACAATTGTATTATTGAAAGATGACTGAATATGAGCCTGTCCGTGCTGTACGCTCTTTCTGACACGCTTCTTAGCCACTTTTTTAGTTGCCTGCTTAGCCATTAGCCTAAACCTCCTATGGTTTTTTACAAATATATTCTATAATATTACTTCTTCTTATTAGCAACAGTCTTCTTAGGACCCTTACGAGTTCTGGCATTAGTCTTTGTCTTCTGTCCACGAACTGGAAGTCCCTGTCTGTGACGCTTACCACGATAGCAAGCAATCTCCTGTAAACGCTTAATATTGAAGCCTATCTCTCTACGTAAGTCTCCTTCTACTACCTGAGTTGCCTTGATAACTTCGCTGAGTCTTCTAACCTCATCGTCAGTCAGATCTGCGCAACGTGTGTCAGGATTAACGTTTGCTTCCTTAAGGATACGCTGTGATGAAGGAAGTCCAATACCATAGATATAAGTAAGACCAATTTCAACACGTTTCTCTCTTGGTAAATCAACACCTGAAATACGAGCCATTATAATAACCTCCGTAAAATCTTCTTTTAAGCTGAATTCACAAATGTATCCCATAGCACAAAACTATGGGGTGAAATGCATACACCGTCACCTTCAACTAAGTTGTATATTTCTATAATTGTAATTGGCATAATTCTATATGCCACAGCCGCTTTAAATAATACAGTACATTAGCTATATGTACTGACGCACGAAAAAAAGTATATTCCGGGATGGGCTATCATCCATATACTTCCTTCCTTTTTTGATTAACCCTGACGCTGCTTGTGCTTTGGATTCTCGCAGATAACTCTAACGATTCCCTTTCTCTTGATAACTTTGCACTTATCGCAGATAGGTTTTACTGATGCTCTAACCTTCATTAGAAACTCTCCTTTCAAAAAAAGTCCGCTACGAATTAGCATTCTATCATTTTCATTGATAAAATGCAATAGGAAAATATATTTTTTTATTATTTATCTCTCCAAACGATTCTTCCCTTTGTAAGATCGTATGGTGATAACTCAATTGTAACCTTGTCACCTGGAAGAATCTTGATATAGTTCATTCTGAGCTTACCACTTATATGTGCAAGAACTTTATGACCGTTCTCAAGTTCTACCTGAAACATTGCGTTTGGAAGTTTCTCAACTACAGTTCCTTCTACTTCGATTACATCTGCTTTTGACATTTCTAAAATCCTCCTAACTAAATATAAATCAACTTATGAGTTTATATGGTATCATGCCGCACTCTCATCCGGCATGTTAACTACTTTACAATTGGATTCCATCCGCCTTTGATAATATCTCAGGATCTCCATCTGTTATAAGTATTGTGTTTTCGTAATGTGCTGCCAGAGATTGATCCGCTGTAACAACTGTCCAGCCATCATCAAGCCATTTCACATCATAATCGCCCAGAGTTATCATTGGTTCTATCGCTATAGTCATTCCAGGCTTTAGCTTAGCGCCCCTTCTCCGTGTTGCATAATTGGGAACCTCTGGTTCTTCATGAAGATTCTTACCCACACCATGCCCTACAAGATCAATAACCACCCCAAGACCGCATTCATCTGCATATGATTCTACGGCGATTCCTATATCACGGACATGATTTCCTGCTCTGGCTGCCTGAAGCCCCTCGAAAAAGCATTGCTTTGTAGCCTCTATCAGATATTTTGACATATCTGATATCTCTCCTATTCCATACGTTCTGGCTGAATCGGAATGAAAACCTTTATATATCACACCCGCATCCAGACTTACTATGTCTCCGTCTTTTAGAATTCTCTTCTTTGACGGAATTCCATGCACAACCTCTTCATTGACCGACACACAAATTGATGCAGGATAGCCCTGATAATTAAGAAATGACGGTTCACATCCATAACTCCTGATAATTTCTTCTCCCAGCCGGTCTATATCAAATGTTGACATTCCAGGCCTCAATGCTTTCCGCATCTCCTCATGAGTTATTGCCAGGATCCTGCCTGCCTCTCTCATAAGTTCGATCTCTTCCTGGGATTTTATGGAAATACCTTTCATTTTTACTCACCTAATATTTCAGTGATTGCTGCAAATACATCCTTCATATCTACAGTTCCGTCTACCTCTTTCAAAATGCCCTTAGCCTTATAGTAGTCGATAAGTGGCTGAGTCTGATCATGATATACATCAAGTCTCTTCTTTACTGTCTCAGGCTTATCATCATCTCTGAGAATGAGATCTGCTCCACAGGCATCACACTTACCCTCAACCTTTGTCGGATTGTATACAATATGATAAGTTGCTCCACAGCCTACACAAGCACGTCTTCCTGACATTCTCTCTATGATGTTGCTATCAGGCACTTCTACATTGATAGCATAATCAACTGAATCTCCAATTGCTGAAAGTGCATTGTCAAGAGCCTCAGCCTGAGGAATTGTTCTTGGGAATCCATCAAGTATATAACCCTTTGCACAATCATCCGCCTTAAATCTATCTATTACCAAATCAACAACTAACTCATCTGGTACAAGAAGTCCCTTATCCATGTACTCCTTTGCCTTTGCACCCAGCTCAGTTCCGTTCTTTATATTCGCTCTAAATATATCTCCTGTAGATATATGTGGTACTCCGTACTTTGCTGCTATCATCTTTGCCTGTGTACCTTTTCCTGCGCCCGGTGCGCCTAACATGATTATTTTCATATATTGTCCTCCCAAATATATTGATTAATGTCTATATTCTGTACCTTCTCTATAATACACACTCAGGGAGTCTGCCACAGGCAGGCTCCCTTATGTGCTATTGCACAAATAGGAATGTACTATACGGCACACTCCCATTTATGTTGGCTGCCACGTCATATTAGTCTAAAAGGAATCCCTGATAGTTTCTTACCAGCATACGTGACTCAATATTCTTTATTGTCTCTATAACAACACCTACAACGATGATAAGTGATGTTCCACCAAATGAAACATTAGCTCCAAAGAAACCACTGAAGAACATTGGTATACATGCCACTATAATAAGTCCTACAGCACCTATAAATATGATGTAGTTCAAAATTTTATTTAAATAATCCTGTGTTGGCTGTCCAGGTCTGATACCCGGTATAAATCCACCACTCTTCTTCATATTGTTTGCAATCTCCATTGGATTGAATGTAATTGCTGTATAAAAATATGCAAAGAAGAATACAAGCAGAATATATACTAACAAACCTATAGAAGCCCATGGATATGATCTGTTGAACCAGTAGCTCTGGCTCATACCCTGTATAATCTTAGCACCAACACCTGATACATTGATATTGAACAGGTTAACCACTATCTGAGGAACAGATAAGATTGATGATGCAAAAATTACAGGAATAACACCTGCAGTATTAACCTTGAGAGGAATATGTGATGACTGACCACCCATTGACTTTCTTCCTCTTACAGTCTTTGCATACTGTACAGGTATCTTACGCTCTGCGCCCTGAAGTGCACATACAAATACAACTGTCAGAACTACAACAACAAATATTATAAGACCAACAAGTGTAAGTCTTACAAAATCTCTGCCCTTCATGAACTGAGTATATAAGTTCTTGAAATCATTAGGCATGGTAGAAACGATATTAATCAACAATATAACTGATATACCATTACCAACACCCTTTTCTGTAGCACGCTCTCCGAGCCACATTACTATGGCACTTCCTGCAGTAAGTATTACAACTATACAGAATACGGTCCAGAAATTATAGTTATCTATAACTCCCTTATTACCAAATCCTACTACAAGGCCTGAACTTTCAAGAATTGCAAGGCCTACTGTCATATATCTTGTGATAGCTGTAATTTTCTTTCTTCCGTCTTCGCCATCCTTCTGCAGCTCCTCAAGTGCCGGAATGGCGATTGTAAGAAGCTGTATTATAATGGACGCCGTAATATATGGTGTTACTGACAATGCAAAGATTGACATCTGCTCAAATGATCCTCCAGTGAATGAACTGAAGATATTCAGTGAATCACCAAGGGCATTCTGCATGTACTCTCTTATTGCATCCGCGCTTATTCCTGGTACGGTAATCAGACTACCAAGTCTGATTACCACCAGAATGAAAAACGTGTATAAAAGTCTTCTTCGTATATCCTGCACCTTAAAAGCATTAATTAAGGTCTTGAACATATTACATCACCTCTGCTTTTCCGCCAAGAGCTTCAATTTTCTCAGCTGCTGACTTTGAAAAAGCATTAGCCTTAACGTTGAGCTTTTTAGTTAACTCTCCATTTCCAAGAATCTTAACGCCATCACGAGGATTCTTAATGATACCTGCCTCTACTAATGTCTCAACTGTTACGTCTGAGCCATCCTCGAATCTCTCAAGAGCTGATACATTGATTGCAACGATCTCTTTGTGATTGATGCAATTAAAGCCTCTCTTAGGAAGACGTCTATATAATGGCATCTGTCCACCTTCGAAACCTGGTCTAGGTGATCCAGAACGTGCCTTCTGACCCTTATGTCCCTTACCTGCAGTCTTGCCATTTCCTGAACCATGTCCACGGCCTACACGAAAATTAGCACTGTGCTTTGAGCCCTCAGCTGGCTTTAATGTAGATAAATCCATGATCTGCATATCCTCCTTCTCTTATACTTCCTCAACCTTTACCATATAACTAACCTGCTTAACCATACCAAGTGTTGCAGCGTTATTTGGCAGCTCCACTGACTTATTAACCTTCTTAAGTCCAAGAGCCTCTACTGTCTTTCTATGCTTTGGCACAGCACCGATAGGGGACTTTACCAAAGTTACCTTTAACTTATCTGCCATCTTCTAATACCTCCTTAGTTAAGTATCTCATCAACAGATTTTCCACGAAGTCTTGCAATATCCTCTGGGTTCTTGATCTCTGTAAGGCCCTTGATTGTTGCAAGAACTACGTTCTGCTTGTTGTTTGATCCTAAGGACTTTGTACGGATGTTCTTATATCCTGCAAGCTCAAGTACGCTACGAGCAGGACCACCAGCGATGATACCAGTACCTTCTGGAGCTGTCTTCAGAAGAACTGAAGCACTTCCGAACTGTCCATTCCAGTCGTAAGGGATACTACCAACTTCATTTACAGGAACTGTAACTAAATGCTTTGCAGCATCCTCCTTACCCTTACGGATAGCTTCTGGAGTCTCAACTGCCTTGCCAACACCAACGCCAACGTGGCCATTTCTATCACCTACAACTACGAGAGCTGCAACTCTAGAATTACGTCCACCCTTAACAACCTTTGTTACACGCTTGATGGCAACAACTTTATCTTCTAACTCTAACTTACTTGCATCAATTATTTCACGCTTCATACGTTGTTCTTCCTCCTTACTAGAATTCCAGACCAGCTTCTCTCGCTGCATCTGCTAATGCCTGAACCTTACCGTGGTATACGAAACCGCCTCTGTCATAGATAACTGTCTTGATACCCTTCTCAAGTGCTCTCTCAGCAATAACCTTACCAACGTAAGCTGCTGCATCAACATCATCTGTCTTCTCAAGCTCATCCTTAATAGCCTTCTCTGTTGTAGATGCTGCTACTAATGTCTTACCAACTGAATCATCAATAATCTGAGCGTACATATGATTATTACTTCTGAATACAGCTAAACGTGGTCTCTCTGTTGTTCCAGCTAAACGATTACGAACACGCATATGCTTCTTTACACGAATTGCGCTTCTTGATTCTTTATTAATCATCTTATCTCACTCCTTTATTATTTCTTACCAGTCTTACCAACTTTACGTCTGATAGTCTCATCCACATACTTGATACCCTTGCCCTTGTATGGCTCTGGTGCTCTCTTCTCTCTGATCTCAGCAGCGTACTGACCAACCTTTTCCTTGCTGATTCCGCTTACTATGATCTTGTTACCGTCAACTGATGTCTCGATACCATCTGGATCAACCATCTCAACTGGGTGTGAATAACCAAGAGCAAGAACAAGCTTATTACCCTGCTTCTGAGCTCTGTAACCTACACCGTTAACCTCAAGCTCCTTCTTGTAACCTTCAGTAACACCTACAACCATGTTGTGGATAAGTGTTCTTGTAAGTCCGTGAAGTGATCTCATCTTCTTTAAATCGTTAGGTCTTGATACAGTGATTGTATCGCCGTCTAACTTTATATCCATTTCCGCAGGGAGAACTCTCTCAAGAGTTCCCTTTGGTCCTTTAACAGTCACTTTATTATTTTCTGCTATATCTACAGTCACACCTGCAGGTACAGCGATAGGCATTCTTCCGATACGTGACATTTTGCCGTCCTCCTTTTACCAAATAAACGCAAGTACTTCTCCACCTACGTTCTGTTTTCTAGCTTCCTTATCTGTTAATACGCCCTTGTTTGTGGAAATAATAGCAGTTCCAAGGCCGCCAAGTACTCTTGGAAGCTCATCCTTGCTTGCGTATACTCGAAGACCAGGCTTTGAAATTCTCTTAAGGCCTGTGATAATCTTCTCGTTCTTATCTGCACCGTACTTCAATGTGATCTTGATTGTCTCGAACTTACCGTCCTCAACGATATCTACAGCCTTAACATATCCTTCTGATAAAAGTATGTCGGCAATAGCTTTCTTCATCTTTGAAGCAGGGATTTCTACTGTATCATGCTTTGCTGTATTAGCATTACGAATTCTTGTAAGCATATCTGCAATTGGATCGCTCATTGACATAATAAATTTCCTCCTTCTTACTCTTACCAGCTTGATTTCTTAACGCCAGGAATCTGTCCCTTATATGCTAACTCACGGAAGCAGATTCTACAAATTCCGTACTTCTTTAAAACTGAATGTGGACGTCCACAAATGCTGCAACGTGTGTACTCTCTTGTTGAGAATTTCTGCTTGCGCTGCTGCTTAACTTTCATTGATGTCTTAGCCATTTCTCGAATCTCCTCCTTTATTATTTGCTATAAGGCATGCCGAACAGTGTAAGTAACTCTCGAGCTTCCTCGTCAGTCTGTGCTGTTGTTACGCAAATTACATCCATACCTCTAACCTTATCTACCTTATCGTACTCGATCTCAGGGAAGATAAGCTGCTCTTTTATACCAAATGCATAGTTACCTCTTCCATCAAATCCATTTGGATTGATTCCTCTGAAGTCACGTACACGTGGGAGTGCAAGGTTTACAAGACGATCAAGGAACTCATACATCTTCTCGCCACGAAGAGTTACCTTACATCCAATAGGCATTCCCTCTCTCAGCTTGAAGTTTGCTACTGACTTCTTTGCACGTGTTACAACTGCCTTCTGACCTGTGATAGTCTCAAGATCCTTAATAGCAGCGTCCAGAACCTTAGCGTTCTCTCTAGCTTCACCTACGCCCATATTGATAACGATCTTATCGAGCTTTGGTATCTGCATTACATTCTTATATCCAAATTTCTCAACCATGGCGCTCTTGATTTCAGCGTCATACTTTTCTTTAAGTCTACTCACCTAAGACGACCTCCTTCCAATTAATCTATCTTCTCTGTCTTGCCATCAATCTTGGCTACACGAACCTTATCCTTACCAGTTCCTTCAAAACCAACTCTAACTGGCTTGCCCTTGTAAAGATACATTACATTAGAGATGTCAAGTGGGGCTTCCATCTCGATGATTCCGCCCTGCTGGTTAGCCATGCTTGGCTTGCTATGCTTAAATACTTTGTTGATTCCTTCAACTACTACGGTACCATTCTTCTTATCTACTGAAACAACCTTTCCGCTCTTGCCTTTGTCCTTACCAGCGATAACCTGTACCATATCATCTTTCTTAATCTTCATTGTTGCCATAGTCACACCTCCTTATAATACTTCAGGTGCAAGTGATACGATCTTCATGAACTTCTTATCACGGAGCTCTCTTGCAACTGGTCCAAAGATACGTGTACCTCTTGGATTCATATCGTCTTTTATAATTACAGCAGCGTTCTCGTCGAACTTGATGTATGATCCATCCTTACGACGTGCGCCATGCTTTGTTCTAACTACAACGGCCTTAACTACATCGCCCTTCTTTACAACTCCGCCTGGTGTTGCATCTTTAACAGAGGCAACGATGATATCGCCGATATTCGCATATCTTCTAACTGATCCGCCTAACACTCTGATACAAAGTAACTCTTTTGCACCTGTGTTATCAGCAACTTTAAGTCTTGTTTCCTGCTGAACCATTTAATTTGCCTCCTTACTTTGCCTTCTCGATGATTTCAACAAGTCTCCATCTCTTATCCTTTGATAATGGTCTTGTCTCCATAACCTTTACTCTATCGCCAATCTTGCACTCGTTATTCTCGTCATGAGCCTTCAGCTTATATGTTCTCTTTACAATCTTGCCATAAAGAGGATGCTTAACATTATCTACGATAGAAACAACGATTGTCTTATCCATCTTGTCACTTGTAACTATACCAACACGTGTTTTTCTCAGATTCCTTTCCACAATAATTCCTCCTTCCAAGATAATTAAGCATTAGCCTTCTGGGCTATAACTGTCTGTATTCTTGCTATATTCTTTCTAACGTCCTTGATTCTGCTTGTGTTGTCAAGCTGATTAGTAGCGTTCTGGAATCTCAGATTGAATAATTCCTTCTTTGCAGCTACTAAATCGTTCTGGAGTTCGTCAACGGACTTGCTATTTAATTCGTTCATAAAATCCTTAGTTTTCACTGCCTGCTACCTCCTCTAACTCTTCCTTTGATGCGATCTTGCACTTAAGTGGAAGCTTATGCATTGCAAGTCTGAGTGCCTCTTTAGCTACCTCTTCAGGTACGCCCTGAACCTCAAACATAACTCTGCCTGGCTTAACTACTGCTACCCAGTACTCAAGTGCTCCCTTTCCTGAACCCATTCGAGTTTCAGCTGGCTTTGCTGTAACTGGCTTGTCAGGGAAAATCTTGATAAATACCTTACCACTACGCTTCATATATCTTGTCATTGCAATTCTGGCTGCCTCGATCTGATTTGACTTGATCCAAGCTGGCTCCAGAGCTACGAGACCATACTCACCGTTTGTAATCTTATTGCCGCGAAGTGCCTTACCAGCCATAGTTCCTCTGAACTGCTTACGACGCTTTACTCTCTTTGGCATTAACATTATTTATTTCCCCCTTCCTTTACTGTCTTTGTTGGAAGTACTTCACCATGGTAAATCCATGTCTTTACACCAACCTTACCATATGTTGTATCTGCTTCAGCAAATCCATAATCAATATCTGCACGGAGTGTCTGAAGAGGAATTGTTCCCTCGCTGTAGAACTCTGTTCTGGCCATATCAGCACCGCCAAGACGTCCTGAACATGCACACTTGATACCCTGTGCGCCTGACTTCATTGTTCTACCCATGCAAGACTTCATAGCCTTTCTGAATGCGATACGATTCTCAAGCTGTGCAGCAATGTTCTCTGCAACAAGCTGTGCATCTGCATCTGGCTTCTTGATCTCTTTAACATCGATAAAGAGCTTCTTATCTGTTAACTTCTGAGCATCTGCCTTGATCTTCTCAATTCCTGCTCCGCCCTTACCAATAACTACACCAGGCTTAGCTGTGTATAATACGATCTTTACATTCTTAGCTGATCTCTCGATCTCGATCTTTGAGATATTTGACTTGTAAAGAGTTGTCTTTAAATATTTTCTAAGAACCTGATCCTCTGCTAAATTCTTAGCAAACTCGTCATTTCTCTTATCAGCATACCAGTTTGAATCCCAATCTTTGATAATGCCGACTCTTAAACCATGAGGATTAACTTTCTGTCCCATTTTTTACCTCCTATTTCTCGTCAAGCACGATTGTGATGTGGCTTGTTCTCTTCTCGATTCTATATGCTCTACCCTGTGCTCTTGGATGAATTCTCTTCATTGTAGGTCCCTTATTAGCATAACACTCTGCTACATAAAGGTCCTCCTTCTTCATACCATTGTTGTTCTCAGCATTTGCAATAGCTGACTTCAAAAGCTTCTCTATAACGCTTGAGCCGTATCTTGGGTTGTATTCTACGATAGCAAGTGCTGTCTGAACATCCTTACCTCTGATAGCATCAAGCACAAAACATGCCTTGGTTACTGACACTCTTGCGTATGAAACCTTAGCTGATGGTCTTGTATCTTTGTTCTCATTTCTGAGTCTCTTGTCATGGGATCTATGTCCTTTAGCCATTTTGAAAAGTCCTCCTTTCAAATATTCCTGATATTATCTTCTACCCTTCTTTTCGTCCTTACCATGACCTCTGTATGTTCTGGTAACTACGAACTCACCAAGCTTATGTCCTACCATATCTTCAGTTACATATACTGGCACGTGCTTTCTTCCATCATGAACGGCAAATGTGTGGCCAACGAATGATGGGAAGATTGTTGAACGTCTTGACCAGGTCTTTATAACTTCTGTCTTGTTAGCAGCGTTTAATGCATCTACCTTCTTAAGCAGATGTGCGTCTGCGAATGGTCCTTTTTTTAATGAACGAGCCATATTTCTTCCTCCTTAACTATTTAACATTCTTACCGTCTCTACGTCTTACGATCAGCTTATTAGACTGCTTGTTCTTCTTTCTTGTCTTGAGACCCATTGCTGGCTTACCCCATGGAGTAGAAGGACCTGGACGACCGATTGGTGCTCTACCTTCTCCACCACCATGTGGATGGTCATTAGGGTTCATGACTGAACCACGAACTGTTGGTCTGATGCCCATGTGACGCTTACGTCCGGCTTTACCAATGTTAACAAGGCCATGCTCGATGTTTCCTACCTGTCCAACTGTTGCTCTACAGATAATTGGAACCATTCTCATCTCGCCTGAAGGAAGTCTCAGTGTTGCATACTTGCCTTCCTTAGCCATGAGCTGTGCTGCGTTTCCTGCTGAACGAACTAACTGTCCGCCCTTGCCTGGGTAAAGCTCAATGTTGTGTACCTGAGTACCAACTGGAATATTCTGAAGTGGGAGACAGTTACCAACCTTGATTTCAGCCTCTGCGCCATTCATCAGCACATCGCCAACTGCAAGCTTGAAAGGTGCAAGGATGTATCTCTTCTCTCCATCTGCATAAAACAGAAGTGCAATGTTTGCTGATCTGTTAGGATCATACTCTATTGCAGCAACTGTTGCTGGAATACCATCTTTATCATTTCTCTTGAAATCTATTATTCTGTACTTTCTCTTAGCACCACCACCGTGATGTCTTACTGTTATCTTTCCCTGATTGTTACGACCAGCTGTCTTGCTGCTTGATACAACGAGTGACTTCTCTGGAGCCTTCTTTGTGATCTCTGAGAAATCAAGACCAGTCATATTTCTTCTGGAAGGTGTATATGGGTTATATGTCTTAATTCCCATCGTTGTTCTCCTTTCGGTTCAATTTATTCTCACGCTTTGATTGCGTATACAACTTATGTGACAGGCGGCTATACTTTGCAGCCACCCCGGCTACATCTTAAAGTCCCTCGAATATCTCGATATCCTTGCTGTCAGCAGTAAGCTGAACTATAGCCTTCTTGTACTTTGCTGTGTTACCAAATGTCATTCCACGTCTCTTGACCTTACCGTCATTGTTCATTGTATTGACCTTAGCAACCTTTGTTCCCTCGAACATCTTCTCTACAGCTTCCTTAACCTGTGACTTGTTTGCCTCTGGATGAACAAGGAATGTATATTTCTTCTCAGCCATAGCATTCATGCTCTTCTCAGTGATCACTGGCTTAAGTATAACGTCATAATATTTGATATCTGCCATTATGCGTACACCTCCTCAATTGCTGCAACAGCTTCCTTAGTAAGAACAAGCTTCTCATACTTGAGAATATCATATACGCTAAGTGAATTAGCTACTGTTGTCTTAACTGTTGGAATGTTGTTTGCTGAAAGAACAACATTGTTGTTCTTATCCTTTGTTACTACAAGAGCCTTAGGAGCTGAAAGCTTTGCAAGGATCTTTGCAAATACGCTTGTCTTAACCTCCTGAAGATCAAGTTTATCTACTACTACAAGCTTGTTCTCAGCAACCTTTGATGAAAGTGCTGACTTCATAGCAAGCTGTTTTTCTTTCTTATTCATCTTAACTGAATAATCTCTTGGCTTTGGTGCAAATACAACTCCGCCACCTGTCCACTGTGGAGATCTTGTTGAACCCTGTCTTGCATGACCAGTTCCCTTCTGTCTCCAAGGCTTTCTTCCGCCACCAGAAACTTCTGAACGTGTCTTAGCGCTCTGTGTTCCCTGACGACCGTTGGCCAACTGACCAACTACAGCCTTATGCATTATATGCTCATTTATTTCTACACCGAACACTGCGTCATTGAGCTCTAATGTCTCAACTTCTTTGCCTTCGATGTCATAAACCTTAACTGATGCCATTGTTATCTCTCCTTTCCAAAGTCCTATTTACCAGACTTTACTGTATCTTTAATCATAACCAATGACTTCTTTGGTCCTGGAACAGCGCCCTTAACCAAGATTACATTGTTCTCAACATCTATTTTAACTACCTCAAGGTTCTGGATTGTAACTCTTACGCTACCCATATGTCCAGGCATCTTCTTGCCCTTGAATACTCTACCTGGAGTAGTTGCAGAACCGTTTGAACCTGCATGTCTGTGATACTTTGAACCATGTCCTGAAGGACCTGACTTAAGGCCGTGTCTCTTAAGACCGCCTGCGTATCCCTTACCCTTTGACTTAGCAGTAACATCAATCTTGTCGCCGGCAGCAAATACGTCTGCCTTGATCTCTGCGCCAAGCTCGTACTCAGCAGTGTTCTCAAGTCTGAACTCTCTATAGAAAGCCTTTGGAGTTGTTCCTGCCTTCTTAGCATGACCAACTTCAGCCTTACCAGCACCATGTGGATTTCTGATAACTTTCTTTCCTGATACGTCCTTTGTTGTTACTCTTTCTTTCTTCTCGCCGAATCCTACCTGAATTGCATCATAACCGTCGTTCTCAACTGTTTTGATCTGGGTTACAACACATGGACCAGCCTGCAATACTGTAACTGGTGTTAATACACCGTTCTCGTCGAAAATCTGTGTCATTCCGACTTTTGTTGCTAAAATAGCTTTCTTCATTTCTTGTTTTCCTCCTAATTTAATTCACAGCGGATTGCGTTCACAATCATACTAAATTACATCCTGAGATGCATTAGGTACTGTTATTTAATTGTTCTGCGGTTTGTTTTGAATTAGTCCGCACCTAATTACTTCACTTTGTTGTCTGGTCAAATTATTTCATCTTAACATCGATGAATACACCAGCTGACAGATCGATCTTCTGTAATGCATCAATTGTCTTCTGAGTTGGTGCAACAACATCGATAAGTCTCTTATGAGTTCTCTGCTCAAACTGCTCTCTTGAGTCCTTGTACTTATGAACTGCTCTTAAGATTGTGATCTTCTCAATCTTTGTAGGCATTGGAACCGGTCCGCTAACCTTAGCGCCAGTCTTCTTAACTGTATCAACAATCTGTGCTGCTGCCTTGTCGATAAGTTTGTGGTCATAAGCCTTAAGTGTAATTCTCATAATCTGATTTGCCATAAAAAAAGCCGCCTCCTTTTCGCACTTAATCTTAGTACAACAAGTGGTGACTGTACACTCTCCCGTGTGTGTCCTAAGTTAAAACCCAGAACCATCACGTCGTTTCTACCCATCCGGTAGACAGTTATGGTACAGTGACTTGTCGCCAGTTTTGTAAATTGACATTCGCTCCACGAAAAACCTGTACATTATATGCACAGCAACCTCCGCTTCACAGCTATCATGTCACAGCAAATTCGATTATATACTAGTGATTCAGTTAAATCAAGGCTTTTTTTAAAAAAATTTAACAAATTTATTTGTCATCTTTTTCATTGTTTTCTGAGCTAAGCTTGAATGTCCTCTTCATCTTTATTCCCTTGTTCTCCCATATTTCAAACTTTGGGAAACTGAGTATAAACCCATATTCTGAATGGTAGCCATAATTATTGATTGTAAATCCCGGAAATCTGTCCTCCAGGGCACCAAGCAGCTCATTCATGTCATCTATCTTATATTCTCTCGCAGCAAGATACTCATAGGCAAATCTTTCCAGATCATCCCTTTCATCAACAACCTCTATCATGGCGCGCCCTTTTTCATCCATCTGTACCACTACTCCCTGCACATTCGCCTGCACAAATGTCGCAAAATGAGAATATCCATAATTTCGCACATCAAAATCGGGGTATCTTCTTGCAAGGCCATTGTATATATCCTCGGCAGCCGCATTCTGCCCCATACTTTTATAATAGGAAGAAACATCAAATATCTCTCTTGCAATGTCCGCAATATCAGGAATTTCCGCTGTACAATTTTCACCATTTATAACCTCAAGATAAATATATCTGTCCGAGGCATCAACCAGACTCCTGTTTACACCACACGGGCCTATGACAACAGCTTCAACTCCCAACAGCTTCATCTTGTCAAGAAGAGGTATGATCAGCCCGCTCCCAGTAACTATATATACCCTTTCAAGTTTGTTCTCTGCTGTATCCGCCATAACTTCGACAGCCATATGCAAGACGTTTCCATTTTCACCGTTTTTTCCCGTGGACACATATTCATTCAAATGGAATCTGTGAGCTGCATCACACCAGGCATTCCTCTCTCCATTATTTATGAAAAGTTTCTTCATAATTATATCATCAGTATGTCGTATTTCTCCGCACACCGAAGCAATATATCTCGCTTCAATACTATCCCCATCTATATACAATGCCGCTCTCATACATTCTCCTTTATATCACTCCATCAGTTTTCAGCATTTTCATAAGTGTCTGCTCTGTATGAAACTCTTCGCACAAAGCTTCCGCATCCCCAAGTGCTCTCTGCCGTTTCTCCAGGGAGACATTCTTTCTAACCGCTCTTATCAGCAGATTTTTGGGTGAATGCGCTATATCTATAAATTCCATAATGTCCGTTTTATATCCGCATGTCTCCAACATCAACCCTCTTATGGAATCCGTCATAAGTGCTGCCACCCGCTCCTTCACAATACCGAATCTCATAAGCCCATTCAATTCATCGGAACATATCTGCCTGTTGAGTTCATGCTGACAGCATGGAACAGATAATATATAGTCTGCTTTCCAGATTATTGCATTATACAATGCATAGTCAGTAGCCACATCACATGCGTGCAGTGTCATAACCATATCCACCTGCATATCCGACTTATAGCCATTTATATCTCCAAGTTTAAACGTAAGCCCTGTATAACCAAACTTTTTTGCCAGTGCATTACAGTCCTTTATAACCTGCTCTTTAAGATCTAGGCCAACTATGTGAACATCCAGACCTTTTATCTCGTGAAGGTAGTAATACACGACAAATGTCAGGTACGATTTTCCACATCCAAAGTCTACTATATTAATAGAAGATTTCCTGTAGTCCTTCATGACATCATCCACGATCTCTGCGAATCTGTTGATCTGTTTGAACTTGTCATACATAGGTCGTGATACTTTTCTATCCTTTGTAAATATTCCCAGCTCAACAAATACCGGAATGTCCATTCCCTCTTCCAGGATATATTTCTTTTTCCTGTTGTTGCCTGTAATTGTTATAGTCTTCACATCTGTCTTTCTTTTATTTACATTGTACTTCCCATTCTTGGATATCTTCACATCCCACTCTTCGCCCTGTGCGAATACATTCATTTGACGGAATTTTCTGCTCAACTGATCTGACAATGATTCTCCAAGTTTATCCTCGGCTATATTCTCATGAAAAACCTGTTTATCAGTGTATTTTTCCAACTGATAACAACGAATTCCCTTTATCATCTTCTTCGCAAAAACTATCTTCCTATATTCTTCTCTGCCGCCACTGAGCACGATATTGTATGGTCCAACAGCAACTATATCACTTATTAATTCTGTCATATCTGCATTCCTCTTTTGTTTTTACTGATCAGCGTCACATTACGCCTGCACCTTTGCACGCTACTGTAAGAATACCATCTTCACAGCCTTACAGCAAGTGTCATCACACTTCCTTGACTGTCATCGGTTATACAAGTATAATCAATATGTTCATCTGCACAATAAGCAGATTTATAATTTGAAGATAATTTGACAAGTGAGGATACATATATGTGGATAGCCGATGGATGGAAAGATTATGAAGTTATTGACTGCTCAGACGGAGAGAAGCTTGAGCGATGGGGCAAATACATACTGCTCAGACCCGACCCACAGGTTCTGTGGAGCACTCCAAAGAAAAGTACAAGCTGGAATAAACTTAACGGACACTATCACAGAAGCAACAGAGGCGGCGGTGAATGGGAGTTTTTCAGTCTTCCAAAACAATGGACTATCAATTACAGAGAGCTTACATTCAATTTAAAACCTTTCAGTTTCAAACACACAGGTCTTTTCCCTGAACAGGCTGCCAATTGGGACTGGTTTAGCGATTTGATCAGAAAGTCCCCTAAAAAGGATATAAAAGTTCTCAATCTATTCGCATACACAGGGGGTGCAACCTGCGCAGCAGCAAATGCAGGTGCAGCCGTCACCCACGTTGATGCATCTAAGGGTATGGTTACCTGGGCAAAAGAAAACGCTGTGTCATCAGGTCTTTCTGACGCACCAATACGCTGGATTGTTGACGACTGTGTCAAATTCGTAGAAAGAGAGATCAGACGAGGCAACAAATATGACGCCATCATCATGGATCCGCCATCTTATGGCAGAGGTCCAAAGGGAGAAATCTGGAAAATAGAAGAAAAAATACATCCTTTTATCAAACTCTGCAGTCAGCTGCTCTGTGATGACCCGCTTTTCTTCCTTGTAAACTCATACACAACAGGCCTCGCACCAGCAGTCCTCACATACATGATCTCCACAGAGATCAAAAACAAATTCGGCGGTCATGTCATCTCTGATGAAATTGGTCTTCCCGTAACAGAAACAGGACTTGTACTGCCATGCGGTGCAGCAGGCCGCTGGCAGCGGTAACATCCCGATATTCATAAACATTTATAACAAAAGCTGACATATGTAAATTTACATATATCAGCTTTTGTCTTTATCTATAGGCGCACTAATTTCTCATCACATGTTCCACATAACTATACGGTTAAATCAGCATAATCCAGTCGGATTACCTTCTCCAGATCAGAAGGTGCTATCTCTATCTGATACCCTACCTTTCCTGCACTTACATACATCTTGTCCAGACTCTGTGCACTCACATCTATTGTGGTTTTGAAGAACTTCTTCATACCAATAGGCGAACATCCTCCGTGTATATATCCTGTAAGAGGAAGAAGATCCTTGGCCTTCAACATCTCTATTGACTTTTCCCCAACAGCTTTTGCCGCCTTTTTTAAATCAAGTTCTTCCTTCACAGGTATTACAAACACATAGTTTGCCCCGGATTTTGCTACTGTCACAAGCGTTTTGAAAACATATGCCGGATCCTGTTCAAGTATCGCCGCAACCTTCTCTCCATTTGTCTCACCAGTCTCCACATAACAGTAATGATTATAGCTTATTTTCTTGCTGTCCAACACGCGCATTACATTTGTCTTTTCTTCTGTCTTAGATGATTTATTTTTTTCCTTCATTATTACATACATCTCCTTTTTTCTCCGCAATTCTGACATATATCTCGCTTAATAAACTGTTATATAAATATAATCAGCGCCTCAGTCCGTCTTCCGACGACTGGAGCGCTGATTACATTTTACTCTACGTATCACCTGTCTTCCATTGGAAGATATTCTCTATGCGTTCCCACATACTTGTATGCCGGCCTTATGATTTTACCCGCATTCACAAGTTCCTCTATCCTGTGAGCAGACCATCCGGCTATACGCGCTATTGCAAATATTGGGGTAAAAAGTTCAATCGGTATTCCGAGCATTGTATATACAAATCCACTGTAGAAATCGACATTAGCTGATATAGGCTTGCCTCCATTTCTTCTGGCCGCCAGAAGTCTTGCAGATATACG
>Ga0129311_1000971_pt1 | contig 22139 bp, 15 predicted proteins | sample Go1ome_FD_94435 | JGI IMG/M metagenome (GOLD analysis project Ga0129311, IMG submission 94435) | Western lowland gorrila individual fecal microbial communities from Wisconsin, USA - Go1022B metagenome | ecosystem: Host-associated > Mammals > Digestive system > Large intestine > Fecal | place... | reverse complement strand
TAGATGCCGTCTTTATTTCCGTCAAGCCATTTCCACTGGGATACCGGGTAGGAACCGTTATCTTCCTGCCACCACCAGCCTGTGGTGTTCTGTACCCACTGTCCTGCGAAAGCGGTCATTCCCATGGAAGCAGCCATAGCTGCGGTAAGCGCAAGAGTCATAAATTTCTTTTTCATAGTGAAACCTCCTGATTGTTTTTATTTGATTGGTGTTGGTTATTATTTCCTTTTGATGATATAAGTATATCAATGAAATGTGATTAACCTGTGAATACTTTGCGGTGAAACGGTGAGGAATATGTGGCAGAGGTGAGTCAGGAGGGAGGGAGAAAAACGGTGTAGTGGAAACTTATGTGATGAGACTTAGGCAACGGAAAACGGTAGAAGAGAGTTTAGAAAGGATATATTGATATAGAGCCAGAAAGGGCATCTTCACCGGTCTGGCGAGGATGCCCTTTCGTTGCAGGTCATAGAAACTTAGAGGAAATATTAAAAACATACTCCGTAATTTCTATGATGAATTTAGATATAAATTAGTGCTTTTCTGTGCACTTCGCTGTACTTGAATCGTGACGTAAGACACCCTTACCATCTGTGCAGTAGTAGTTGTCGTCTGCGTCCTTTACATTCTTCTTGTTTTTCTGAATCGTACCACTCTCGTTGACAAGGTACTGCTGCTTGTTGTATGTAACTGCCTGGTACTTTGTATCTTCATCAGCTGTCAGACGTAATCCGTTCAGATAAATATATCCACCATTAATGCCAGTCTCACCAACACCTCTCGGAGAACCGTTGGACTTGAAATTGAATGTATAGCTGGAACCATCAAGAGAGATTGTTGTGATACCTGTTTTAGCGGCACCGTTGTCTCCAAAGTAAATAAGCTTCTCATTGGAAGAATCCATATTCTTAACGGTATCAACGGAATCTACCTCTGTAGTATTGTAAGAAGAATATTTACCATTCTCATAGTATAGAATTCTGAGACCAGTTACCATCTCTCCTGCACTATTAAAGAGATAAGATTTACCATCAATCGTTTTGCAGTCATTTCTGTAGATCTCACCTTTGGAGTTTGCATAATACCAATGAGTAGTACCGCTCTCGTGGTCTTCGGAGTTTAAATCTTTGGACGGAACAGCCTGGAACCAACCGGTATGAAGTTTCGGCTCATCCTCGTCACCATAGTATTTATAAGCGCCCTTACTGTCTTTTACCCAGGAATCCTGAGCAACACCTCTGTCATCGAAGGTGTATTTTACATTACCGATCGTCTTATCAGTGGCCTTTACTTTCTTACCATTAGAACCAAAATAGAAGTGGTAAGTCGGTTCGTTATCATCTTCGTTGTCATCATCTTTAACGCTGATATATACCCATGCGTTTGTTACGAGGCTTCCATCGCCTTCGCCGTCACCGTAGTAAAGTGCGGATGCCCAATCGGATTCATCAGAGAGATTTTCACCAGCCTCGGTGATCCATCCAGTAAGCATTCTTCCGTACTGGTCAAACGCGAACTTCTTTCCATTGATATCAGCAACCTTTACAGTATCGCCTGTTGTGCGGTAAGCACGACCGTTGTTGTCGAAGTAGTACCAGCTGCCCTCGCCGACTTTATCGTCGCCCTGCCAGCTCGGATTCTCAAGGAAGCGCCAGGAGTTCTTTAACATCTGTCCGCCGCTTCTTAAGTAGTAGTAGTTGCCGTTGTCCTCAAGAAGTGTGTTGCGGACCATATATCCGTCAGCACCGAGGTAATAGGATTCGCCGTTGTCGGTTCTCCATGCGCTTGTCACGTTGTTGCCGTTATTGTCAGTGTAGACCCATTCGCTGTTTACGGACTTCCAGGCAGCAAAAGAGCTGAATGAAGCACCCAGGGCGAGAACTGCGGATGCGGAAAGTACTGCCAGGCAGAAATTTTTCTTTCTCATTTAATTTTCCTCCTCGTGGAAAGTGTAACAGCAGCCATGCGATGATTTGCATGGCTGCCAGTAATCTTGAATTAGTAATTGCAAATCGTTTCTAGGTATTATTATACCAGAATTCCAGTTTATGACAATGGTATTTTCCCGTCAAGTTGCGGTAAAAGTGTGGCAGGGGAATTACGAATTGTTTAAGAAAAAAGTACGGATGCAGTTCAGAAAAAAGACGCAGACATCCGTACTTATATCATTTAATTTTATATTCAGAATAGATAGCTGATATGCAGCCTGTCGCATATCAGGAGCAACCGGGTATTGGCAAAAAGTAGTTAGTATTTAGGATAGAATCCCACTCTTATGACTTCAGATAATCCGACGCATCCTTCAGAAAGCTCGCGATGATCAGCAAAATCACAAACGCCACCGGGAACGCCGCGATGATGGACACGCTCTGCAGGTTCGCCATGGAACTGTCGGAAAATACCAGTGCCATCGGAAGCAAAATCAGCATGATCGCCCAGAAGGCCTTTACCGCGTTGTGGGGCTCCTCATCGCCTGTGATCTGGCGGTAAGTGTAGGAGGAGGCCACAAGGGCGATGGAGTCGAAGCTGGTGGCGTAGAAGGCCACCATGGCAACGATCAGAAGCACAAGGACAAGTGGCGCAAGCGGCAGTGTCTGGATGATGGAGATGATCGTCGTGTAGAGATCATTTCCGGCGGCGTAGATCGCCATCACGTCAAGTTTTCCGCTCACCTGGAGCCCGAGGCTGTAGTTCCCTAAAATAATGAAGCTCAGGCAGGTGGCGCTGACGCAGCAGGCATATCCGCCGAGGATCGTCTGGCGTACAGTTCTGCCGCGGGAGATGGATCCGATGAAGAACGGGGATGCCACGCACCATACCATCCAGTAAGCCCAGTAGAAGATCGTCCATGTCTGTGGGAAGGAAGTAGTCCGCTGCGGGTCTGTGAAGGTCGCGAGACTTAAGAAGTTCTGGGCAAGGTTTCCCACAGCCGCAAAGCCGGTTTCCAGGATGTACCGTGTCTCACCGCCCAGGAACAGCACATAAGCCAACAGGGCGAAGAATAAGTACATGCAGGACTTTGCGAGGATGGAAATGCCTTTCATGCCATGCAGCAGGGCATATGTGTAGAAGATACAGGTGACGCCTAAGATCGCGATCGTCATCCATTTGGAAGACGGAATATGGAACAGGGTGGTCAGCACCTGGGACATCAACGGAGTTGCCAGGGCAAATGTTGTTGTGGTTCCGGCAAGGAGCGCGAAGAGTGCCAGAAGGTCGATGAGCTTTCCAGGAACGCCGTCCACCTTGTTTCCAAGGAGGGCGCGGCATGCCTCAGAGTATTTCTGCTTGTGGCAGCCCCGCACATGAAGCATGAAGCCGAAGCACACGGCGAGCACCAGATAAAACGCCCACGGGATCGGACCCCAGTGGAAGAGCGGGTAGGTGCTGGACCAGGTCTGCATAGAGCCCATCTCGGCGATATGCGGGTCGTTGGCGTAGAGGATCCACTCACAGAAGGAGTAGAACAGGATGTCAGCGGCGAGGCCGGAGGTGAACATCATGCTGGCCCACACGAACAGCGGGTATTTCGGCTTCTCATCCGGTTTTCCGAGGCGGATATTACCAAACCTGGAGAAAGCCAGAAACAGGGAGAGCAGGAAGACGAAGAGACCGACTGCCAGGTAGAACAGGCCGAAGGTGTCGCCCAGGATAAAGCGGATCGTGTCGAGAACGCTCTTTGACGCGTCCGGCATCATGATAAAGCAGACGCAGAGTACCAGGATCGCGAGAAACGGCACGATGACAGTGACCCAGTCGATCCGGTCTTTTAATGGGGTTTTGGAATTGTTGGAGCGCATGATTGGAACCTCCTATAATGTTCAAAAATTAATAATTTATCAAGATATTGAACATTATAGCACTGGAAAGAGGAAAATGCAAGGAGAGAAGAAAAGAAATTGTCAATGATCATTGGAAAATCAGATATCAGTAAGCTGGATCCGCACAAAATTGATCGTCAGGAATGTCACGCAGAGCATCCAGCCGAGTCCGGAGAACAGGGCGACCGCGGTGAGCCCCATCTTTCCGATCATGATGGCGGAACAGACTGCGCGGAAAATAATGTGCATCGTCGTTCCGCAGAAGGCAATGACCATGTGTCCGCGTCCTTTGAAGTATCCCATGTAGGCACTTCCGGTAAAACAGAAGATGTAGAAGATGGAAATGAGCCTGATGTAACTGTTTCCGTAGTCCAGAGCCGCCGCGTCCGATGAACCCAGGAACACCCGGAGCGCCGGATCGGAGCCGAAGAACATCAGGAGGGAGACGGCGATGCAGACCGCCCAGTTGAGTATCATGCCCCAGAGCAGGCTCTTTTTCACCCGGTCATGGTTTCCGGCCCCAAGGTTTTGGGAGACCATGACGGAGACGGCGTTTCCGCCGCTGTCGCCGAAGGAGTTTGCGAAGCCCTCAATTCGGGTCGCGGCCGTGTAGGCGGCGATCCCAGGCGTTCCCAGTGTGTTGACGCTGCCCTGTACCAGGATCTTTCCGATATACAGGCTGGAAGCCTGGAGAGCGGAGATCAGGCCGAAGCGCAGCGTGCGGGCCATAAGGTCTTTGTGGGCACCGATGTCGTCCCTGCGGCAGAGCAGTCCCGGATAGGTGTCCCGCAGATAGAGGAAACAGCAGACCGCGGAGAAGATCTGTGACAGGATCGTTGCCGCCGCTGCGCCGCCAGTTCCGAAGCCAAGGACACCGATAAAGAGAAAGTCAAGGGCAATATTTGCCGTGATGGCGGCTGCGAGGAATGCGAGAGCCGCCTTCGTGTTTCCGATGGAACGCAGGATCCCGGAGAAAAGGTTATAGAGGCAGGTGAAGGGGAGTCCCGCCAGAATGATAAAAAGGTAGGATTCCGCATATGGGATAAGCTCCTCCGGGGTGTTGATCAGTTTTAAGATCGGGTCCAGAAGGGCGGTACACACGCCGCTGATGATGAGGGCGATCACCATGCAGAGAAGGAGAGCTGTGAAGACCTCCTCACGGTATTTCTTCCGGTCTCCTGAGCCGTAAAGCTGGCCGAGGATCACGGTGATACCGGCGCAGAACCCGTCAAGGATAAAGATAAACAGGTTCATGAGACTGCCGGAGATGCCAACGGAGGCGAAAGCATTATTGCCGAGAAAGCTGCCGACGATCAGGGAGTCGGCGGTGTTGTAAAACTGCTGTAAGATATTTCCGAACAGAAGCGGAACGGCGAGAGTCAGGATCTGCCGCCGGATATTGCCGGAAAGTAATGTGCTTTGATTCATAGTGTATGGACTCCTGGATTTCCCGAACTGAAAATTCCGTACAATACAGTGGTGGAAGTGGATTTTGTCGATTTGGAATGCGAAGCATCGGCAAAATCAGTTACTGTCTGTACGGCGTGGACAGTGACATTTTTATTGCAATGAAAGTGTATCACAGAAATCATCAATTGAAAAATGAATAATTTAAGAGTAAAATATAACTAAAAGCGGTATATATGGCGCTAAGATAAATCAAAATAGTCTTTCGGAGCAAAAACAGAGCGGAGGAAAATATCATGACAAAGACAGAGTTGGAGGCATTCTTTGCGGTCCTTCAGTACGGCAGCATCTCAGCGGCAGCAGAACGGCTCTTTATTACACAGCCAGCGATGAGCCGCAGGATGAAGGCGATCGAGGACGAACTGGGATACAGCCTGTTTGAGCGCGGACGGGGTCAGAGAAGCGTGGAACTGACAGAGAATGGAAAAGAGTTTGTGCCGGTGGCGGAACGGCTTTTAGCGCTCTACGGGGAGGCGGAGGAGATCCCCAGGAGAAAGAAGAGTCCGCTCCTCAGGGTCAGCACGGTGAACAGCATCGCTTATTATCTGATGCCCAATGTGTTAAACAAGCTGATGTCGGAGAAGGACGCCTGTAGCATTGAATTTAAGACAGGGTGTTCCTCTGATATTTATGGATATGTGGAAAATGGGAGTGCCGATGCGGCGATGGTGTCGGATCTTTTAAATTCCAGAAAAGTTGTCCCATTCCCGGTATTCAGGGAGCCGTTCGTGTTTGTCGGCGGTGAGGGATGGAGGGGAACGGTCCGGGTGACTCCGAATATGCTGGATCCGGAAAAGCAGATCCGGCTTCCCTGGAACCCGGAGTACGATATCTGGCACAGCCGCTGGTTCCCGCCGGACGCAAACCCGAGTCTCATAGCGGATAAGATGGAGTTTCTGGAATACTTCCTGAACGGGGAGAAGTGGGCGGTGATCCCGCTTCTTGTTGCGAAACGGTTTAAGAGAAAGGATGTGTGGATCTGCCCCATGGAAGGCGGTCCCGAGGACATGACGATCTACGGACTCACGAAGGAGAACCGGATGGACGGCCAGATCCGGAGGTTTTTCGAGTGCGTCAGGGAGGAACTGAAGACGATCGAGGGAATCGAGCTGTTTGCAGGGAGATAAATGAAGACTGCCAGAACTGGCGGTCAGTGCAGAAAAAGAAGAACATGTGAAAACGAAAAAGGGTGCCGCACGGTTGATATGAAGCGGCCCTCGTCAAGTTGAACGGGGAGCAGTTCATATTCTGCCGCACGGCACCTTTTTAATTTAATGACTCGCGAATGACTCAAAAACTAAGCCATTTTATCCTTTTCATGAGCAATTGACAGATGTTCAAAGAAAGGAAACGTTCTTTAAGCCTCTAATTCTTTCTTATAAACCTCGATGACTTTCTTCATCGCGTCTGCACCCGGAGCACCGATGGTCACGCGCTTCTCAACACATGTCTTCATGGAGATCGCCTCGTAGATATCTTCCTCGAATACCGGGCTGATGGACTTGAACTGGTCTAAGGTCAGGTCATCCAGGGCCTTGTTCTCGTTGATGCAGAGAAGAACCAGCTGTCCGATAATACCATGGGCGTCACGGAACGGAACACCGTGATTAACAAGGTAGTCCGCAGCGTCTGTGGCGTTTGTGAAGCCGTTCTTCGCGCTGGCTTCCATCACATCCTTGCGGAATGTCATGGTGGATACCATACCTGTGAAGAGTAAGAGGCAACCCTTTACGGTATCGATGGCATCGAAGGTCAGTTCCTTGTCCTCCTGGAGATCCTTATCGTATGCCAGCGGGATTCCCTTCATGACCGTCAGCATGGACATCAGGGCACCGTAGACACGGCCAGCCTTTCCGCGGATCAGCTCAGCGATATCCGGGTTCTTCTTCTGCGGCATGATGCTGCTGCCGGTGCTGTAGGAATCGTCCATCTCGACGAAGCGGTACTCGTTGCTGTTCCAGATGATGATCTCTTCGGAGAAACGGCTTAAGTGCATGGCAATTGTGGAGAGAGCCGCTAAGAGCTCGATGAGGTAATCTCTGTCGGATACGGAATCCATGCTGTTTAAGGTTGGTCCGTCGAAGCCGAGGAGCTCTGCTGTATATTCGCGGTCGAGCGGATATGTGGTTCCCGCGAGGGCGCCGGATCCAAGCGGACAGTAGTTCATACGCTTTCTGATATCAGCGAGGCGTCCTCTGTCGCGGCGGAACATTTCATAGTAAGCGCCCACATGGTGTGCCAACGTTACCGGCTGCGCCTTCTGAAGGTGGGTAAAGCCTGGCATGTAGGTGTGGAGGTTGTCCTCCATGAGCTTTAAGAGGACCTCTAAAAGTCCCTTTAACAGTCCGTCCATCTCATCGATCTCATCTCTTGTGTAGAGCTTCATGTCGAGAGCGACCTGGTCGTTTCTGCTGCGGCCTGTATGGAGTCTCTTTCCGGCCTCGCCGATCCTCTCGATGAGGTTCGCCTCAACGAAAGAGTGGATGTCCTCAGACTCGGTGGTGATCTTTAAGGTTCCGTTGTCGATGTCATTGCGGATGCTCTTTAAGCCCGCGATGATGGCGTCACGGTCCGCCTCTGTGAGGATCCCCTGTTTTGCAAGCATGGTCACATGGGCGATGCTGCCTGCGATGTCCTGTCTGTAAAATTTCTGGTCGAAGGAGATGGACTCGTTAAAGTTGTGTACTAACTGGTTCTCTTCCTTCGTAAATCTTCCGCCCCAAAGTTTCATGTCTCTTCCTCCGTTGTCTGTTTTCTGTTATTTATAGTATCGGGTAGGTCTTCGTTGTTAATATTTGAAATTTCTGCAGTCTGCACATCATCCAGATCCTCATCAAGATCTGGAATCTCTTCAAATTCGAGGTCATCAGCCGGTTCTTCATCAAACTCACGCTGTATTTTTCTGAGTTTTAACATCCGTTCTCTGGCTTTCCGCCTCTCCATCTCCCTGCGCATGAACCACAGAAGGATCAGAATCACAATGGATCCGCCGGAAATCAGGCCGCCAGGTTTCAAGCCCTCCGGAAAGTAGGAGAAGTCGATCACATGGTCGCCCGCGTCCACATCGATGGATAAGAACGCGCCGAAGGCCTTTCTCGTCTCCACCTTCTGCCCGTCCACCTTCACGGTCCATCCTTTATCAAAGGGGATCGATGTGAAGAGCATTCCAGCCCGGTCCGTGGTTACGGTTCCGGAGAGCTTCGTGTCCTTCCAGCTTGTCAGGTGCATCGGATACTGGTTCAGCCGGTCATATACCTGGATCATGGCGTCATCGGAGAACCGGTAGGCGATGGCGTTTAACTGCTCGCCGGTCTCATCCGATGTGAGTTTTACCTCAAAGCCCGGAGACAGGGTCCCCAGCTCCAAAAGATATCCGCGGTCCACATTGTTGAAGGATTTGGACCCCGACGGCAGCTCCGCCTTCACGGTCTTCACCTTCTTGTTCATGACGAACACATAATATTCCCCGGTCATATCCGGCGTGAACGTAAACGTGTTTTTGTTCACCGTTCCTCCCGCGTCCACAAGAACTTCATCCGCCCCGGAAACCAGGCACAGATCATTCTGGACCTCCGCCGGATTGTCCATCTCATACTGCCAGTTCTCCTCGATATCGGAAGGGAGAACAAAGCCAAGTGGCAGTGTATAGAGGTTCTCATAGAGATAGGTTCCGCCGCTCTCCCGCTGATAGACTGTAAGTTCTGTGTTGTCCACCGCCTCAGAGTACAGGGCATATTTGACAGAAAAAATGCTGTCCACAAGCGGTGTGCTTCCTGTGATGCTGTAGGCGTTCGTGGAAGACTCACATCCAAGCTTCTTAAAGAACCTCGACAGATCCGCGTTCGCTGTTGAGGAGAACAGGGATACCGACGGGAAGTTCATCCAGGCACCGTCGTTTTTCGTTTTTCGCGATTTTTTCTCTACCCGGTAGAAATCCGATGCCGGTTCCAGGGAATCCTTCAAGATCCGTACCTCTTCATTGTCGGCGGTGTAGGATTCACGGCTCGTTGTGGTAACGCTGGTCACCGTCGTGTTGATCGCCGCCTCCATGGAGACAAGGGCCAGTGCCAGGAACCCGGCTGCCGCCCGCCGTCCGTCCTTATAGAGGTAGATCAGCCCCGCATAAGCCGCCAGGAAGAGGATCGCCACATAATACACGATAAAGTGGAAATGCTCCTGAGTCACTAGCTTTTCCGCCAGAAGCACAAAGCAAACACTCCCCCAGAACGCGATGGCGACGTATTTTTTCGGTGTCTCATCCAGATACATATATGCCCGGAAGCAGATAAACAGCATCAGGAAGATATAGATGAAGGACTGTCTGCACGGAAGACTGTTCGGATAGTGAAAACCATGCCAGATAAAGTTCAGCACATTGATGGAAAAGCTCGCGAAAAAGATTAGGAGCAGCCCACAGTATACCGCCTTTTCCTTCACAGGGATCTTCCTGCACGCGAGATACAGCAAAAAGAAGATGAACACCGCGACACCGCAGTAAATATTCGGCCAGTGGTCCAGGCCGATCTCTGTCTCCACGTTCCCGATATGGCGGGCGATCATGTCGAAGATCGGGAAGTAGGAACTCCAGGCCTTCGGGAAATCAAAATCGCCGGACGCCGTGCTCCGGAGCGCGCAGATCTCCGGCAGCAGAACACCCGCCGCAAGTCCGCCGGAGAGCAGGGAATAGATGCCGAACCGCACGCAGCTCTCCACATATTTTCTCACCGGACCCGGCTTTTCCATGATGAGAAGTGCGATAAAGTAGAGCACCATGAATAAGCAGGTCATGATGGAGATATAGTAGTTCGACAGGATCGAAAGTCCCAGTGTTATGCAGTAGAGCATTCCTTTCTGCTTTTTTACAAGCCGTTCGAGCCCGTAGACGATCAGCGGAAACAGCAGGATGCAGTCCAGCCACATGATGTTCCAGCTGTATGCCGCCATGTATCCGGACAACGCGTAAAAGATCCCGAAAAATCCGACGCCGAGGATACAGTTTTTGCAGTGCTGCTTTAAATACCAGGTAAAGCTGAGCCCCGAGAGCCCGATCTTTATGACGATCATGATGGTCATAAACTCGATAATGAATTTCTTCGGGCACAATAGGATCAGCCAGTTTAACGGGCTCGCGAGATAGTACGCGTAGAGCGCCGCGAAGTTTACGCCCATTCCGACGTCCCAGCTGTATAAGAGACTTCCACCGGTCCGCAGCTTGTACTGGAACTCTGAGAAGAACGGGGCGTACTGGTGGTACATGTCTGTCCTTAAAAAGCACCGTTCGCCGAAGGGAAAGATCCCACGCTGGGCGAAAATGCAGATCATGACCAGCACAGGGACGAAGAAGGCGATCATGAGACCGTCCCTTGGCTTTAACACCGGTACCGTCCGTCGTCTTTTCTTACGCTTTTCAGGAATTCCTGCGGACATTTCTTCCGGAATCGCGTCATCGATTTCTTTTATTTCTGTCATACAGTAAAAACTCCTCTATTTTAGAATGAATTTCTTTCCAGTCTTTTCTGCCATGTCTGTTGCGGACATCCAAAACAGATAATTTTCCAAGCTTTAGTGAAGCAGATATATAAAACTGTAGGATTGTCATCATTTTTTCTTATCGCCGGTAAAGATCAGGATCTTACTGAACACATAGTTCAGCACAACGACCACTACAGAGATCACAAGCTTGCAGACAAAGAACTCCATCTTCATAAGATCCACCATGACGTACAGCGCCGCCAGGTTGAATAAAAACGTTGCTACCCGGCAGAGCACGAAGGATACAAATTCCTTCCAGACTTTTGCGGGATTTAACGTATGGCTCTCAAATACCCACCATTTATTCGTCACAAAGGCGAACAGCACCGCCGCCACCCATGCGATGGTCTGGGCCGGAATGGGATCTATCTTCCATATATAATATAGAAGATTCGAGATCGCATAGTCGATCACCGTCGTCAGGACACCGAAGATCAGGTATGCGATGCCTTCCCTTGCCAGTCCTGTTTTCTTTTCTTTTTCATTATTCATAACAAGTATACCGCTTTCATGATAGTCTTTTTCATTTTAGTATACCAACGCAAAAAAGTAAAGGACTGACAGCCGAATTACCGGCTGCCAGTCCCTCTTTTTTTCAATATTCTATTCGATCCACAATTATTCAGCAAGCAGCTTATCGATGCTTACAAGTTTTACGCATACGCAGAAGATCTCAGCCGCAAGCTTTAAGTCCTCAAGCGTCGGGAAGGACGGAGCGATACGGATATTGGAATCGTGCGGGTCCTTGCCATATGGGAAGGTTGCGCCTGCGCCTGTCATAACAACGCCAGCGTCTTTACACTTAGCAACGATCGCCTTTGCGCATCCGTCGAGGGAATCGAAGGATACGAAATATCCGCCGTTCGGTTTTGTCCACTTACCGATCTCAAGTCCGCCGAGCTCCTTATTTAAGATCTCGTCAACAGCCTCGAATTTCGGGCAGAGAATAGCGGCATGTTTCGCCATCTGAGCCTTGATTCCATCGAGGTTCTTGAAGAAGCGGACATGACGGAGCTGGTTGATCTTATCATGGCTGATAAACTGTACGTTCATCTGTTTCTTCATGTCTTCGATATTCGCCTTGGAAGTAGCGATCGCGGAGATCGCGGAACCCGGGAATGTGATCTTCGCTGTGGAACCGATCTTGTATACCATATCCGGATTTCCTGCCTTCTCGCACTCGGAGAGGATATCGAGAATATGATCCGGATGATCCGGGTGTAAATGGTGTACGCAGTAAGCGTTATCCCAGATGATCCTGAAATCTTTTGCTGCCGGTTTTAAGTTGGCGAATCTCTTTACAGTCTCGTCGGAGTAGGACTGTCCGGACGGGTTGGAGTAAAGCGGAACGCACCAGATACCTTTTACGGTCTCATCATTATTTACATATTTCTCAACGAGATCCATATCCGGACCGTTGTCTGTCATCGGGATATTGATCATCTCGATACCGAAATACTGTGTGATCGCGAAGTGTCTGTCATATCCCGGAACCGGGCAAAGAAATTTTACCTTGTCAAGTTTGCACCACGGAGTGCTTCCGCATACGCCGTGTGTCCAGGCGCGGCTTACGGTATCAAACATCAGAGTCAGGCTTGCGTTGCCGTACATAACGATGTTCTCAGCCGGAGAATCCATCATAGCGCCCATTAACTCTTTTGCTTCCTGAATACCGGTCAGGATTCCATAGTTTCTTACATCGCCGTCAGCGGAGATATAGTCGCTGGAGCTGTTTAAGATGTCCATCATCGGAAGGGAGAGGTCAAGCTGCTCTTTGCATGGCTTGCCACGAGCCATATTCAGGTTTAAATTCTTTCCCTGGTACTCTTTGTAGACTGCCTCGAGCTGTTCCTTTAAGGACGCAAGTTCTTCTTTTGACATTTCGCGGTATGGTTTCATGTCAGTTTCCTCCTCAAATTCAGATTTACGATTTTTTAACGATACCGCTAACCACTTAACGGTATCTACCCCTGTGTCTCTATTATAATCGAAGGAGTGAAAACTTACAATACAAGAAATAAAGTTTCGTCCTATTTTTCGTACAATTTCCGGATGGTTGACGAAAGATTCTTAACCCTTGTCTCGTTGACTTTTTTTTAACAATAACGTATCATTATATTATGAGTTTTTGCAGGCAAAAATTATGCGGCTTGCCGTAAACAGACGCACTCGGCGCTGACATGCGCCGGGGTATGTTCTTTTTTTTATGAGTAAAGGGAAACTATCATGACAAACAGCAGCAAAAGATCCAGAAAACTGAAGCGGATGATCCTGATCGGCATGATCGTGGCGCTAGTATCCCAGCTCTACTGGAATGTTTTTGTAATTAATTTCAGGATCTCCACCTCCGTCATTGCGCTTCCGGTACTTCTCATGACGCTGGGAAAGAATCTTTCCACAACGACGACATGCTCGATGACGGCGGTCATTGTCTTTACCTTTCGCCTTGCCGTTGCGGCCCACGGTGGAGTCGGACTTGTTTCTTCTATAGAAAGTGTATTTCCGAACGCAGTATTCTATGTTTGTTACGGGATCATCTTTAACGCTGTCGTTCCGGGAAAGCACACGGTGTCATTCAGCCGCCTGTTTCCGGCCGTTTTTTTCGCCGACTTCGGCTCAAACCTGGTGGAACTCTGCATTTCCGAGAGCTCTCTTCACACCATGACGCCGGATAAAGCCGGATATCTTCTCCTGATCGCGCTGTTCCGCACGTTTCTCGCAGGACTGATCTTAATGGCAGAGAGCCATTACCGGACGCTTTTAAAGAACGAGGAGCACGAAAACCGTTACCGTCGCCTGTTTCTTATGACGACGGGATTAAAAAACGAGATCTACTTTATGCGGAAGAACTCCGAGGAGATCGAGTCTGTCATGGCGAACGCCTACAAACTCTACGAGAAGTTAAATGAGATGGATGTGCCGGATGACATGAAGCACATGTCCCTCGCCATCGCGAGGGATGTCCACGAGATCAAAAAGGACTATATCCGCATCATCCAGGGAATCGAGGAGGAGATCTCCGAGGAGTACGATGAGAAGCGCATGAGCTTCCAGGATATCTTAAAGATCTTAGAGGACACGACCTACCACATGCTGGAGGCGAAAAATGTCCATATCCAGCTGGAGTTCCGCTGTTCCGACAACTTTATGACGGAGGAACACTATGAGCTCATGGCAGTTTTAAAAAATCTTGTCAACAACGCCATTGAGGCGATCGAATCCGACCGGAAGACAGGAATGATCTGCATCGAGGAACATCTCCGGGAAGGCAGATATATTTTCCGCGTCACAGATGACGGACCGGGAATTTCCCCGCGCCATCTGCCGAACATCTTTAAAATGGGATATTCAACGAAATTTGACCATAAGACCGGAAATATCTTCCGCGGTGTCGGCCTTTATGGGGTAAAAATGACCGTGGAGGAACAGTTTAAGGGAACCATTGAAGTAGAATCGCAGCAGGGTAACGGAACTACCTTTACCGTCACGATCCCGGCGGATTCCCTTGTGGAGGAAGAATTATGAGAATCTATATAGTAGAGGATGATCTGTCTGTCATCAACATTCTGGAAGATATTATCGAGACACAGGAGCTCGGGGAGATCTGTGGAGACTGCGGTGGAGAGCCGGCGAACATTACCGATGTGCTGCGGGCAAAGCCGGACGTTGTCCTCGTTGACTTTTTTATGCCGGTGAAGGACGGCGTGGAATTTGTGAAGGAGCTGCGGGCTGTGAACACCACGATCAAATGCATCATGATCTCCCAGGTGTCCGCAAAGGAGCTGATCAGTAAGGCCTACAGCGCCGGGATCGACTTCTTTATCAGCAAGCCCATCAATCTCATCGAGGTCCGCTCTGTCTTAAAAAATGTGGAACACCAGATCATGAACGAACACACTCTGGCGAATATCCGCAAGATGTTCATGAATGAGATCAACCATATGCCGAAGGACAATAAGCCGAAGGCAGATGATTATGGAAGAAAATTAAAATATGTCCTGAACCGGGTCGGAATGTCTGGTGAGAAGGGATGTCCGGATATCATCAAGATCTGTGAATATCTCCATGAAAACCGCATTCCAGTCTCAAGCTTGAGTGTCGCCCAGATGTGCGAGGCGGTCAGCGATTCTCCGAAGAACATGGAACAGAGGATCCGGCGGACCATCGCGGCAGGCATGTCCAATATCGCCCACATGGGGATCGAGGACTTCATGAATGAGACATATACGCTCTATTCCGGGACGCTGTTCTCCTTTGAGGATGTGAAGGCGGAGATGGATTACCTGAGAGGAAAGCGTACCTCCGGGGGCAAGGTCAGCATCAAGAAGTTTATCGACGGGCTGATGCTGGAAGTAGAACGATAGCGGAAATTTCGTGTTATCCGCAGAAGTCTGGCGGCCAGGTTTTCTGGCGCTTTTTCTCACTGTTTCGGAAAAGTTCACATGTTTCCCCTGGTTGTATACAGAAAACTTGTTAAGAACTGCTAAAATTTTGTTAAGTAATTTTTGTAACTTTTTGTAACTTTATGAAGTTTTTTGAAGGGACATTCTTATACTCTTGTCATAAAAGGTATGGAGGTATAAAAAACTATGTTACAAATCGAGCTCAACATGTATCAGGCAGTTGCAGTTGCTGCACTGGTCCTGCTTCTTGGACGTTTCCTTGTAAGCAAGATCCCATTCTTAACAAAATATTGTATTCCTGAACCGGTTGTCGGCGGCGTTGTTTACGCTGTTGTTCACCTGATCTTAAGATCCGCAGGAATCCTCGAAATCTCTTTCGACAACACATTACAGTCCTTCTTCATGACTGTATTCTTCTGTAGTGTTGGTTACACCGCATGTTTCCGTCTCTTAAAGAAGGGCGGCGTTCAGGTACTCTTATTCCTGTTAGTTTCCATTATCATGGTTGCTCTTCAGAATGGTCTTGGCGCTGTACTTGCCGGTGCTTTCCATCTCGACCCGAGACTTGGTCTTGCGGTTGGTTCCATCCCGATGGTCGGCGGACATGGTACCGCAGGCGCATTCGGACCGGTTCTTGAGGAAGCCGGTGTCGCAGGCGCTAACGCGGTTGCGATCGCATCCGCAACCTTTGGTCTTGTTGCAGGTTGTATGATCGGCGGACCGCTCGCTTACCGTCGTATCCATTCCCTGAACTTAAAGTCCACAGAGACTGCTACCGGCAGTGATGAGGTTACAGTTGATAAGAACGAAGTTACCGGCGCGATCGATTCCAGAAGATTCCTGGACAGCGCATTATACCTTGCAATCGCAATCGGTGCCGGCACGATCGTTTCTTTATTCCTTAATAAGTTAATGACATTCCCGAGCTACATCGGAGCAATGGTTGTTGCCGCTATCATCCGTAACGTTGTTGACGCAACCCACAAAGATATGCCGATGGAAGAGATCAGCACGATCGGAAGCTTCTCTCTTTCCTTATTCCTTGGTCTCGCAATGATGGGATTAAAGTTATGGCAGCTCGCAGAGCTCGCTCTTCCGATGATCGTAATGCTTGCGGCACAGACAGTTCTCATGGCAGTCTTCGCTTACTTCGTAGTATTCAACCTTCTCGGAAAGAACTACGATGCAGCAGTTATGACATCCGGCTTCTGCGGATTTGGTATGGGCGCTACACCGAACGCTATGGCAAACATGCAGGCGATTACCGCAAAGTATGGTCCGGCTCCGACCGCATACTTCGTAGTGCCGTTAGTAGGAAGTCTGTTTATCGACTTCTTCAATGCGCTTATTATTACGACATTTATGAACTTCTTGTAAGATCCAATTTTGGGATCATAAATTTCAAACATTGAAAAAGGGCCCCCGCCGGAATCCTGGGGTATGTTCCGGCGGAAGGGTCCTTTTTCAATGTTTCAATGCGCACTCGCGCGCAGATGTGCGGAAGCACTTGATCTGCTGCTTTTATAACGAACACAGCCGCCATGGACGATACCCCAATTATCGTTCCAAGGCGGCTGTGCGTTTTAAATATCGCGTTATAATATAATGAGAAGAAAGTTTCGGGAAGAGTTGGTGCGGCTCTTCCTTCCATTCAAACATTATAGCATGGTTTTGCAGGAAAGTAAAATAGTTATGGGAAAATTAAAAGTGATAAAATATTATATTAAATGTTAATACAACTTAACATTTAAATGGAATGCACCGTCTGCGTTATTGCAGGTGATGCCTTCCATGGAATTCAGGTCTGATTCCGTGAGGTCTGAATGGATCAGGCAGCTCGCAATTTTCTGGATGTATATTGGTTACGTTTTGTCTATGGCTAAAGCATAATATATCAAAATATAATTGTAAAATGTTTATTGCTTTGATATTATGTAAATAAACATTAACATTATAACAAGGTTGAAACTACATAAAATATAGAAGAAGGGACACTGTTCATGACATTTCTGGAGATCGAGGCATTTTTAAAGATCGCCCAGTGCGGAAGTTTTTCCGCTGCGGCAGAGAAATTATATATCACACAGCCGGCTCTGGGGCGAAGGATCCGGGCGCTGGAGGAGGAACTTGGGTATTCCCTGTTTATCCGAAATAAGGGCGTCCGCCATGTGGAACTTACGAGACAGGGACGTGCTTTCGTCGGAATCGCCCATCGCTGGCAGGCGCTCTGGAATGAGACCAAGGAGGAGGTTCTTCTGGGAAACGAGAAAAGCTTTTATGTAGCCAGTGTGGGAAGTCTTCTCGCCTTCATGCTGCCGAATGTATTCCAGGAATTTATGAAGGATACCCCGGAATGCAGTCTTCATGTGACGACACTGCATTCCAGCGATGCCTACAACTATGTGAACAATAAGACCGTGGATATCGCTTTTATCACAGATCCCATGTACTCGTCCCAGGTAAAGACAGAAATCCTGTTTAAGGAGAAGCTCTGCCTTGTAGTCGGAAAGGAACTAAATCTTCCCCACAATATCAGGATTTCCGAGCTGGATCCCCGTCGGGAGATCCGCACCCAGTGGGATCAGAACTTTGATTCCTGGCACAATTATTACTTCGGAAGCGCGGCGGTACCGAGTGTTTTCCTGGATGAGATGGGATTTTTACAGTACTTCACCCAGAATGGAGATAACTGGGCATTTCTTCCGGTTTCCGTTGCAAAGAGCATCTTAAGGACCACACCGGCAGCCATCCACGAACTTGATGTGGAGCCGCCGAACCGGACGATCTATTATCTGTACCGGGCAGAGGATAAATCTCCGTACCAGGAACATCTTCTTGAGATCTGCAGACAGAAGCTGGCCAGGGAGAGTGGAATTACGCTTGTGGATCCGATTTTGAATGTTTAATGGAAAAAGTTAAAACAGGGGCTGTCAATGACAGCCCCTGTTGCATGATTCGATTATCGTTTGTTGCTTGCTCTCCAGATATGCATCTTCTCAGCCTCTGCGATCAGCTGGTCGCGGAACTGCGGGTGAGCTACGGAGATGATAGCTTCGGTCTTCTGCCATGTGGAGAGACCTTTTAAGTTTACTTTACCGTACTCGGTAACGAGCCAGTGGATGTTCGCACGGGTATCGGTTACGATGGAGCCTGGAGCCAGTGTCGGAACGATTCTGGACTCTAAGGTACCGTCCTTCTTCTTGAAAGTGGAAGAGCAGCAGATGAAGCTCTTTCCGCCCTTGGAAAGGTATGCACCGAGAACGAAGTCAAGCTGTCCGCCTGCACCGCTGATGTGCTTGATTCCTGCGGACTCAGCGTTTACCTGGCCAAAGAGGTCGAGGTCAACCGCGTTGTTGATGGACATGAAGTTGTCAAGAGCAGCGATCGTGCGGACATCGTTTGTGTAGTTTACCGGTGCGGACATGCACTCTGGGTTCTTATTTAAGTAGTCGTATAATTTCTTTGTACCTGCGCCGAAAGCGTATACCTGACGGCCTTTGTCAATATTCTTTCTTGCACCTGTGATCTTTCCGGCCTTTGCGATATCAACGAAAGCGTCGACGTACATCTCTGTGTGAACACCGAGGTCTTTTAAGTCGGACTGTGCGATCAGGGCGCCGACTGCGTTCGGCATTCCGCCGATACCAAGCTGTAAGCATGCGCCGTCCGGGATCTCTTCAAGGATCAGCTTTGCGACTGCCTGGTCAACATCTGTTGCAGCAGCTCCGCCGCCCATCTCAGCGATCGCCGGGTTGTCACCTTCAACGATCATGTCAACGTGGGAGATATGGACACCCTCTTCAGTACCGCCGAAGCATACCGGCATGTTCTCGTTCACTTCCACGATAACGACCTTGGAAGTCTCACATACAGCGGCCATATGGGAAGCGTTCGGTCCGAAGTTGAAGAAACCGTGCTCATCCATCGGGGAAACCTGGAATACAGCTACATCCGGCTTATTCTGGGATTCTCTGTAATATCTTGGAAGCTCAGAGTAACGGATCGGAGCATAGTAGCTGAAGCCCTGTGCGATCGCTTTTCTCTCGATACCGCCCATATGCCAGGAGTTCCAGGTCATATGCTCTGCCGGATTCTCGATCTTGAAGATCTCCGGCACCCACATTAAGATACCGCCGCGGAAGTTTACATCTGTTAATTCCGGAAGTCTTTTCGCGATTGCTTTGTCGACAGCAATCGGTGTCGCTGTTGTCCAGCCATAATCGACCCAGTCACCGGATTTGATTACGGAAGCTGCCTTCTCTGCGGAAACCAGCTTTTCCTGATACATCTGTTTGAAATCCATTTTCAATACCCTCTCTTTGTAACCATAAAAATATAGTAGCAATATATCGTGCTGTCTTCCGGCCTGCATTGATACGAAAACAGGAGGCCTAGGCCGCACGGACAGACTATGAGATTATTTTAACATTTTCCGGGTGTAAGGTCAATGATTCCGGGAAAAAGCTTCATAAATGTTCGTAAAACATGACGAAGATCCAAAATACCGCGCTGAAGCGAAAAAGTAACTTTTGTACGAAAGGATAAGGAAACTTTCTAATTTGTTTAGAAAAATTATATAAAAAGCTTATGAGAATTATTTGACACAAAAACGGTTTGGTGATATGATTAGTTATACATAATATACTGCCTTGCTTGTGAAAAAATATATGGTGTAGAGCATGGCAGCGGTATAATGAGGAGGAAAAGAAAATGGCAAAGAAAATTGTACTGGCAGGTGCATGCCGTACCGCAATTGGAACAATGGGTGGCGAATTAAGCACAGTACCGGCTCCGGAACTTGGCGCGATCGTAATCAAAGAGGCTTTAAAGAGAGCAGGTGTAGCTCCGGAAGCTGTTGATCAGGTTTACATGGGCTGTGTAATCCAGGCTGGTCAGGGACAGAACGTAGCTCGTCAGGCTACATTAAAAGCTGGTCTCCCGATCGAGGTTCCGGCTGTAACGATCAACGTAGTATGCGGTTCCGGTCTTGAGGCTGTTAACATGGCAGCTGAGATGATCCTTTCTGGTGACGCTGATATCGTTGTTGCAGGTGGTATGGAGAACATGTCCATGGCTCCGTACGCTATGATGAAGGGCCGTTACGGATACCGTATGGGCAATGCTACCTTAGTTGATACAATGGTTAACGATGCTCTCTGGGATGCATTCAACAACTACCACATGGGTATCACAGCTGAGAACATCTGTGATCAGTGGGGCCTTACAAGAGAAGAACTGGACAAGTTCGCTGCAGTAAGCCAGCAGAAGGCAGAGGCAGCTCAGAAGTCCGGCGCATTCAAGGACGAGATCGTTCCGGTAGAAGTTAAGAAGAAAAAAGAGACAGTTATCGTAGATACAGATGAAGGCCCGCGTCACGGAACAACTGTTGAGACACTCGGCAAGTTAAAACCGGCCTTCAAGAAAGACGGCGGAATGGTTACAGCTGGTAACTCTTCAGGAATCAACGACGGTGCAGCAGCAGTTGTTGTTATGAGCGAAGAGAAAGCAAAAGAGCTCGGTGTTAAGCCGATGGCTACATGGGTTGCCGGTGCTCTCGGCGGCGTAGATCCGAAGATCATGGGTATCGGACCGGTTGCAGCTACAAGAAAAGTTCTTAAGAGAACAGGCATGGAGATCAATGACTTCGATATCATCGAGGCTAACGAGGCATTCGCTGCACAGTCTGTAGCAGTAGGTAAAGAGCTTGGCTTTGACCTTAACAAGTTAAACCCGAACGGCGGCGCAATCGCTCTCGGACACCCGGTAGGAGCTTCCGGATGCCGTATCCTTGTTACACTTCTTCATGAGATGGAGAAGGCAGATGCTAAGAAGGGTCTTGCAACTCTTTGCATCGGCGGCGGAATGGGCTGCGCTACAATCGTAGAGAGAGACTAATCTAATCTGGAACATAGGCAAAATCTGAGGAGAACGATGATATGGGTTTTGTAAAATATGATCAGGACGGTTTTGTTGGTGTTATCACCATCAACCGTCCGGAGGCATTAAATGCGTTAAATACAGAGGTTATCCAGGATCTTGACGCTGTTCTTGACAGCATCGATCTTGGTACAACAAGAGTGCTGGTTGTGACCGGCGCAGGCGAGAAATCCTTTGTTGCCGGTGCGGACATTGCTGCAATGAGTACGATGACTGTACAGGAGGCACGTGAATTCAGTAAAGCAGGAAACGATGTTTTCCGTAAGCTGGAGACACTTCCAATCCCGTCGATCGCTGCTGTCAACGGCTTTGCACTTGGCGGTGGAAATGAGCTTGCAATGAGCTGTGATATCCGTTACTGCTCCGAAAACGCTATGTTCGGACAGCCGGAGGTTGGTCTTGGCATTACTCCGGGATTCGGCGGAACCCAGCGTCTCGCAAGACTGATCGGAACCGGAAAGGCGAAGGAAATGGTTTATGCCGCTGTTAATATCAAAGCAGACGAGGCATACCGGATCGGTCTTGTAAATGGTGTATGTGCGAAGGAAGAGCTTATGCCGACGGTTATGAAGCTGGCAAAGAAAATCGCCTCCAACGCACCGATCGCTGTCAGAAATTCCAAGGAGTCCCTGACAGACGGTTACCTTTCCGACCTTGACCACGCAATCTCTATCGAAGAGAAATATTTCTCCGAGTGCTTTGAGACTGAGGATCAGAAGGAAGGAATGAAGGCGTTCCTCGAGAAGAGAAAAGTGGACGGCTTCAAAAATCGATAAGATTACATAACATTGTTGCATATATAAGGAGATAAAATCATGAAAGTTGGTATTATCGGCGCAGGAACCATGGGTTCCGGTATTGCACAGGCATTCGCACAGACTGAAGGCTATGAGGTAATGCTCTGCGACATCAATGAAACATTTGCAGCGAACGGAAAGAAGAAAATTGCCGCTGGATTCGAGAAGAGAATCGCAAAAGG
>Ga0129311_1000967_pt1 | contig 22214 bp, 17 predicted proteins | sample Go1ome_FD_94435 | JGI IMG/M metagenome (GOLD analysis project Ga0129311, IMG submission 94435) | Western lowland gorrila individual fecal microbial communities from Wisconsin, USA - Go1022B metagenome | ecosystem: Host-associated > Mammals > Digestive system > Large intestine > Fecal | place... | reverse complement strand
TCAATTTTGCCATGTCAGTCGCCTCCTTCCCGGTCTATCTGGCTCCAAAATTCCTCCTGGGTCACCGGTTGAATGTAATGCAGATGGTCGCCGTCCCTGCCGTCCTGGAAATGGCAGGCACCGGCCCAGTCACAGAACTGGCAGTAGCTGTCCTCCTCGCTCTTGCAGCAGGGGTCCGCGTCGATGTTGCCGTCCCGGACCTCCCGGGCGATCTGGTGGAGCAGCTTTTCCACGTACCGGCTCAGCTTGCCCAGCTGGGCGGCGGAGGCGATGCTGCCGGCCACGTTGCCGTCCCGGCTCACCCGCAGCGGCAGATACCGGGGCTCCGAGAGGGACTCATGCTCCATGGCCTGAAGCACCGCCGGGTCCGAAAGCAGCAGCCCCGAGCGGCGCAGCTGCTTTGCCACCTCACCTGCCAGCTTTTCCGGGGAAATGTTTCGCTCCGCCGACAAAATTTCGTCCCGGGCCGGGAAATACAGCACACCGGCGGGTTCGATGTCCCGGCCGAAATACTGCTTGCCTTCCTTTTGCAGGGTAAAGAGATACAGCAGCATCTGGATGTCCAGACCCATGCGGACGGAGGCCAGGTCAAACGCCTTGCGGCCGGACTTGTAGTCCACCACTCGAAGGTAGAGCTTGCCGTCCTTCACCCAGCCGTCCACCCGGTCCACCTTGCCGCCCAGGCGCAGTTCTCCGTCCGGCTCCGAGATGACCACGGCGGGCAAAGTGCCGCCGTCGCCGAAGGACAGCTCAAATTCCAGCGGCACGAAGTCGGAATGGCGCATCTCCTCCGCCGCCTGGTCCACCACGGCGTAGGCGGTGCTGCGCAGGCGGGAGAACAGGTATTTGAACCGGGTACTGCGGTTTTGGAAATTGTGGAGCTCCTGGTCCACATAGAGGTCAATATACTTGCGCACCAAGGCGTGAAGCGTATCCTCCTCCACTTTGGCAAAGCCGCCCAGCGCCAGCACATCCCGGGTCACATGCTCCAGCAGGAAATGGAGGAACGTGCCGATCTGCGGCGCGTCAAAGGCCGCCGGCTCCCGGGTTTTTGCCCGCAGGCCGTATTCCATAAAGTAGGCAAAATGGCAGGAGCGCATCCGCTCCAGCCGGGAGGCGGACATGGACACCCGGCTGCCGTACAGCGCCTGTACCGCCGCCGGAGACAGCGAACCCCGCTTCAGCCGCGCCGCCCGCTCCATGGCGGAAAGCTGCGGGGTATAAGCGTCCAGACTTTCCAAATAGTTCCAGAGTGCTCCGTGCTGCTCCTGTCCTGCCGCTTCCAGTGCTGGAAGTATTGCTGTTAAGCGATATTCCTTGTCAGCCGTTTCCTTTTCTACCCGCAGGGCCGGAAACAGGGTCAGCAGCCGCTCCACGATAAAGGCGGGCCGCAGCTCGCCGCCGGATACATCCGCCATAGGGTAGCTGACCCAAAGTCCCCTGTCCGGCTGGGCCAGGGCGGCATAAATATTTTGCAGCTCGATGCTCATCTGCTCCATTCCAGAGGGAGAAAGGCGGATGCCACGCTGGGCCAGCTCCTCCCGGTCATCCTCGTTGAGAATGCCGCTGCTCTGGCCCACGGCAGGCAGCACATGGTCATTGACTCCTAGGAAAAACAGGTATCCCACGGCATGGCGTTCGTTGCGGGTGATCTCCGCCACAGACACCTGGTCCAGGGACACAGGAATGGTGCCGATACTGTACTGGGTCAGGATCTGCCGCAGCAGGCGGGTAAACTCGTCCAGCCCGATGGGCTCGTCTCCCAGAATCTCCACAAATTGGTCCAGCACGCCGCACAGCAGCTCCCACAGCTGGGCGGTCTCCTCCGCCTCCTGCAGGCGGCCGCTTTCCGCCTGTCCCCGCATCTGCTCCTCCAACGTCTGCTGGAGAGACAGCTCCTCCAAGAAGCTGTAAAGTGCATTTACTTTCTCCCTGGCGGTCTCCCCTGTTTTCAGACCTTCCGCCAAATGCAGCAGCGGCTGCCGCACCCGGCGGCGCAGGCTGTTGACCTGGTCCAGCCGCTGCTGGTATTCCTCCTTCCAGGGCGCTCCGTAGCCCTCCGGATTGTCCGTCCAATCCGTATCCCGCAGCCACATCTGGCCGTGGACCTGCCAGCGGATAACATAGTTCTCCAGCACATCGCACTCCGCCGGGGACAGACCCGCGAGGCCCGTTTTCAGCCAGCGGAACATGTCGTCATACTCATAGCCGTTCCCGATGGCCGCCAGCACACCGGTCAGCAGGGCCAGGGCCGGCTTTTCCAGAATGTCGCTGCGTCGGCTGAGATAGACAGGGATGCCGTACCTCTCAAACACGGTCTCAATGGTGCCCGCATACTCCGCCATGTTCCGGGCGGCAACTGTGATGTCCCGGTAGCGGCACTTTCCCGCCGCCGTCAAGCGCCGGATCTCCGCCGCCGCCTGCTCCACCTCGGAAAAGACGTTGTCCGCCGCCAGCACCCGGATGGGCAGGTCCTGCCCGTCATAAGGCCGGTTCTCGCCAAAGAAATACCGCTCCACATGAGCCAGGGCGCCTGTTCCTTCCCTGCGCAGGGTCTGTACCTCCATGGGGCAGCGTTCCTCTTCGCAAAGGCGGCGCAGCTGGCCCAGAGTCTTGAGGGACGCTTCAAAAATCTCCTCCCGGCTGTCCGGTTCCCCCAACAGCGTAATGGTGACGGCGCGGGCCTGCCGCAGCAAAACGGACAGCACCCGCCGCTCCTGGCCGTTGAAATAGGTGAATCCATCCAGAAACACGTCCTTTCCCAGCACGTATTCGGACTCCTCCAGGTGGTCCGCCAGCTTGCTCATGCGGTCCCGCTGGTCGAAGCCGGGCCGGGCCAGGCGGCTTTCGTAGGCGCCGTACAGCAGGCTCAGGTCCAGGAGCTTGTCGTGGGTGGCGCCCCGGATGTCCTGCGCCTGCTCATAGAGGATGCGGGGCGTCACCTCATAGCTGCGCAGCTCGTCAAACAAGTCCAGAAGCTGCTGCAAAAAGGCGGCTTTTTGGGAGGGGCGGCGGTACACCGTCAGCTGAGAGGCTACTTCTCCCAGGGCTTTCTGCATGGTCAGCAGCCGCCCTCCGGCATCCAGCGTCACCTGGGCGATGCCGCCGGTAATGGACAGGACCCGGTCGCTGAGGCGGCGGAAACTCAATACCTCCGCGTGGCGGCTGGCAGTAGGGCCGCAGGCACGGCACAAATCGATCTCCGCCTGGTGGGAGGCATGCTCCGGCACCAGCAGAATCTGGCGGCTGCTATCTCCCAGCTCCGCCATGCGGCGAAGGACAGTCTCGGATTTTCCGGTCTTGGCCCGGCCCATCAAAACAGTCAGCATGGTATGGCTCCTTTCGCGAACTGTCATTTGTGTCATGATACCACATTTCCCGGTCCCTGAACAGACCCGGTTGCCTTTTTCCCCAGGCTGTGCTATCCTGAGAAAAATGTCGAAACAGGAGGTGCCGCCTATGCCGCACATTCCCCAGGGCACCACAGACCAGCTGGAGCTGGAGCTGTTTGAGCCGGCCCTCAAGGCCGCTCTGCTGCCCTCCCCTGATTATGATGTCACCCACTGGCTGTATGTGCCCAACCGCTATTCCGAATACCGTTATATCCTGGGGACCCGGGGAAAAAGGCCCCTCATCTGTGTGGGCATCAACCCCTCCACTGCCGCGCCGGACGCCCTGGACCCTACCCTCCAGTCCGCCCAGCGCATCGCCCTGGCCAACGGGTATGACAGCTTTCTCATGTTCAACGTCTACGCCCAGCGGGCCACCCGGCCGGACGATATGGAGCCTGCCCTGAACCCCGCTCTCCACGCGGAGAACCGCAAAGCCTTCCGCTATCTTCTCTCCCTGTCGGACCAGCCGGCGGTGTGGGCCGCCTGGGGCAACATCATTATGAAGCGGGATTATCTCATGGACTGTATGCGGGACTTTGCGGCGGACGGTCAGGCCGCCGGCGCCAGGTGGTACACCGCCGGTCCACTGCTGAAATCCGGCCATCCCCACCATCCCCTGTACCTCAAAGGAGATACGAGGCTCCTGCCCTTTGATATCGGCACTTATGTAAATAAATGACAAAGATGTCCGGACCAGCGGTCCGGACATCTTTATATGGCTTTAAAACAGTGTGATCTGGCTGGTCTCCGCCATGCCGGCGAAGGCACCCAGGGCTTTCAGCTGCTCGATATGGGTCTTGGAGAGCTTGTTGCAGCACATGGAAAATTCCTCGATGGAGACAAAGGTCTTCCCCTTCCGCTTTTCCACCGTATCGATGGCCGCTGTCTCACCCAGGCCGTGGACCGCTGTGAAGGGCGGCAGCAGGCCGTTTTCCGTCACCTTAAATTTGGTGGCGTCGGATTCATAGATATTGATGGTGTCGAAGTGGAAGCCCCGGAGATAGAATTCGTAGCAGACCTCCAGGGTGGTCATCAGGTCCTTTTCCACGGCGGAGGCGTCCTTGTTGTTTTCGATTTCCCGGATCTTGCGCTTCACCGCGTCCTTGCCGGCGCAACAGTACTCCGCGTCAAAGGCCTTGGCCCGGACGGAGAAGAAGGTGGCGTAGAAGGCCAGGGGCTCGTGGACCTTATACCAGGCGATGCGGAAGGCCATCATGACATAGGCCACGGCGTGGGCCTTGGGGAACAGGTATCCGATCTTCGCCAGGGACTCGATGTACCAGGCAGGCACATCGTGGGTCTCCATAGCCTCCACCCAGCCCTCGTCAAATCCGCCCTTTTTCACCTTGCCCTTACGGACCTTCTCCATGATCTTGAAGCTCATTTTGGGGTCCAAGCCCTTGGAGATGAGGTATAGCATGATATCGTCACGGCAGCCCACTGTCTCCAGAACGCCGGCCGTGCCGCTGACGATCAGGTCCCGGGCATTGCCGATCCACACATCGGTGCCGTGGGAGAAGCCGGAAAGCCGCACCAGGGTGTTGAAATCCTTGGGCTGGGTATCAATGAGCATCTGCCGGGTGAAGCGGGTGTTGAACTCCGGAATGGCCACGGCACCGGTGGGGCCCAGCAGGTCGTCGTTCTCGTAACCCAGTACCTTGCTGGAGGTGAAGATGGACATGGTGTCCGGGTCATCCAAGGGGATGGAGTGGGGGTCCACGCCGGTGAGGTCCTGCATCATGCGGACCATGGTGGGGTCATCGTGCCCCAGCATGTCCAGCTTCAGGATGTTGGCCTCCATGGAGTGGTATTCAAAATGGGTGGTGATGGTGTCGGAATCATCGGCGTCCGCCGGGTGCTGGACGGGACAGAAATCCTCCATGTCCTTATCGTCGGGCACCACCACCAGGCCGCCAGGATGCTGGCCGGTGGTGCGGCGAACGCCCACACAGCCCAGAGTCAGGCGGTTCTCCTCCGCCCGGCCCGCCACGATGCCGTTTTCCTCCAGGTACTTTTTCACAAAGCCGTAGGCGGTCTTTTCCGCCAGAGTGCCGATGGTGCCCGCCCGGAACACCTGGGTCTCGCCGAACATCTCAATGGCGTGGCGGTGGGCACGGGCCTGGTACTCGCCGGAGAAGTTCAGGTCGATATCCGGTACCTTGCCGCCGCCGAAGCCCAGGAAGGTCTCGAAGGGGATGTCAAAGCCGTCCTTGATGTATTTTGTGCCGCAGACGGGGCACACCTTGTCCGGCATGTCGGCGCCGCAGCCGTAGGAGCCATCCAGAATGAATTCGCTGTTTTTACAGTTGGGGCATCGGTAGTGGGGCGGCAGGGAGTTGACCTCCGTAATGCCGGACATATAGGCCACCAGGGATGAGCCCACGGAACCACGGGAGCCTACCAGGTAGCCGTTCTCCAAAGAACGCTGCACCAACTTTTGGGCAGACATATACACCACATCGTATTTGCCCAGGATGCCGCCCAGCTCCACGTTCAAACGGTCCACAATGAGCTTGGGCGGGTCCTCGCCGTACAGGCGGTGGACCTTTTCCCACACCAGGCGGTTCAGATCCTCCTCGGAGTTTTCCAGCCGGGGCGGGAACAGCTCGCTGGGCAGCAGCTCAAAGGTCTCGACCTGGTCCGCCACCAACCTGGTGTTGGTGACCACCACCTCGTAGGCCTTTTCCTCTCCCAGGTAGCTGAACTCCTTGAGCATCTCATCCGTGGTCTTGAAGTAGATGGGCAGAGGCTCATTGGCGTCCGGGAACTTTTTGGAAGCCAGCAGGATATGGCGGTACACCTCATCCTCCGGCTCCTGGAAGTGGACGTCGCCGGTGGCACAGACGGGCTTATCCAACTCCTCCCCCAGGCGGACGATGGTGCGGTTGAATTCCCGCAGTTCCTCCTCCGATTGGACATCGCCGTTGCGGAGCATAAAGGCGTTGTTGCACAAGGGCTGGATCTCCAGATAGTCATAGTAGTCCGCGATGCGCTTGAGCTCCTCCCAGTCCTTGTGGTCCGCCACCGCCCGGAACAGCTCGCCAGCCTCGCAGGCGGCACCCACGATGATGCCCTCCCGGTGCTCGTTCAGCAGTGTCTTGGGGATGGTGGGCACCCGCTTGAAATATTTCAGGTTGGAGGCGGAGATCATCTGGTACAGGTTTTTGAGGCCCACCTTGTTCCGGGCCAGCAAAATGATGTGCTTGGGGAACCGGTTGGTCTTGCTGCCAAGGGGCCGCAGCTTCTCCATCTCCTTGTTCACCGCTTGGAGGGTGTGGACCCCCCGCTCATGGAGCATCTTCCAGAAAGGGATGAGCATATAGCCCACGGTGGCGGCATCGTCACTGGCCCGGTGGTGGTTGAACGCCGGCAGGTCCAGATGCTCCGCCACGATGTCCAGCTTGTACTTGCCAAGGTCCGGCAGCAGGTTCTGGGCCAGGATGAGGGAGTCCACATAGGTGGGATGGAAGTCCAGGCCCACCTTTTTGCAGCCGGCTCGGATAAAGCCGATATCGAATTCCGCGTTATGGGCCGCCAGGGGACGGCCGTTCACGAACTTTAAAAAGTCCGTCAGGGCCTGCTTCAACTGGGGCGCGTCCTTCAGCATGTCGTCCGTGATGCCGGTGAGGCCGATAATCTCCGGCGTCAGGCGGCGGTTGGGGTTCACGAAGGTCTGGAACCGCTCGGCGATCTCCCCGTTTTTCAGCACCACGGCGCCGATTTCCGTAATGGCCTCCCGGTCTACTTTCAGTCCGGTGGTCTCAATATCGAAGCACACAAATTCGTCGTCCAGGCCGCAGTCCAGGCTGCCGTGAACGGCCACCCGGTCATCCAGGTTGTTGACAAAATACCCCTCCACACCGTAGAGGATCTTGATCTTGCCGTCAGCCGCGTGCCAGGCGTCCGGGAAGGACTGGGCTACGCCGTGGTCCGTGATGGCGATGGCGGGGTGGCCCCAGCAGATGGCCTGCTTGATGACTTTCTTCGTGTCCGTCAGGGCATCCATATTGCTCATCCGGGTGTGGAGATGCAGCTCCACCCGCTTTACCGGGGCGGTGTCCTTGCGGCCCTCGTGCTGGATGACGTTGATGTGGTAGGGATTCAGCTGAATGTCCTTGCCGTCCCAGGTAGGCTCCATCTTGCCCTGCACCAGCAGCCACATGTCCGGCTTGATGGCACCGCCGAACTGCTCCGCCTCCTTGGCGGTGAGGTTTTTATGGATGGTAACGGAGTTGGTGTAGTCCGTCATCTCAAATGTCAGCCGCCACATGCCGGGGCGGCGGGTCTCCGTGCACTCTGCTGAGAACACCTTGCCGCTGACGGTGGCGTTGCCCATTTTCAGATCCAGGGTCTTCATAGGAACCGGCTTCGTCTTGATGGGCTTGCCCAGCAGCACCTTGTCCACCGCCGCGCCGCCGTCTTTCCCGCCGCCGGAGGGAGCCGCCTGAGACGCCGCTGCCTTGACAGGCTCCGGCAGCTTACAGGTCAAATCGATGTCCACCTGGCGGAAGCCGTAGACCGCCCGGATCATCTGCTTCAAATCCTCCAGGTCTTCGGCGGACATGGCGGTCCGCACCGTCAGCTGCATGGAAATGGACATCGTGCCCTGGTCGATGGAGGCGCCGGTCAACTCCGCCCCAGCCAGCTTCAGCCGCAGTGCGCCGGACAATTGCAGCTCCGCGAACATATCAAAAAACGGGATATTCTTTGCCATGGAACTTCCTCTCTTGTCTATGGTCACAGCATGGAAACAGGGCTGCGGCAATCTATCCACCGCCGCCCTGTTTTGTTATCACAGCTTGTCGATCTCCGCCATCAGGGCGTCCACAAGCTGCTCCTGGGGAACCTTGTAAAGGATCTCTCCTTTGCGGAATAACAGGCCCTCGCCCTTACCGCCGGCGATGCCGATGTCGGCGGCGGAGGCCTCGCCGGGGCCGTTGACGGCACAGCCCATCACCGCCACGGTGATATTTTTCTTGCAGCCGGCCAGACGCCGTTCCACCTCTTCGGCAATGGGGATGAGATCGATGCGGGTGCGACCGCAGGTGGGGCAAGCGATAAGGTTCACGCCCTCGCGCCGCAGTCCCGCCGCTTTCAGAATTTTATGGGCGGCGTAGATCTCCTCCACCGGATCCGCTGTCAGGGTCACCCGGATGGTATCGCCAATGCCCATGCACAAAAGGCCGCCGATACCCATGGCGGATTTCACCAATCCCATGGAGGGCGTGCCAGCTTCTGTGACGCCCAGGTGCAGGGGATAGTCCGTCTGCTGGCTCAAGAGGGTATAGGCCTTCATAGTCAGAGGCACATCGGAGCACTTCACAGAAATGCAGATGTCGTCGAAATCGAATTTGTTCAGCAGCTTCACATGGCCCATAGCGCTTTCCACCAGAGCCTCCGCTGTGACGCCGCCGTATTTGACCCGCAGCTCCTTTTCCAAAGAGCCGCCGTTGACGCCGATGCGGATGGGAACGCCCCGGCTGCGGCAGGCGTCCGCCACGGCCTTTACGTTCTCCTCGGCACCGATGTTGCCGGGGTTGATGCGGATGGCGTCAATGCCCCGCTCCGCGCAGGCCAAGGCATATTTATAGTTGAAATGGATATCGGCGATGAGGGGGATATCGATCTGTTCCTTGATCCTGTCCACTGCCTCCGCCGCGGCCTGATCCGGGATAGCCATCCGGATGATCTCGCAGCCGGCAGCCTCCAGTTGTTTGATCTGGGCCACCGTAGCGGCCACATCATCCGTTTTGGTATTGCACATGGACTGGATGGACACGGGGGCACCGCCGCCCACAGCCACCTTTCCCACCATCAATCTCTTTGTCATAACAGCCTCCTACCGGAATATCTGAAAAACGTCCTTTACAGTGATGAGCAGCATAAAGCCCATGAGCACCACGAAGCCCGCCGTGTTGATGGCGGCAGCGTATTTGCTGGGTACTTTTTTCCGTAGCAGCGCCATAGACACGGCGTCCACTGCCAGAAATAAAATGTGTCCGCCGTCCAGTGCGGGGATGGGCAGCAGATTCATCACCGCCAGGTTCACGGCAATGAGGGCCGCGAAATTGAGGATGCTCTCCACCGCCTCCTGGGTGCTGGCGGAGGTCTCTCCGATCTCCACCATGGAGTGGACGATCTCCACCGGGCCGCCCACATCCTCCACGGAGGCCTGCCCGGTCACCAGCATTTTCAGGCTCAGCCGCACCACCCGCACATAGTCGATGGTGTTCAGCCAGGCGTTTTTCAATTTGTTGCCCACTGTGGCCTTTTCCACCACATCGGCGGCGCGGTAAATGCCGTAGCCCTGGTAGTCCTTCCCCTCCAGATCCGTGAAGGTGGACCATTGCAGGCCATTCAGGGCGACCTTTTCCCCGTCCCGCAATACCACCAGGTCCAGGCTCTGGCCCCGGCTGAGGTTTAGCAACAGGTCCACGTCGCTGTACAGGTACACCCGCTCGCCATTGATGGACCAGAACACATCCCCTTCCTCCAGGATGGTGCCGTTGACAGCCTGAAATTCCGGGGCCACACCGGCCACCGCCGGGATTCGGAAGCCCTGGGCAGAGCTGTACAGCAGCGCCAGCAGCAAAAAGCCCGTCAGGAAATTCATGAATGCTCCGGCGGCGAAAATGATGAACTGCTTCCAAAAGCCCTGGCGGGACAGGGCGCGCTCATCTTCCGAGTCGTCCTCCTCCCCCTCCATGGCGCAGAAGCCGCCGATGGGCAGCGCCCGCAGGGAATACTGGGTCTCCCCTTTTTCCCGGCTCCAGACCTCCGGTCCCATGCCGATGGAAAATTCGTTGACCCGGACGCCGCAGGCCTTGGCCGCCAGGAAGTGGCCCAGCTCATGGACCGCGATGAGAACGCCAAAGACCAGAACTGCCGCCAGGATATAAATGATCGTCATGCAAAGTCTCCTATATCAATTGCCCAGCACACTCCGCCGGGCCGCGGCATCCGCCGCTAAGATCTCCTCCAAAGAGGGATTCTGCACCACCGGGACCTCCGCCCGGGCCTTGGCCACCAGGCGTGGAATGTCGTGGAAGCCGATGCGGTCCGCCAAAAACATCCCCACCGCCTCCTCATTGGCGCCGTTCAAAATGGCGCAGGCGGTTCCGCCCTCCGTGGCCGCCTCCTCGGCAAGGCGCAGGCAGGGGAAGGCCTCCCGGTCCGGTGCCGCAAAGGTCAGGGGCGGGCAGGCCAGCAGGTCCAGGGGCTCCGCCGGGTTCACCCCCCGGTTGGGATACGTCATGGCGTACCGGATGGGCAGGCGCATATCCGGCGTGCCCAACTGAGCCAGCACAGCGCCGTCCCGGTACTCCACCAGGGAGTGGACGATGGACTGGCGGTGGATGACCACGCTCACCTGTGCCAAGGGCAGGCGGTACAGCCGCATGGCCTCGATGACCTCCAGGCCCTTGTTCATCAGCGTGGCGCAATCCACGGTGATCTTGGGGCCCATTTTCCAATTGGGATGCTTCAGAGCGTCCGCCTTCGTCATTTTCCCCACTTCGCCGTAGGTCATTCCATAGAACGGCCCGCCGGAGCAGGTCAGAATGAGGCGCTTGATCTCTCCCCGGTCCGCGCAGCCCTGGACGCACTGGAAAATGGCGGAGTGCTCGCTGTCCACCGGCACGATCTCCGCGCCGCAGCGGTCCGCCGCGTCCATCACCAGACCTCCGGCGCAGACCAGGGTCTCCTTGTTGGCCAGGGCGATGCGCTTTTTCGCCTCGATGGCGGCCAGGGTAGGCCGCAGGCCCACCATGCCCACCACGGCGGTGACCACCGTGTCGGCCTCCGGGGCTGTGGCTGCCTCCGTCAGGGCGTCAAAGCCCCCCAGGACCTTTGTCTCCGTGTCCGCCAGGCGGACAGCCAGATCCCGGGCCGCGCTTTCGTCCGTCATGACCGCCAGACGGGGACGGAACTGCCTCGCCTGGGCCTCCATCCGCTCCACGCTGGCGTTGGCCGTCAGGGCCGCCACCCGCAGCCCCATCTGCTCCGCCACATCCAGGGTCTGACGGCCGATGGAGCCGGTGGAGCCTAAAATTGAAATCGTCTTACTCATACACGTATCTTATTTCACAAAGCTTAAAATTATCTCAAGGACCGGCGTCACGAACAACACGCTGTCGAACCGGTCCAGCACGCCACCGTGCTCCAGGAACAGGTGGCCGTAGTCCTTGATGCCGAATTCCCGCTTCAAATAGGAAAAACTCAAATCACCCAGTTGGGCCACCACGCCGCACAGCAGAGCCAGCAGTAGCATGATACCATAGCCAATGCCACAACCACCGAACCATCGGTCCATAACAAGCACGAATATCTCACCGCACACCACATTGCCCAGCAAGCCGCCAATGGAACCCTCCACCGTTTTTTTCGGACTGACCAGAGGCGCCAGCTTGTGTTTGCCAATTGCCATGCCCGTGAAATACGCAAAGGTGTCACAAGCAAAGCTGAGAATAAAGGGCAGCAGTAAAAATGCCCGGTGATAGCCGCTCTGCACCATCCGAATAAAGGCGGAAAATGCGTAAGGGATGACCACGACCGTACAAATCCCCGCCATGATTTGGGCGGCATTGACCGTCTTTTCCTTCAAAATCTCCGTGTCCAAAATCGCAACAAAAAAAATCAGAAGTATCTCCAGCACACAATAAAGCGGGATATACCGTGGTGCGAAAAAATACAAAAGCATGGGCCAAAGCCCCGCTTGTGCCATCACGAGGCCCAGGCGGCCACCGCGTTTTGCGCCGCCGGTTACGCAATATTGCAGCTCATAGGCCGCAATGGTGTTCAATACCGTCAGTGCCGCTACAAGAATGATAGGTGATGCCGCCAGCACTACATACAGCAAAAGAGGGATGCCCACGACGGAAACGAGGATTCTTGATTTCATAAATCAACCTTCTCTCTGTAAAGGGTCACTTCTTCACGCCTCCAAACCGCCGGTCTCTTGCGTGATAGGCAGCGATGGCACGATCCAGCTCCGCCTCGTCGAAGTCCGGCCACAGCACATCCGTGAAATAAAACTCCGAATAGGCGCACTGCCACAGCAGGAAATTGGAAAGCCGCAGCTCACCGCTGGGGCGGATGATGAGTTCCGGGTCCGGGATGCCCCGGGAATCCAGATACCCGGAGAACATGGCGTCATCCAGCTCCTCCGGCTTCTTCTCCCCCGCCGCGCAGTCAACGGCGAACTGCCGCACCGCCCGCAGGATCTCGTCCCGGCCGCCGTAGTTCAGGCACACGTTGGCCTGGAAGTCCCCCTCCGGCAGGTGGGCGGAGATTTCATCCGTCTCGTGGGCCAGTGCCCGCAGCTCTGGGGAAATGGGCGTCATATCCCCGAAGAAATGGAGGCGGATGTGGTCTTTTTCCATGGTGTCCACCGCTTCCAACAGGTACTTTTTCAAAAGGCCCATAATGGCCGACACCTCGCCCTCGGAACGCTTCCAGTTTTCCGTGGAGAAGGCATACACCGTCAAGTACTGCACGCCGATGTTCTTACAGTAGGTGGCGATGCGGCGGAAGGTCTCCGCTCCCGCCTTGTGGCCGGCAGTCCGGGGCAGGCCCCGCTTTTGGGCCCAGCGGCCGTTGCCGTCCATAATAATCGCAATATGGCGAGGCGGGTCCATTGCCCGCCCCGCCGTATTGGTGGTGTTCACAATGTCAGCCATCAGACCGCCATCAGTTCCTTTTCTTTTTTGGCCAGGAGCTCATCCAGTTTCTTGCAGCTGTCATCGGTCAGCTTCTGGAGGTCCTTTTCCGCCTGCTTCAGATCGTCCTCTGTGATCTCGGACTTCTTCTCCAGCTTCTTGAAGCTCTCCATGGCGTCCCGGCGGATGTTGCGGACAGCCACTTTGCCGGCCTCGGCATACTTGCGGATCTGCTTGACCAGCTCCTTGCGGCGCTCCTCCGTCAGCTGGGGAAAGCTGAGTCGGATGCAGCGGCCGTCGTTCTGGGGATTGATGCCCAGGTCGGAGTTCTGGATGGCCTTTTCAATGGACTTCAGGGCCTTGCTGTCCCAGGGGGAGATGACCAGGGCCCGGGGGTCAGGAGAGGAAATGGCAGCGATCTGCTGGATGGGGGTGGGACTTCCGTAATAGTCCACCATGATCCGGTCCAGAACGGCGGCATTGGCGCGGCCGGCACGGACGGAAGCAAAGTCAGCGGCCACAGAGTCAATGCTCTTCTTCATTTTCTCTTCGTAAACCTTGTATTCGTCTTTCAGCATAATGGGGGTCCTTCCTTTCACATTCGTTCTGTTATGGGAATCGCTCACGCGCGAAGATCACTCTTTCACGATGGTGCCCACCTTCTCACCGCACAGGGCGCGGATGATGTTGCGGGGGTCCTTCAGGGCAAACAACAGCACAGGGATGTGGTTGTCCATGGAGAGGGACGTGGCGGTGGTGTCCATTACCATCAGGTGCTGGGCCAAGACCTCGTCGTAGCTGATGGTGTCGTACTTCATAGCGGTGGGGTCCTTCACAGGGTCCGCGGTATACACGCCGTCCACGTTTTTTGCCAGGAGGATGACGTCGGCGTTGATCTCCGCCGCCCGCAGCACGGCGGCCGTGTCCGTGGAAAAATAAGGGTTGCCGGTGCCGGCGCCGAAGATGACCACGCGGCCCTCCTCCAGATGGCGGATGGCACGGCCACGGATGTAAGGCTCGGCAATGGCCCGCATCTCGATAGCGGTCTGGACCCGGACGGGGATGCCCTTCTGCTCGCACACATCCGCCACAGCCAGGCAGTTCATGACGGTAGCCAACATTCCCATGTGGTCGGCGCGGGTGCGCTCCATCTTACCGCCGCTGTTCTTGGCGCCCCGCCAGAAGTTGCCGCCGCCCACCACCAGGCCTACCTGGACGCCCATGTCCAGGCACTCCTTGATGACGTCGCAGACGCTGCCGATCATTTCAAAATCAAGGCCGGTATGCTTGTCGCCGGCCAGCGCCTCGCCGCTGATCTTCAGCAGCACGCGCTTGTAAACAGGTTTTGCCATAAGAAAAACCTCCGTTTGTTTCGCAGATTTTAACGTTTATATTTTAGCGTATTTTTCCGCGCTTGCATAGGGGGTAAACGAGATTTTCCCGAAATCTCTCCTTTATCGATATAAGAGCCTGTGCCCAAAGCAAAAAGAAAGACACGACTTTCGTCGTGTCTTTCTTTGGTGGAGATAAGCGGGATCGAACCGCTGACCTCTTGACTGCCAGTCAAGCGCTCTCCCAGCTGAGCTATACCCCCAAACCGTTTGTCCCGCGTCGGAACATTTGACAGTATAACAGGCAAGGCGATGATTGTCAACACCTAATTTTTATTTTTTTGTAGTTCTGTCGGAAACCAGAGCAGCCCTTTCTGTCCGCGGGTTTCGCACAAAAAGAAAGACACGGCTTTCACCGTGTCTTTCTTTGGTGGAGATAAGCGGGATCGAACCGCTGACCTCTTGACTGCCAGTCAAGCGCTCTCCCAGCTGAGCTATACCCCCAAACTGTTTGTCCCGCGTCGGAACAGTTGATAGTATAGCAGGCATGGTGCCGGTTGTCAACACCAATTTTCATTTTTCCCGATTTTTTCCCGATTTTTTTCAATTCTGCCCTGGTGTTCCCTGCAGGGAAAAGGTCATTGCCACAGGATTGTGGTCGGACCAGGCAAAACCCGTATCCACCACATCTGCCCACTCCACACGCACATTGTCCGACGCCAAAAAACCGTCCACTGTCAGCACCAGAGAAGTCTCCGGGTCATAGGGCGCATCCGCGTTCCGGCAGGACGGCACTGGCTGTGCTCCATGAAAAGGTGCCCACAAGGTAATCCCTTCCGGGAGCATATCCACCGGGAACGGTGCGCTCCAGTTGGCCTTCCCCTCCGCCACGCCGAACCGGGCGGCAGAATCCCCCAGCAGGTCTTTATTAAAATCTCCCCCGCAGACCACATAGTTTCCGGCCTCATATTCCGCCGCCATGTCGGAGAGCAGCAGTTCCAGCTGTTTCATAGCGATCTGGCTATCGGAAATATAGGCCGAAAGGTGGGCGTTATACAGGCAAAGGGTCTTTCCGTTCTCCACCGGGATACGGGAAACACTATAGCAACGGTCCAGATCCAGGATGCAGCTGATATTTTCCGCCACCGGCAGACTGCGCCGCAGGGCACTGTCCACGCAATAGGCGGACATTGTAACGATACCAGACCTTGAGGCCCCATGGGGTTCCGTCACCGGCCAGAACAGATAGGGCGAATCATAATTCTGCGCATAGACCCAGGTTTTCTCCGGCATCAGTTCCGCCGCCATGGACACCTCGTCCACATGATAGCTGCGGGTGGCGTCTTGGTCCACCTCCTGTAACAGCAGAAAATCCGGTTTCAAGTTCGATACCGCGTCCATGGCCCCGCCGATATTTTCCCGGACCGCTTCCGCGGAATAGGCCCGGGACTCTGTGCCGCCATCCATAAAAAAGCTGTAACCGGCGCTGTACGCACCAAATCCCAGATTGTAGGAGACAGCTGTATAGACCTTCTCCGTTTCCGCCTCCGCCTGGCGGGCATTCTCCACGGTCAGCGGCAGCCGGTCCTCCAAACGGTCATAGGCGGCGAATACATATACGCTGTATCCAAGCAGAATGACAGCCGCTCCCGCCGCCACACCAAGCAGGGTTTTCCAAAGCTTTTTCACAGACGCCTCTCCTTTACACTTTCCCGTAGATTTTATCCGGAATCTCCGCCGGACGCAAGTCCGCTTTTCACTAAAATAGCTAAAAATCCACTTGCATTCTTCTTTCATAATTGTTAACATAGAGAAGATACTTTGAAGCATGGAACGAGGTGAACAACATGGTGATTCACGAATCCGCGGAGGACTATCTGGAATCCATCCTGGTCCTGCGGGAGCGCCGCGGCATCGTCCATTCCATTGATATCGTCAACGAACTGGGTTTTTCCAAGCCCAGCGTCAGCATCGCCATGAAAAAGTTGCGGGAAAACGGCTACATCTCCATGGACCCCGACGGCAGCATTACCCTGAACGAAAGCGGCCTGGCTATCGCCAGCCGCATCTATGACCGCCACAAGACCATTACCGCATTTTTCACGCTGCTGGGAGTCTCCCCCGAAGCCGCCGCCGAAGACGCCTGCAAGGTGGAACACGATCTCAGCGACGAGACCTATGGCCGTATTCGGGAATTTGTCGCCAACCGCGGCTGAATTGCTTTCCAAAGCGGAGCCAGTCAGTCATAAAGGGAGCCGGTACACATGTACCGGCTCTCTTTTCATATCCGGAAAAACGCCGTTTCAACTGAAAAATACCGGTACGGTTCATTCCACAATGGACACTGTGTAAGTCAGGGTCCTCCTCTCCCCTGCCGCCAGAATGATGCAGTGGGGCTTGTCCTCAAACCGGCCGCTCTCATTATCGTAGGCGGCACAGCCCTGCCAGGGCTCAATGCAGATGTACGGTGCCCGGGTGTTGGGCTTCGTCCAGAAGGCCAGCATGGGAAACTGGGATACATCCATTTGTACGCCCCGTCCGCTGTCCTTGTGGACCAGCTTCACAGTCCGGGACCGCAGCCCCTCAAAAATCAGCGTGTCGATTCGATCATATACCCTATGGTCCAGGGGAATGGTATTCTCTCCCCGCAGCACCGGCTCCCGCCGGTCATGGCACAGGCAGCCATCCGCTCCCGGCAATATAGCGTCCGCGTCCTCCGGCTGCTCAAACACCAGCCGGTAGTCCTCAAAGGCCGCCCCCTCCTCCAGAGGACAGCAAAATGCCGTGTGGGCTCCCACACAGAACGGCATGGGCGATGTACCAGTGTTGGTCACGGTGAAGCTGGTGGCAAAGCCGTCCTCCGTCAGCTGGTGCCGGACACGCAGGGAAAACGGGAATGGATACTGCCGCAGGGTGTCCGGATTCTCCCGCAGTTCAAATTCCGCAAAATCCTCCCTCTGTTCCCGCAGGCTGAACTCGCTCTGGCGGGCAAAGCCGTGACGGCCCATTTCATACGCTTCGCCGCCGATGGAGATTTTGCCCCCCTTCAAGCCTCCCACGATAGGGAACAGAACCGGATTCCGGCCGGACCAGTAAGCTGGATCTCCGTTCCAGATGTACTCTGTGCCCCGCCGGTCCCGCAGGGACACCAGTTCACCACCCATGGTCTCCGCTTCCGCTGTCAGACCGCCGCGCCGCAGTGTGATCCGCATAGGTGCTCCACTCCTTCTTTTTTGTTGGCATCATTATATCACATCTCATCTCTCGCCGTAAAGCGGCTGTGGCAAAGCGCGGCCTGATACATAAGATGAGGTGTGCCTCTGTGCACACCTCATCGAGAAAGGCTCTTTCTTATGGACGATACGCAATTCTTCCCGCCCCGCCATGAGGACAGCCGCTGCAAAGCCATTTCGGAGCTAATCGAATCCGTTGCCAGAGAACAGGACGCCCTCGCACAGATTTTGGACGCCGAGCACAAAAAAATTGAGAAGGCCTCCGAGCTGTGCGGCGCGGATGTGGATGACTTGGTCGAGATCGACCGCAGCGTGGAGCGGGTCCTGGCCGCTGTGACGCGGCTGGAGCTGGCGCTTCAGCTGAAACTGGATCTGTTTGACCAGCGCCTGTGTCCGGATACTCCCTGCCAGGGCTGCGAGCATCACAACTGACAAGCATCAAACCAGCGGGCCGGGCATTTCCCGGCCCGCCCTATACAGAGGAGGACAATTTTATGAGCCGCTCCACGCCGGAACTTTTTCAACCGGAGGGCCAGGGAGCGTTTCACCGGTCTGCCTGCCTGAACTGCCGCCGCTGGAAAGACTGTCCATACTCCTGCGGCTTTGCATATGAGCGGTCTTTGCACCGCGGAGCCCTGTTGGGAGAAGCCGCCGCCCGATTCCTGGCAGCGGAGGCCCATCGGCTCCGCGCCGGGGTCTCCCTCGCTGACAGCACCGCAGGCATTCTGTGCGCAGGCAACGCCGCAGAGCGTGCCGTATCCGATGTTCTTTCCGCGGAGCTCCGCTTGCTGGAAAGCTTCTCCGCGCCCATATGCTGAAAAGACACCGCGGGTAATATGCCCGCGGTGTCTTTTACCTCTTTTCCGCTTTAAAATCATCTGTGCTCTGTATATGCTGTGAAAAAATTCTTGACAAATTCCATCATAGAAGATGTACCATATCATCAGTCAGCCAACCAATTTCTTCCCTCACTTTCCCTGCGATTATCATGCAATGTGATTAGGAGGTCATTATGGTGCAGCATCTGCCATTGTCTGTCCGGGTCCCCATTGAGGAGGATAACCCCAGTATTCGCCGGAATGAAGCCCTTTGTATCAAGTGCGGAATGTGCAAGGAGGTCTGCACACAGCAGATCGGCGTGCACGGCGCATACACCCTGGAGGAAACCGGCGGAAAAGCCATCTGTATCCACTGCGGCCAATGTGCCAACGTCTGCCCCCCTCCAGCATCACCGAGGTATACGAGTACCCGGCGGTCCGGACCGCCGTCAAGGGCCCGGATAAGGTGGTCATCGTCAGCACATCTCCCTCCGTCCGTGCGGCCCTGGGCGAGGAGTTCGGGCTGCCCAAGGGTGCCTTCGTCCAGGGCAAAATGGTGGCCCTGCTGCGGGCCCTGGGCGCGGACTACGTGCTGGACACCAACTTCTCCGCCGACCTGACCATTATGGAGGAGGCCAGTGAACCGCTCCAGCGGATCACCACTGGAGACAAGCCCCTGCCCCAGTTCACCAGCTGCTGTCCCACCTGGGTCAAGTTCGCGGAGACCTACTATCCCGAGCTGATGCCCAATATCTCCAGCGCCAAAAGCCCCATCGGGATGCAGGGCCCCACCATCAAAACCTATTTTGCCAAGAAGATGGGCATCGCCCCGGAGAAGATCGTCAATGTGGCCCTGACTCCCTGCGCCGCTAAGAAGTTTGAGATCCGCCGCTCCGAGATGAACGCGGCAGGCAAGAAGCTGGGCATCCCCACCATGCGGGACATGGACCAGGTCATCACCACCCGGGAGCTGGCCCTATGGGCCAAGGAGGATGGCATCGACTTCACCTCCCTGCCTGACAGTGACTATGACCGGCTGATGGGCGAGGGTTCCGGCGCCGGCGTCATTTTCGGCAACACCGGCGGCGTCATGGAGGCCGCCCTGCGGACGGCCTATGCCTTTATCACCGGCCAGCAGCCTCCCGCGGACCTGCTGGACCTGCAGCCTGTCCGGGGCTACAACGGCATCCGGGAGGCCAGTCTGCACATCCAGGGCACCACAGTGAATGTGGCTGTGGTGTACGGCACGGCCAACGCCCGGAAGATGATCGAGCGGGTGATATCCGGCGAAAAGCAGTACCACTTCATTAAGGTCATGACCTGCCCTGGCGGCTGCATCGGCGGCGGCGGACAGCCCAGGGACATCCTGGCGGACGCCGACGAGACCCATTTCCAGCCTGTACCAGCGGGATGCGGGAATGGAGCGCCGCCTGAGCCATGAGAACCAGGAGATGAAACAGCTGTACGCGGAATTTTATGGCAAGCCTTTGAGCGAGCTGGCGGAAAAAATGCTGCACACGGCCTATTTGGACCGGAGCGGCGACTTAAAGCAAGGAAGAACAACGAACATGGCAAAATGGAAATGCAAGGTCTGCGGTTACATCTACGAGGGTGAGGAATTGCCCGCCGACTTCAAATGCCCCATCTGCAAGCAGCCCGCCTCCGCTTTTGAAAAGGTGGAGGCGGCCCCCGCTGCGTCTCCCTACGCCGGCACCAAGACGGAAAAGAATCTGGAGGAGGCCTTCACCGGCGAGAGCCAGGCCCGGAACAAGTACACCTTCTTCGCCCTGGTGGCCCAGCGGGAAGGCTATGAGGAGCTGGCGGAGCTGTTTTTGAAGACCGCCCGCAACGAGCAGGAGCACGCCCGTGTCTGGTTCCAGGAGTTGGGCCACATCGGCACCTCCGCTGAGAACCTGCTGGCCGCCGCCGAGGGCGAAAACTACGAGTGGACCGACATGTATGACCGGATGGCCCGGGAAGCCGATGAAGAAGGCTTCCACGACCTGGCGGACCGCTTCCGCATGGTGGGCGCCATCGAAAAGCGTCACGAGGAGCGCTACCGCAAGCTCCTCAACGACGTGCAGATGAAGCAGGTCTTCGAAAAGAGCGGTCAGGCCATGTGGGAGTGCCGGGTCTGCGGCCACATCGTGGTGGGCGCCAAGGCACCCGAGGTCTGCCCCGTGTGCAAGTACAGCCAGGCGTATTTCGAGGTCCACAAGATCTGAGGCCCCGGAAACCCCATTCCCTTTTTGACAAAAACCGCCGGATCCATACTCATGCGTTCGATAAGAACAAGAAAGCGGCAAGCGAAGTGTTGCAAAAAGGACTGGAAATCTGATAAAGATAGAATTGCGTTGCAAAGTTGCATTCTGCGGCCGGTAACGGCCGCTGGTGCGGTGTCCAGCGGCCGTTGTGCGGTCACAGCGGCCACGCAGTTAATCGGTCATTCGTGGTTTAATGACCACGGTGTAGTGCTTGGTTGCACGCTTCAAGATAGCGTTGGCGGAGACCTCTTCAGGCGCTTCTGGTACTTCGAGTAGTCCTGCACCTTGAGCGCCACCAGCGCCTCCAGAAGGGACTCACAGTGGTGGTATTCCACTTTGTAGTTGTTGCAGACAACAATGCCAATAGCCTTTGCCAAATAGGATTTACCGCTGTCGGATGGCCCCAGAATACAAACATTCAGGCCGGAATCAATGAAATCTAACGAAGCCAACGCTTCAGTAATTCCACGGGGCAGATACTCACACTCAGATGAATCAACACAGTTGGTGAGTTCCTGCGGACACCCTCGCAGATGCGCGCTGCGTAGGCGGCACTGAATGCGTTTGTTCATCTTCTTCTGGTATTCCGGCTCAACAAGATTAGCTATCGCCATCAATGGATCAAGCTCCAGAAAATTTGGAGATTGGTACATTTCATCCAGCGTAGAGGACATGCCGGGCAGGCCCATTTCGTTCAGTTCAGCAAGAAGCGTGTTGAAGAGTGCTTTTCCGATGAGCATTACTTGTCACCGCCTTTTCCTTTACGCTGAGCCAAATTCTGGCTGCGGGAGAGGAGCCTGTTAATGTCCATGGACTCAGCGTCCATGACAAAAGCCCCCTTATTGTGTTCTTCGTTAGCAACAGTGTTGTAGCCGGAAGTTCCCAGATCTTCTGCAACAACTGGAATCGTGTTCTTTATGAACGTGTAGTGTGCCTTACCCAGTTCTAAAGCCTGGCGGCAGGTTTCCTCCAGCGCCTGCTTGCTGTATTTCCTGGTAAAGCTCAGGACTCCCTGGCACATCCGGTAGGTCTGCACCTCCAGCTTGCGGCTGGAAAGAATGCGCTTAATAACCGCCTCGGTATTAGGGCCAATGGTCATGGCCTTCCGAGTGAAATATGTACCGTTCCATTCGGACATTTCCCTGTAGCTTGCCGGAAGATGGTTCGAATCCGTAGACCACTGGCTCTTTGCAGTGGCTCTGGGCCATTCACAGATACGTCCGCCGTCCAGATCATCTCCCTTGGGCGGGATGAGGATCTCCTGCTCAAAATTGCGCCGGTCCATGCGCTTATTGTTGATGGTGATCTTCGTGGTGGAGCCGGTGTCCAGCGCATTCAGCAGCTCGGAATAGCTGAGAAACATGGCCGTCTTATCCTCTTTCGAGGCGATGGCATAATTGATGTCGCTAAAACGCAGTGTTTTAGAATACTTGCTGCCAAATTGAAAGACCCCATCCGGCCAGATGCGGCGGATGGGGATGATGTCCTGTACAGATTTCGGAACCGTAAATCTTTCTTTG
>Ga0129311_1000966_pt1 | contig 22216 bp, 21 predicted proteins | sample Go1ome_FD_94435 | JGI IMG/M metagenome (GOLD analysis project Ga0129311, IMG submission 94435) | Western lowland gorrila individual fecal microbial communities from Wisconsin, USA - Go1022B metagenome | ecosystem: Host-associated > Mammals > Digestive system > Large intestine > Fecal | place... | reverse complement strand
TTTTTCGAAAGTTTTTTGATCCAGCCTTTCGGTATGGCAACTGTCTCCGCCGCTTTCGCGGCCCGCGGTGTTCACCGCGCTGACAGCTTTGTTAGAATACCAGACCATACGCCGTTTGTCAACGGCTTTTTACAAGTTTTTTTCGTTTTTTGAATAGTTACTATTCGCCCTGCTTATTTCGGTACTACCTCTGTGCAAAATGGAAAACAGGCTGGGCAAGCTTCGCCGACCATGCTATAATGCTCTCCATAAGGATTCCTATACACAGGAGTGATCGTTTTGCTGATTCACCGCATGGCTGCTTCCTTCGGGCGGCTGCAAAACCATACATTAGAATTAAAGGAAGGCCTGAATATCATCCAGGCCCCCAACGAAAGCGGCAAGTCTACCTGGTGCGCCTTTTTGATCTCCATGCTTTACGGCATTAACAGCCGGGAGCGGGACCGTGGCGGCTTTGTGGCGGATAAAAATCGTTACGCCCCCTGGTCCGGCCTTCCCATGGCCGGGCGCATCGATTGCCGGTGGGAAGACCGGAACGTGACCATCATGCGGGCCACCCGCCGGCAGGCCGCGCCCATGGGGGAGTTTCGGGCCATATACACCGGCGCCGGCGACCTCGTGCCGGACCTGACAGGCCAGACCTGCGGCGAAGCGATGCTGGGAATCACCAAAGAAGTGTTTGAGCGCAGCGCTTTGGTCCGCCAGGCGGGCCTGGCCATCACCCAGGACGCCGGGCTGGAGCGCCGCATCGCCTCCCTCATCACCTCCGGTCAGGAGGACACTTCCTACACGGAGGCGGCCGCCGCGCTGAAGGCCCAGCTGAACCGCCGCCGCCATAACAAGACCGGCCAACTGCCCCAGCTGGAAGCCCAGCTGGCCGATGCCCGCCGGCAGCTAGAGGAGACCCGCAGCCTGTCCGAACAGCTGCGGCAGGTCCGCCTGCAGGAGGAGAGCCTGAGCCGTCAGGAAGCGTCCCTGGAACAGGACTTGTCCCTCCACAACCGTTGGGAGGCACAACAAAAGCGGCAGTCTCTGGCGGACGCCGAAGCCGCGGCAGCGCAGGCTGAGCAGAAAGTTGAGGCCATCCGCCGCCAACTGACCCGGGAACACATCCCCGAAAACGACGCCATCAGCCGCCTGCGGGGCGCCATCGTCAACCTGGAGACCACCCGCAAGTCCGTGGAGAAGGCCCGTTTCCAACGGGACGAAGCCATGAAGGCCCTGCTGCGGGCCGAGGCCGCCGTCAACGAAAGTCCCTTTGCCGGACAAACGGCGGAAAACGCCCAACGGGAGGCCAGCCAGCAGCCGCCAAAGCAGCGCACGCCGCTTAATTTATTGATGTTGGCTCTTATCTGGCTGGCAGGTGCTCTTGTCAAATTCTTCTATCCGGCAATTTTACCCGCCGCCCAGCCTCCGGTTTTCTGGGCGGTTTGGAGCTGTGCCGCCCTGGCGGCCGCCGGTACCATGTTCTTTTTTGCCCATCGGAAAGCCGCCGCCTGGCGTGCTGCCCGCCGCAAGCACTTTGGAACGGATGACCAGGCGGAGATCTCCGCCCTGGCGGATACCTATGTCAAGCTGTTGGAAGCCCGGGACGCTGCCCAGGCGGAGCTGAATGCCAAATCCGCCACCGCCGACGCCCTGTACAATTCCCTCACCTCCAACGAACAGGGGATCTTGCTGGAGGTCCGCCGTTTTGCCCCCACCGCCTATGATATTCCCACCGCCGATGCTTTGCTGCGGCTTTGCGCCCAGCGGCGTCAGGAATTGACCCGGGCGGAGGCCGCCGGACGGGAAACCGCCCTTCGCCGGGACCTGCTGCGCCAGCAACTGCCCGCGGAAACAGATGCGGCCCCCATCGCCGCCCCCATCGGCAGCCGGGAGGATATCCAGACCCGTTTGGAACAGGTACGGACAGCGCTCCATGACATCCGCTCCGCCGCTGACCAACTCGCCGGGCAGCTCCATGTTCTGGGAGACCCGGCAGTACTGGAGAGCTCCATACAGGCCATGGAGGAGGAGCAGGCCCAGCTGGAGGGCGAGTTCCAGTCCCTCCGCCTGGCGCTGGACACTTTGGACAGTGCCAACACCGCCCTGCAAAGCCGCTTCTCCCCGGCCCTTGGCCGCCGGGCCGCCGAAATTTTCAGTCAGCTGACAGAGGGCCGGTACAGCGGTGTGGTTTTGGACCGGAGCCTCCATGTGGAGGCGGAGCCCGCCGGAGATTCCGTTTACCGGTCCGCGGCCCTTCTCTCCGCCGGCGCCGCGGACCAGTTGTATCTGGCGGTGCGGCTGGCCATCTGCGACCTTGTGCTGCCGGCGGAAAAGCAGGTGCCGGTCATTTTGGATGACGCTCTGGCCAACTTTGACGACAGCCGCTGCGCCGCCGCCCTGCGCTATTTAAAGGAGGCCGCCAAAACCCGGCAGGTCCTGCTGTTTACCTGTCACAGCCGGGAAGCGGATTTCTTTTCCGGAGACGGGGAAGTTTTCATTCAGCAGTTGACGGAATCGCCGCAGCAGGTATAAGATAGCTGTTGCCATACAATTATAAATAATGCGAAAGCGAAAAAGGAGTTATAGTCATCATGAGCGAATGCACCCATAACTGTTCCGCCTGCGGCGAAAGCTGCGGAGAGCGGCAGGAGCCTCAGTCCCTGCTGAAGGAGCATAATCCCGCCGCCAAAGTCGGTAAGGTCTACGGCATCGTGTCCGGCAAGGGCGGCGTAGGCAAATCCATGGTCACCAGCCAGTTGGCCGTCACCATGCGCCGCCGGGGCTATTCCGTGGGCGTACTGGATGCCGATGTCACCGGTCCCTCCATTCCCAAAGCCTTCGGCGTTCACGGTCAAGCCGTCGGCAATGAGCAGGGCCTTTTCCCCATGGAGTCCCGCACCGGCATTCAGATCATGTCCACCAACCTGCTGCTGGCCAATGAGACCGACCCCGTTATCTGGCGCGGTCCCGTCATCTCCGGCGTGGTGCAGCAGTTCTGGACGGATGTGCTGTGGAACTGCGACTATCTGTTTGTGGATATGCCTCCCGGAACCGGCGACGTGTCCCTCAGCGTGTTCCAGTCCATCCCCCTGGACGGCATCCTCATCGTGGCCTCTCCCCAGGAGCTGGTGAGCATGGTGGTGGAAAAGGCTGTGAAGATGGCCGAAATGATGGAGGTCCCCATTCTGGGCCTGGTGGAAAACATGAGCTATGTGACCTGCCCGGACTGCGGCAGGAAGATTCACCTCTTCGGCGAGGGCAAGACCGCCCAGGCCGCCGCCCGCCACAATCTGAGTGTGCTGGCGGAGATGCCCATCGACCCCGCCCTGGCCGCCCTCACCGACGCCGGCGATATCGAGTCCTTCCAGGGTACCTGGCTGGAGGTTGCCGCCGACAAGCTGGAGAATAAATAAATCCGCAAAACCGCGCCGTGTTCCCGCACGGTGCGGTTTTCCCGCCTTTTTGTCCGTGATGTCAAGGAGTTTGCGGGATAGATTTTTGTTTTTGTGGGTAAAAACAGTTGAAAATCCACGTATAATTGGAGATAATAGGTCGAAGTCATTTTTCCTGAAAAGCAAATATTGATATAAAGAATCATTACGAGGGGGATAACACTCATGCAGGAACTGAAAGAGCGCATCGTGAAAGAGGGCAAGGTGCTGCCCGGCAATATCATCAAGGTAGACGGCTTCCTGAACCACCGGATCGACACGCAGTTGATGAACCACATTGCAGAGGAGTTCGGCAAACACTTCAACATGGATGAGGTCACCATGATCCTCACCGCCGAGGCCAGCGGCATCGCCCTGTCCGCCATCGTGGCCCAGCATTTCGGCAAGCCCATGATCTTCGCCAAAAAGGCAAAGAGCGACAACATCGAGGGCGGCCTGTATCAGAGCGACATTTTCTCCTACACCTATAAAAAGAAGGTCACCCTGCTGGTCAGCAAGGAGTGGCTGTCCGCCGATGACAAGGTCCTCATCATCGATGACTTCATGGCCAATGGCGAGGCCATGCGGGGCCTGTGCGACATCGTCAAGGCCGCTGGGGCCACTCTGGTGGGCATCGGCTGCGCCGTGGAAAAAGGCTTCCAGGGCGGCGGTGACCGCCTGCGGGCCGCCGGCGTGAACCTGAAGTCCCTGGCCATCATCGAATCCGCCGAGCCCGGCAACATCGTCTTCCGGGACGAGGACTGAGGCCGTCCCCCACGCTTCTGACTATTCTATCAAAGGAGGAATCCCCGTGTCCCATCAGACTGTCATTGTTCTGGACTTCGGCGGCCAGTATAACCAGCTCATCGCCCGCCGTGTCCGCGAATGCGGTGTTTACTGCGAGGTAAAGCCCTACACTACTCCCCTGGCCGAGCTGAAGGCCATGGAACCCATCGGCATCATCTTTACCGGCGGTCCCAACTCCGTGTATCTGGAGAGATCCCCCCATGTGGACCCCGCAATCTTTACCTGGGGCGTACCCATCCTCGGCATCTGCTACGGCTGCCAGCTGATGGCCCACACCCTGGGCGGCCAGGTGACGGAGGCTCAGGACGATTCCGCCCGGGAGTACGGCAAGACCGTCACCTATTACGACACCACCTGCAAGCTGTTTAAGGGCCTCCCCGCCGAAGGCATCTCCTGGATGAGCCACGGCGACTATATGGCGAAGGTCCCCGCCGGCTTCGCCCTCACCGCCCACTCCGATGCCTGCCCCAACGTGGCCATTGCCGACGAGAGCCGGGGCTTTTACGGCGTTCAGTACCACCCCGAGGTCAACCACACGGAAAACGGCATCAAGATGATCCGCAACTTCCTGTATGAGGTCTGCGGCGCCGTGGGTGACTGGACCATGGAAGACTATAAAAAGACCGCCATCGCCGCCGTCCGGGAAAAAGTGGGCAGCGGCCGGGTGCTGCTGGCTCTCAGCGGCGGTGTGGATTCCTCCGTGGTGGCCGCCCTGCTGGCGGAAGCCGTGGGCCGGCAGTTGACCTGCGTCTTCGTGGACCACGGCCTCATGCGCCTGAACGAGGGCGACGAGGTGGAGGCAGCCTTCGCCAAGTGGGACATCAACTTCGTCCGGGTGGACGCGGAGGCCCGCTTCCTCTCCAAGCTGGCCGGCGTCAGCGAGCCGGAGCGCAAGCGCAAGATCATTGGCGAGGAGTTCATCCGCGTCTTTGAAGAAGAAGCCAAAAAGATTGGCGCCGTGGACTTCCTGGCCCAGGGCACCATCTATCCCGACGTGATTGAATCCGGCACCGGCGATGCCGCTGTCATCAAGAGCCACCACAACGTGGGCGGCCTGCCGGACTATGTGGACTTTAAGGAGATCATCGAGCCCCTGCGTCTGCTGTTCAAGGACGAGGTCCGCCAGCTGGGCCGGGAGCTGGGCCTGCCCGAGTACCTGGTGACCCGCCAGCCCTTCCCCGGTCCCGGCCTTGCCATCCGCATCATCGGCGAGATCACCAAAGAGAAGGCCGACACCCTCCGCCAGGCCGATTTCATCTTCCGGGACGAGATCGCCAAGGCCGGCGAGGACAAGAATATGAACCAATATTTCGCTGTCCTCACCAACACCCGCAGCGTGGGCGTCATGGGTGATGGCCGGACCTACGACTACACCCTGGCTCTCCGGGCCGTCACCACCAGCGATTTCATGACCGCCGACTGGGCGAGAATCCCCTACGATGTGCTGGATAAGATCTCCACCCGCATCGTCAACGAGGTGAAGGGCGTTAACCGCATCGTGTATGACATCACGTCCAAACCCCCCGCCACAATAGAGTGGGAATAAAATTGTTCTGATTTTACTGTAAAATCATTCAAAATTTTCATTTTCTATTGAAAAGTTGTGGGATAAAAAGTGAAAATTTGACAAACCTCCTCATTTTTCAAGTCACGGCATCCGCCGTATTTCCAGAAAAATGAGGAGGTTTTGTTATGGCCAGTTTCAATGGGAAAACCGTGTTTTTGAAGGAAGCGCTGAACATTTCTTGCCAGCGTTTTCGCACAGTTGATAATTTGACGCTCCGGTCAGGCGCAGGCGTTTTGTCTTTCTCAGGGGATTGACAGTCTCATTTTTCTTTCGTACCATAGAGGAAATATCAGGAGAAGGAGCACTGATCATTATGGACGAAACCCAGAAAATGCTGCATGTCAACCTGAGCCGAGGCGAGGTGGGCCGCTACGCCATCGTCCCCGGCGACCCGGACCGCTGTGAGCGCATCGCCGCCCACCTGGATAACCCCCGCCTCGTGACCCGGAAGCGGGAATTCACCACCTGGGAAGGAACTCTGGACGGTGAGAAAGTCACCGTCACCTCCACCGGCATCGGCGGCCCCTCCACCGCCATCTGCATTGAGGAGCTGCACAAATGCGGCGCGGATACGTTCATTCGGGTAGGGACTTGCGCCTCCACCTGTGCGGACGTACAGCGCGGCGACATTGTGGTCCCCAACGGCAGCGTCCGCATGGAGGGCACCGGCCTCCATTACCTGCCCATGGAATACCCCGCCGTCCCTACTTACCAGCTTCTGAAGTATCTGGAGGAAAGCTCCGCCGCCCTGGGCTATCACACCGCGGTGGGCGTCAGCATCACCAAGGATTCCTTTTATACCCAAACGGAGCCGGAGACCAAGCCAGTGTCCGACGAGCTCCTCAGCCGTTGGAAAAGCTATGTTCGGGGGGGCGCCGTATGCACCTCCATGGAAGAATCCGTTTTGTTCCTGGCCGGCACCAGTTTGGGCGTCCGCACCGGCTCCGTGCTGGTCTCCGCCACCAATTTTGACGGCTCTGTCTCCCGCCGGAACAGTGCGGATGTCTATCCCACCAACAGCATCCAAAAGCCCATCCGGGTCGCCATCGAAGCCCTGCGCCGCCTGATTCAGGAGGACCGCAAACAATCCTGACAAAAAGACAGCCGCCCGGCAGGCGGCTGTCTTTTTTATGATGTTTGGTATTCTTCCCTCCACCGGGCCAATTCCTCGGCGTCCCTATCGTCCAGGGCGTGCAGGCCGCCGCGGCTTTCCATGTGGTGGGTCAGCTCATGGGAAAAGGTTGTGTACAGCTCATCCTCCCAGTCCTGGCGGCTCCAGCTTTCCTTTTCCGCCAGGGCGGCAAAGGAGCCGTAGTACAGGTTGATGTAATTACCCAGCATATCCTGGCAGTACTCCCCCAGGATATACATCTCCCCTTCCGGAAACTCCGTGTCCGGCACCGCCCCCTCCAGCAGGTTCACCCCGCCGTTAAGGCCGTCGAACAGTGCCTCCGGGAACTCCTCCGCCATGGTATCCAGCAGGGCGTTCACTTCGTCGATGGATAATACCATTGGCACCTCATTTCTGCGCCTGGCGCATGGACAGTGAGATGCGCTTTTTCTTCTCGTCCACCTCCAGGACCACCACTTTTACCACATCGCCCACGGCGACTACCTCCGAGGGATGCTTGATGAATTTGTCCGCCACCTGGGAGATGTGGACCAGGCCATCCTGGTGAACGCCGATGTCCACGAACACGCCGAAGTCGATGACATTGCGCACCGTGCCCGTGAGGACCATGCCGGGCTTCAGGTCCTTCATATCCAGCACGTCCGTACGGAGGATGGGAGCCGGCAGGTCATCCCGGATATCCCGACCGGGCTTCATGAGCTCCGCCACCACATCCCGCAAGGTGGGCACGCCCACACCGATGGCCTCCGCCGCCCGTTCCTCGCCATAGGCCCTCACCTGGGCGGCAAGGTTTGTCAGCTTTCCGGCCTTCACATCCGCCATACTGTGGCCCGTCAAGTCCAAAAGCTGCTTGGCGGCGTCATAGCTCTCCGGATGGACGGCAGTGTTGTCCAGCACGCTTTTGCTCTCCGGCACCCGCAAAAAGCCGGCGCACTGCTGAAACGCCTTGGGCCCCAGCTTGGGCACCTTCTTCAGCTGTGCCCGGGAGGTAAAGGGTCCATTCTCCTCCCGGTAGGCCACCACGTTTTTGGCCGTGGTGCTGTTCAGGCCGGACACCCGCTGCAAAAGGGACGGCGACGCCGTGTTCACATCCACGCCCACGGCGTTGACACAGTCCTCCACCACGCCGGAGAGGGCCTCGTCCAGCCGCTTGGAGGGCATATCATGCTGGTACTGGCCCACGCCAATTGCTTTTGGGTCGATCTTCACCAGCTCCGCCAGAGGGTCCTGGAGCCGCCGGGCGATGGACACAGCGGAGCGGAGGTTCACATCATACTGGGGAAACTCCTCCGCCGCCAGCGGGCTTGCGGAGTACACGGAGGCCCACGCCTCGGACACGATCATATAGCTGACGGTCCGCCCCCCCTCCTTTTCCTTTCTGATCAACTCCACCGCCATCTGCTCTGTCTCCCGGCTGGCGGTGCCATTTCCAATAGCAATATGCTCTATATTGTGCTTTTTGATCATTTTATCAAGCAAATTGATGGCTTCCTGCTTTTGCCGCTGGCCATAGGTGGGATAGACCACCGCGGTGTCCAACACCTTTCCGGTGCCGTCCACCACCGCCACTTTACAGCCCATGCGGTAGCCGGGGTCCAGGCCCATAGTGACCTTTCCCTTCACGGGCGGCTGCATGAGCAGGGGCTTCAGGTTCAGGGCAAACTGGCCGATGGCTCCCTCGTTGGCCGCATCCGTCAAAGCGGAGCGGGCCTCCCGCTCCAGGGCGGGGAAAATCAGACGGTCATAAGCATCCTCCGCCGCCGCTTTCACAAATTCCATGGCGGCGCTGCCGGGGATCACCACCGCCCGCCGCACGGTCCGCAGGGCAAGGTCCCGGTCCAGTTCCACGGACACCTTCAGCTTTTCCTCTTTTTCGCCCCGGTTAATGGCCAGGACCTGGTGGCCCTGGAGCCGGGAGAGAGCCTGGGAAAACTCATAGTACAGGCGGTAGACGGAGTCCTCTTCCGTAGCGGCAGCGCTGTATAGAACGCCGTTTTTCATCAGCAGCTCCCGGAGCTTCTTCCGCAGCTCCGCGTGATCGGAGATCTGCTCGGCCACGATATCGCCGGCGCCCGCCAGGGCATCCTCCGCCGTCTCCACGCCCTTTTCGGCGTTCACATACTTCGCCGCCTCCGCCAGAGGCTCCGGGCAGTCCGGCCCCTGGGCAAACAGCACCTCCGCCAGAGGCGCCAGGCCCTTTTCCCTTGCCACGGTAGCCCGGGTGCGGCGCTTTTGCTTATATGGCCTGTAAAGGTCTTCCACTTCCGCCAGGGTGGCGGCCTTGTCAATGGCGGCAGACAACTCCTCCGTCAGCTTGCCCTGCTGGTCGATGGCTTTTTTCACCGCCTCCCGCCGCTCCTGAAGGCCCCGGAGATATTGGAGCCGCTCCTCCAGAGCCCGCAGGGACGTATCGTCCATGGCGCCGTGGAGCTCCTTGCGGTAGCGGGCGATAAAGGGGATGGTGTTGCCTTCGTCCAGCAGCCGCACCACGTTTTCCACGTACCGGGGGAGCTTGTCCAGTTCTTTTGCCAGTTGTTCAATGATAGGTTCCATAACCGTTCCTTTCCAGCCGCCCGCGGCGCCCACAGGGAAAACGGCGGTATGCTTTCCAGCCGGAAACCTACCGCCGTTTTGTCCCGTTTCTCACTTGTGATACAGCTTTTTCGTTTCGTACCTCGGCTCACAGCTGACGTTGATGCCCAGTCGCTTCAGGAGCTTTTCGTCCACCTCACTCAAAATAACGCTGAAGTGGGCGTCGCAGCCCCGGAGCTTGGGCAGCTGCTGCTGGGCGTGCTCCGCCAGGGGATTGGTGAGGGCGGAGATGGTCAGGGCCATGAGGACCTCGTCCGTGTGGAGGCGGGGGTTTTTATGGCCCAGGTATTTGGTCTTCAGGTCGCACACCGGCTCCAGCACCTGGGCGGAGATGAGCTCAAACTGGTCGCCGATGCCGCCCACGGCCTTCAGGGCGTTCAGCAGCAGCGCCGAGGCGGCTCCCAGCGTATCGGAAGTCTTGCCGGTGACCACCCGGCCATCCGGCAGGATCATGGCGCCGGCGGGGCCGCCGGTGGTCTCCGCCTTCAGCAGGGCGGCAGACACCGCCGGGCAGATGTCCGGCGTCACGCCGGCCTGCTGCATGACCAACTCCAGCTTCCGTACCGGCCCGTCGCCGCACTTGCCCTGGAGCTTTTCCGCGCAGGCGGTATAGTAGCGGCGCAGGATCTCCTGCCGGGAGGCGGCGCAGCAGGCATCGTCATCCACGATGCAGTAGCCCGCCATGTTGACACCCATGTCTGTGGGGGACTGGTAGGGGGAGCTTCCCTGAATCTTTTTGAAAATAGCGTTGAGCACCGGGAAAATCTCCACATCCCGGTTATAGTTGACGGCGGTCTTGCCGTAGGCCTCCAGATGGAAGGGGTCGATCATGTTCACATCGTCCAGATCCGCCGTGGCGGCCTCGTAGGCCAGGTTCACCGGATGCTTCAAGGGCAGGTTCCAGATGGGGAAGGTCTCAAACTTGGCGTATCCGGCGGTGATGCCCCGCTTGTAGTCGTGGTACAGCTGGCTGAGGCAGGTGGCCATTTTGCCGCTGCCGGGGCCGGGGGCCGTCACCACTACCAAAGAGCGGCTGGTCTCGATATAGTCGTTTTTGCCCAGGCCCTCGTCGCTGACGATGTGGGGCACATCCGAAGGGTAGCCGGCAATGGGGTAGTGGCGGTAGCAGCGGATGCCCAGAGCCGTGAGGCGCTTCAAAAAGGCGTCCGCCGCGGACTGGCCGCTGTACCGGGTCATGACCACACTGCCCACAAACAGGCCGAGCCCGCGGAAAATATCAATGAGCCGCAGCACATCGTCATCATAGGTGATGCCCAGATCGCCCCGGACCTTGTTTTTTTCGATGTCCGCCGCGTTGATGGCAATGACGATCTCCACATCGTCCTGCAACTGCTGGAGCATCCGGATCTTGCTGTCCGGCTCAAAGCCCGGCAGCACCCGGGAGGCATGGTAATCATCAAACAGCTTGCCGCCGAATTCCAGGTACAGCTTCCCGCCGAACTGGGCAATGCGGCGCTTGATCTGCTCCGACTGGGTAGTCAGGTATTTTTGATTGTCAAATCCAATGGCTGTCATATGTGCACGACCCCTCTTCGTGTTTTTTCCGCAGGAAAGTATATCATAACTTTCCTGCTTTGGGAAGAGCGGTCCCGGCCCACCGCTGCAAATTTTGCTGTATGCGCGCCGGTATATTAGGAAAATTTATCTTGATTATTATCACTTTGTTCTTTACTTATACAGTCTCTCCCGATATAATAATTTAGGTTGAGGTATTATAGTCCAACCTGTCAAAAGCAAAATAAAACCGGGAGGTTTTTCAAGTATGTCAAATTGCGCCATCGTAGGTATCAACTGGGGCGACGAGGGCAAGGGCCGCATGGTGGACCTGCTCACCAGCGATTATGACGTGGTCGTCCGTTATCAGGGCGGCGGCAACGCCGGCCACACCGTGGTCAACGAGCTGGGCAAGTTCGCCCTGCATCTGCTGCCCTCCGGCATTTTCCGCAAGGGCGTTGTGAACGTTCTGGGCAACGGCGTGGCTCTGGACTGCGAGAATCTGTGGACGGAGATTCAGGATGTCACCAGCCACGGCGTCGCCATCACCCCCGAGAACCTGAAGGTCAGCGACCGCGCTTCCCTGCTGCTGCCCTGGCACCGGGACTTGGACGGCCTGGAGGAGGCCCGTCTGGCCGACAAGAAGTACGGCTCCACCAAGCAGGGCATCGCCCCCTTCTACTCTGACAAATATCAGAAGAAGACGGTCATGGCCGGTGAACTGCTGTATCCGGACAAGCTGTGGGAGCATCTGGAGGGCATTCTGGAGTGGAAGAACCTGACGCTGGAGAAGGTCTACGGCGCCAAGCCCTACACCATGGATGACCTGAGAGCCTGGGTGGCTGAATACGGTGAGAAGATCAAGCCCTTCATCTGCGATGCCGGCGCTTTCCTGCGCCAGGCCAACAAGGACGGCAAGAACATCCTGTTCGAGGCCCAGCTGGGTTCCCTCCGGGACCTGGACTACGGCATTTATCCCATGACCACCTCCTCCAACCCCATCGCCGCTTACGCCCCCGTGGGCTCCGGCTATCCCGAGGCCAAGATCGACAAGATCGTGGGCGTGGTGAAGGCTTACTCCTCCTGCGTGGGTGAGGGGCCCTTTACCTGCGAGTGGTTCGGCGAGGAGGCCGAGCAGCTCCGCAAGGCCGGCGGCGAGTACGGCGCCAAGACCGGACGGCCCCGCCGCGTCGGTCCCATCGACATCGTGGCCACCCGCTACGGCATCCAGTGCCAGGGTGCCACGGACATCGCCCTGACGAAGCTGGACGTACTGAGCTATCTGGACGAGATCCCCATCTGCGCCCGTTATGAGCTGAACGGCGAGCAGATCGACTATTTCCCCTTCCCCGCAGTTTTGCCCGACGCCAAGCCCGTCATGACCTCCATGCCCGGCTGGAAGTGCGACATCTCCGGCGTCCGCAAGTGGGAGGATCTGCCGGAGGCCGCCCGGAACTACGTGGAGTATGTGGAGCAGCAGATCGGCTGCCGCATCACCTACGTGTCCGTGGGGCCCGAGCGGGATTCCATCATCATCCGCTGACCGGCGGACACAGGAGACCGTGTTATGATTCTGTTGTGGATCGTATCCATTATTCTCACCGCTCTGTTTATTTTCCTGGAAACATGGGATATGGCTGTTTTTGGCATTTTCTTCTTCGTGTTTTCCAGCATCCAGCTGGTGCGCCGCCGTCGCGGCAAGGGAAAGGACGAGCAGGACTGACCGCAGTCATTGCTTCGCCTCCGGCGAAAACCACGGAAACAAGCAGGAGGCATCCGGTTTGGATACCTCCTAACTTTTTACAGGAAGAAAGGTTGATCTCATATGTCCAAAGACCGTTATGAATCCCCACTGGCGTCCCGGTACGCCTCTCCCTTCATGCTGCATCTGTTCTCCGCCGACATGCGCATCCAGACCTGGCGCCGGCTGTGGGTGGCCCTGGCCCGGGCGGAGCACAACCTAGGGCTCCCCGTCACCAGCCAGCAGGTGGCGGAGCTGGAGGCCCACATCACCGACATTGACTACGACTGCGCCGCGGCACGGGAAAAGGAAGTCCGCCACGACGTCATGGCCCATGTATACACCTACGGCAAAGCGGCTCCCTCCGCCGCCGGCATCATTCACCTGGGCGCCACCAGCTGCTACGTCACCGACAATGCCGACCTCATCATTTACCGGGAGGGCCTGCGGTATCTCCGGGGCGAGCTCATCGCCGTGCTGGCCAACCTCTCCAAGTTCGCCGACACCTACAAGGCCACGCCCACCCTGGGCTACACCCACTATCAGCCCGCCCAGCTGGTGACGGTAGGCAAGCGGGCCACCCTCTGGATGCAGGACCTGCTGGCCGACCTGGAGGAGCTGGACTTTGTGCTGGATAACATGAAATTCCTGGGCTGCCGGGGCACCACCGGCACCGAGGCCAGCTTTATGGACCTGTTTGAGAGCGACGGCGAAAAGATCGACGAGATGAACCGCCAGATCAGCGCCGAGTTCGGCTTTGACAAGTGCTTCCCCGTCTGCGGCCAGACCTATCCCCGGAAGGTGGACAGCCGCATCCTGAACTGCCTTTCCTCCATTGCCCAGAGCTGCTACCGCATGGCCAACGACATCCGCCTGCTCCAGCACGACCGGCAGGTAGAAGAGCCCTTTGAAAAGAACCAGATCGGCTCCTCCGCCATGGCCTATAAGCGCAACCCCATGCGGTCCGAGCGCATCTGCTCCCTCAGCCGCTATCTCATGGCCGACGCCATGAACGCCCCCATGACCGCCTCCGTTCAGTGGCTGGAGCGGACATTGGATGACTCCGCCAACCGCCGCATCTCCATGCCGGAGGGCTTCCTGTGCGCCGACGCCATTTTACGCCTGGCCCAGAACGTCACCGACGGCCTCCATGTCAACGAAAAAGTCGTGGACGCCACGGTGCGGGAGTATCTGCCCTTCATCGCCACGGAAAACCTGATGATGGAGGCTGTGAAGCGGGGCGGTAACCGCCAGGAACTCCATGAGATCATCCGCACCTGCTCCATGGCCGCCACCGCCCGGATGAAGGAGGGCGAGAAGTGCGACCTCCTCAGCCGTCTGGCCGCGGAGCCCGCCTTCGGCATGACCGAAGCGGAGATGGAAGCCATCCTGACCCCCAGCGCCTACATTGGCCGCTGCCCGGAGCAGGTGGACACCTTCCTCCGCCAGGTGCAGCCCCTGCTGAGCCAGGCCAGCGAGGAAAAGCCGGAGATCAACCTGTAAAAGAGAAACACGTGCCGCCACGCTTTCGTAGCGGCACGTGTTTTTGCTTTACGCCCCGGCAAACTGTTGGAAAAAATCCTCATACAGTTCGATGCAGTCACCGTGCTCCCGCAGTTCTGTCAAAACGCTCCGCAGACAGGTCAGAAACCGGACCGACGCGGGCCTGCGGATGCTGTCCGCGGTATACAGGCAGCAGGTCACGCGCCGCGGCACCTCCATATCCAGGGAATGGCATACCACATCGCCATCCTCCGCCAATCCCCTGCCCACGCTGGCAGGCACGATGGACCATCCGCCCCGGCGGACAAAGTACAATATCTGGCTCATGATCTCCACCCGGACCTGCGGCACGCTGTTTTTCCCAAAAGCGGCTTCATGCCACTGGTTATAGCTCTTGAACCATCCGGTGTAGATCTCACACCGGGGGTCCAGCTCCTGTAAGGACATACGGCGGGACTCTGCCGCGGCCCCAGCGCACACCAACACCATGGGCTCCGAAAACACAGGGCTGCTCAATACGCCCCGGGGCAGTTTCGGTGAAAAGGCAAAGGCCAGATCTGTCTCCCGCCGCTCCAGGCTGGCACAAACCGGCAGCGTCGGCAGGTCCTGGACCTCCAAGACGGTCTCCCGGTTTTGCTGCATGAACCGCTCGTAGACAGGCGTCATCAGGTAAGTGCCCACACTGTTCAGGGAAGACACCCGCAGCTTTTCCGGTACCGCCTGAGTCCCCACCTCCCGCATCTGGCGGATAATGCTCCGGTATTGCAGGGCCAGGTCATAAAACCGCCGCCCGGCCTCGGTCAGGGAAAGCTCCCGCTGTCCCTTTCCCCGCGCCAGCAGCGTGCAGCTGGTCTCCTGCTCCAGTGTCTTCAGTTTCGTGCTCAGGGACGGCTGGCTGATAAACAGCTTTTCCGCGGCTTTGGAAATGCTCTTCGCCTCACAGATGGCCACAAAGGCCTCGATCTCCTCCGTTGTCATAGCGGTCCCTCTCTCCCAAAATATAGAATTTATTCAATATTATACAAGTTTTTTTCGTATTTTACAAGGTCCGCCCCACCGGATATACTGGGGGCAGGACTACTTCCAAGGAGGAGGAACGCCGCACATGCTTCGCCGTCCAAGCCTGCCGGTCCTGGCCGCCTGTGCCGGTCAGACCATCTGGGGCTTCAGTTATCTGTTTATCCGCGTGGCCCTGCGCTATGCGCAGCCGGATGTCATGCTGGCCATGCGGTTCGTCTTGGCCTTTCTGCTCATCAACATTCCCCTTCTGACGGGGCGCCAGAAGATCTCCCTGAAGGGAAAACCCCTGAAGCCGCTGGTGCTGTTTGCCATCGCGGAGCCTCTGTACTTTCTGGCGGAGAGCTACGCCGTTCTTTACACCAACTCCACTTTTACCGGCGTGATGCTGGCAGTATCACCCATTGGCTCCATCGCTCTGGCCGCTCTTTTGCTGCGGGAATTCCCCTCCAAGCGGCAGCTGCTGTTCTGCCTGCTGCCCATTACCGGCGTCATCCTCATCACGTTGTCCGGCAGCTCTTTGGGCATCGTAACGCCCAAAGGCGCTTTTTTCCTGGCGGCCACCTGCCTGGTGTCGGCGTCCATGCGGACGCTCAACCGCCTGTCCGCCCAATCCTACACCTCCTTTGAGCGCACGTATTTCATTATGCTCTCCGGCGCCGTCGTCTTTTTCGTCATCGCTCTGGTCCGGTTCCGTGACCAGCCCCAGGTCCTTACGGAGCCCCTGTCCCATCCGCTTTTCCTGCTGGCCATTCTTGTTTTGAGCGTATTCTGCTCTGTGGCGGCGAACCTTCTGGTGAATTATGCCGCCGGCAATATGCCCGTGGCGACCTATTCCTCCTTCAGCACCATTACCACGGTCTGCTCCACATTCTCCGGTGTGCTCTTCCTCCATGAGCCGCTGACGCTGGCCTCTTTGGCGGGAGCCATTTTGATCATCGTGGGTATTCGCCAGGTCCTGAAATCCTGAATCCGGCGGTTCTCCTTCTCTCGGAGCCACTTGTTTTTGTGGGGAAAACAAGTGGCTTCTCTCTTTTTTGTAGAAAATATCCTGTCCCCGCGAAAAAAGCCCCTGTAAAATTCTTTCGATTTTGTCTGTTTTGACGTTGACAACTGTCCGTCCACGGTGGTAAACTCCAAACATCAATTCAAACATCGACAACGGCGTTGATGGAGAAAAGTACCGCAGAAGTTCCGTTTCAGTGAGCGGGAGACAGTGGAAATCCCGTACAAAGAGTCTGCGCGAAGAACACTCCGTAGCTGCAATCTGAACGCGGTTTCCGCTAGTAAGTGCGACGAGTTGTGATCGTTACATCACACGGGCTTGTTGGAGCCTTGAAGGTGACCGTTCCTGTAAAGGGAAGGTAAATTAGGTGGCACCGCGGATAGCAGCTATTCGTCCTAAAATTTTTAGGAGATAGCTGCGTTTTTTGTTATGTGCCGTTTTTGTCCTTTCGGGCAGCCGGCGGCACAAAATTCTGGAGGTGCTTGTTATGTGTTCCATCATGGGTTTTTCCAAGAAGACCTATACCAAAGAAGAGATTCAGCCCTATTTTGACCGTACAAAGTCCCGTGGCCCCGACATGAGCCGCATCATCGAAACCCCCTCCGGCTACCTGTGCTTCCACCGTCTGGCTATCATGGGCCTGACGGAGGCCGGTATGCAGCCCTTCGAGCTGGACGGTGACTATGTGGTCTGCAACGGCGAGATCTACGGCTTCCGCCCCCTGAAGCGGCAGTTGTCCCAAAAGTACGAATTCAAGAGCGGCAGCGACTGTGAGATCCTGCTCCCCCTGTTCCATGAATACGGCCTGTCCATGTTCTCCCGTCTGGACGCCGAGTTTGCCCTCATCATTTACGATTCCATGACCGATTCCCTGGTGGCCGCCCGGGACCCCATCGGCATCCGGCCCCTGTTTTACGGCTATGACAAGGACGGCGCCATCATGTTCGCCAGCGAAGCCAAGAACCTGGTGGGCCTGTGCGACGAGGTGTGCCCCTTCCCTCCCGGTCATTATTATGCTTACGGCAAGTTCATCCGCTACGCGGACCTGACCACCGTGAAGAAGTACACCACCGACGATTTGGAAACCGTCTGCCACAACATCCGCAACAAGCTCATCGCCGGTGTGGATAAGCGGCTGGACGCCGACGCCCCTCTGGGCTTCCTGCTCTCCGGCGGTCTGGACTCCTCTCTGGTATGCGCCATCTCCTCCCTCATTCTGGGCAAGAAGATCCGCACCTTCGCAATCGGCATGGACAAAGACGCCATTGATCTGAAATATGCCCGGGAGGTCGCCGATTTCATCGGCGCCGACCATACAGAGGTCTTCATGACCCGCCAGCAGGTGCTGGACTCCCTGGAGGAGGTCATCGCCATGCTGGGCACCTGGGACATCACCACCATCCGGGCCAGCATGGGCATGTATCTTTGCTGCAAGGCCATCCACGAGCAGACCGACATCCGGGTGCTGCTGACCGGTGAGATCTCCGATGAACTGTTCGGCTACAAGTACACGGACTTTGCCCCCAGCACCCAGGCTTTCCAGGAGGAAGCCAAGAAGCGTGTGGATGAACTGTACATGTACGATGTGCTGCGGGCGGACCGCTGTATCTCCGTCAACTCTCTGGAGGCCGGGTCCCCTTCGGCGATCTGGATTTCGTAAAGTACGTCATGAGCATCGACCCCAAGCTGAAGCTCAACACTTACGACATGGGCAAATACCTGCTGCGCCACGCCTTTGAAAACGACCACCTGCTGCCCGACGATATCCTCTGGCGCCAGAAGGCCGCCTTCTCCGACGCTGTGGGCCACTCCATGGTGGATGACCTGAAAGCCTACGCCGAGGAGAAGTACACCGACGAGGAGTTTGAGACCCTCCGCCGCAAATACGATTACTGCACACCCTTCACCAAGGAGAGTCTGCTGTACCGGGAGATCTTCGAGAAGTACTATCCCGGCCAGGCGCCCATGATCAAGGACTTCTGGATGCCCAACAAGAGCTGGGAAGGCTGCAACGTCAACGACCCCTCCGCCCGCGTTTTGGCAAACTACGGTGCCAGCGGCCAATAATCGCCCGCATTTTTATAGGTATTACCTATTGCATCTCTCTCATTTTATGATAGGATTCTTATTAAGGATAAATAGGAGGATAAACGTATGAGTACCACCTTGAAACTCCCCGAACTGTTCGGCAGCATGGTCTTTAACGAGGAGACCATGAAGGAGCGCCTTTCTTCCGCATCTTACAAGTCCTGGAAAAAATGCGTCACAGAAGGCACCTCTCTGGATATTTCCACTGCTAATGAGATCGCCGAGGCCATGAAGCAGTGGGCCGTGGAAAAGGGCGCCACCCATTTCACCCATTGGTTCCAGCCCATGACCGGCGTCACCGCCGAGAAGCACGACAGCTTCATCTCTCCCGTGGGCGGCGGCAAGATCATCATGGAGTTCTCCGGCAAGGAGCTGGTCCGGGGCGAGCCCGACGCCTCCTCCTTCCCCTCCGGCGGCCTCCGCGCCACCTTTGAGGCCCGGGGCTACACCGCCTGGGACCCCACCTCCTTCGCGTTCATCAAGGAAGGTTCCCTGTGCATCCCCACCATTTTCTGCTCTTACTCCGGCCACGCGCTGGATAAGAAGACCCCCCTGCTGCGCTCCATGGATGAGGTCTCCCGCCAGGCCATCCGCATCCTGCGGCTGTTCGGCGACACTGAGACCAAGCGGGTCACCGCCCAGGTGGGCCCCGAGCAGGAGTATTTCCTCATCGACAAGGAACTGTACAACAAGCGCGAGGACCTGCGCATGACTGGCCGGACACTGTTCGGTGCCAAGCCTCCCCGCGGCCAGGAGCTGGAGGACCATTACTTCGGCGCCATCAAGCCCCGGGTCGCCGCTTACATGAAGGAGCTGGACGAGACATTGTGGTCCCTGGGTGTCCTCTCCAAGACCAAGCACAACGAGGTAGCCCCCTCTCAGCATGAGATGGCCCCCATCTTCTCCGACGCCAACACCGCCTGCGACCACAACCAGCTGGCCATGGAGGTCATGAAGAAGGTGGCCGACAAGCACGGCCTCGTCTGCCTGCTCCATGAAAAGCCCTTCGCCGGCGTCAACGGCTCCGGCAAGCACGACAACTGGTCTCTGGGCACCGATACCGGCAAGAACCTGTTCAAGCCCGGCTCCACCCCCAGCCAGAACGCCCAGTTCCTGCTGTTCCTGGCCGCTTTTGTCAAGGGCGTTGACGAGTATCAGGACTTCCTGCGGGCCACCGTTGCCTTCGCCGGCAACGACCACCGTCTGGGCGCCCAGGAGGCTCCTCCCGCGGTCCTGTCCATCTTCCTGGGCGACGAGCTCAACGGCGTGGTGAAGTCCATCATCCAGGGCACGGAGTTCAAGGAGGCTGGCAAGCGCAACCTGCAGATCGGCGTGGATGTGCTGCCTGCCATTCCTCAGGACAACACCGACCGCAACCGCACCTCTCCCATGGCCTTTACCGGCAACAAGTTTGAGTTCCGTATGCTGGGCTCCTCCCAGTCCATTTCCGGCCCCAACATTGCCCTGAACACCATGATGGCCGAGGAGCTGAAGCAGTTCGCCGACCAGCTGGAGGGTTCCTCCGTCTTCCAGGCCGACCTCCACGCCCTCATCAAGAAGGTGTTTACCGAGCATCAGCGCATCATCTTCAACGGCAACGGCTATGACGATTCCTGGATCGCCGAGGCGGAGAAGCGGGGCCTGTGCAACCTGACCTCCACCGCCGACGCCCTGCCCATGTACACCGCCAAGAAGAACGTGGACCTGTTCGTCAACCACGGCATCTACACCGAGGAAGAGATCAACGCCCGTGCCGAGATCCACATTGAGAACTATTCCACCGTCATCGCCATCGAGGCCAACACCATGGTGGATATGATCCGTCACGACATCCTGCCCGCTGTTTCCGCCTACGCCACCGACCTGTGCGAACGGGCCGACAGCAAGAGCGCCCTGGGTGTCAGCAGCAAGTATGAGACTGTTACCGCCAAGAATGTGGCTGAGTTGACCGACGCCCTGCTGGACGCCTGCGACAAGCTGGAGGCTGACATCGCCGCCAAGCCTGAGGATGCCAAGGCCGCCATGGCATACAGCCATGACACCATCCTGGCTGATATGACCGCCGCCCGTGCCGCCGCCGACAAGCTGGAGGCCATCACCGCCAAGGAATACTGGCCCTTCCCCGTATATTCTGATCTGCTGTTCTCCGTGTAAGAGACTGACCGGATAACCCATTTTATTCTCCCTTTTGAAAAAACGAGCGCAATGGAGCGTGTGGTTCCCCTCCCACATCTTCATTGCACTCGTTTTTTTATAAACATCGGGAAAGGTCACCCTTTTCGTGTGACTTCCCCATTGTTCCCCTCTTTCTTTTCTTTTTTCACAGTGCGGAAACACCCCCGGTCCCTTTGACCGGGGGTGTTTCCACCTAACTTATTTTACAGCAGGACCCCAAAAAACAACGCCAGCGCTGTGGTGACAATGCCGCACAAGCCGATGGCGATGCCGCTCATGGCACCCTCGGTCTCTCCCATCTCCAGCGCCTTGGCAGTGCCCAAGGCATGGCTGCATGCCCCGATACCAAGCCCCGCCTCCACAGGATCCTTCACCCGGAGCAGCCGGATCATCAGCGGCGCGCAGAGATTGCCCACAATGCCGGTGAAAATCACCGCCACCGCTGTGATGGACACGATGCCGCCGTGGCTCTCCGCAATGGCGGAAGCAATGGGGGTGGTGACGGATTTGGGCAGCAGTGAAGCCGTCAGAGCCGCGTCCAGGCCAAATACCCGGCACAATGCCCACACAGAGAGCACAGAGGTCACCGCGCCCACGGTGCAGCCCACCAGCACCGGCACCAGATTCTTTTTCAAAACATCCATCTTCGTATAAATGGACATGGCCACACATACGGTAGCGGGGGACAAGAACATGTTGATGATGCTGCCGCCCACATAGTAATCCTCATAGGAGATGTGGAACACCGCCAACAGCGCAATGATCATCAGCGCCGCCAGCACAAGGCCATTGCAAATGACAAGGCCGCTCTTTTTCTGGATCTTCATGCCCAGTACATACGCCGCTACCGTCAGCGTGATGCCGAAAAAGGGCGATTGGAGCAGCTCTCTCATTTTTTCTTTCCTCCGTTCATCAGCCGGATGGTCAGACGCACCGCCAGGACCGTGGCGGCAAAGGTGACTACCATGGATACCACGCACACTACGATCAGCGCCAGCAGATTGCTGCGCAGCACATCCACGTATTTCATAATGGACACCACCGCCGGCACAAAGAAGAGGGGGAGATTCGCCAGCAGGAAATCGGATTTTTCCTGGATATGCTCCGTTTTCACGATCCGCAGCCCCAGCAGCGTCAGCAGCAGCACCATGCCGATGATACTGGCGGGCATGGTAAAGGGCAGCCCCTGTTCGATACACTGGCTGATCCAGCAGATGCCGAAAATGATCCCGATCTGTGTTAAAATTTTCAAAACGATCACCTGATTTTCCGCAAAGATTCTTCCCTATTGTAGAAGCCTCCCCGCCGGAAGTCAAACCCAAGCGCCGCGGCAGCGCAAATTTCAGCATTTCGCCATAAGCTCCGCCCAGTGCGGCCCTATCGGCTGTTCACATTTATTTTAAACAACGCCTATTGCTTTTTTTGCTTTGACCATGTTATACTCTGTTCGTTATTGAAGCGTTTCCCCGGAGGTGTTGTTCCATGCAGAAGCGCAGTCACAGACTCTTGGCGTCCACACTGCTGAAAAACCAGTACGGCCTCAAAGCCGCTCGTCGCGCACCTCAGTTCAGCAAGCGATAATCGACAACTTCAAAATGCTAAAAAAGCCCGGAAATACGCCATTTTCCGGGCTTTTTCTATGCCTAAAATCACC
>Ga0129311_1000964_pt1 | contig 22241 bp, 22 predicted proteins | sample Go1ome_FD_94435 | JGI IMG/M metagenome (GOLD analysis project Ga0129311, IMG submission 94435) | Western lowland gorrila individual fecal microbial communities from Wisconsin, USA - Go1022B metagenome | ecosystem: Host-associated > Mammals > Digestive system > Large intestine > Fecal | place... | reverse complement strand
TTGGAAAAGACGAAAATGGAAATGATTTACCAAAGACCATTATTAGTCGTGAATATAGCAGTGAGTGGGAACCAGGTGATGAGCCATATTATCCGGTCAATGATGATAAGAATAGTTCACTGTATAACGATTACAAAAAACTGGCTGATACTGAGAAAAATATAATCTTTGGCGGTCGTTTAGGCGAATATAAATACTACGATATGGATCAGGTCATAGCTGCTGTGTTAGATACATGCGAGAAGGAATTTAAATAATGGGAGAATATACTGTAAAAGTTATAGTTGCAGCTCACAAGCCATATGAAATGCCAACTGATGAAATGTATCTTCCAGTTCATGTAGGTGCTTTTGGGAAAAATAATATTGGCTATCAAAGGGATGACGAAGGCGAAAATATTTCCGACCTTAACCCATATTTTTGCGAATTAACGGGGCTTTATTGGGCGTGGAAAAACTTATCACAGGATTACATTGGATTGGTTCATTATAGACGTCACTTTGCAATGAATAGTAAAACATTGGAGTTGGAGCAGATCAAGCCATATCTGGGAAAAATTAAAGTTTTTACCCCTAAGAAACGTTGGTATGTAATTGAAACATTAAAATCCCATTATGAGCATACTCATTACCCGGAACATATAGAAATAACCAGAAACGTTATTTTAGAAAAATACCCTGAATATGAGAATGTATTTGACAAAACATTACATCGCCGTTGGGGATATATGTTCAATATGATGATTATGGATCGCAGTATTTTGAATGATTATTGTGAATGGTTGTTCGATATACTATTCGAAATATATAAAAAGATTGATTGCAGCAATTATAGTCCATTTGAAAAACGATACGTTGGCAGAATAAGTGAGTTGCTTTTTAATGTATGGCTTGAAAAGGCTGTAGAGAACGGAAAAGTAAAAAAATGCGAAATTATGGAACTGGCTTTTGACGTTGAAGAAAATTTATTGGTGAAAATTCCAGAATTTCTAAAAGCAAAGTTTCTTGGGAAAAAATATGGGAGTAGTTTTTAAATGAAAGATAACAATTTAGCATGTGCTCCTAAATTTTCTGTTATTATTCCAGCTTATAACGCAGAAAAATTTATACATATTGCCATTAAAAGTGTCCAAGAACAATCCATTGAGGATTGGGAACTCATTATTGTGGAGAATGGCTCGACAGATAACACAACTAGTGTTTGTGAGAAATTTCTGAATGACAAAAGAGTGACTCTCCTTCACAGCAAAAAAGGAGTATCTGCGGCAAGAAATACTGGTATAAAAGCAGCAAGGGGAATGTGGCTTGTTTTTCTGGATGCAGACGATCAACTTTTAGGTGATACACTTCAAAAGTATTCAGACATTGACAGAGAATTTTCTCCTGATTTAATAATTGGAGAATACGAGCGAAAAGGGACTAAATATAACCTCGAAAAAACTTTATATCAAGAAGACACCTTGAAAGATTTTCTCCGTATTAGTTTAGAAAATCCAACACAGAAATGTAATACCAAAGCGGTGTCTTTTAAAAATTCTGTAGTAAAACGCTATGGGATTTCTTTTGATGAGCAAATTAAATATGCAGAAGATAGCGTGTTTTTCCTTGATGTACTGAAGCATACTAAAAAGGTAGTAACTGTTTTTTATCCTTTATACAGAGTGATTTATTATTCACAATCGGCAGTTCGATCAGGAGAACGCAAGTTAGATAAAGAGTATATTCCTGCGATTAACAAAATAAGAGCACTCCTTGACATATCGGATCCGTTTATAGAAAACGAATGGTATATATTTACGCTGAATCAGTTATTGGTGATTTTTGTAAATGATATTTTTTCTAGGAAGAAATCATTCATTATGCAGATAAAAGACGCAAAAGATGTGATGGAAATTTCTGAATATAAGAAAGCCATTACAAATGCAAACGTGTCAACAGTTCAAGGTTTAAAAAGGATTGTTTTTAAAATGATGAAAACACGTTTTATGTTTGGAATAATGCTAGCGGTACGAGTACGACAGAAACAAAATAAAAAGAAGGAAGACAAGTTCTATGTATAAAGTACTGGTATTTGGTATAACTGAAAATCCTGGCGGTGTTGAATCATTTCTTCTTAGCTATTACCGAAAAATAGATAAGACAAGAATTCAATTCGACTTCTTATGCAATACACATAATAAGGTGGCTTATGAAGATGAATTAAAAGCTTTAGGCGGTCGCGTAATACATATTGCAATGCGTAGCAAGGAGCCTTTAAAGTATCGTCAAGAATTAAATGATTTCATGAAGCAGCATGCATCAGATTATCAGGCTGTTTGGGTTAATGTATGCAGTCTTGCCAATATAGATTATCTAAAGGCGGCAAAAAAATATGGAATAAAAAAACGGATTATCCACAGTCATAATTCTCAAAATATGGATAGCCAGTTAAGAAAGTTTCTTCATATATTAAATCGCAAAAAAATACAGAATTATGCGACTGACTTTTGGGCCTGCTCTGCGGATGCTGCACGATGGTTTTATAATGAGAATAAACTCGCAAAAACAGTGATTGTAAAAAATGCAATTGAACTAGAACGTGTGAAATTTCGTCCAGAAAAGAGAAACATTATTCGTAATCAATATGGAATTAATAATAGATTAGTCATCGGAAATGTCGGACGACTTCATTTTCAGAAAAATCAAATGTTTGCATTAGATATATTGAAGTATCTCTTACATAAGATACCAGATTGCGTACTGATGCTTGTCGGACAAGGTGAAGATGAAGGGAAACTTAAGCAACGGGCAAAGGATCTAAATATTCAGGATAATATTTTATTTACTGGTGTACAGTCCGATATAGGTGGTTACCTTAGTGCGTTTGATATATTTTTGTTTCCATCAGTTTTTGAAGGATTAAGCATCGCAGGACTAGAAGCCCAGGCTAATGGATTACCTACGTTGGCTTCATATGGTGTTGTTCCAAATGAATTAAAATTAACGGAGAATTTCCACTTTAAAAAATTGGAAGACGGTGCCGAAAGCTGGGCAGAAGAGATTGAAAAGCTTAGTTCAAATCTATCTCGGATTGCTATAAAGGAAGTCGAAAAAAAGTTTACTGAATCTGGATTCAATATTGATATTGAAGTAAAAAGACTAGAACAGTTATTGACGGGTGAGGAAATCTAAATGGAGAAATTTCAAATTGCAGAAATATCAGGTAAACAAGCACATGCTGGTACAAAGGCCACCGAAGATGTCATAACAATAGCTAAAAAAATGGGATTTAAGCCTCTTTATATTCAAATGAATGATTTAAATCCTGGTATTTTGCATAAATTGAATAGACAGTTTCAATTTTATAAAGATTGGTTGAATGCATATAGTAAAATCACGCCGAAATCAGTTGTTTTGCTACAGCATCCATTTCATTATCCACAGCTTACTCGTGAAAAAATCTTACTTAAATTGAAGAAAAAGAAAAACGTATGTTTTGTTTCAGTTGTTCACGATGTAGAGGAATTACGAACTATCGGAAAAGAAAATTACCATAAGCACGAGTTTGAATTTATGATGCAGATTGCAGATTTCCTAATTGTACATAATAATGTAATGCGCGATTTTTTTATTACAAAAGGTTTTAGCAAAGAAAAAATAGTTGTTCTTGAGATATTTGATTATCTTAGCGATAGAAATGCTAATGTATTGCCTATGTTTGAAAAATCAATTACGATTGCCGGAAATCTTGATGTGAAAAAGAGTGGTTACCTTGCTGATTTGCCAAAATTAAATTGTAAATTTAACTTATACGGTCCTAATTATAGTTTGGGAGAAACAGATAATATTATTTATAGTGGAGTACTTCCACCAGATCAGATACCCGATGTATTAACTAAAGGATTTGGTCTGATCTGGGATGGCGATTCGATAGAAACTTGCAAAGGCGGATTTGGTGATTACTTAAGATATAATAATCCACATAAGCTTTCTTTGTATCTTTCCTCTGGAATTCCGGTTTTTATTTGGAAAAATGCAGCGGAGGCGTACTTTGTAGAAAAAAATGGTGTGGGATATCTTATTGATTCTCTGTTTCAAATTCCGGAAATAATGGAAAGAATATCCGAAAACGAGTATAAAGAAGTAGTCAAAAATGTTAGGAATCTTTCAATGAAATTAATAAATGGGGAATACATGACGCAGGCATTAAATACGACGATAGGGCTGATAAGTAATGAAAATAAAAATGAAACGATTACGAATAAAAAAAATTCAGGTAAGTGATATAACACTATATTTATATGTGCTTTCAATTATTCTTACTCAAAGTACAATGTATGGTGTTTTACAAAATTTTCAACAACGCGGAATTGATAGTTTCTCGTTTCGAGCTGGATCTCTTGTTATCGGTTTCATGTTTGTAATTGTTTTAGCATTGTCAAAAGGGGTTAAATTGAGTAAAGATAGAATTAATAGACTTTGCTTGTTGTTCTTATATCTTGCATTTTATGGATTACTTAATATTGTTAGAATCAAAGCTTATTTAGAAGGTCTGTTTATTCCTTTTTTTATTGCATGTTTCATATCGTGTTTCTATAGCAGCAAAGAACTTTTAGAAAAATTTTTCTCAACATATTGCCGTATAGTTTTAGCTATGGCATTGATATCCCTTGGATTCTATATACTAGGGACAACATTACATATAATATCAGGAACAACCATGATGTATACCAACAACGGTTGGTGGAACAGTGGAACAAATTATTACTATTTAAGTTTCATTAATGACTGGCAAACCATAACTATTGGAGGATTTACGCTTGTTCGAAATGTAGGAATATTTATGGAGGCTCCTGGATATGCCTCAATATTATTATATGCATTTTGGTGGGAACTCATGGGAACCGACAAACTTAATAGATGGAATATTGTAATCTTAGCAATTACAATTTTTACCACTTTTTCTGCCAAAGCATATATATCATCCGCAATTATTATCATTATGTATTTGTATTCGGGTCAAATTACTTTGAGTAAATATTGGAGAAAAATAAGAAATGTACTATTGCCAATATTGGGATGTTTGGTTATTTTTGGAACTTTTCAAACTTTAATTACACGGAACATAGCGAGTAATGGTGGGGACTCTTCTCTAACGATACGTATGTCTGATTATTTAGCTGCATTTAAAGCTTGGAAAGATTACCCTCTGTTTGGATGTGGATTCTACAACCTTAACAAACTATACTCGTATTATTCGTCAATTAGAAACAGTGGGACATCTACCGCAGGAATACTAAATATTTTAGCGTATGGAGGAATTTATATGGGTATATTTTACCTGACACCATTTGTTAAATATATACGACACAATATATATGGTGGCAATAAATATAGAATATTTTCTTTTACTGTATTGATATTGTTTTCACTTATCACCGGAAATGAACAGTATAGTTATTTGATGATTTTCTTCATGGCAGTTGGATATATGTTGAATACAAAAAATCGTATTATTACTCTTAATAAGAAGAATTTCCGAAGAGAATATATAGAGTAATATTCTACCCATAATCACAATTAGTTATGAACACTGATTTATATCATGGATTGTAATATCATAAAGAATAAAGGATTTATCATATATGGTAAATAATGCCAAAATAGGACAAACTAGTATAAAAAAGAACTATATATACAATACACTATATCAGATTCTTTCATTAATTACGCCGTTGATTACAGCCCCCTATATATCCAGAACCTTGGGTTCAAACGGAGTTGGTATTTATAGTTATACGAATTCAATTGTAACATATTTTACGTTATTTGCTGCGCTAGGAACTGCGTCTTATGGCCAACGAGAAATTGCAATGCACCGTAATAATTTAGAAATTTCATCTAGACTATTTTGGGAGATTGAAATTCTTTCAATTACAACTACATTGGTTTCTTTAGCCGCCTGGACGGTATGGATTTTCTTGTCGACACAATACACAGCGTTTTATGGTGTATTGACATTATCTGTTTTAGCTGTTGCATTCGATATATCGTGGTACTTTGGTGGATTTGAAAAATTTAAATATATTGTTATCAGAAATACACTGGTAAAACTTGCAGGAATCGTATTACTATTCCTCTTTGTAAAACAGGATACAGATATCTTTTTGTATGTAGGAATTATGGCTGCTACAGGACTGCTCGGTAATATTTCTATGTGGACTTATTTGCCAAAGTTATTGACTAGAGTCAATTTCAGGACACTTCATCCGTTTAAAGTCCATTTAAAGCAGACTTTGGCATATTTTATCCCTACAATTGCAACTTCTGTATATACCGTTCTCGATAAGACCATGATTGGCGCAATTACGAATTCAGAAGAATTAAATGGATATTATGAACAGGCAACCAAAATTATCCGCATGGTAGAGAGTTTACTGTTTTCGCTAAATACTGTAATGGTTTCCAGACAGTCATACCTTTTTGCTGAGGGAAAACTGGATGAAATTAGGGATAAAATCAATAAGAGCTTTGAGTTTCTTTTTACTCTTGCAATTCCCTTCATGTTCGGCATTTGGGGGGCCGCAAAGAATTTTGTTCCATGGTTTTTTGGAAATGGATATGAACCAGTAGTTATGCTTTTATGCTTAATGAGTCCGTTGCCGTTAGTAATTTGCATCAGTAATATTCTAGGGTCACAGTATTTGACACCTTCCGGACAGCGTGCAAGAAGCTCCAAAGGAATCATTGCGGGCGCAGTAACTAATTTTATATTGAATTTAGCATTGATTTACAAATTTGGTGCGAATGGTGCTACAATTGCCAGTCTAGCTGCAGAATGCGTTATTAGTATGATTTACATTCATATGAGTAAAGGATTTGTGAATTGGAAGCAAATCTGGAGCATTGCTTGGAAAAAATTACTTGCGGGCTTTGTGATGCTGATGGCAGTATGGATTGTAGGTCGAAAATACCAAGGTAATATAATAATATCTGTGATTCAAATTATATTAGGTGCTGCTATATATGGGGCTATGCTAATTATACTTCGGGATAACTTCGTTTCCAATATTTTGGCAGTTATAAGGAAGAAGGTGCGAATAAATGGTTGATCTAAAAATCAAATTACCAGAAGGCTTTCTTGATGAAGAAGTTCGATTTGGCTACACAGTTACACGACAGATGAAAGAAGTCTGGGCGATAGAGATAGACTTATTAGAAGAATTCAAGCGCGTTTGTGAAAAACACGGTTTGAAGTATTGTGCTGATGGAGGAACTTTACTCGGAGCAGTACGTCATCATGGTTATATTCCATGGGATGATGATTTAGATATTGCTATGCTTAGAAATGATTTTGAAAAACTTAATAAAATTGCTCCAACAGAATTCCAAAAACCATATTTTTGGCAAACTGAAGAAACAGATCACGGTTCTGCCAGAGGACATGCTCAGTTAAGAAACTCAAATACAACTGGTCTAATTGCTGTTGAGTATAAACATCAACGCAATAATATGTTCAATCAAGGTATTTTTATTGATATTTTTCCATTCGATACTGTCATAGATGATGATATAAAGCTGGCTGCCCAAGATTTGAAAAGGCATAAATTAAATCAGAAATATAGAGAAATCTTAGATTCGGTTGATTATTTTTGCTTTAAGCCTTGGGTTGATGCAAAAGGAAAAAGGCATTTTAATTTAAGAAAATTATATCTTCACTTCAAATATCGAGTGTTGAAAGAATCTTACTCCTCGGCATATTATCAGTTCATTGACGAAATAACAAAATATAATTGTATTAGTGATTCTGAATATGTTGCTGATTTGTGCTTGCCGTTATCTTTGAAGAGACTTAAAAGATTTCGGGCCGATTTTGAAAAGCTAAAGAAAGTTGATTTTGAATTTATTCAGATACCTATATTTGAAAATTATGATAGAAATCTTCAAATTTTATACGGTAACAAATATATGACACCAGTTCAAGCCAAAAGTGAACATGGATCGATGATTTTTGATACAGATAAACCGTATACCTTGTATCTTGCAAAACGTAAATAATAACATTATATAAGAATGGAGAAGTGGTCAACTATGCGTACGATTGCAATTTTAACCGCTGGAGGAATTGGGACAAGGACTCATCAGGACTTGCCTAAACAGTTTTTAACGGTAGATAATAAACCTATACTTATTTATACATTGGAGGCATTTCAGCAACATCCAAGTATTGATGAGATTTATGTATCTTGCCTTGATGGATGGAACGCTGTTTTAGAAGCATATGCAAAGCAATTCAATATTACAAAACTCAGGCAAATTGTTACTGGCGGCGCTACGGGGCAGGAATCTATTTATAATGGTTTAAAAGCAATCAAAAAAGCCAATAAGGATACAGAGGATATTGTTGTGGTAATTCATGACGGTAATAGACCAATGCTTCCGCAAGATGTTATCACTGATAATCTAGTAAAGCAAAAGAAATATGGTTCTGCTGTTGCGGTTATTCCCACAACGGAAGTTGTATTTGTTTCTCAAGATGGTATCGAATCTAACATAGCTCTTAATAGAGATGAATTGTGGAGAACGCAAACGCCACATTCATATAAATTTGATGAACTGTGGGCTACACATAACAGGGCAATCGCGGATGGTATAAAAAATATGGCGGCATCATGTTCTCTGATGCAAAAATACGGTTATTCTACATATTTTTCAAAAGGTTCCGAAAAGAATATTAAAATTACAACCGTAGAGGATATAGAAATTTTCAAAGCTCTCTTAACTGCCAAAAATGATGAATGGATAAAGAAATGATAAATTTAGAATTAGAAGATATTATAAAGGTGGCAAATTTGCCTTATCAATGGGAAAAGCTCAAAAATAAGACTATCATGATTTCCGGAGGAACCGGCTTTATAGGTTCCTTTATATCGAATGTCATTCGTTACAGAAACGAAAAATACAATTATGGAATAAAAATTATCTCCCTTTCACGAAGAGGAGGGGTCTCTGATAGGTATGTGAAATGCCTTAAGGCAGATATTACTCAACCAATATCGTATGAAGGTTCCGTTGATTATATCCTTCATCTTGCTTCCAACACTCATCCGAAGCAGTATGGAGAGGATCCTATTGGCACCATTACAACTAATGTAATTGGATGTGACAATCTTTTAAAGTTAGCGGTTGAAAAGCATGCCACATTTTTATTGGCTTCCAGTGTAGAAATATATGGTCAAGGTACTAAAATACCAATGGATGAACATTACTGTGGTTATATTGACTGCAATATTGCGCGAAGCGGGTACAATGAAGCTAAGAGAACGTGTGAAACACTGTGTCAAAGTTATAAACAGCAGTATGGTATAGAAGTAAAGATAGTACGACTTGCCCGAGTATTTGGGGCAGATAAGAAGCTAGATACTAAAGCGATGTCGCAATTTATGGATAAAGCAGTAGCTGGTGAAGATATTCTTCTTAAAAGTAAAGGCAACCAGCGTTTTTCCTATTGCTACATAGCAGATGCTGTGAGTGGAATTATAAAAGTTTTAATCGATGGTGAAAATGGCGAAGCCTATAATATATCGGATGATGATGATGGATTAACACTTGGGGGATATGCTGAATATATAGCTGCTTTAGCAAATAAACGGGTTGTGTACCAAATTGAAAATGATATCACGGTTTCGAGAGCTTCATATGCGCTATTGGATTCTTCGAAGTTAAAGAGTATAGGCTGGAATCCTTTATATCTAGTAAAAGAGGGGTTAAAAAGAACTTATATGATAAAAAAGGCTCAAAAGTTAATAGACAATCTCTAAATGAGCTTATTTTATTAAGAACACAATGTATTTTAAAAATCTAATATTGGGACAATTTCAAAATATATGAGACTAATTCTATGAGTAAAAAGCATGTTATTAGAATTACTTTCGAATACAAATAAATGTAAAATCTCAATATATTTAACCTTGATATGCTCACCGTTAATAAAATTGTATCTACGTGTTGAATAATCTATGATTTTTAAAACATACATATAGAAATTTCCCAAAATCAAAAAATAGTATATATTCTAACCTATTGCACTTGGAATTCTAATACACAAATGAATTTAAGCTCGCTAAGTTAAGAATATAATAATTTGCCTGAATAAACTTGCTGTAACTAGATCGAGTGAAAAGGAAAATACGTAAAATGCAAATTATTGATTTAATTAGTGCTTCTTTTTCTCATATGTCGTATACATCTTATGCATACTTTGTATTTGTTGTAGCGTGCGTTTGTTTTTATTATATTTTACCCAAGAATTATAGATGGATTTCATTATTAGTTGGAAGCTGTATTTTTTATTTAGAGGCTAGTGAATGTAATTTTAAAGCTATTGGATTATTTGTAATTACTATTAGTTTTAGTTATATATCCAGTTTCATATTAGAAAAATATCCCCAAAAGATAATATTGTTATTTTTGTTAGTCATCTCTATTTGTCCATTACTTTTGATAAAAGGAAATGTGTTTATTATCAGTCGGATATGGAAAGGTAATAGCTTACAAATAATTGTACCACTAGGAGTCTCTTTTTATTCATTACAAATTTACGCATACTTATTTGATATTTATAAAAAGAAAGTATTGCCACAAAAAAATTTCTTTAAGTATTTCCTTTTTATTAGTTTTTTCCCACAAATTATGCAGGGGCCAATACCTAGATACAACCAATTAGAAAAAGAATTATTTGAAGGTCATAGCTTTAACGCAACTAGAATTTGCAGGGGAAGTCAATTGATACTATGGGGACTTTTTTTGAAATTTATGATTGCAGAAAGGGCAGCAATTGTTGTAAATACGATATTTGAAAACTGTGAACTGTATTTAGGGATTTATGCGCTTATTGCTGGAATTCTATATAGTATTCAATTATATACAGACTTTTTAGCTTGTGTATGTATATCAAAGGGTGTTTCAGAACTGTTTGGCATTTACTTGATGGATAATTTTCAGTGTCCGTATTTCTTGAATATTCCTGTGCGATGAAATCGCACTTCCGGAAATCTGGAAATCAGATGTCCGGGAAGTGGAAATCATCGCATGCGAGTTTACTCGCGTAATTCTTTAGCTAAACCATATACCTCGCGCATCGAGATGTCATGTTCGGCATCGATACTTGTGATATTGATCCGATAACTGTCATGTGCAATGCGGTCAATGATTGCGTCCGCCAGAGGACTGTCATCGCCGCCGAGCTGATCGTACCATTCCTCGAATACATACTGGGAACAGAAGATCGTAGATGATTTTTTACGTCGACGGTGAAGAAGTTCAAAGATATCCTTCTGTTCTACGTCGGTCGGTTTTAGAAGAAGCCACTCATCGAGGATGAGAACTACCGGATTTGCGTACTTCGCCATGACCTTTCGGTAGTTGCCATCCTTCCTTCCGATTTCCAGATCCATAAGCAGATCCGGGAGGCGGACATACTTGGTATTGTAATACCGTCTGCAGGCTTCCAGCCCAAAGGCGCAGGCCATATAGGTTTTTCCACAGCCTGTTGCGCCGGTGATAAAAAGATTTCTGTGCTCAGCTATATATTCGCAGGTCGCAAGCCGGTTAATAAAGTCCTTGTTGAGTTTACGGCCAGAACTATAGTTGATATCCAGGATATTTGCTTCTGGCTGATCAAGGCCAGCATTGTGGATCAATCTTTTCTGACGGTTGTTTTTTCGATTGCTGTATTCGATATCTACCAGCATGCCAAAGCGGTCCTCAAAAGGCACTTCCTTAAAATGGGGATCGTTCAGCTGAGTACGGAATGCATCGGCCATTGTTGTGAGGCGCATTTCAATTAGTTTATCGATCGTACTTTCATTCGTCATATGTGATTACCTCCGATAATAAGCAGCACCTCTTGTGATGCCATGTGCTTTATGTGTAGTTTTAATCTCAGTTATTTCTGATTCTGGTTTTGCAGCCCCAGTAACAAGGATGTTTTTGATACTCTTGTAGCTTGGTGCGGCTGTATAGGTCAACGCCTTTTTGCAGGCTGCTTCGAGCAATGCTTCTGAATATCGTTCAGTAAGCTTTAGAAGTCCCATACAGCTTCGGTAGGTCTGCTGTTCTACATGTTTAGAGGTTAGAATCGCATTGATGACGGTGTATGTGTTTGGACCGATCTGTTCCGCCCATTTTCGGAAACGGTCACCGTTCCACTCCAGATATTTCTGGTGGTCTTCCGGCATATGTTCTGTAATCGTGCTGTACTGCCCTGGACGCCCTTTTAGACGGCGGTGCGAGGCAATTCGGTTATGATTGTAAAAAATCTCAATCGTGCTGTCAGTTATCTTTACATCAACTTTCTTTTTGATGTATTCATATGGAACTGAGTATAGCATTCTGTCCACAGATATGTGATAATTGAACTGGACCGTGGCTGTTTTCCAGTCACTCAGTTCAAAGCGGGTAGCAGGCAATGGTGCCAAAAGAGGTTTTTCTTCCCCAAGAAATAAACTGATCCGGCTGCCTTCTTTCTTCTGAAAGAGCTTTTGGTTGAACAGTTCCAGTTTTTCCCTGATTGCCCGGTTTAACTCGGCAAGGGAAAAGAACTGTTCATCCCGAAGCGCTGCGGTTATCCAGGTAGAGATATTTCCTACCGTTCCTTCCGCGTTCGGTTTATCCTTGGGAGTCCTGACACGCGCCGGAATAATGGCAGTGCCGTAATGTTCCGCCATCTCCTGATAAGTTTCATTGATCTGCTGGTCTTTAAATCCCCCATTGTGGATCACAGCAGTCTTGCAGTTATCCGGTACGAGGATCCTTGCTACACCGTCAAAGAACTCGTACATGTGGATATGGGCATTGATCCAGGATTTCTGTTTCATATCCAGAAAAGCCTCCACATACGTGTACTGGCTGTAGGTCATCACGCCTACAAATATATAGGCTTTAAGGATTTCTCCAGTATCTGGATCAATGATCGTCGCGGGATCACCCGCCCAGTCAACTTCGACCTGTTCACCAGGCTTCCGATTAATGTGCATGGTCGCACGGTGTTTCTGTTCGTCCTGCTGGATGTGGTAACAGAACTGGGAATACATGAGCGGCTCTTCGCCACTCATCCGGCAGTCTTCCATGTATTCTGTCCAGAGAAGCTTTTTGCTGACACCGTTTCGGAGAAGCTCCTTACGGATGTATGCATAGTCAGGCATACGCTTGTGTGATATAGTTTGCTTTGAAGATGGAAAAAGTTTTTCCGCAAGGATAGCATCCGTATCGTTTTTTGAAAGCGGCCAGGAAATACCTAGTTCCGCCGCATGCTTTAAGACACGATTGACTGTTTTCTTGGAAACCCTGCAACTGTCAGCAATACTTTGCTGACTGAGGTTCAAACTTTTTAGTCTGAGTATCTCTCGATATTTGGTCATAGTTGCGACCTCCCTAAAATGTATTTACACCAAAGGTGTATGGTTACATTTTAAAAACTCGTGATACTGGTTTCCATCCCCGGAATATCGGTTCCCTCAAAAACGGATTTACGGTTTCCTCTGGTCGGACAGTGTGGACTTGAAGGTCGGATTATTCAGATATCCCAGTGTTTTAACGGTCTTTAAAGCGTTACAATCATGACTAAAGTAATAGTCTACAGCGTCCCGTTTCTCTTGGTCGGTGTATTTGCTGACTTTCTTACGGCCTTGATGAAGGTCATTGAATTGAGAGTATTCTCGGTACCAATGCTTGAGATTCGTGACATCAGGATAAGGCGAAGTGGAATTTAAGTTTGCATTTTAGGCAAGTCAACCTCGTAACTATGCCTCTTCCATTTTCTCATTAAAAGTGATAAAATTATAGTACTTGAAAACTGGAGCAACTATATGATAAATATATTATTCTGGAATACAGGTCTTAGCAAATATAAATTAAATGAAACAAAGCGAGAAATCAATGTTAATAATGCATTAGTAAATATAGTTGAGCTATATAAAAGTGATATTATAATTTTAGCAGAGTATTCGTTAGACACTCAAGCTCTAGTGGATACGATATCCTATAGTAAAAACGATTATAAGGTAGGGCCAATTGCACAAGATACACGAGTGAAGTTATTAATAAATTCTCGTTTACATGTTGAATTAGTTAGGGATAGTAAGTATTATTTTATATGTAGTATAGAAAATTACTCTGATATGAAATTTATTTTAGTTGGAATCCATCTTCCAAGTAAATTGAATGCAAGAGATAATGATCAAACAGTAGTTATTTCTGATTTAATACACGATATTTCAGAAGCAAAAAGCGAAATTAAAACGGATTCAGTTTTAATTGTTGGAGATTTTAATGCTAATCCTTTTGAAGATATGATTTTATCAGTCAATGGAATACATGCGATTCCTTATGCAGATATTGTTGCGCTAAAAAGGAAACGTACGGTTTATGGAAAGCAACGAGAATTATATTATAACCCAATGTGGAACTTTCTAGGCGATTATCAGGTGAATAATGGAATGACTTACTATTACGATAGCAATCATGCCGTTAACTTGTACAGGAACATTTTTGATCAAGTGATTTTAAGTGCGTCAATGGTCAAGTGTTTTGAAATGAAATCTTTGTCTATTTTAAAAAATATTGGAGAGTACTTTTTTGTAGATTCCAAGGGGCATCCATGGAGTGATAAATTTAGCGATCATTTACCAATTGTATTTAGTATCAAGGAGGAAATATAATGGAGAATTTATGGAGTGCTATTGATACCACAAAAATATGAAGAACACCGAGAGATATTTTAAAAGAGCAATGTAATTATTTAAATGAAGCCACAGGTGGAAAAGTTATTGCACAAGTTAAGCCATATGAAGGTAAATATCAAAGCGAGCATGTATTAGTTGGACCAGCTTGGCAAATACGGTATAACAATCCTAAGTTTGAAATAAAAGATTTTGATGTCCAGAGTCAGTTAGGTGATACAACTAAATTTGTTTATGAATTTTATCTAGCCTCAAAAGCAATGTCTAAATACAAGTATCGTATAATGTTCTTATATTATGACGCATCATTATACCCAATCGGAATTTCGTTAGATAGTTCTATATCTAATGAAATTGATCAATCTAATAGGGAATTTAGAGTAAATACTGAAGAAGAATTTATGGATATATTAAAGAGAATTTTAGGAAGTAACCGCGTAGCGTCTGTAATAACAAATTTGTTAAGCTTAAATGAAGACTAGTATGCAGTGATTACTTAAGCTATTAGCATTTTGCCTATAAGATATAAAGTAGTTCATTTAAGGCCGCCTCAAAGAGGCGGCTAGCTCTTGTAGTAGGTGCATATTTTGCCATTTGGGAATCAATTGCGACTAATCTTTTTTAAAAGAACATTACCCCAATACACGATAACTGTATTGTGCATTATTCCAAGTATCAAAATATATGTTGTTCCTGCTACTAATGTAATTATAATAATACCTACAAATCCAGAAACTATCGTTTGGAGATAAGAAATTATTAAAGCCATTATTGTACATCCCAAGACAATGGATATCATATCATGTAAATCTATTTTGACTTGAATAATTTTATTTGAATAATAAACACATATAAGTAACGATATCCCTTCAGCGATAACAGTAGTTACTGCTGCTGCATCTTCATATAATTTAGGAATTAGAACAATGTTCAATAGTATATTTAATACGGCTGCAACAGATGTTGCTAAAAGAACTTGCCTTTCCTTTTTGCATGGGATTAAAATGCAAGACGTAAAAAACCAGCTGAAAACACTAAAGATTAATGCAATACTTAAAATTTTCAATGAACTGTTGGCATCACTATACTCGTTTCCAGCGATGATGGAAACAATATTTTCACTTAAAAAGTAAATACCGATAACTATAGGAATAATAAGTGCTAATAATGCACTAAAAATGTTCTCAGCTAATTTTTTAAATTGAAGATATTCTTGTTTTCCCCATAATAAAGCCATTCTTGGTATAGATACTATTATTATGGCTGCAAGCAATTGCTTAACTATATTGTATATTTTTGCTGAAACAGAATACAATCCCACATGAAGATCTGTAGTGAGAAAGCCAAGCATGGTTATATCTGAATTTACGTATATAGTGGTTGTTACCGAACTAGAAAAAATCAATAATATAGGAATAAGATGTTTTCTTAAGTTAATATGCGGGGTCAGTTTAACGTTGCAATATTTTTTCAAGAAAAGGATATTGCATATATTAGGAGCAGTTGTTGATAATAATGTGATGGCACCATATAATATCAAATCTTCAGGCTTTTTTACTAAAACGAAGACAGCTATAGTATAAACAACCTGAAATATTATGCCGCGAATAGTTATGTAGCTATATTCTTCATATATGCTAAAAACCCATTCCATTCCCAATGTAGTAAATATAACTCTAAAACTTAGAATCATTATCAATACATATTCCGAATGAATTTTAGGTATAAAAATTATGCAAATCAAAAGAATCACATATGCCAGCACTGTAGATATAATATTAATTGAAAATACTTCTGAAACAAAAGCTGAGAGTTTTATTCTATTATCACGCAAATGAGCGCCTTCTCTAACTGCATATGTGGATATGCCTAGCCCAGCTATAAGGACAAAATAATTAACTATGGAATTTGCAAAATTGTATTTTCCTATATTTTCGACCTGCAATATACGTGAAATATATGGAAAAGTTAATAATGGAAATATCAGTGATGTTAATGTTTTAATGCCATTCAAAATTGCATTTTTCCCTATGGATTTTTCTTGCATTTTCTCCTGCTTTCTAAAATGAATTTTATTGAAAAAAGAACATTCTTTCCCCAAAATAAACAGCCCTTAAAATCAGAACACATTTTTATGTAGTACATATTTGCCTTACAAAATTCATTACATGTAGTGCTTATAATTTCAGTTGTATAATGTTCATTACTAAGCATCCAAGAAATAAATCTTCTCAGATGAACTATTCTCATCTTATATGAATCAGCTGCAGCATGATCTCCAATTTTTTTTAGATTCAGGAATCCTTTGTTGTACGCATCCATTGCATTTATAAAATAGCCACTATTCTTTCCTAAATACATGTTGGTCATTGCGCTGTTCACACGATTTTTTCTGTAGATATATCCCCCGATAGATGTATAGCTAACTTTTCTTATAAAAGGAATTAGTCTGGTCAACCATTCCATATCTTCTGCATAATAGAGCTTTGTATCAAAAAACAATTTATATTTTTTGAGTATTTTTAATCGATATATTCTCCCCCAAATAAATAAATTTTTATCTTTAAAATTCTTTCCCATAAATTTATCGATAGGAATAGTCTCGTTTGAGTACATTAGACGAATTTTTAAGGGATTGTCATTTGTCAATTCATAAATTGGGAAGGAAATTATATCATTATCGTTGAGAATACGCATCAGTTGTTTAAGTGTGTTTTTTTGCAACATGTCATCACCATCTATAAACATGATGTATTCTCCAGATGCTCGTGAAATTCCAACATTTCGTGCTACGCTTACTCCGGAATTCTTCTGCGTTATGAGTGTAATGCGAGAATCTAAAAGAACATATTTTTGACAAAGTTCATAGGTATGATCTGATGATCCATCATCAATCAAAATTAATTCAAAATCAGCATAGTCCTGTTCTAGAATACTTTTAATACAATCTTCTATGTATTCTTCAACATTATAAACAGGAACTATGATAGATAATTGAGTATGCATGATAAATCTCCTATATACTGTAAATACCATGTTTCCTTAGTGGAAATTTACGCTTTGGATGTATATTAGAATACGCATTTTTCTTAAATGCAATACCCATGCCGAATAAAAATGGATTGTATCCAATATCTAATAATTGAGGTTCTAGCATTGAATGTAATAAAATTACTATCATAGCAATAGCCAAATAGTATTCCTTCACATTGAAAATATTTTTACAAAATCTAGATATAATACATACTAATAAAATCAAAAACAAAATTCCATATTTTAGAAGGATCTGTACATAAGAAGAATCTACGTAATTATATACTAAAGAATTATCATTTAATATTTCTACAGGACCGATCAAATCAAAATAATTTCCAAATAGATGAATACCATATTTATATATAGCTACACTGCCTAGTCTCAAGCGTTGGTTTAATATTAAATTTAATTGTTCTAAAAATGGCTTATTAAATGTATACATTATCGTAATTGCTATAGATAAAAACATACTAATTAGGCATACATTTCTTTCTAATATCCAAAAAATAGAGTCAAACACTTTAAACCAACGGCAATAATTAATTATCAAGGTCGAACTAACCGCTAAAACTGTACATGCAAATGCAAAATTTGTATCCGTAAGATAATATATTATTCCGCTTAATGCAAAAATAATTGCTCCATGTAGTATACTAAATTTATCTTTTTTTAGGAAGATATACATACATGTCAAGTGCAATAAAAGATTACCTGAGTAGGAACTGTATTTAAATCCTAAAGAATTTCTAACACGTGTTCCGTGTTGTTGAATATATACTACATTTTCAAGAATTCCCAACATATTGAGAACAATAGTCGCAGTAAAAACGAAGGCAATAGTAATGAATGCGACTTTTATAATTTGCTCTAATTTAATATTCCTACCAGCTATTACATAAAGTGCTATTAAAATAAGTCGCTTCTCTTTTGCAAAAAAAATATTTAAGGCAATAATTATTATAGCGCATATAGATATTAAAAAGGTTCGATAGGATATTTTCTTATCAACGAAAAAAACAATTAATACAATAGGAAACGCGATTGCATAACGCATTATGTCACAGATAATTGAAGTTACATTGTATTCATACAAGACAGTTTTTCCAAGAAGTTCGGAAAAAGTAAAAATACAAATACCAAATAGATATAATGAGTTATTTCGATTAATTTTCATAGTTCTCTACTTCTATAATTTTTATAACATTATGTTTGGGTCTTTGTTTCTCGACTGGTGGAAGTTTCATATAGTCGCCATATTGGATGGTTAAATATTTATCTAGCAATACAGGAACCCTGAAAAAATCATCTTCAAATTGGACCTGTAAAATTCGACTATCTTTTGAAAAGAAAACAGCTTTTGGAAAGACCTCTCTTTCATGATAAGCCCCCATGAGATTACCAATATAGTCACTTTTGTCTATACTGAATTTACTCAACTGACTATCGAGTTTCTTTTTGATTTTTTCACCATTTAAAATATGATGGAAGCCCAATATCTTAGAAATCTTGTAAATTTGTTTCTTTAAATGGGAACGATTTTCGATAATTCTGTCTTCATTTATATTATTCATTCCAAGAAGCATTCTATAATATTTCATTTTGAAATAATGTATATTTCGAATACTCCCCGGAGCAGGAACTCCATCTAATGGGAAAATATCAATCCAGATTTCTTGCGTAATATTTCCGTATGTTCTTTCAGTTACAAATTTCATATTTGTATTAACCATTTTCATGGTATAATCACTGTAATCTTTTTTGTTTTTCCAACTATAAATTTTAATATTACTAGGTAAATATTTATTTGCAACATTTAAAAACTTTTCATAATCATTTCGTAACAATCCCACATCAATATCATCATCCCATGGGATAAACCCCTTATGACGGACAGCTCCTATAGCTGTTCCTCCTAACAAAAAATAGGATAAATTTTCTTTCTCACAAATTCTTTTAAATAATTTTAAAATTTCAAGTTCACCCAGTTGCGCTTTTCTTAAATTTTCAATATTTTCCATAGTTGTTTAATCAGCCTCATTAATATTTGAAGAGTAATTTAATAATCTTGATATCATCTAGAAGATATCTTTTCACTAAACGTTTGGGATCTTGGGTCATGCGATAAAGCCATTCTAAGCCGCATGAACTCATCCATTTGGGAGCACGTTTAATATTTCCTGCCAAAAAATCTACAGTAGCACCAGCACAGACAGAAACAGTAGCGTCATAATCCTGGTAATTTTCATATATCCATTTCTCTTGTTTTGGACAACCGAAGCAGGCAACTAATAAATCTGGATGCACCTCAGATATTAAAGCGTTAATTTTCTTAAGTTCATCATTATTTTTTTCAAATCCGAAGGGAGGTGCGTAAATTCCAACAATGTTTATTCCTGGATATATCCGTTCTAAATTTTGTTTTGCTCGAGCTGCAATACCATCTGCCCCACCAATAATAAAAATAGAATAACCTTTATCAGCAGCTTTTTCACATAAGCAGGGAACTAGATCAGAACCTGAGACCTTTGCTTTTACAGGATTCTTTTTTAAATGTGAAATCCATACTAAAGGTTGTCCATCAACTAAAGTCATTGAAGCATCATTTATAATCTTCCGAAGATATTGGTCTTTCTCTAGCTTTATTACAACATCTACATTAATTGCTACAACATATGATTTTTTTTTATTAGCTATCATATCCTCAATAGCGCTAATCGTTTCATCCATATCAACGTTATTTACTAACGTGTTTAATAAAACCTGCTTATCCATGATTTTATAAATTCTCCTATTTGTATTTACTGAGGATCTGTATTTATAGCATCATGATTTGTTTGACTTGGTTCCACATTTGCAGCATCATACAAGTCTTTCTTTATCTGTGATGAACTAATTTCAGGAGTTCTTGCAAGATACACTACCTCGACCCCTTCTTCCTTTAAAAAATCAAACTTGCCTTTCCAATCATCACCCATGACAAATGTATCTATATGATATTCGTGCATATCGTTTCTTTTTTGCTGCCAACTTGTTTCTGGAATTACTAAGTCAACATATCGAATTGCTTCAAGTAATTGCTGACGCTGTTCATATGTAAAGTACGTTTTTTTATGTTTTTCGTTCCAGTTAAATTCATCACTTGAAAGAACTACTATTAAATAATCGCCTAAAGCTTTAGCACGTCTAAGAAGATTTATATGACCATAATGTAAAAGATCAAAAGTACCATATGTAATTACTCGTTTCATTTTGATATTCCTCCCTATGTTATAAATATGAGTAAATTGACTTAATATTTATTTGTATTATCTTCATATGGTTCTGGACCATAATAAATAACTTGCGTTCCACCATCCTCAAAGCGAAATGGAATATACATTAGATCTTTCATGGCTTCTTTTACTGTAGACTGTTGTTCTGGTCTTACATAAAATAAAAGGAAACCACCGCCACCGGCACCAAGAAGTTTTCCACCAAGAGCACCTGCCTGTATTCCCTGCTCATACAAAGTATCAATAGCATTTGTGCTTATAGAACTTCCCGTGCCCTTTTTTAATTTCCAGGTATAGTCTAAAAGTTTTCCAAATTCATCTAATTCAACGGTTTTATTTGTAAGAACTTTCTCAGCTTCGTTTACAAGCTCATACATCTGTGCAAGCTTTAATTTTTTTTCTTCACTACCGCTTACATTATTTGCAATTTGCAAATCTGATGAAAAGCGTGTAAATCCCGTAAAAAACATCATTAAATTATTATTTAACTGCTGTTTCCGTTCTGGTGTCATTACTATCGGATGAACTTCGTAGCCATTTTGATTAAAATCAATTCTATTAAATCCTCCAAATGAAGCAGCTATCTGATCCTGCCATCCCCCAGCCTCGGCACAAAGTACTCTTTCAAGGTAAATTGCATCGTCTGCTAATTGCTTTTTAGATGCGTATTTACCTTTTAGTGCATAAAAAGCATTAAGCATGCCAACAGCAAATGAAGAACTAGTTCCCAGGCCTGAACGTGCTGGAAGATCAGCCTCATAAGTAAGTCTGATTTCATGCATGTCAAGCATTTTCATTGCTTCTCGAATAGCCGGATGTTCAATTTGGTTCACGTTAGTAACTCGTTCAATTTTGGAATAAGATAACTCTGTTGAATAATCAAAAAATCTCGGAAGATGTCTCACGTTAACATAGCAATACTTATCAAAAGTCGTTGAAAGAACTGCGCCGTGATTTGTTGAAAAATAATTTTGAATATCTGTTCCACCGCCAAAGAATGACATTCTAAAAGGTGTTTTTGTAATAATCATGTTTAAAATTACCTCTGGAATATTTGTAAAATCTTGTTGTATAAACTTTGTATTCAAATAAGGAAGGTATATTTTTTCAAAAAAAGACCTGCATTCAGATTTTCCTTCTCTCAATGCAGGCCACTCATCCCATCTTTATCATCGTTTTCGGATATCTCAACCTCAAATAATTGTTATTATTTG